>Ga0079224_100007811_pt1 | contig 14412 bp, 6 predicted proteins | sample Stecom2015_FD_80414 | JGI IMG/M metagenome (GOLD analysis project Ga0079224, IMG submission 80414) | Agricultural soil microbial communities from Utah to study Nitrogen management - Steer compost 2015 | ecosystem: Environmental > Terrestrial > Soil > Agricultural land | place: USA: Utah...
TACGAAATTCCTTTCTATCTCGACACAACGAACAGGCTATCGTTCCATGAGATATCCTCGCATTACTTCTCGAACAGATACAAAGTACACCCTGAATATCAGAATAAAGATTTCAGAACAAATGCGTCTTACTGGATAAGACTTCCAATCAATCACAATTCGCAATCGAAGAAGCTTTGGCTGCTCGAATTTTACGATCAGACAATCGACCATCTCGAAGCGTACATTCCGCAGGCAAATGGATCTTTCCGAAAGGTGGTGATGGGAGACAAAATTCCGTTTTCGGAACGATTGATCCCACACAAGAATTTCGAAATTCCCCTGAGCATGACCACCGATACGGTTATGCACTACTACTTCAGAGTCGAATCGCATGACTTTGCCGATCTGCGGATCGCGCTGCGGTCAACAAACTGGTTCGTCTATTATGCGCTCAATGAGTATTTCCTTTTCGGAATCTTTTACGGGATGATACTCATTATTATCCTTTACAACTTCCTGGTTTTCCTGGCGATTCGTGAGCGAAAGAACATCTACTACATTATCTACCTGCTTTGTGTTGCCGCCTATGCGGTCAGTCTCGACGGAATCGGATTTCAGTTTCTGTGGCCAAACAGCCCTCACTGGAATGATTATGCGGTCGGAATTTCGCTCTACAGCGTGATTATTTCATCGCTGGTGTTTACACGGCGATTCCTTCGAGCCCGGACGATTGCCCCAACCCTGGACCGCGTGTTTGTTGCACTGATTATACTAAGGAGTCTGTGGTTCCTGATTGCGCTCATATTCTTTCCGGAACACCTCCCGTACCGCGCCACTGATATTATCCCGCTTTCGCTCATTTTCGTGACAGGCATTATAGTCTGGCGTCGCGGCTATCGACCGGCGCGATTCTTTGTCGCTGCGTACGGAGTCCTGTTTTTTGGGTTTTTCCTGCGAACCCTGGTTTATTTTAATGTTTTGCGATTCACAACGCTGTCGCACTACAGCCTGCACATAAGTTTTGTTCTGGAAATGCTCCTGCTGACGTTCGCGCTTGGGGATCGTATCAGAATCCTCAAATCGATGCGGGACCGTGCTCTGAAACGGATCATCAGGCAACATGAAATCAATAACAAGCTGAAAGACAAGGTAAACCGTGAGTTGGAGCAGAAAGTGGAGGAAAGAACGCTTGAACTGAATGAAAAGAACCGTCAATTGGAAGAAATCAACCGCAAACTTGAGCAGCAGGCCCGGGAAATCAACCAGATCAATTCGATGCTGGATTTGGACAACTGGAAATTGAAAAACAGTATCAAAGAGGTCCTGAATGAGCGGTTGATGGAGAAGACTATGGATTACAGGCAGTTCCAGACTATTTATCCGGATACGCTGGCGTGTCATCGGTTTCTGGAATCGCTCAAGTGGGAAAAAGGTTATCGGTGCAGGAAGTGTCATAATGAAAAGTACTTTGATGGCGCCCAGAAATTTGCCCGGCGTTGCACCCGTTGCGGCTACAATGAATCGATCACGGCCTATACCATTTTCCACAGCATCAAATTCCCTATTGAAAAGGCGTTTTACCTGGCATACCTGGCGGTAGGAGGTAAGCACGATCTTACCCTGGAGGCACTGGCGGAAAAACTCGACCTCCGGGTTAACACGGTTTGGAGTTTCCGGCACAAGGTGTTGGAGCGCGTATCGGAGCTGGAAAAACGTGGCAAAAGGCCGGTTGTGTCACGGTGGGAGGAGGTAATCCTTCTGCACGACGAGCCTGGGAAACCGGCGAAAACGAAGACCCCCGGCCGTGCATCAGTGTTGAAAACCTGACGTTGCGAAGATCCGAATCCGGGTATCATTTGCACTCCTTTGCAGGGGTGTTTTTTTTGTGTGAAATGTTCCGGCTGAAGCGTCAAAACTATGCCGAAATCGTTTGAAATAAATGTTTTTTTTCCTGAAAAAAGACCCTCGTAAAAACACTCGTTTTTGGGCCTGAAATGACATGTTCCTGCGGAAAAATTATTCCTGTCACTTGCTTTTATTAAAATTTAGGTCACCAAAAAACAAATGATGACCTTATGAAAAAACTTTTACTCTTTACGCTGTTTTCCATTTTGTGGAGTGCGGCGTGGTCACAGGACAGGACCGTCACCGGGAAGGTGACCTCCGCGGATGAGGAGGCCCCGCTACCCGGAGTGAACGTGATCGTTCAGGGTACCACTAAGGGTACCACCACCGACGCGGAGGGGAACTTCTCTCTTCAACTCGCCCCTGCCGAAAACACCCTTGTTTTTTCGTTTGTGGGATACGTCCCGCAAACCCTTCAGGTTGAAAGCCGGACAGTCATTGATGTCGTTTTGCAGCCCGATGTGCTGTCGTTGAGTGAAATCGTGGTAGTTGGCTACGGAACCCAGCGCGAGAAAGACCTTACTTCTGCGATTTCCACGATAAAGACCGATGACATCGTAAAAACTCCCACGAACCAGGCCATGCAGGCGCTTCAGGGTAAAGTTCCGGGCTTGCAGATTGTAAGCAGCGGAGCCCCGGGCAGCTCGCCGACGGTTCGCATCAGAGGTCTCGGATCTTATCCGGGAATTGGAAATTCATCCCCCCTTTACGTCGTAGACGGGATGTTCTTCGATGATATCGACTTTCTTAACACAGCTGATATTGCATCAATCTCGGTATTAAAGGATGCATCGGCATCCGCGATCTTTGGTGTCAGAGCCGCTAACGGGGTGGTCTTGATCGAAACCAAGAGTGGAAAGATCAACCAGAAGGCGCAAGTCACGTACAGCGGATACTATGGTGTTCAAAGAGCTCAAAACGTCTTGCAAATGGCAAACGCTGAGCAGTTCACAAATATGGCAAACGAATCAGGCTCGGCGCCTGATGCTACCAATATCGTGAATGCAATGCAGCGCTACGGTCGGAGCCGCCTTAATCCGAACGTTCCTGATGTAAACACCGATTGGTACAAAGAAGTACTTCGCACCGCGGCTATCCAAAGCCACAGCGTTGACATTTCCGGTGGAAATCAGGTGAGTAGCTACTCCCTGGGCGGAAGCTTCTTCGCACAGGATGGTATCCTCGACATGAAAAACAACTACGAACGCTTCAACCTTCGTGCCCGCGTTGACTACCAGGCAACTGACTGGCTGAAGGTAGGCGGTAACGTGACATTGAGTAATTCTTCACAATACTCACCTGATAACGCCGTCTGGAATCAGGTGTATTACGCAGTGCCGATTCTTCCGGTGCGTGATCCGCTTAACACAGTTGGAACTCCGGAACCCTGGGGTAACGCACAGAACATCGGTTACCGCAATGGTCAGAACCCATTTCCCACAATGCGGTATAATGATGACTTCAAACGAAACAGGACGTTCTTTGGAAACTTCTACGCAAAAGTAGATATCCTTCCAAATAAGTTGTGGTTGCAATCTACCTACAATGGGGCTTACACATTCATGAATCAGCGCGTAATGAATCTGCCTTTCTTCCTGGGTGACAACTTCCGCAGGGAGCACGCGACGCTGAGGAAACGCGACGAAATGAGGGTGAACCAGTTTTGGGATAACGTATTGACATACGATCAGACCTTCGGAGAGCACAATCTCCAGGTGATGGTTGGTACTTCATTCCGTGATGAGTCATTCCATATGCTTGAAGCTGCAGGTAGCCAGTTCGTTGACCTTTCAGAAAAAGCCTGGTATCTCAACTTCGCCGGCGTGAAAGACGAGCAAAGCATTAAGGACGATGGTTTGCGTCAATATGGTTTGTCCTACTTCTCTAGAATAGCCTACAACTTCAAGGACAAATATCTCTTGTACGGAACCATGCGTGCTGATGGTGCAAACAAGTATCAGACGAAGTGGGGATACTTCCCGTCAGTTGGTGCCGGTTGGGTATTGTCTGAAGAAGATTTCATGAGCAACGTTAACGCGATCGACTTCCTTAAACTGCGCGGAAGCTGGGGTCAGCTGGGTAACGACAAAATTCCAGCCAGTGATGGAAGCAACACGACAAGCACTATTGTGACGGCGATCAATGATAATGAAATCACTGGTATACTGACGAGCAACACATTTGACTACCTGAGCTGGGAACTTGTTGAACAGTGGAACCTTGGATTTACAATGACACTGCTCAATGACCGCCTCTCCGGTGACATTGATTACTATTCCCGGGATACAAAAGACGCTGCCATCTTCATCGTACAGCCTATGGGTGGTGCGACAGTGCGCAGATCGCTTGGTGTTATCCGTAACTCGGGATTTGAGGCTGCTTTGAACTGGAGCGACAGAACTTCGAGCAACATCACCTACAACATCGGCGTGAATGTGTCTACGCTGAAGAACGAAGTCCGTGACCTTTATGGTCAGGCTTACATCGACGGCGGTCAGGCTGAATTCCGTCAACGTTCAATAGTTGGTGAACCGCTTTTGGCATTCTACGGATATGAAGTTCTTGGCGTGTACCAGAACGATGAACAAATAGCATCCGATCCGATAGCATCGGCTTACAACACGGCAAATCCGACGAGTCCGCTTGTTCCCGGCGACTTCATTTATAAGGATCGCAATGGCGATAACGTAATCAACGATGATGACCGTACAGTACTTGGGTCATTCTTCCCGAAGTTTACGTATGGTGCGAACGTTGGAATAGGCTGGAGAAACTTTGATCTCTCAGTTGCTGTGATGGGTCAACACGGAAATAAGATACTTAACCGCAAGCGTGGTGAGATCATCTGGACGTCAGATGGAAATATGGATGCTGACCTGGCGAAGAACAGGTGGCATGGTGAAGGCACTTCAAATAAATACCCTTCATCTGCAGGCTTGCGCAAAGGCTGGAACCAAAAGATGAGTGACTACTTCGTTGAAGATGGTTCTTTCTTCCGTATCCAAAATATCACACTTGGCTACACAGTCAAGGGCAAAGAGCTTTTTGGCGCAACAATGCCGGAAACGCGGATAATCTTTACTGCAGAGCGTCCGCTCACTTCGTTCCAATACAATGGGTTCAATCCTGAGGTAGCGAACGGTGTTGACCTGCAGACTTATCCGATACCAGCAGTTTACACGGTTGGACTGAACGTCAAATTATGACCGCAAAAGAAACGACTATGAAAAAATTGATAAATACATCTAAAATTCTGGCTCTGTTGGCAGTCGTGATGATTGCACAATCATGTCACAACCTCCTCGACGAAGGGCCGGAAAACAAAAGCTTTGCAGGTGAAACAGACTACACCCAGAGTGAAAATATGATTCTGCATCTGTTGGGAGTTTACGCTGAGTTTTATGCCCGCGGATGGGAAGACTATCCACTTCTTTCAGTAAGGGGAGATGACGTTGATGCCGGCGGACTCGGAGACCAGCAGGATTTTGCCGAGATGGACAAGTTCAATTACAACAAGGACTTCTGGATGTACAACTCTGTATGGCAGAACTTTTACCGAGACATCTATATAGGCGAAACTGCCCGTGAACAACTTGAACTCTTCAGACAATATGCGCCTAACCCTGCCGTGGCAGATCAGTACATTGCTGAAATCAAAGTGTTGAAAGCATTCATGCTTCTGCACCTCTCCCGCACATGGGGTGATATCTACATCCCGACATCCTCTGACCGTGGCGCGTTGCTCGTAGCCGAGGTTTCCACCAAGGACGAAGTGATGCAATACATCTCAGATGAAATGGATGCTGTACTTCCGTTCCTGCCGAACATGCGACCGAACGAACGCACTGATATTCCGGGTGGTGTTACCAGATACACCGCTTTGGCAATTAAGGCAATGGCAAACCTGGAACTGAAAAACTATCAGGCAGTAGCCGATGCGACATCGCAAATAATCACTTCAAATAAGTTCGCTCTCGAATCGGATTTCTACCAACTGTTCAAGTACCCTGGAAAACTGAGCGATGAGAACCTGCTTGAATTCCAATATTCGGATTTCGGACAAGGTTCCGGATTTTCTACCAGTTACAATTATGCATTCTTTGGCCCTGAGAACTGGACACCTGCGGTTACCGGTGCCGGTAGCGGATGGGGCTTCTTCGAGCCGAGTGTGAAGTACATCAAGTTCATGCTTGATCGTGGTGAAACAATCCGCCTTGAGACAAGCGTGATCTTTACCGACCGCGGTATTGATGCAATCAAGGCAGATCCTGCATATGCAACACTTCCGGCATGGATAAGCAATACAACACGTGATGGCGACAGGTTTAATAACTTCAACCGCGCGAAGTTCTCAAGCGGCAAACACTATCTGCCTTCAGTTCAACTAACGCCTGGACGCACCGCTTACGGACAAAGCAAGAACTTCATTTGCATCCGCTATGCTGAAATCCTGCTAATGCACGCAGAAGCACTTACACTTGGCGCTACCGGTTCAGGTCTCACAGCAGACCAGGCAGTTAACCTTGTGAGAGCCAGAGCAAACATGTCACCGCTCTCCGGTGTAACGCACGCTCAGGTAATGGATGAAAAGTATGCTGAGCTCGCTATGGAGTGGGGTGTTCGCTTTGCGGATATGGTGAGACTTGAAAGGTACGATGACCTGAGCTACGATGGTCGCTCATTCAGCCAGGCTGATATCTTCCTGCCTTACCCGCAACTCCAGGTGGACCAATTGCCCGGACTTAAAAGCAAATAGTTAGGCCGACTAAAACCTTAGAACTATGTTAAGTATGAAAGGACTAAAATTTATAATACCTGGACTGCTCCTCGTGCTGTTCTCCTGTAAGGATTCTTATATAGATGACATCAGCAGAGTCAATCCCGGTCCCGATGAAACTGCCCCTGTCGTTAACGTGACGTACCCTGCAGAGGGAACCAAGATAAAAGTTAACGAAGATGTAACATCCATTACTATCAACTTTGAAGTAACCGATGATATTGAAATTTCAACTGTGACGGTGAAAATCGACAACGAAGTTATTGCAACGTACAACGACTTCCTGGATTACCGAATCCTGAAGAAGCAGCTCGTATACGACGCTCTCACAACGGGTGAACACGTACTCGATATCACAGCTGTTGACATCGAAGGAAAGGAAACAACGAAACTGGTTAATTTCGAAAAAGAGCCGGCTTACGTTCCGCAGTATCCCGGTGAAATCTTCTACATGCCTTTCGATGGCAATTTCATCGACCTGGTTAGTGTTTCGTTCGCCAGTACAGCAGGTAATCCGGGCTTTACCACAGATGCAGCAGCCGGAACAAATTCATACGTTGGTGCCACAGACGCATATCTGACTTTCCCTGCAACGGAATTCACTCAGGGTAATGAATTTAGTGCCGCGTTCTGGATGAAAGTAAATCCTACACCTGACCGCGCAGGTATTCTTGTAATCGGTCCTCCCGACGCAGCAAACCCTACCGCACAAAACAAACGCACAAGCGGTTTCCGTTTCTTCCGCGAGAACGCCGCCGGTAAACAACGCTTTAAGCTAAACGTTGGCACCGGAGATGGTGAAGTCTGGTTCGACGGTGGCGCAAATGCTGACGTTGATCCTGCAGCAAACGAATGGGTTCACCTTGCATTCTCAATCTCTGCAACCGACGCCAAAGTGTACATTAACGGTAACGTTGTTTCTCAGGGAGCCCTTGCCGGTATCAACTGGGATGAATGTGATATCCTTTCAATCATGTCAGGTGCACCACGGTTTACCGGATGGGATCACAAGTCTGATCTGAGCCAAATGGATGAGCTGCGTTTGTTTAACAAAGCACTTACAGAGCAAGAGATCCTCACCCTCATGCAGACTACAATCGAAATCCCTTACGAACCAGTCTACGATGGTGAGATCTTCTACATGCCATTCGATGGAACCAACGTCGAACGCGTGTCAAGATCGCTTGCTACTGCTGTCGGAAGCCCTGACTTCGCTGGTGAGGGAGTTGAAGGTGGTAATGCTTACGCAGGTGCCGCTGATTCTTATCTCACATTCCCGGGTGAAAGTCTGCAAAGCAGCGAATTGAGCGCAACGTTCTGGTTCAAAGTAAATGCAGCGCCGGACCGCGCAGGGATACTTGTTATGGGGCCTGAGGATACCGAAAAGCCCGATGCACAAAACAAGAGAACTTCAGGATTCCGTTTCTTCCGTGAAAACTCAGGAGGAATGCAGCGCTTCAAGCTTAACGTTGGTTCCGGAGCCGCTGACAGTTGGTTCGACGGTGGTGCAGCTGCTGACGTCGATCCGTCATCAAACGAATGGGTACACCTGGCGTTCACCATTTCATCAACGGAATGCGTAGTGTACATCAACGGTGAGGTCGTGTCGCAGGGAGCCTTCACGGGAGTTGACTGGACGGGATGCGATCTGCTTTCGATCATGTCTGGTGCTCCCCGCTTTACTGAATGGGGCCACAACTCAGACGAAAGCTATATGGATGAGCTGCGCTTCTATAATAAAGCACTCTCTCAGGCTGAAGTTCAGAGCACCATGAATGACTAGCAGTCAACAGCCAACGCCTTCCGTCAGGAACGTTGAGCATCATAATTTACAAATTCCCGTTGCCGGCATTTTATGTGCCGGCAACTTAAAAATCTCAAATTAGGGATTGTTTGGTTTGGTTTATGGTTTTAGGTTTCCAGGTTTCTCCTGGAAACCTTTAACCTTGGGTTAACTACGTATAATGAATTACCACGTACGAATCGTCACACTTCTTCTGCTAGCCGTTATATTTCTCCTGCCCGGCTGTGAAAAGGAAGATGAAGCTCCCCGTCTTGAAATAGTTTCGGTGAAGCTCGGTACGTACGAAATGAGCACAACCAATCCCAATCTGAATTCGGCCGCGCCATTAACTGGTTCATTTGTAATAGTCTTTTCTCAACCTGTTGATCCCGCTTCAGTCGACGGAAACATCACGTTGCTACAGCAGGGGCTAACGGGCAGTATACCTGTAACAAGCTCTTTCAGCAACAATAACACAACGGTGACGCTGGAATTAGCAGCATCTCTTCAGCCTGATACGCAATTTCAACTTGTCGTTGGTTCCAACCTCACAGGTGCTCAAGGGCAAAAGTTCGGCCAACAGAAGATTGTTGAGTTCCGGACGGAAGTAGTTGCAATGAATATTCTCTCAATTCTTGTTAATGGAAAGGAGCTGCGCAACACACCACACGTAACCGATATCGACCCGCTGGATGTAGAAGTAAAAATAATATTCTCAGGTCAGCTGAACCCTGCAACAGTTACATCGGCCAACATCTCAATTACCGGCCCCAACATTGCCAACGTACAACCCCAACTAAGCGAGGAACACACCGTTACCCTCACCCTTAGTACTCCACTCAGGGATTGGAGCAAATATCAATTGATAATATCACCATCTGTAAAAGGAACAGGTGGTGAGTCAGTGCCGCAACTTACGAGGGCGTTCTTTACGGGAAACAATGGCATTCCGGACTTTCCGGCGTTGTCCGATGAAGCGCTGCTTACGCTTGTACAAGAGCAAACTTTCAAGTACTTCTGGGATTTTGCACATCCGGCAAGCGGCATGGCACGCGAGCGAAATACATCAGGGAATCTCGTAACGAGTGGCGGATCTGGCTTTGGCTTAATGGCAATTATTGTTGGCATTGAACGAAATTTTATAACAAGGCAGGAGGGAATTGAACGGCTTGATAAAATTCTCACCTTCCTGGAAAACGCAGATCGTTTTCATGGTGCATGGTCGCACTGGATCGATGGTAACAATGGTAACGTAATTCCTTTCAGCGCCAATGATGATGGCGGCGACCTCGTGGAGACAGCATTTCTTGTACAGGGATTGTTGACGTTTCGTCAATACCTGGATGCAGCAACACCGGCTGAAAACGAACTTGTCAATCGCATAAACGATCTGTGGCAATCGGTTGAATGGGATTGGTATACACGTAACGATCAGAAAGTGCTTTACTGGCACTGGTCACCATCAAAAGAGTGGACGATGAATCATCAGATTCGTGGTCATAATGAAACATTAATCACGTATGTATTGGCGGCTTCATCACCGACCCATACAATTGACGCGGACGTATATCATGAAGGTTACGCGCGCAACGGTGCGATCAAAAACGGAAATTCATTTTATGATATAACGCTGCCGCTGGGCGAATCCCTGGGCGGCCCATTATTCTTTTCTCATTATTCATTTCTTGGTCTTGATCCTCGTAACCTTGAGGACCAGTACGCGAATTATTGGACTCAAAACCGGAACCACACGCTGATTAATCAGGCGTACGTGATTGCCAATCCACTAAAGTATGCAGGATATACCGAAGAGAGTTGGGGACTCACGGCAAGTGACAATCACGAAGGCTACTCCGCCCATTCTCCGAATAACGACCGTGGTGTAATTACTCCCACCGCGGCATTGTCTTCGTTTCCTTATACGCCAGAGGAATCGATGAAAGCACTTCACTTTTTCTATTATAACATCGGGGACAGATTGTGGGGCCAGTATGGATTTTATGATGCCTATAATATAACCGCCGGGTGGGTTGCCAATTCTTTTCTGGCGATCGATCAGGGGCCAATCATCGTAATGATTGAGAATCACCGTACCGGTTTGCTTTGGGATTTATTTATGTCGGCACCCGAGGTGCAGGCAGGGCTTGATAAACTTGGGTTCACGTATTAATCACCTATTGTTAAAATAATGAAACATCTACCTTTTCTGGTCTTGTTGATTTTGATCTCCGCTTGTCAGACGAAGAAAGAGACGATTGCAGATGCCGGCGAATCCTCAGCAACGGAACCAATCAGTGATGACTCACTTTTTACGCTTGTTCAATACAAGACATTTCAATATTTCTGGGACGGTGCAGAACCTGTTTCCGGCGGTGGCCGTGAACGGTTTCACACCGACAATGTGTATCCTCAAAATGACAAGCATGTTATCACATCGGGAGGGACCGGCTTCGGTGTGATGGCGATACTTGTGGGGATTGAGAGAAATTTTATTACGCGCCAACAAGGTTTTGAACGCCTGCAACAATTTGTGAGCTGGCTCGAAAAGGCAGACAACTTCCATGGAGTGTGGCCGCACTGGTGGAATGGTGAAACAGGTGAAGCGAAACCATTCAGCAGCCGTGACGACGGTGGCGACCTCGTTGAAACATCTTATCTCGCACAGGGTTTGCTTTGTGTCCGTGAGTACTTCAAAAACGGAAACGAGGAAGAAAAAGCACTTGCCGCGCGCATCGATAAACTTTGGCGCGGAATTGAGTTCGACTGGCATACCAATGGCAAGGACGTCCTTTACTGGCATTGGTCGCCGAATCACGAATGGGCGATGAATTTTCCTGTGGAAGGATACAACGAATGCCTCATAATGTATGTACTCGCCGCCGGCTCGCCAACACATACAGTCCCAGCTGACGTGTACCACAAGGGTTGGGCACGCAGTGGCGGAATGAAGAATGATCAGACGCACGAACAATATGGCTATCACCTCGCGCTCAAACACAATGGGGCGCAGCAATATGGCGGTCCTTTATTCTGGTCGCACTATTCATTCCTTGGTCTTGATCCGCGTGGCCTGAAGGATCGTTATGCCGACTACTGGGAGCATAATCGAAACCACACATTGATAAACCGCCAATACTGTATTGAAAATCCAAAAGGATACAAAGGTTATGGCGAGGATGCGTGGGGGCTTACCGCGAGCTATTCAATTAAAGGTTATGCGGCGCATAGCCCTAACCAGGATCTGGGTGTGATTACACCCACCGCAGCGCTTTCGTCATTTCCGTATACTCCGGACGAATCGATGCAGGCGATGCGGTATTTCTATCATAAGCTGGGCGATAAACTTTTTGGTGAGTATGGATTCTACGATGCGTATAGCGAACACCATAACTGGTTCATACCGCGTTACCTTGCTATTGATCAGGGACCGATTGTAGTCATGATGGAAAATCACCGCAGCGGACTTCTGTGGAATTTGTTCATGGGCTGTCCCGAAGTGCAGACAGGCCTTAAGAAACTTGGCTTTGAAAGCCCGCATCTTAAATGAAATGAAGAAGGCAATCCTATTCATGCTGATGTGTGGTGCGCTGACATGCTTTGGTCAGGTGAAAGAACCTGAGGTGACGAAGGTGTTCTTTGCAAACAGCATCATGCCAGAACGGTACTTCTACAGTGATGTAGCCTATTCCGCCCCCGCATGGGTGTTCAGTAAGCATGGGAAACTTCCGGTTAGTGGGAAATGCTTCACGCCGGGAAATTCGCTCATGCTGAAGTATCGGTCACACCCCGGGGGTTCGTGGAATGTGAAAGTGTATTATCACTATCTAAGAGGCATTGATTATTTGAAGCCCGCTACAAAACTGGTCATGCGGGTGATGATCGAAGGCAGCGATAAAGGCGACTTCCTTCCACTGATCGGTCTTTCCGACAAAGGGGAAACCGCGTCGAAATTTGTTTCGATGAGCAACTTCACGAATGACCCGGATCCGTCAGGTTGGCGAACCGTAGTTGTGCCTCTTTCGGAACTCACATCCGGAGATATTAAGACGTTGAATGAATTAACGTTTCAAAACAATCCGTTGGATGACTCCTCGAAAGAGCATACACTTTATCTTGACCAGATTGAATTCTCGGATGATACACCAGCTTCGCCCGTGCAGAAGATGCCGACGCTGACAACAGCGCGAGGTTATGAAAGGCATATTGACTTAACCTGGCCGCAGGTAGTCGACCCGGCGGTCCGCTATGTCAAGGTTTATCGTTCTTCGGATAACAGCAGATTCATTCCTGTTGGAATTCAAATTCCTCAGATCAATCGATATGCAGATTATGTGGACACCGTGGGAAGGCAGTTTTGGTATAAAGTGACCTTTCTTAGTAACGACTATAAAGAATCCGAATTTTCAAACACCATTTCCGCTACAACGAAGGCGCTTTCTGATGACGAGCTTCTTGACATGGTTCAGGAAGCCAACTTCCGGTACTACTGGGAGGGAGCAGAGCCTAACAGCGGGCTGGCGCGCGAGAATATTCCCGGTAGAGTTAACATGATTGCTTCGGGTGCGTCAGGGTTTGGAATCATGGCATTGATCGCCGGAACGGAACGGAAGTTTATTTCGCGGGATGAGGCTGTACAACGATTTACGAAGATCGTTACATTCCTGCAGAAAGCAGAACGATTTCACGGCGCCTATTCTCACTTTATTGACGGCCCGACCGGAAAAGTAGAACCGTTTTTTGGTCCGCGCGACAACGGTGGTGACCTCGTTGAAACTTCGTTTCTGATCCAGGGCCTGCTCGCAGCGAAACAATATTTCAACGGGCCGTCCGCCGAAGAGAAAAAAATCAGAAACGGCATTGAATCAATCTGGAAGAAAGTTGAATGGAGTTGGTACCGTCAGACCAAAGATAACCCGTTTCTTTTGTGGCACTGGTCTCCCGACAAAGATTGGATCATCAATCATAAACTTATCGGATGGAATGAAACGATGATTACTTATATCCTGGCGATTTGTTCTCCAACGCACGGAGTACCGGCCAGTATGTATTACACGGGTTGGGCCAGCCAGTCAGAAGAGGCCCGGCAGTATCGTAGCAATTGGGGTAAGACCGATGACGGATCAACATACAAGAATGGAAATACTTATTTCGGTGTTCCGCTTCCGGTTGGCGTTTCAAATGGCGGACCCTTGTTCTTCGTGCACTACTCATACCTCGGACTGGACCCGCACCAGGTTAAAGATGCCTATACCGACTACTTTACAAATAACCGGAATATCGCTCTGATCAATTACCGCTACTGTGTTGAGAACCCGGAAAAGCATCTCGGCTACGGAGAGGACTGCTGGGGACTGACTGCAAGTGATGGCCCATGGGGTTACTCAGCCAATGAACCCGTTGCACATCAGGATCAGGGTAAGATGACGCCTACAGGCGCGCTGGCGTCTTTCCCATATACACCGGAGCAGTCAATGGCAGCGCTTAAAAACTACTATCGCAACTATGGACATTTTCTTTGGGGTGAGTACGGTTTCCGCGACGCGTTCAACCTCGACGAACACTGGTGTTCTGAAATATTCATGGGCCTCAACCAGGCTCCAATTGTTGTGATGATTGAAAATGAAAGGTCGGGGTTGCTTTGGAAATTGTTCATGGAAAATTCAGATATACAAAAAGGTTTGGAAAAGATCAGACAGGAAAAGGTTCGGTAAAAATTTCGTGACTATGAAGAATGTATCTCTTGTGTTCATGTTGGTAATACTCGGCATGACTGGCTGCGGTAAAAAGCAGCAAAGCAATCGGTCTTCCGTTGAAGATCGTATTGATTCATTGATCGGTGTGATGACGCTCGAAGAAAAGATCGGTCAGTTGAATTTGCCGTCTGCGGGCCAGTTCACCACAGGTCAGGCTGAAAATTCTGATATAGCTAAAAAAATCGAGCAAGGACTCGTAGGCGGATTGTTCA
>Ga0079224_100007812_pt1 | contig 14410 bp, 13 predicted proteins | sample Stecom2015_FD_80414 | JGI IMG/M metagenome (GOLD analysis project Ga0079224, IMG submission 80414) | Agricultural soil microbial communities from Utah to study Nitrogen management - Steer compost 2015 | ecosystem: Environmental > Terrestrial > Soil > Agricultural land | place: USA: Utah...
GCCTCGAAGAGGAGATCCATCGGGCCCGTCTCCTCGCGGAGCCGGTCGGGCGGGAACTCCCGCCCGTCGACGTACCGCCCGCCGATCCCCTCGAGCCACCGCGGCCGCGCGCTCGCGGGGTCGACGACGTCCATCCCGCAGACCTCGGCGCCGCGGAGCCGGAGGATGAGTGCGGCGAGGAGACCGACCGGCCCGAGCCCGGCGATGAGGCACCGCCTCCCGAAGAGCCAGTCCGGTGTCGCGCCCGCGGCCGGGAGCCGGGTGAACTGGATCCGGACCGCCTCATCGATCGCCTTCTCGACGACGGAGAGCGGTTCGGTCAGGACCCCGATCGCCTCGACCTCGGGCGGGACCCGGACGACGTGCGCCTCGCGGTCGACGACGTAGTCGGCCAGGAACCCATCCTCGCCCCAGATCCCGCGCTCGCGGTACCCGCCGGTCCGGCACATGTCGGACCGGTTCATCCCACAGGGCAGGCAGCGCCCGCACCCCCGGCGCACGGTCAGGACGGCGTGGTCGCCCGGTTGGACGCGGGTCACGTCGTCGCCGACCTCGACGACTTCGCCCAGCATCTCGTGCCCGATCACGAGCTCGTCGCGCCCGTCCGGCGCCCGCGCCCGTCCGCCGCTCGCCTGCTCGCGATCGGTCCCGCAGATCCCGACCCGACGGACCCGGATCTTGACCTCGTCCGCCGCCGTGATCGACGGCTCCGGCCGGTCGACGATCCGGACCGTCGTGCTCCCCGGGACGAGGGCGACGGCCTTCACGTCCCGTCCTCTCGGTGGTCGATCGCCGGCGCCGGCTCGACCTCGACCTCGAGGTCGCCGTCGACCCGGAGGACCTGGACGTCGACGCCCTCGAAGACGCGCTCGAAACGGAGCCCGACCCTCGCATCGCCGACCCGCAGCCCGTCCAGGACGATGCGGTCGACGAAGTGCGGGAGGCGCGGCCGGACGATGCGGAGCGTCTTCTGGAACGCGTCCGGTTCGAGGCCGAGCGCCGTCTGGACGAGGTACGGCACGCTCCCCGCCGCCCAGGCTTGCGGGTGACAGGCGACCGGGTAGTGGACCGGGATCCCGAACTCGTCGCGCGCGTAGCCGGCGAAGAGCTCCGGCAGGCGATAGTCCTCGAAATGCATCGCGGCCTCCAGGATCCCGCTGAAGATGCGGAGCGCGGCCCGGTCCCCGCCAAAGCGTTTGTAGCCCGCGGCGACGATCGCGTTGTCGTGCGGCCAGACGCTGCCGAGATGGTAGCCGATCGGGTTGTAGCGGCGTTCGCGTGTCGAGAGTGTGCGGACGCCCCACCCGCTGAAGAGATCGTCTTCCATGAGCCGCGCCACGGTCCGCTTCGCCTTGTCCTCATCGGCGATCCCGGTCCAGAGCGCGTGGGCCGGATTCGAGGACGCGACCGCGACCGGCTCGTTGCCCGCCTGGAGCGCGAGGGCGAACGTCCCGAGCTGTTCCTGCCAGAAATCGCGGTTGAAACGCTCCCGCAGCTCGGCCGCCTCGCGCTCCAGCGCGTCGGCCCGATCCGCTTCGCCCGCCCGGCGGTAGAGCCCGGCGAGGAGCGTCTTCGCGAGGTAGACGTAGCCCTGGACCTCGACGAGCGCGATCGGCGGGCGGGCGAGCGAGCCGTCCGCGTTCACGATCGCGTCGCCGGAGTCCTTCCACCCCTGGTTGACGAGCCCCTTCGCCGAGGTGCTGCGGTACTCGACGTACCCATCCCCGTCCAGGTCGCCGTACTCGTCGACCCACCGGAGCGCGCGCTCGATCGGCTCGCGCAGCTCGTGGAAGATGTCGAGCGTGCCCCGCCACGCCGCGTGCCGGCCGACCAGGACCAGGAAGAGCGGCGTCGCGTCGACCGTGCCGTAGTACGGCGTGTGCGGGATCTCGCCGAGGCGGGCGAGCTCGCCGACCCGTAGCTCGTGCAGGATCTTGCCGGGCTCCATGTCCCGCCACGCGTCGACCCGATCGCCCTGGTACGCCGCCAGGATCCGGAGCGTCTGCTCGGCGATCCGGGGCTCGAAGGCCAGCATCTGGAGCGCGGTGATCAGGCTGTCCCGCCCGAACAGTGTACCGAACCACGGCAGCCCCGCCGCAACGTAGACCCGGCCGTGGAGGTGGCTCTCCAGCATCCGCAGGTCCCGGAGCGAGCGTTCGACGACCGCGTTCAGGAGCAGGCTGTCGCTCTGGAGCGAGGTCGCCCGCCGGACCGCGTGGTCCGAGCCCCGCTCCAGCGCGAGCCGCAGCCTCGAGAGGTCCGGGCGACGGTGCCTCGCCGGGAAGACCTGGCCTCGTTCGTCGGACTCGGCGACGTGGACCGAGATCGCGAGCTCATGCTCCTCGCGCGGGCCGAGGGCGATGTCGAAGTGCGCCGTCATCGACTCCACACGGCCCGGCGCCGGCGAGAAGCGGATGACGACGCTCCGGCTCCGGCCGTCGGCACCGCGATAGAGCTGGTAGAGGACGCCGTCCTGCCAGACGGGCGGCTCGAGCACGCCGGGGCGTTCGTCGAGGAGCCCGCGCACGATGTAGACATCCTCGAACCCGGCGCGGAACGTCAGCGAGACCCCGAACTCGACCGGCCGGAGCGATAAGCTCCGCAGCCCGATCCGTTCGTGGAGAGCGAGGACCTTTCCATCGAGGATCCGGGACCACGTGATCCCGATCTCTTCGGCGGGGACGAGCCCGCCGTCGTGCATCACGATGTCGGGGTTCGAGAACTCGAACACCGTCGCGAAGCCGTGCTGCGTGGCCGCGGCGAGGAGGTTCGGCGGACGGCCGGCGAGGTGCAGCTCGTACCCGCTCAGGTACCGGCAGTCCCCGTGGTAGAGCCCGAGGCCGTGGTGGCGGTCCAGCGGGACCTGCCCGTCCGGCTCGGAGAGGAAGAAGAGATCGCCATCCTTGATGACGATGGCATCCGCGATGCTGCGCGTGACCGACGGTTTGCCCTGCGTCAGGACGCGGTCCCGCCGCTCGTCGCGCTGCGCGGCGCCACCGGCCCGATCGACCCGGCCGCCGGTGTGACCCGCCACGCGTTCGACTGCCTCCGCCATCGCGTGATGCTCTGCGGCACGGGGCCCGCGGCCGTGGCCACGGCCGGCCCGGGCCCCTCCACCGCTAGCGCCCGAGGATCCGCTCGAGGACCATCCGCGCGTATTCGGGGTCGGGCTGGCCGTTCCGGCGGGCCTTGACCTCGATCTCGACCCTGTTCCCGCCCTCGTCATCGATCTCGACCTCGACCCTCCGGTCGCCGACCCGGCCCTCGAGGTCGACGTCGTTGCCGTCCACGTCGCGTTCGGTGATCTGGACACCGAGCTCCTGCAGGACGGCCTCCGCCCTGCGCCCGTACTCGCTGACCGTCCCCTGGACGACGGTCTCGGCCTTGCTCCCCGCGACCCGGATCTCCTGGGCGCACGCCGTCGACGGCGCCAGGACGAGGGCGCCGATGAATGCCGCCACCGATCCGTAGAGCCAGCGGGGCAGAGCGATTGCGTTCATCACGACCTCCTGTCGAACGGTCGATCAGGTCACTGCTGAATCGATCTCGGGGCGCAAGTCGGGTGCCACCCGGGGAGGGGGGGAGAACGCCCCCGGGACGGCGTGGACGGGGGGCCGGCGAACGCGCGCCGCCCGGCGCCTCCGGACCGGGCGCCCCCGTCTTCAGCGGCCCCCGGATCCGGGCGAGACCCGGAGCTGGACGCCGGCCTGCCCGCCGAGGCCCCGGCCGAGGGTGCGCTGCACCCCGAGGTCGAGGGCCGCGGCGGCGAGTTGGAACGACACGCCCGCAAAGAGGGCGGCCGGGTCCGAGCCCAGCCTCGCCGCGCCCCGGAGCTCGAGGAACCTGGCCGGCCACAGGGTGCCCCCCGCCGCGAAGGCGAAGGACGGGTCGCCGGACCGGCTCGACCCGAAGGAGAGCTGGGCCTGGAGGGCATCCGTGCTTCGGACACGCGCGCCGCCGACGACGATCCGGGTCGCGGTGAGGGGCGCGGCGAGCCGCCGGTCCGCCGCCGCCCGGAGCCCAGCGTCGAGCTCGTCGTACCGCTGCACGATCGTCGTCGAATGCGTCCCCTCCTCCAGGCTCGCCGTCCCGACGAGGGTGCGCAGCGCGGCGCCGTCCCGATCGATCCGATGCCCGGCGAAGAGGTCCCGGACCAGGAGCCTGGCCGCCCACTCGCCGCGGCCCCAGCGGAGCCCGAGGTCCAGGCCGTACACGCTGCCGCCCCTCGCCTCCAGGACCGAGCCGCTCGCCCGGGCATCGACCGGGTCGTTGAGGATCCGGCTCCCCTCGTCCCGGAGGTCGGCCCAGGCGTGGACCCGGCCGTAGCGGGCCGTCGCCCCGATGCTCACCTCGCCCGGCACGCCGAGCGGGAGGGCCCGGCCGTGGGAGAGCGAGACGGTGGTCACGACGTGGCCTCTCGCCCCGGCGCCGTCGAAGGTGAAGCCGTCGGCGTCGCCGCCCTGGCCGACGTTCCCGTAGAGGACCAGCTCCATCAACGCCGGCGGGACCGCCCCACGCGCCCGTCCGACCGTGCCCACGTTGAGCGCGAAGCCGCGGGCCGCGATCCCGAGGAGGTGGACGCCGGCATCCAGGGCAGCCGAGGCGCCGCCGGCTCGGCGGACCGCCTCGAGGAGCGCGGCCTTCTCTGCGGGATCGAGGTGGCTCCCGGCGCCGCGGAGCGACCGGAACCCGCCGGGCCCGAGGAGGAGGCCTGCGCGGAGGCCAAAGGCGGTCAGGTCGACGACCTCGACCGCGAGGCCTGCCGGGTTGTAGAGCCCCGCCTCATACCCCGTCGCCAACGCGACCGACGCGTCACCGAGGCCGAGCGCCCGGACCGTTCCGGGCGCCTGCGCGGCAAGCCTCCCCGCGGCCACCAGCGACACGGCGAGGGCGATGAGGGCCGACGCGGTTCGACGCCCGATCATCGGTTGACCCCCACCTCGAATTCGAGGATGGCGCGGTAGCGGATCCGGTCCGTCGCCCGCACCGTGACGATGCCCTCCTCCAGCTGCCCGGCGGGGCGGATGAAGAACTCCGGCCCGGCGAGGAGCGAGCGGACCTCCTCGTCCGAGAGGGTGAGATCGGCCTCGACCGTCCCCTGCGCGAGCGAAACCGCCTTCGCCGTCACCGGGCGGCCGTCCTCCCGGGTCGCGGAGGATTCGGATGCGAAGAAGCCGAGGACGAGCTCACCCGCGACGGCGAACGGCTGCTCGACGGTCACCCGTGCCGTGGCGCGCAGGATCGCATCCGACGCCTTGTCGCGCACGGCTTCGTCGACCTCGACCCGGTACGCCGGGCCCTCGAAGCGGACCGCCGGGCGCTGGACCGTGACGCTCCTCGCGGCGAGACCGGTCACGGAGATCGTCGCCTCGACCGCACGGGCCGGGTCGAGGATCCGGAGGGTGTCGGCGCCGGAGCCCGGCGAGTGGATGGCGAGTTCGGCGTGAACGTCGGGGGTGACCGTGACCCCGGCCAGCGGCACCTCCAGGACGAGTGGCGCGTCGCCGCCGGGGCTGAAGGGATCCTCCGCACCCGTCACGGTCTCGGAGACGAGGACGTCGCCGGTCCGGCCGTCGACCAGCCGGAGCACGATCGATCCGGTCTCGCCCTCATCGCTCCGGAGCAGCGTGTACGGGAAGTCGTGCGTCGCGACGACGCGGAGGGTGCCGCCGACCAGCTCGGCGCTGACGAACTCCTCCCCGAGCTCCACCGGCGCGGTGGTGACCTCCTCGAAGGCGGGGTAGCGCCCCCGCCGGCCCGGACTCCGGACGCACTCCGGACAGTGGCTCCGAGCCTCGACCCGGAGGCCGCTCGACCCGTCGGGGAAGACGAACCGCCCGGCCTCGAGGTGGGCGCCCGCGGGTCGGTAGTCCGGCACCGCGATCGAGTCACGGATCGTCAGGACCCGGACGCCGACGTCCCACGACGGGATACGCGTGGGCAGATCGCACCCGGCGACGGCCGCGCCGCAGGCTGCGGCGAGGACGGCGGCGAGCGGGAGGACGCCGCCCATCCGGAAGGACCGGTCGCGCTGGAGAACCTTGCACCTCCACGGCAGTCGCGGCCATCTTCGAGGGGAGCTTGCGTAGGATAACTCCCTGCCCACGGGAAATCGAGCCATGTCCAGACCCGCACTTCGCCTCTTCTCATCGCTCGCCCTGACCCTCGTCGCGGCCGCCTGCTCGGGCGATGCCGGCCCACGGGGCATGGGCGCGGCCCGGGCCCAGGACGCGGCGGCGTTCGTGGATTCGGCCGAGGCCGTTCTCCACGAGCTCGGCGTCCGGGCGAGTCGGGCCGCGTGGATCCAGTCGACGTACATCACGCACGACAGCGAGATCCTCGCGGCCGAGGCGCAGGAACGGCTGATCGCCGCGGCGGTCGACCTCGCGACGGAGGCCGTGAAGTACGACGGCCTCGACCTGCCCTACGACGTCGATCGCCGGCTCCGGCTCCTGCGGCTCAGCCTCAGCAATCCCGCGCCGCGCGACCCGGACCGGACCGCCGAGCTCAGCCGGATCCTGGCCCGGCTCGAGAGCGCGTACGGTCGGGGCGAGTACTGCAACGGCGGCGAGTGCCTGGACATCGGCGCGATCACCCGGATCATGGCGACCAGCCGCGACCCGGACCGGCTCCTCGAGGTCTGGAACGGCTGGCACGCGATCGCGCCGCCGATGCGCGACGACTACCGCCGCTTCGTCGAACTCACGAACGAAGGCGCGCGCGAACTCGGGTTCGCTGACGTCGGGGCGATGTGGCGCTCGAACTACGACATGCCGGCCGACGAGTTCGCCGCCGAACTCGACCGCCTCTGGGCACAGGTCGAGCCGCTCTACGAGGCGCTGCACTGCCACGTCCGGGCCCGGCTCGGCGAACGCTACGGCGCCGACGTCGTCCCCGCCGAGGGGCCGATCCCCGCGCACCTGCTCGGGAACATCTGGGCGCAGGACTGGAGCAACATCTACGACCTGGTCGCGCCCCGCGGCGGCGACCCCGGCTACGACCTGAACGAACGCCTCGTCGCGAAGGGACTCGACGCGATCGAGATGGTCCGCTACGGAGAACGCTTCTTCACCTCGCTCGGCTTCGACCCGCTGCCCGAGAGCTTCTGGGAACGATCACAGTTCACCCAGCCCCGGGACCGGGACGTCGTCTGCCACGCGAGCGCCTGGAACGTCGATGACGTCGACGATCTCCGCATCAAGATGTGCATCCAGGTCAACGCCGAGGACTTCGAGACCATCCACCACGAGCTGGGGCACAACTTCTACCAGCGCGCCTACAACCACCTCCCCTACCTGTACCGGACCAGCGCGAACGACGGCTTTCACGAGGCGATCGGCGATGCGATCGCGCTCTCGGTCACCCCGCGCTACCTCGTCCAGGTCGGGCTCCTCGACCGCGAGCCGGACGCGTCCGGCGACCTCGGGCTCCTCATGCGCGACGCGCTCAACAAGGTCGCGTTCCTGCCGTTCGGCCTGCTCGTCGACCAGTGGCGCTGGAAGGTCTTCTCGGACGAGGTCGGGCCGGACGCCTACAACCGGGCGTGGTGGGAGCTGCGGGAGCGGTACCAGGGCGTGCGGGCGCCGATGCCGCGCGGCGAGGAGTGGTTCGACCCGGGCGCGAAGTACCACGTCCCGGCGAACGTGCCCTACACCCGCTACTTCCTGGCGCACATCCTCCAGTTCCAGTTCCACCGCGCCCTCTGCGAGGCCGCCGGGTACGAGGGCCCGCTCCACCGCTGCTCGATCTACGGGAACGAGGAGGCCGGCCGTCGCCTCCAGGCGATGCTCGAACTCGGCCGGAGCCGGCCGTGGCCCGAAGCGCTCGCCCAGCTCACCGGGTCCGAGGAGATGGACGCGACCGCGATCCTCGATTACTTCGCGCCGCTCAAGGCGTGGCTCGACGAGCAGAACAGCGGACGCCAGTGCGGCTGGTGAGCGCCCGGCGCCCGACCGCTCCGGCGCCCGCGCTTGACTTCCGCCCCGGTCGCTGCGAATCTCCGTGAGGCATGGCGGCGCGCGCCCGGCCCCCGGGTCCGGGCGCGCGCCGCATTTCCCGCGACCGACGACCGATCCTCGCCTCGTAGAGAAGAGAGCCAGCATGACCAGCGTCCAGACCGCAGCCGCCGAGACCGGCGAATACCACGACGACATCATCTATCCGGCGACGATCCCCTTCCTCCTCGTCCACCTCGCCTGCTTCGCGGCGATCTGGACGGGCGTGACGGTCAAGGCGCTCGTGCTCTGCGTCGCCCTCTACGTGGTGCGCATGTTCGGCGTGACCGCCGGCTACCACCGCTACTTCTCGCACCGGTCGTACAAGACGAGCCGCGTCGGACAGTTCCTCCTCGCCGTGCTCGCGCAGAGCTCCGCGCAGCGAGGCGTCCTGTGGTGGGCCGCGAAGCACCGGCACCATCATCTGCATTCGGACACGGAGATCGATGTCCATTCGCCCAAGCACCACGGCTTCCTGTACGCGCACGTCGGCTGGATCTTCGCCCGGAAGCACGAAGAGGCCGACTACTCCGTCGTCCCGGACCTGACCCGCTACCCCGAGCTCGTGTGGCTCGAGCGGCACCCCTACATCGTCGCCGCCGCGCTCGCGGGCCTCTGCTTCCTCATCGAGGGGTGGCCCGGCCTCATCGTCGGCTTCTTCTGGAGCACGGTCCTGCTCTACCACGGGACGTTCATGATCAACTCGCTCGCCCACGTCCACGGCAAGCAGCGCTACGTGACGGGCGACGACTCGCGCAACAACTGGTGGCTCGCGATCATCACGCTGGGCGAAGGGTGGCACAACAACCATCATGCGTACCAGCGCTCGACCCGCCAGGGCTTCCGCTGGTGGGAGTTTGACCCGACCTACTACGTGCTCAAGGCGCTCTCGTGGGTCGGCGTCGTCTGGGACCTGGGCGAACCGCCGGCCGACGTCGTGCGCAACGAGCGCCGGCTGGGACGCCGGGTCGTGGAGAAGGCCGCGCACCAGCTCGCGACCAGCTTCCCGATCGATCGGATCGCAGCACAGGCGCGCGCGGCGTGGGACAGGACGCCGGGCTGGGAGGAGATCAAGGGTCAGCTCCGCTCCGCCGGCGCGCATGCGGGCGCCAGGATCGCTGCGCTCCAGCTCCCGCAGCTCCCGACGCTCGAGGAGGTGCGCCTCCGCGCGGAGCAGATGTTCGCAAACGCACCGGAGATCTCGATCGACGACATCGTCGCACGGGCACGGGAGATCCTCCTCGAGTCGGTCGTCTCGCACATCATCGACGGCCCGGAGCCGCTCGGCGCGGTGTGAGGCCGCCGTGCCGAGCTCTTGACCGACGGTCCGCACGGTGTTACAATGCGTCGCACGCGAGCGACGATTCGGGACCGAAAGGAAGATTCAGGACCTGGACGGCAGCGTCCCGGTCCTTTTTTTCTGGCTCGCGTGAGCCCACGACGGGGGGCGGACAGGCCCGTCAGTCACAGCGATGAACGAGATGGTACGGGCATACCGCACACTCGAGTCATCCACACCCATGAGGAGTACGGTATGCGTACCACCGGAACCGTGAAGTGGTTCAACGACCAGAAGGGCTTCGGCTTCATCACCCCGGAGGACGGATCGAAGGACTGCTTCGTCCACCACTCGGCGATCCAGGGCACCGGCTTCAGGACCCTCGCCGAGGGCGACCGGGTCGAGTTCGACATCGTCCAGGAGCCGAAGGGCCCGAAGGCTCAGAACGTCGTCCGCATCGACTGAGCCGGCCGCGAAACAGGCCCGATCCCGGGCCTTCCGGAGCCCAATCCGAGCATCTCGGATTGGGCTCTCTTTCGTTGGCGCCGTCTCCCGCGTCGCCTCCGCTCCCCTCGTCCGCTAGGCGAGGACCCAGACCAGCATGATCGCGCCCATCGCGGCCCAGAGGCACACGCCCTGGATCAGCGGCCGGACGCCCACCGCGCGCAACGTCTCGCGGGTCAGGAGCGCGCCGATCAGGTAGAGGGTCAGCGTGAGCCCGATCCGCGCCGCGCGGGCGAGTCCGTCGAAGACCGGCTCCGCCGCCGCCGGGGCGAGGCTTCTCGCGAGCGCCGCGAGCACGAAGAACGCGATGAACCAGGGCGGCCTCAGCCGGACCGTCCCCATTGCGGCCGACCGGCGTCGAGCCCAGTGTGCCGCGCCCAGGGCGAGCGGCACGATCCAGAGCGAGCGTGCGAGCTTGAGCACCGTCGCGGTCTCGAGCGCCCGGGGATCGTATGCCGCGGCCGCGCCGACCACGGAGCTGGTGTCGTGGATCGCGACCGCGGCCCAGACCGCGAACTGCTCGGGCCCGAGTCCGACCCACGCGCCGATCACGGGGAAGAGGTAGAGGGCGACGCCGTTCAGCACGAAGACCGTCGCCAGCGCCACGCTCATCGATTCGGACCGTGCCCCGATCGCCGGGCCGATCGCAGCGATCGCGCTGCCGCCACAGATGCTCGTTCCCGCCGTGATCAGGAGCGCGGTCTCCTCGTCGACGCCGAGTCGGCGGCCGATGAGGAGCCCCAGGGCCAGGGCCAGCGCGATCCCTGCGACGGTGTAGCCGATCCCGGCGCCGCCCGCCGCGATGACGGCGCCGAGCGGCATGCCGAACCCGAGCCCCACGACCGATGCCTGCAGGAGCTTGTGCGACCACCGCGAGGTCGCGGACGGGAACGGGTTGCCGACGGTGAGCGCGAAGGCCGCACCGAGCGCCATCGCCAGCGGGGGCGACCCCCACGGCGTCGCCATGCTCGCGCCGAGCGCCAGGAACCCTGCGCTTCGCCCGATCTCGCCGCCGAAACGACGACCGGCACGAACGGCCGCTTCGGCTGGATGGTCCGGCCGATGCTTTCGATCACGCATTCCGCTACGCACAGCCTCGCTGTCGGTGGAGCCCTTACGATAACCCATCGCGGCCGCGTCCACGAGGGTCCGGGTCCGCGGCCGTGCGTCATCGAAAAGCTCGCGCGCCGGGGGCGGACCCGCCGGCCTTGACCCCGCCCCGCGGACGCGTACCTTGGACCGCTTTCGCGGCACTCCGGCCCTCCTCAACGGATCTCCGGCGCCCATGCACGAAACCCGTCCACTCCGACACATCCGCCACCTCTCCGACCGCGCCCGGTGGGAACTCACGGTCGGCGATCCCGCCCCCGCGCTGGCGGACGATGTCCTCTCGTACCGGGGCTACGTGGAGCACGCGGCTCCCTCGTTGCGGCGCCGCGAGGTGCCGACGGCCGAGATCGTCCTCGTCCTCCAGCTCGATGCGAAGCTGCGCATGACCGACCCGCGTTCGCCGGATGTGACGGAAGAGGTCGGGTGCTCCTTCGTCGCAGCGTTGTCGGACACCTACACCGTGACGGAGCTCGGGCCGGGGTGGACGGGTCTGCAGGTGAACCTCTCGCCGCCCGGCGCCTACACCCTCTTCGGCGTGCCGATGCACGAGCTGGCGAACCGCGTGATCGAGCTGGAGGACGTACTCGGCGCCGCGGGGCGCCGGCTCACCGAGCGGATCGGCGAGGCCGGGGGCTGGGCCGAACGGTTCGCCGTGCTGGATGCGTTCCTCGCGGAGCGGCTGCGCAGCGGGCCGACGCCGTCGACGCAGGTCGTCCGCGCCTGGGAACGGTTGCAGGACCGACCGGGCACCGACATCCGCAGCCTCGCCGAGGAGGTCGGCTGGAGCCGGAAGCACCTGATCGCATCGTTCCGCGAGCAGATCGGGCTCGGGCCCAAGCGCGTCGCCCGGCTCCTCCGGTTCCGGCGAGCCGTTCGCATCCTCGACGGAACGACGGCGCCGGACTGGACCGATCTGGCCTACCGCTGCGGCTACTGCGACCAGTCCCACATGATCCGCGAGTTCCGGGAGTTCGCGGGCGCGGCGCCGCGCGAGTTCCTGCGCCGGATGCTCCCGGACGGCGGCGGGGTCGGCGAGGATCCGGGCGACGGGTAAATTTCATCCAATACAGGCCCGTCCGCCCCCGTTAGCTTCTCCTCGACCGATGATGCCGCCACGACACCCGGAGAACGGCATGAACGAATCATTGCCCGACATCGGCCCCGTGCTCGCCTACGAAGACGCCGCCGGCGCGATCGAGTGGCTGATGAAGGCCCTCGGATTCCGGGAACACCTCATCGTACCGGGCGACGACGACACGATCACGCACGCGGAGCTCCGCCTCGGCGCCGGCGTCGTCATGCTCACCTCGGCCCGGCCGTACGGCCCGTTCCCGTTCCGCAGCCCGAAGGCCAGTGGCACGGTCACCGCGAGCACGTACATCCGTCTCGACGACATCGACGCACACTACGAGCGGGCGAGGGCCGCCGGCGTCGAAGTGGTGAGAGAGCTCGCGGAGACCTCCTACGGCTCCCGTGAGTACTCCGCGCGCGACCCGGAGGGCCACCTCTGGCACTTCGGCGACTATCGGCCCGGCGGGGAGGCGTAGGAGGACGTGATGACCGCGCGACGCTGGACCCAGGACGAGGTCCGCCGCCTCGCGCTCTCGCTCCCGGAGACGCACGAGGCGTCGCACTTCGGCCGGCCCGACCTGCGGGTCCGGAACAAGGTCTTCGCCACGCTCCCGCAGGACGGCCGGACCGTCAACCTGAAGACGACGCCCGTCGAGCTCGACCTCCTCCGGCGGCGCGATCCGGATACCTTCCTCGACGTCTGGGACGGACGCTGGATCGGCGTCGTCCTGGAGCGGGTCGAGCCGGAGACGGTGCGCGAGATGCTGATCGAATCGTGGAGCCGGGCCGCGCCGAAGTCGGTCGCGGCCCGGCTCCGGATGCCGGAGGGGCGGGAGCCCGCGCCCTGAGGGGCCCTGACAGGCACTTCCACGCCTGATGGGCCTGAGGGGCGCTCGGCTCAACCGGCCGGCGCTCGGTTCACTGGCGTTCACTCACGGCGCCACTACTGAACCGGCCCCAGGACCGGGACCGGCTCAACCGCTTCCGGGCGACCCGACCCGAGTGAGCCGAGGGCCGAGACGGGGTGCGGAACGAGGAACGGGCTCAGTCCGGCAGCCGGATCTCCGGGTCCATCGGGTGAGGACGATACAGGACGAGCGTCCGGCCGATGACCTGGACGAGATGGACGCCGTCGAGGCGTGCGACGAGCGCCTCGCCCGTGTCACGCGCGTTCTCCGGCGCGGACTCCAGGACCTTGACCTTCAGCAGCTCGCGGGTGTTGAACGCGTCCTGGACCGTCCGGACCGTGGATTCGGTGACCCCTTCCTTCCCGATCTGCAGGATCGGTTTCAGGGGGTGGGCGAGCGATTTCAGGTGCGCCCGTTGCTTCGAGGTCAGGGATTCGATGGTTGCCCTCCCGGCTCGAGGAGTGGATCGGAACGATGTCGGAAACTAACGCACGGCTCCGGATTCGGAACCCCTACCCCGGAGCCGCGCCCGAGGAGGTGGAGCGGTGAGCGAGCGAAGAGGTCGGCGCGCCATGGAGATCGACGGATTCGAGATCCTGGTCGGGCGGAGCGCGAAGGAGAACGACGAACTCACCTTCCGGGTCGCACGGCCGCGGGACCTGTGGCTGCACGCGTCCGGGTACGCGGGGAGCCACGTCGTCGTCCGGCTCCCGGATGGCGAGAGCGATGCGCCGAAACACGTGATCGAACGGGCGGCCGAACTCGCGGCCTGGCACTCGAAGGCCCGGGAGGCGAGGGGCAAGGTCGCGGTCCACGTGTGCCGCGCGGCGGATGTGCGCAAGCGGAAGGGCGCGCCCCCGGGACAGGTCGAATTGAGACGGGCCGACACGGTGAAGGTCTACCCTCGAGGTACGGACGAGGCGTGATCGCACCCCGGCCCGAAGACTGTCGGGCCACCCGCTTCGGCGGGTGGCCCGACTCGCCTCGCGGCTCTGCCACCGAGCGGACCGGACGGGGCGGAGCCTTAGAAGTTGATGCCGCCCGTGATGACGAGCTGACCGTCGTACGTCGTATTGTACCGCAGCTCGGCGAAGGGGCGGAACGAGCCGAACGAGCCGAAATGCGCTCCGCCGACCAGGTTCAGCCCGAAGCTCGCCTCCGAATCCTTGACCTTGCCGAGGAACGGGACCTCACCCTCGAACGAGGTGCGCACGAAGCTCAAGCCACCACCCGCGTAGGGGAGGATCGATGCGTTGCCCTCCAACGGGAAGGCGTAGTGGGCGTTCCCGTTCAGCTCCATCCACCTGGTGGTGGCTTCGGAGACGCCGGAACTCGGGAAGAAGAAGTCGATCGAGGGCACGATCGAGAGGTTTTCGACCGGGGTCGCGATGCTCACCCGTCCCCCGATCCCGAGGTCGACCTTGAGCTGACCCCCAATTCTGGTCCAGCTATTATGGGACAGCCGAGTTTATGGTGATGGCGAGGGGATCCTCGCCTTGTGATTGAACCTGTACAAACTCCTCGGGGGTGAGGTCGCCCAGGGA
>Ga0079224_100007813_pt1 | contig 14409 bp, 7 predicted proteins | sample Stecom2015_FD_80414 | JGI IMG/M metagenome (GOLD analysis project Ga0079224, IMG submission 80414) | Agricultural soil microbial communities from Utah to study Nitrogen management - Steer compost 2015 | ecosystem: Environmental > Terrestrial > Soil > Agricultural land | place: USA: Utah...
AAATCTGCGATTGGACGATCTGGAGCAAAGGGTGGCCCAGGAAAATCCACTGTTGATGGCCGAAAAAATAAACAAACGTATCAGTGAACTGGAACTCAAACAGGTGAAGGCTGCCCGCTTCCCCACCCTATTTGTGAGTTCCGGTTATAATGTCGGCAGTTCAGAATCGGGACTTGGCTTTGCCACAACCTCGGAATCCAGTGGCTTCAGCTATGGCTTCGGTGCAAGCCTCAACCTCTTTGACGGATTTAGGCAAAACCGCAATGAAAAAATTGGAAAATTGGCCCTGGAAAACTCGGAAATTGCCATATCCCAACAGGAAGAGGCCCTTTTGTCCCTGGTCAATTCCACATATCAAACCTATCTGACCAACATAAGCTTGATGGAACTGGAGACAAAAAATGAGGCCATCGCCAAGGAAAACTTGGATATAACCGTTGAAAAATACAGGATTGGCATCATTCCGACCATTGAGTTCAGAACGGCGCAATTGAACTATATCAATGCCAGTGTACGCCATAGCAATGCAAAGTTCCAGGCCAAGCTGTCGGAAATTATCCTAAAACAACTGGCCGGAAACCTGGATATAGGCCAATAGGTTGTAAATCCCAAATCACCCTCCAATAACCCTATCCCTTATTTGTCCCCCCTTTCATTTCCATGGGCATTCCCCGGTACCACATAAAAGTAAAAATCCGCCCCATCGGTAAGGTCCGTATGGGGCGGATGCAATTCGTGATTTCCGGACCGAGGGGGTCTTGGACTATTTTCCGTTAAACCAGACCATCACATAGATGACCACTGCGATAACGGCCAATGATATGGCGATGTCCTTCCAATTGTAACTGTTCCTGTTCTTGGCCTTCTCTTCCTCGGTAATGGTGGCGTAGGTCAAGTTCGTCAATTTCTCTTCCGTTGGGGCCTTTGTGGCATAGCTGACCACCAAGATCAAGATGATGCAGAAAAGGAAGAACCAGGACGCAAAGGCCAAGAAATTCATGTCCCCGATAAAGAACCATATACTATTGGGATCAAAGGAATCCTTGACCAATTCCAGGACTATCCTCAGGGCTCCCACGATAAAGCCCACGACCAAGGTGACGAAGGCCCCCTGGGCATTGATCCTTTTGTGGAAGATACCCAAGAGGAACACGGCCGTGATCGGTGGGGCGATATAGGATTGTACACTTTGCAAATATTCGTACAGTACGCCGGAGATATTGGACATGATCGGAATCCAGATGATTCCAATGATTACGGTGATCACGGTGGCAATCTGACCGGTGCGCACCAATTTCTTCTCAGGGGTATTGGGCCTCAATTTCTTATAGATATCCACAGTGAACAAGGTGGAGCAGGAATTGAACACCGAGGCCAGGGAACTCATCAAGGCTGCCAGAAGTCCTGCTGCGACCAAGCCCCTCAATCCAGAGGGCAATAGATTGCTCATCAAGACCGGAAAGGCCTCATCGGGCGAGTCCCAATGCAGCTCCCCCCTCATTTTAAGGGTAAGGGCAATGACCCCGGGAATCAAGAAAAGGAATACGGGCAACAGTTTTAGGATGGCCCCAAAAATGGTCCCTCTCCTGCCCTCTTTGATGTTTTTGGCGGTAAGTGCCCGCTGCACAATGTACTGGTCGGTACACCAATACCAAATTCCCGTGATCGTACTGGCGATCAAAAGGGTGGGCCAAGGAAAGTCCGGATCGGAGGCCGAACGCCACATATTGAGGTATTCCGGGGTCACGGTCTCCTTCATACTTTGCCATCCACCAACCTGGTCCAATCCAATTATGGTGAGCACAGCGGCCCCGACCACCAATACAATGGCCTGCAAGGTTTCCGTATAGACCACGGCACGCATTCCCCCTAGAATGGTATAGGCACCGGTCAAAACCACCGTGGCGATGGCACCGGTCCAAAAATCAATGCCCAAGAGGGCCGAAACTACGATTCCCCCTGCGTAGATGGTCACCGAAATCTTGGTAAGCACATAGGCCACAATGGAAAAAACAGATAGGATCCATCGAGATCGGGCATCAAATCGCTTTTCCAAAAATTCTGGCATGGTGAAGACCCCTGCACGGGCGTAAAAGGGCAGGAACACCCAGCCCAATATCAAGACCACCCAGGCTTGGATTTCGTAGATCAGCATGGGCAAGCGGTCCCCGGCACCGGCACCTGCAAGGCCCACAACGTGCTCGGATCCAATGTTGGAGGCAAAAATGGAGGCGCCCACCACGAACCATCCCACGTTCCTACCGGCCAGGAAATAGTCCTCGGTGTTTTCCTTCCTCCTGCGTATTACCCATGCGGCTATACCCAAAAGAATGATGAAATAGGCGGAAATGGTTATCCAATCGTAAAGATCCAGTGTTTTCATAAATTGGTTATTTGGTTGTAAGTCTATATAGGGTTCTCGTGGTGTAGGTTTCCCCAGGGTCCAGTCTTACCGAAGGAAAGTCCCCTTGGTTGGGACTGTCCGGAAAATGTTGGGTTTCCAGGCAGAATCCGGCCCGACGCCCGTAGGTCCCCCCCTGGGGGGAAGGCAGGCTGCCGTCCAAAAAGTTGCCGCTGTAGAATTGGATGCCCGGTTCCTCGGTAAACACTTCCAGGAATCGTCCCGTACCCGAATGGTACGCGCTTGCGGCCAAGGAAAAGCTCCCTGCCCCCTTATCGAGTACCCAACAGTGGTCGTAGCCCTGTCCCAGTTTCAATTGTCCATCCTCCCCATCGATGTCCTGTCCAATGGCCTTGGCTTGGGTAAAGTCAAAAGGGGTGCCCGCGACCGGCCTGAGTTCACCGGTGGGGATCAAACCCGAATCTACGGGAATATAACGGTCTGCTACCAGGGAAAGTTCATGGTCCAGGATGTTGTGTCCAAAATCCCCCGAAAGGTTGAAATAACTGTGTTGGGTCAGGTTTACAATGGTGGGTTTGTCGGTATTGGCCCGGTAATGGATGTCCAGTGCATTGTCCTCGGTCAGGGTGTAGGTCACCTCGACCTTTAGGGTACCGGGGTATCCCTCTTCCCCATCCTTGGAGGTATATGAAAGTACCAATGCAGGCCCTTCGGCCGTCTTCATCCCTTGGGCTTGCCAAAGGACTTTGTCGAAGCCCTTTTCCCCTCCGTGAAGGTGGTTATCCCCATCATTGGTGGCCAGGCTGTAGGTCGTGTCATCGAGCTCAAAGTTTCCTTTGGCGATACGATTGCCGTAACGACCGATCAGGGCCCCGAAATAGGGATTGCCCTCCAGGTATTGGGCCAGGTTGTCAAATCCAAGGACGACGTTCCCGTAATCGCCATTTTTGTCGGGGGCGGTCCAGCGGGTTATGATGCCACCGTAAGTGATCACATCGATTTCCATGCCCGCTTTGTTCCTCAAGGTATACCGTTCCACTTTTCTCCCATCGGGCAGTTCCCCGTAGGGAGTTTTCTCCAAGGTTTCGTCCACTTGTACGGTTTTGGTTTTTTGGTCCAACTCGTTATCCTTTTTGTTGTCTTTGCAGCCCAGGGTCAAAATTGATAAAAATAAAACAAAACCAATTGCGGATGGATGGATTTTCTTCATGATGTATTTTTGATTTGTTTGTTGATGCCTTGTCTTTGGGTTACATGCCGTGACGGAACAAATGATAATAGGCCCCGTTGGCTCGTATTCGATCTTTGAACTCCCTTATTTTGGTATCGGCGTCGATCACCAATAGTTCGATTCCGAAAATTTCCGCAAAATCCTCCATATACTCGGTCGTCAGGGCCTGGCTGTATACCGTATGGTGTGCCCCACCCGCATAGATCCAAGCCGTTGCGGCCACTTCTAGATCTGGTTTGGGCTCCCACAGCACCCGGGCCACCGGCAATTTGGGCAGGTCGGCCAGGGGTTTTACCGCCTCCACCTCGTTTACGATCAGTCGGAAACGACCTCCCAGGTCGACCAAGGAGGCGTTGATGGCCTTCCCTGCGGGGGAGTTGAACACCAGGCGGACCGGGTCTTCCTTCCCCCCGATCCCCAAGGGATGTACCTCGCAACGGGGCTTTCCACTCGAGATGCTGGGGCAGATTTCCAACATATGGGAGCCCAACACATAGCCTTTCTCCCCGTTGAAGTGATAGGTATAATCTTCCATAAAGGAAGTTCCCCCTTCCAATCCAAAGGCCATGGTCTTCATAGATCTTAAAAGGGCCGCCGTCTTCCAGTCCCCTTCCCCTCCAAATCCATAACCATCGGCCATTAGGCGCTGTACGGCCAAACCGGGCAACTGCCTGAGGGTTCCCAAATTTTCAAAGGTATCCGTAAAGGCCTTGAACCCCCCGTCCTCCAAAAAGGTTCGCAGTCCCAATTCTATCTTGGCTGCCTCGACCAGGGATTCCCTTCGGGCCCCATTTTTCATCAATTCAGCGGACAAGGTATAATCGGATTCATAGTTTTCCAAAAGTAAATCGATCGATTTTTGATCCAGATCGTCGATAATCTTGGTAATATCGGAAGAATCATAGCCGTTCACGGAGACCCCGAAACGCATTTGGGCCTCCACTTTGTCCCCTTCGGTCACCGCCACTTGGCGCATATTGTCCCCAATTCGGGCCACCTTCAGATTTCTGAGTTCATCACAACCCAGGGCCACTCTTGCCCATAATCCAATTTTCTGTTGCACCTTCTCGTCCTTCCAATGCCCCACCACTACTTTGCGCTCCTTCCCCATCCGGGTCATCATATGGCCGAATTCCCGGTCCCCGTGGGCCGATTGGTTCAAGTTCATGAAGTCCATATCAATGCGGTCCCAAGGAATTCCCGCATTGTATTGGGTGTGCAGGTGGCAGATGGGCCGCTCGAGGATGGAAAGACCGGAAATCCACATCTTTGCCGGGGAAAAGGTATGCATCCAGGTCAACAATCCAATGCAGTCGGGATTGTTGTTCGCTTCCCTGCATAGGCCCAAGATTTCTTCCGGGGTGGTGACCACCCCTTTAAAGACAAGGACAAGGGGCATTGTTCTTGAGGCGTTCAGGCCTTCCACAATATGCCTGGAATTTGAGGCGACTTCTTCAAGGGTTTCAGGTCCGTACAGGTGTTGGCTCCCGGTCACAAACCAGATTTCTTTGGTAGTTGTTTTCATTATTTTGGATAAGGTAGGTTATTGACCGTAATAGGCATTTTTGCCATGTTTTCGGTCGTAGTGTTTTTTAATGAGTGAATCCTTTAATCTTGGGGCATCGGGATTGATCTGAAGGGTCAAATAGGCCATCTGTGCCACCGTTTCCAATACTTTGGCGTTGTACACGGCCTTTGCCGCATTCTTCCCCCAGGCAAAGGGACCGTGGTTGCCCACCAGCACCATTTCCACTTCAAGGGGGTCCAAACCGCGCTGCTTGAAGCAATCCAGGATCTGGGTCCCGGTATTGTGTTCATAGTCCCCTTGGATCAGATCGTCGGACATGGGCGGGGCGCAAGGGATATCCTTGGTCAGGTGGTCCGCATGGGTGGTCCCGAAAATGGGAATATCCCTTTGTGCCTGTGCCCAGGCCACGGAATACAGGGCATGGGTGTGGGCGACACCTCCGATATGCTCCCAATTCCGGTACAAATGGCTATGGGTCTTGGTATCCGAGGACGGTCTCAACCGGCCTTCCACAACCTTGTTGTCAAAATCCACAATGACCATGTCCTCCGCCCTGAGGTCCGCATAGGGAACCCCGCTTGGTTTTATCGCAAATACAGCACTTTCACGGTCCACGGCACTGACATTGCCAAAGGTGTATACGACCAGACCAAGGGCATTGAGTTCCATATTGGCCCGATAACATTCCTCTTTGAGGGATTTGTATTTTGAATTCATAGTTTAAACTTTACACAGGGAGCGGCCCGATTTTAAGGTATTTTTCATTTTAGACCAACCCCCTCGGACAAGACCCAAGTCACATTGGGATCCCATCTTGAAGTGTTTATTTTACATTTATAAATAAACAAAAGATCGGGCGGTAAAACAAATTAATTTTTAATTTTTATGTGTTGTTTTTACACTATAATTGTTTTGAAATTATTTTACTCATTTACAATCCTTTGAAGGGTAAATGTTTTGGAAAATTCATAATAAACTTAACTTTGTGCCTTCCAATATATAATTAACGAAGCTTTTCTGTAACGGAAATTTGTTGAAATATATTAGATTTCGGAATTTTAACCCTATGGAACTACCCAAAGATGCCGTATTGGCAGATGATAAGGACATCAACTCACAATTAAATTTTTATCAAAAGGAAGACCAGGTGCTCTTGGCCGTGGACTGTATAATTTTCGGCTTTGACAAAACCAACCTGAAAATCCTGTTGATCAAAAGAAACTTCGAACCCGAAAAGGGAAAGTGGTCCCTTATCGGGGGATTTCTGAAAAAGAACGAAAACCTGGACCAGGCCGCGATTCGGGTCTTGCGTACCCTCACGGGCCTCAGCGATATCTACATGGAACAGCTCTACACCTATAGCAAGGTGGACAGGGATCCCGGCCAACGTACCATTTCGGTGGCCTATTTTGCATTGATCGACGTGGAATCCCACCAGTTCGACGGAATCCAGATCGATTCGGCCCGATGGTTTGATCTTGGGGAAGCCCCAAGCTTGATATTTGACCATGGAAAAATGATCCAAAAGGCTATTTCGAGATTGCAGCGCAGGGCCATGACCATGCCCATAGGCTTTGAACTCCTCCCCGAAAAGTTCACCATGCGACAACTTCAAAACCTCTATGAATCCATCTTGGACAAGAAATTGGACAAACGCAACTTCATCAATAAGATCAATTCCCTGGACGTACTTATAAAGTTGGACGAGAAGGATATGACCGTTTCCAGAAAAGGGGCCTATCTCTATGTCTTCGACAAGGAAAAATATGAAAAGAAAGTGGCGGAGGACGGTTTCAGTTTCAAACTCTGAGCACCTATGGGCCAAAAAGGATCATCGATTCTTGGCATTGGGCCTTGTACTTTCCATCAATTCCGTGATTTCCCCCTGATCGAGGGCATGGTCGAAAAGTGACATGGAAGCCATAAGACCGGTATAGTGTTCCCCTATATCGGAGGCACCAATCCGTATTTTGGCATTTTCAATCTGTGAGGCCAATACCATGATCTGGGCATTGTCCAATTCCCCGTCCACATACAGCTTTTCCACTACCCCATCAAAGGTCAACACGATATGGTGCCAAGTGTTGGCCGAGGGAAGGGTGTTGAATCCCATATCAAAGTGGTGGTCCAAATGGGCCGCGGCCCCGTAGTTTCCACTGTTGAAGTGCAGGGCATTGTACGAATTGGCAAGATTGAACCTGAAGCGGTCGCACCAGGACAACAAACATTCCCCTTTTTGGTCGATTTCAGGGTTCTTGACCCAGGTTGCCACGGTAAAGGCCCCATTCCACTCCATACTTTTGGGTACGGGACGGTCCAGGACCAAGGCCCCCTTTGTGAACTCAAGGGCAGGGATTCCCAACTCGTCCCGGACCAGGGCCACATCTCCCTTTCTTTCAAAGGTTCCTCCGCTATGACCGTTGTTTGGAAGGCTCTCGAACTTCCCCTGTGGAAAATCCTTGGCCCGAATTTCCATCAGCAACTTGCGATCTCCTTTGGCGGAAGGACCCTCCATGGATGCTTTGGGTTTTAGATCCAAGGGAATCTCAAAAAGCGAATCGTAGACCTTGAAGTTCCACAGGGCGGCATATAGCCCGGTCTTCTCCGTATCCAGGACCGTGAGCCTCAAGTAGCGTGCCTCGGCTTCGCCCTCATCGATCATGGGACTTCCGGGAAATCTGTTCTCGGATCGGTCCGCATAGGGTACCCAATGGGTCCCATCAGTGGAATGTTCCAGCTTGTATTGGTAATAATAGCCCGCAAATTCAAACTGCAGCATCACCCTTGAGATTTTCCGTACCCCTCCCAGGTCCAGGGTCAAATGTTGGGGAAAACTATTGTCCGCGGCCTTCCACATGGTGGCGTTATGGTTGTCCGTAGCGAATTCGGGCCGGTAGGTATAGTCGTAACCCGGGATGTCCAAATGATAGGAAGAGGAGGCCGTGGCCGTGGCCCCCAAGGCCAGATTATTGGGAAGCCCGGGTCCCGACAGTTCTTCAATGCCCTTATTCGAGGGCCGGACCCTTTGGATCGTGGAATCGTTTTCAAAAATCAGTTGGTCCACACAGACCTGCCTTGACATCCCCCCCCTGGTCATGGGGTGATCGTGTTTGTGGTAGGCGATATAATACCGTCCATTTTCCTCCAGGACGGAATGATGGCCGGGTCCGTGGACGCTGCCATCCCCATTGGTGGCCAGGATGGGGTTGTTCTCCCCCGGTACAAAAGGGCCGTATGGGGTGTCACCATGGGAATAATTCACCTTATAGGTTTCATCGTGGCAGGACCCTCCCGAATACATAAGGATGTATTTATCGCCCTTTTTTAACATATAGGCGGCCTCGAAAGGCCCGGGGGTCTGTTCCAAGGGAATGTTATTCGGGTTTGTGACCCTGGCCATGGTCAGGGTGTCCAACTCCCCTACCGCATAGCCCCCGTTGTAATGCACCCAGGTTCCCCAATAGGCATAGATTCTTCTGTCATCATCCCTGAAAAACTGGGCATCCAAGGAAGGAAAACCTTCCCTGGGATAGTTATTGGCGATCACAGGGGTATCATCGGCACTCAATTTTTCCCATGGACCCACCGGACTGGCGGAGCGATACCCGTATATATTGCAACCGGCCTGGCAATTGCCGAAATAAAGGTAATAAAAACCATCCGCCCCTTCGACGATATCAGGGGCCCAAAAATTCCTGAGCTGTACCTCATCCAGGGATGGCACCTCCATGGTGTGGTTGTACCAGTTTACAAAATCATCACTGTACCATACCGTGGGGACCCCCGAAGCCAACATCTCATTGTCCGTGGTGGCATAGATATAATACAGATCCCCGAATTTTTTGATGGTGGGGTCGGCAAAATAGCCCGGAATCACGGGGTTGATCCCACTTGTGGGAATGTCATCTTTCCCCTGTCCCTGGACATTTGACCAGAGCAGGGACAAGATCAGAATATAGCAAAGCCTGGTTCCCATATGCCGTAGCCGTCTTTTTAAGACAATCTTATTATCCCCCTTAGAACTTTATCGAGGTTGGATTTTTGCCCAATTCGATTTCATAGGCTCCCCGGACCTTCTTGTAGGGAAGTCGGACCTCCCCATCGATTCTCAGATAGGCTTTGGGGGTGTACTGCGTTGCCGGATCCATAACAAGGACCACTTCCCCTGTTTTGATGTTGTAGGATACCTCCGCAATACTTCCGGCATCCAGGGTGATCCACAATTTTTTGGGTGCAAGGTACAACCTGGAACTTGCCGCAGTGGTCAATTCCATACGCACCAATTCTCCTTTTTGGGTCAGATTCCCCCCAAAGGCCAACCAGCCCAGTTCCCCATCCTCTACCAAATAGGAGGAACTGTTCACCGCATAGCCATAAAATCCGGAACCGTAATCCCCTGATATTCCATCAATTTCCAAAGTGGACGGGTAGGAATGGAAGGCCGCCGGTCCAAAACCATCCTGGGTTATATTGGAGATCCCCCCCAATAGCCCCCCGTAGCCCACCCTTAAAAGATAGAGGTCTTCGGGGTTTTTCCTGAAGTGGTGTAGGACGGGAATGGCGTTCAGAGAGGATCCGTAATGATGAATCTGACGCTCCACCCGGGAGGTTTCCCCCGCCTTGCCCCCATAGAGGAAGTCCCAATACCTTCTGGCATTGCCGTTATAGCCCCAATGGGGCATGGTGGGCATATAGGCCAGTATGGCACTCAGGGTGACCATGGCCTTTCGGTCATAGCCAAAATGGTCGGACCACATATAGACTTCCTCCTGCCCGGTGGAATCCCAGGGCATTTCACTGCCAAAGGGGTAATCCAGGGCCCTCCAATGGTCCGCACGGGCCTTCATCCTTTTTTCCAAATCCTCGGCCAGCTCGACAAGGCCCTCATTTTTCAGGTCCTGGAGGATAAACAAAAAGACCGAACCCTCCATCTGTCCGAATTGGGCGTAATAGGGAGCCTGTTCCATCATGGCCACAGTGGTGTGGTAGGCATTTTCCAGGTACCATTTCCAGGGATGGTTGTCCACCAAGCCCTGATGGTATCGGGCCAAACGGTAGAATACCCAATGGGCCGCGGCCACATGGGGATAGTTGTAGGACCTGCCGGGACTGTTGGCATGCTCATGGTTCCAGGCCGCCCAAGTATTGAAATTGATATTCTCGCTATAGGTTCCTTTGGGAAGGGAATCCGGCTCATAGTAGAACATGCTCTTTTTGACCCCATATTTATGGGGCCCCTCATTGTATTGTATGCCCCCCCATAGGGTTTGGTCCACAAATTGTTGCAATTTCACGATTTCCGTCTTTTCGGGACGGACCAACTGTTTCATAATGGCGGCCAACCAACTTCCGGCCCCTCCCTCATCGCTAAGGCCTGAAATCCAAGCCCTACTGTCCTGTACCACCTGTTCCTTTTTTTCGTAATCATAAGTGATTGCAGAAGGACTCCTTCCAAAGGGGTCGTTGGGATCGTCGAGCCATTGTTCGGTGGTCAGGAAATGTCCAAAATCATCGATGACCCGGGCTTCCTGTTTGATGACCTTATAGTTTATGGTCTGTACTTTTCCGTCAGCATAGCCGAGGGTAAGCCGAGCCCTGCCCCACTTTTTCCCCTCTACCCTGAATTTCTTCATGCCCGAGGCCGTACGGCCTTCCTCTTTGACCTCCAAGGCCCCTTTGGGCTCCACTTTCAGATTTACAATATCGCTTTTATGATCGATCAACAATTGGGCCTTGACATCCAAGGGAAGGACATAACCCGGAATTCCGACCGCCTTGGGCTGCCCTTCCTCGGTCAATTTATCCTGAATTCCCTTGATCCCTTCGGCCAGCACAAATTTCAGGGAGTGGTTCCTATGCTCTCCCGGGGAGAGCAAGATAGATTTTGGTTCGTTCCATTGTTCCACCCCTTTCCATCGGGTTTCCGCATAGGTCCTGCTGTAGGCCATCCATTCGTGAAAGCCTTCGAATACAATGCTCTTTGGAGTGGGGTCGTCCAAAAGGGGACGGTATGCCTCAAAGGGCATGTTCTCCTTGGGCAGTACCAAGAGGGCCGGGCCCCTTCCGCTCAGTCTTTTGACCTCGAGATAGCCCGCATCCATCCCGATATAGGGATCGAAGAACACGTTGTCGGCATGGGCCTCGGTCAAAGATTTCCCCTCGAGAATGTTGTTGAAGATCATGGGTACTCCCAGGGCTCCCAACTCTACGGGAACCTTTTGGGTATTGGTGATCTCAAACCTGAGGACCAATTGGTCCCCATCAAGTTCCCAATAACGTTTTACGGATACCGGAATATCATCGGGCAGGGTATTGGCCAGATCTGCAGCGGCCAGGACCTTCCCACCGACCTCCAAAGGCTCTACGGGAGCACGCTGCGTGGCTGTTGAATAATCCTTCCAAGGTCCGTTGCCGATGCGGATGCTCAAATTTATATCCCCCAAATGGTAGAGGCTGTCCTTGTCCCGGATCCCCAATCGTTCCCCTGGGGTGAAATCAAAATAGGGATCCTTGTTGGGATTGAGGGCGGCCACCGTTTGGGAAGCCCTGACCAGTTTCAATCGGAAATCAGGGGTGTCGAACTTTTGATAAACCTCGGCTATGCCCAGGGTGGATTCCCTTTTCTCCACATGGCTCCAATAGGTTTGCTGTGCGACCATGGTCCCCATACCGACAAAACAGGCTGCCGATACCATCCAATACTTCAAGTGTTTCATCTTTGTTTCAGTTAAATCGATCGCCATGCAATCCAATATCTTTGTTTTTGTGATGGGGCCTTCCCCTTATTCCAGCTCCACGTCCAAATAGACCGAATGCCTGCCATAGGTTTCATAGAAGGGACGGTATTCCACCCCATCAATGGTAAACTCCAATTTCTCGGGATCCCCTTGGATGGATTTTTCGATGTCCCAACCATCCAGGCTCACCTTCCTCCATTGGTTCCTGGCTTCCCCTTCCTGGGCCACCAGTAGAATGGGACCGTAAAAAATACTGGCAATGTTCTGTTGGTCCATCACGGGTTCCAGGTAAAAGCCAAAGGGCATTTTGACATCCACGGTGTCCCCGTCCTTCCATTTGCGCTCAATTTTGAGATAGTTGCCCGGTTTGGCATCGACCTTTTGGACCTTTCCGTTGATGGACAGCTCGAATCCGTTGGTCGCCCAGTGGGGCACGCGCAGGTTCAACTCAAACCTCCCCTTGCCACGGATCGACAATTGGGTGCGGTCTTCCCTGGGGTAGCTGGTGCGCTGTTCCACGGTGATTCCCTTTTGGGTCCACTTCAGGGTGGATGGGACAAAAAGGTTGACATAGAGCTGATCATTGTCCCTGCTCCTGAAATAAATGGAGTTCTGCAATTTGGTGCCGCTCTCAATGGCGGTTCCATTGCAGCAGGTGAATCCGGTCATATCGGGATTGCCGAACCTCTTGATGGACCCCGGTCTGAGGGGTACATGATAGGTGTTGGCGGGGCTGTCCTCGGCCACGGAGGCCAGGATGTGGTTGTAGAGTCCCCGCTCATAGTAATCCATGAGTTCGGGCCGTTGCTCAAAGAGAAAGAGATTTCGGGTAAGTTTGAGCATATTGTAGGTCGCACAGGTTTCGTTCTGTCCCCCTGAGGCGAACCCATTCTCGTATAGACTCGCCGGCTGAGCGATGAAACATTCCGCATTGGTTGGATTTCTCGCCCCTGCGACCCCTCCGATACTGTAGGTATAATCATTTTTTGCCCTGTACCAGAAATTATCCGCCACCTGGAAATATTCTGAAAGGTCGGAATCCCTATAGATTTCGAGGGCTCCCACAATCTGAGGGATGTGTTGGTTGGCGTGAAGTCCCCGGAAGCTGTCCACATTTTTGGCCAGACCATGGGAATGTGACGCATCCCTGAAGAACATCCGGATATTGTCGAACAGCCGGGCAGTCTCCAAATATCGGGCCTCCCCGGTGATTCGTTCCAAACGGGCCATGGCCTCGTTCATCCCTCCGAATTCCCCCGCAATGTACATGTCCCACATGGAAATCAGGGTCTGGGTGGACAATTGTCTCAAACGGGCATGGACCCAATCCCCCATGCCCTTGGCAATTTCCAGGGCCTTTTCATTTTCACTGACCTGGTAAATATCCATCAGTCCCGCCAATATTTTGTGAAGGGTGTAGTAGGGGGCCCAGATTTGGGTGTTCTGTGTCCCATAGGTGGCCCCGTGTTCCAGCATGATGAACTGATCGGGAGGGTAGGCGCTTAAAAAGCCCTTGCCCCAGTTCCAATAGTCCGTGCGGATTCCCGCTTCACTTAAATCCGAATCAAATTGGGCCTTTCCGGGAGCTGGGGTTACCTTGGTCGGATCTGAAATGTATTTGCCTCCCGGCTTTTGGGGATTGCCCGACATTTGGGACAGTTCGTACAATACGTCGACCATATATTCCATCTTCTGGGCAAAATTGTCCTGTAGGGCCTTGTCGTATCCGGTACTTGCATAGGCCTGTGCCAAGGCCGTGAGGTAATGGCCGGTGGCATGGCCCCTTAACTTGGTTTCCTGGCTGTCCCAGACTCCCAGGGGTTCAGCCCCAACGGGCTGTTGTTGTCCGAAGGCATTTCGGAACATATAGAGAAAGGAATCCGTATTGGTCCCTGCCAAGGCATTGATGAACTTGTCCCGGTTTTCAATGAATTTTGTCTTGTTGCCCTGCAGGTCTGTGTTCAAGGATACTTGGTCCAGGGCAAATGCCTCCAAATTGCGGTCCGGGGCTTTTTCCCCGGGCCCCGCCTTGACGGTCACCATGGCTTTGGGCCTGAAATCCGTACCGGAGACTTCCCCAGTGACGATATGGCTCCCACTCTTGAGAACTGAGGCATTATCGGTCGGAGCAGGCCAGATCACCCGCACCTTGGGCCCCTCCTTCCCATTGGAATAGGTCCCTTTGACATAGCGTGGCAATCGGGGCAAGGTCCCCACTGTGGTCTCCACGGCCACATCCGATACCCCCGTGAGAAATTCGTTGTACAATTGGGGGGCGTCAGGATCGAATTGGGGCAGGTTGTCCACCGGTCTTTCCCTGGGACCGCTTCCTTGTCCCCCCCTGAGGGCATTGTAACGGATCCGGCCGATCTGTGATTCTTCCAGAGGGATGCGGTAGATCCTGAAATCGTAAACCTTGGCATCCAGAAAAGGGCTCCCTTGGACCAATGACCTTCCGATATAGAGTTTGTTCTCGTGGGTGAAAAATTGGTTGAGTTCCAGATCCACATCTTCGGTTCTCCCCACCCGTTCCCCATTGACATAGGAACTA
>Ga0079224_100007816_pt1 | contig 14404 bp, 10 predicted proteins | sample Stecom2015_FD_80414 | JGI IMG/M metagenome (GOLD analysis project Ga0079224, IMG submission 80414) | Agricultural soil microbial communities from Utah to study Nitrogen management - Steer compost 2015 | ecosystem: Environmental > Terrestrial > Soil > Agricultural land | place: USA: Utah...
CCCCTACGGAGTTAAATAGGTCGATTACCGGATGGGATGATCTGCAGGAAACTGCGGAGGGATATTACAGGCGAAAAGTGCTTTTCGATCAAAAGTTTAATTTCAGGGACTATTTTTGGCCAATAAGCGAACGTGACCTGATTATTAATACGAATTTAGTGCAGAACCCCGGCTGGTAATTGGTACAGAAAACCGTGTCGTTCATCTGAATAATTCAAAATCGAATACATCATGAATAAATTTATATTGATTGTGGCAGTTGTTATGTTGAGCATCGTTGGGTGTGAAGAATATGGTAATGCACCGTTTGTAGACTCGGGGAACACTCCCGGGCCGATTAGTAACATTGAGGTCGAAAACCTTCCGGGAGGTGCTAAAATCACGTATTCCTTACCCGACGATCCGGAGGTGTTGTATGTGGAGGCTGTGTATAACACGAAAGGAAAAGGGAATCAGGTAGTTAAGTCTTCCGTATATAAAAACCACCTTTACTTAGATGGTTTCTTCGATAGTGGTGAACGAATCGTTAAGCTTTATATCGTGAATCGTTCCCAAAATAAGTCAGACCCTATTGAGGTGATTGTTAATCCTTTAGAAGCTCCCATACACGCTGTGTTTCGGTCACTAAAAGTCAATGAGGATTTTGGTGGAGTAAATATAAAGCTCCATAATGAGACGGGGAATGAATACGTAATATATACGCTGTTGAAGGATTCGGTTGGTCAATGGAATACTTACGATAGAAGATATACGGGTATGGAAGAAATCAATTACTCGGTCCATGGGCTTCCAGCCGAAGAGTTAGAGTTTGCATTTTTGGTACGGGATGAATGGCAAAATTATTCGGACACTGTTTTTAAAACATTGACGCCGATTTTTGAAGAAGAATTGGATAAAAGTCTATGGCGGGCGCATCCGCTGGATAACGATGCATACAAACCGTTGTATTCTAATCGAGATCCCGACCTGATGTGGGACGGTGTCTATACAACCTCACCTTATACAACTGACCCTGTCCAGGTCACCTTGCCACAGTGGGTTACTATCGATCTAGGACGCCCTGCCGTGTTTAGCAGAGCAAGGGTTCATGGGTTTGTTCGAGAAAGCAATACCTCTCGCGTATTTTCCAGAGAAACACCAAAAGTTTATGAAATATGGGGTAGTAACAACCCTAGTCAAGACGGTAATTGGGATGACTGGACACTCCTTGTGGCCAATACTTCCATTAAACCTTCGGGTTTACCCGTCGGTGATAATACGGCGGAAGACCTAGAGGCGGCGATGGCGGGCGATAACTTTTCCTTCCCCTACAGCGACGGCGTGGCTTATCGGTACATCCGTTTTAAAACGATTGAAACATGGGGAAATCAGCGCAGTGTGATGCTTAGTGAATTAACCCTGTGGGGACAACCGCAGTAACCAATTTATATTTCTTACGGTAAAAAAAGAATATCATGAGAATAAGAAACAACTTACATATCGTCACTTACGTCTTGCTTTTAGCCGCCATGATGGGGTGTAAAAAGATGGACGATACCTATCGACAGTTTGTCGAAAACGGTGAGACTATTTATGTTGCGAAGGCGGATTCATTGATAGCTCATAGCGGAATGAACCGGGTTCAGCTAAGCTGGTTGTTAATATCCGACCCCAAAGTTCGGAGCTACAAAGTATATTGGGATAGCCGAACGGACTCACTTGATGGGCCGGTAAAGAAAACAGATGAGGTAGATACCGTGAGGGTAATGATCGATAATTTGGCCGAAGGCGTTCACTACTTTGAAGTATATATGTTTGGAGAGGAAGGGAGCCGATCTGTCCAGGCTACTGCCATCGGACGTTCGTACAGCGCGGTTTATCAGGAGTCATTGCTGCCGCGTATTGTGAAAAAAATGGAGTGGGGGCCTCAGAGTAGCCTTAGGTTGGAATTAACGAATTCAAGCGAAGATGCTCTGTGGACGGAAGTGGAATATATAGACAAAAATAGTGGACGTTTAACACAACATATTATACCAAGAGACGCAGAAAGTGTTACCTTATTGAATGTAGGCGATACTGACGGCGAAGCCTCGCTGAAATATAGGACGGCTTTTTTACCTGATTCAACAGCAATAGATACGTTTTATTCAGCATATACCGATGTAAGCGTTGTCAAAACCGGATTGGAAATGGATAAAGGTGAGTTTAGCATTTTGCCCCTGGACAATGATGCATGGGAGTCACATTATGCGAACCGGTCACCAGAATTGATGTGGGACGGAAGCACCACTTCCTCGCCCTATGCTACCGTACAGGCTTCTTTCCCTTCGTCTTTCGCAATTGATTTGGGTAAGGAGGCCAACCTTAGTAAGTTTAGAATAAATGATTATACAGGGAGTAATTACAGCTATTTGTATAATAGAGGAACGCCAATACATTTTGAAGTGTGGGGAAGTAATGACCCCAGTGAAGACGGCGATTGGTCCAAATGGACCAAATTAGGCACCTATGAAATAAAAAAACCGTCTGGTTTGCCTTATGGAGCGGACCTTACGCAGGCGGATATTGACTTGGGCGTGGAAGGTTATGAATTTCTCTTCGACGATATGAAGGATAATTCTTATAGATATATAAGGTTTAAAGTTTTTGATGTGTGGCAAGGCCGTGATCCGTATCATGTGTGGATTGGGGAGTTAACTTTTTGGGCGTTTCCTTAAACAAGTAGTTAATAGTAGAACAATAGTGTTATGAATTCTTTAGTAAAGCGCCTTTTGACTAGTTTGACTTGTACTTTCCTATTTATCATATTGCTGAGTTGTAAAGAAAAAGATCAGGAACCGGATGTGGATGTAGTGAAGTCAGAAGTACCTAAGGCGGATTCCGTTGTAACCCATGGCGGCAATGGTAGGATGGTGCTTACTTGGCTGTTGCCAAGAGATCACAGCATTGATAGATATAAGGTAGCTTGGTATTCAAGTAGTGGTACTGGATCTGTTACCAATAAAATGCCGGCATCGAACGAGGACAATTTGGTTCGAGTCGTCCTTGAAGATTTGGATGAGGGGAATTATCTCCTAAATGTATATCAGTATGATGAGAATGGGACTGAATCTCCGAAGTCGTCAACATCGGGCGTGGTATATGGCGCAGCATATGAAGCAACTTTGGAAGGTCGTACTTTCGAGCAGAGCAAAATGCTAGATCATGGGGTGCAGTTGATTTGGGAATCACCGAGAAATGATTTATTCGGCACGGAGATAAAGTATGAAGGGGCCGATGGAAGGTCGGTTGTACATTTTGTGCCGGCAGACAAGGAGCTCGATACCCTTGTAGGAACGGGCGATAGCCAGTTTTTTGAATACCGATCACTGTATTTGCCCGAGTCAACAGCCATTGATACATTTTATACTGCGTACCGGACCGCTCAAGTGGGGCCAGGTTATTCATACAAGCGAAAGTATGATAAGGCGTCTAACACGTTCTATTATTTAACCCATATTAATCATAAAGACACCGCTGGAAACCTCATCAAGCTCCACCATGGATTTGCCGGTGATCCGGTCGGGGAAACGGGGAGCGAGTTTGCTGCTAGAATGAACTGCTTGCTGGTGTTTAACGGATCTACGGCACATAGTACGGAGTCGCCGTCTGGTGAAGTGATACAAAGGCGACCGACTGGTATACAAATCATCGATGGCGAGATCGTGCAAGAGCTGCCAAGGTCATATTATACATTGGGTATAAAGGCTGATAATCAATTGGTCTCTTATCCGCCAGGTACGACTGCGGCAGAAATGCTGGCGGATGGGGCAAATGATGTCCTTTCGGGCTTTATCCCATTAATCGAGGACCATTCGCCTGTACCCGATTTCGTAAAAAGCGTCTATGCCGGTGGTAGCGACAAACATCCCCGGCAAGTGATCGCACAATACGATAACTTGGATATTCTATTCTTGAGCTGTGGGGGCAGAGGAATAGATGGTGAAGGGATGACCGCAGACGAGGTGATTAATATTCTTAAAGAGGAAGGGGTCAAGTTTGCTTTTATGGTTGACGGGGGTGGCAGCGTAACTGTGGTAGTGGAAGGTGAACGGATAACGAAAAAGATTGACTACGGAGGGACGACTGAACGGCCTCGACCGAACTTTTTATATGTGCAGGGCCATAGTAATGACCAAACTCGTTAATTTGGGTGAATAATATTTTTATTGCACCATATGATGCTTGAAGGTTGATTTATACAAAGTTGAATATAAGAGACTGGTTTATCGTAGTGTCATTGCTGTTAGCAAACGGGACAGGATTTGCCCAACAGAAAAGGAATATCACATACGTGCCCGCTACGAACCTGCAAATAGTAGGTAAAGTCGATGCAACGCCGCAAGCCTTTCACCGGATTGACACCGCCTCATTTCCATTGCTGCCGGCCGCAGTGAAAAGGCGTGTCGTACAGTCTGGCGGTTTGGCGATTTCATTCACGACGAACAGCACGTCCGTTTATGTGAAATGGTGTACCAAGGAGACAACAGTATCGGCAACCATGACAGCCGTGGCCTACCGGGGCTTGGATTTGTATATAAAAAACGATGCGGGGTTCTGGCAGTACGCAGGGGTAGCACGTCCCCGAGCTGGGCAGACCTGTGCGGCTACAACCATCGTACAGGGCATGGATACGCGCGAAAAGGAATGCCTATTATACCTGCCGTTATACGATGAGACCGTTCGCTTGGAGGTTGGGGTAGACCAGGGAGCAAGCCTTGAAGCGGGTCCATATCCTTTTGAAAAGCGCGTTTTGGTATATGGTTCGAGTATTGTCCAAGGGGCGGCAGCCAGTAGACCGGGGTTGGCGTATCCCGCAAGACTTGCACGGGAAACCGGGATTGATTTCCTGAACTTGGGTATGGGCGGAAGTGCCAAAATGGAGAAGGTCGTTGCAGATATGTTGGCAACGCTTCCGGTTGATGCTTTTGTATTAGACTGTGTGCCGAATAGCACGCCTGACCAGATTCGCCAACGGACTTCCTATTTGATAGCATCCATCCGTATGAAACATCCAAAAGCCCCCATTATCGTCATGCAAAGTGTTATCCGCGAACGAGGTTATTTTAATTTGCGTTCAGGTGAACGTGTCCGCCTGCAGAATGAGTATATTAAAGAAGAGGTGTCAAAGCTGAAAGAAAAGGGTGTCGATGACTTATATTTCGTATCATCCGAAGGCTTTCTTGGACACGATCACGAGGGCTCGGTGGACGGTACGCATCCAAACGATTTGGGCTTTGACCGAATGATACAGAAAATAAAACCTGTATTGATGGAAATTCTGCTATAGTTTGTATGTGAGAGTGATGGAAGTATGAGCGTCTTGTTTCGAGCGTAGGCTGGATGAATAATTTAATGGATGACCGTTTAATCGTCGTTCTAAATAATAATTTTCGGAATGAATGTGATGAATAAAAAAAGGATAAGCCCGTGGCTTTGCCTGTCAAAGCTGTCGTTGATGTTTTTGTTAATAGGACAGGATATTTTCGCACAGGATACCTTGATGCGGCGCCAGCAATACCTGCAAGAGACACTCCAACTAAACATTAAACAACGCTTCCGGGCAAATACCCGGCGGGTGAGCGTGCAAGACAGTACGTGGGAAGACTGGCTCAAACGTTCGGGCGAATTGCCGCCGGATTTCGCGAATATGCCCTCGGCACCGATGCTCCCCAACCCGTTGTTGCACCACGAAGACGGCAGGACTATTACGACAAAAGCCGAGTGGCGCCAACAGCGCGAATGGATTAAGGCGCAATACCAACAATGGGTATCGGGACATGTCCCGCCGGCACCGCCAATCGTCGAAGCAGACATGCTGTCGGATACCACCGAAGCGGACGGGACGCAGGTACAACGCATCAAACTTCGATGCGGTCCGGAGCTGCAAGCCACGATGACGGTGGAGTTGATCATCCCAAGGGGTACAGGCCCATTTCCGGTCTTCATGACACAGTGGAACCATCGCGGATGGGCGCAGTTGGCCGTAAAGCGGGGGTATATCGGGTGCGTCTATGCGGCGGCAGATGTGAAGGACGATACCGACCCCTATCAAGCACTGTATCCCGATTATGACTTCAGTGGACTTATGCGTAGGGCGTGGGGGGCATCGCGGGTGGTGGATTACCTGCTAACACGTGTGGAAGTTAATAAAGACAAGATTGCCATTACTGGACACTCGCGCAATGGCAAACAATCGTTGTGGGCCGCGGCTTTCGACGAGCGGATTGCTGCAGTGGTGTCTAGTAGTTCCAGTACGGGTGGCGATATGCCTTGGCGGTATTGCGACCCGCAATATGCCAGCGAAACTTTGGATTATGTGGCCGCTTGGAATGGACATTGGTTTCATCCCCGCCTTCGATTCTTTGCTGGACGTGAAGATAAATTACCTGTGGACCAAAACTCATTGGCAGCGCTGATTGCACCAAGGGCATTGTTGTTCCATTATTCCATCGTGGAGCCCGGTTTGAACTCCTGGTCAAATGAGCAGAATTACTACTCGGTGAAGACGGTGTACGAATTCCTGGGTGCCCCGCAGCGTGTCGGGGTGCACACCCGGATGGGGCGGCATGCCGTGGCTGCTCGCGATGTGGAGGCCACCATTGATTTCCTCGATATCCAGTTCGGTCGGAGCGATTTGAAGTGGACCAACCAGTTATTCTACCCTTACGATTATGAGCAGTGGGTCGAACGACACAACGAAGTGGAAAAAGAGGCATCAGCGATTGGGGCAACGGTGCTAGCAGAGGCGTATGCCGACAGTACAGCTTTTGAACCTGTACGGGGCGAAATCATCAAAAAACTAAATTGGCTGTTGGGTGACGAGCCGTCAGGTTTGAGGGCAGCCAAGGTCGAGGTTGAAGACCGGCCACGTTACGATTGGATAGAAAGCATTGTGCCTCGGCCAAAGGTGGCGGGAGCCAAGGCGATTTATCTTGGGCCGTACAAGGCCATCGGCGATCACATTGCCGGTGTGCTGTATTGTCCGGTAGATGATTCGGGCGAGCTGGATTTGCCGGCAAGCGGTCGGTTCCCTGTCATTGTCTATTCGCATCAGTATGCACACTCTACGGGTTTCTCGAAAGGGTATGATAAAGACGGAAAAAAAGGGACCGCGGGACTGTTTCGAGAACTAGTCAAACATGGCTTTGCAGTACTGGCCATCGATATGTATGGCTTCGGTACCCGAATCGAAGAAGCTGCCAATTTTTACAGACGATACCCGCATTGGTCAAAAATGGGCAAAATGGTACGCGATGTCAGAAGCTGTATCGATGCGGTCGAAGATATCGATTACTTGGACGATTCACATGTGTATTTGCTGGGCAACACCATAGGAGGTAGTGTGTCGATACTTACGGCAGCACTTGACGACCGTGTAGCCGGTGTAGCAACGGTTGCGGCCTTCTCGCCATGGCGCACCTCCAATAATCAATACGAGTCGTTGCGAACCTATTCGCATCTGCACGGATTCATCCCTCGGCTGGGTTTTTTTGCCGACAAGCCGGACGATGCTCCGGTAGATTTCGGCGAAATTATCGCAGCCGCTGCACCCAAACCGATGCTCATCATCGCACCAGATCTCGATTGGCATACCGACAGCGAGGCGTTGATGGCGATGATGGAGCCGGTGCGTAAGGTATACGGGCTATATGGGAAAAGCAAAGGTTTGCTTGTGAAACAACCCCACGAGATCAATCGTATGACGGTGGAAATGTATAAACAGGTTGGGGATTTTTTTCGGCAATTGTATGAAGGCTGAAGGTGCGCCATGAACTAGAGATGTCGGCTATCGACAACGGATTGAAAGGTTAATTGAAAAGCTAATATGAACAAATTGATAATAACGAGTTGTATTTGCCTGTTTTTGGAGGGCTTGGTTGTCCATGCTGCTGCACAACAGCGGGAACAGCCCGAGCAGGAGGTGCATGTCTATGTGCTGATAGGGCAATCGAACATGGCAGGTAGGGGAAAGGTGACCGAATACTATGCTAAAGAAGGCCACCCAAGGGTGGTCATGCTTAATCAGGCAGGCGAATGGGTGCCTGCGAAGCACCCGCTGCATTTTGATAAACCGAAGGTCGCGGGTGTTGGACCGGGGCTAACCTTCGGCATGGCTATGGCAGAAGCCAATCCTGACGTGGTCATCGGGCTGGTGCCCTGTGCAGTGGGCGGCACGCCAATTGACAAATGGGCCCCGGGTGCTTATGATAAAAATACAGATACCCACCCGTACGATGATGCGGAGGTGCGGATACGCCAGGCTATGGAAGCCGGGGTTGTCAAAGGGGTCATCTGGCATCAAGGGGAGGGTGATAGCAAAGCGGCAACGGCCGGCGTGTACCTCGAAAAGCTCGTTGGGCTGATCGATCGCGTTCGTACCGTAGTGGGTAATCCCGATCTGCCTTTCGTTGTCGGCCAATTGGCGAGATACCGAGACAATTATCAGCTAATCAATAAGGAGTTGGTAAGGCTTCCCGGTTTGATCACCCACACGGCGGTGGTGTCTTCGGAAGGCTTATGGCATAAAGGGGATGGTACCCATTTCGATAGTCCTTCCGCCGCCGAGTTCGGTCGGCGTTTTGCCGCCGGCATGCGGGCCTTGCAGCACGCCACGACCGTCGCAAACGCTCCCGTTTTGCCTCCGGTGCCGTCGCCTACGGCAGCCGGCTCCGCAAACGGCTGGGAGCCGCTGTTGGTAGGAGATGACCCCAATATCAGGTGGAGAAGCATCAATGGCGACCGTTTCCCCGAACAGGGATGGAAAGTGGAAGATGACGTACTCACCATATTACCGGGCAGGAATGGGAAAGACATCATCACGCGTGAGCAGTTTGAGAACTTCGAATTGGAATTGGAGTTTAAACTCTGCGATTCAGCCAATACCGGAATCAAGTACTTTGTTGCCCCGTTGAAGAATGCGAAAGGCAAGATGGTGTTAAACGGTCCTGAATACCAGTTGATTGATGAGTTTAAGCATGAAACGGTGATCGACAACAAGAGCCCGGAGACCAGTACGGGCTCGCTATACCTAATGTATGCCCCAGCGCATAAGGTGCTGCGTAAAGCAGGCGAGTGGAACCGAGTAAAGATTGTTGCGAAAGGTGCTGAGGTAGAACATTGGCTCAACGGCCAACGCATTCTCCATTACGACAGAACGTCGGAGGAGTTCCGCCAACGCGTGGGGCAAACGAAATTCAAGGAATATGAGTCTGGGTATGGGGAGGCAAAAGCGGGCCATATCCTCCTGCAGCATCATGGCGATGAGGCATCGTTCAGGAACATTCGGATAAGGCGGTTGAAGTAACGCATGTCGGATATTGGTGCAGCCCTGAAATAAAAAGTTGAAAAATTACCTGAATTATAATTTAAATTTTTACCTTCGTGTACGTACACGATACATTATAAGCCTGTTTTTTAAATATAAAGCTCCCAGGATGGATGCGGTACATAGATTACAGTATAAACAGTATAAATGATGATGAAAAAGCCAATTGATTCGAGAAGGAACTTTATCAAGAAAGCGGTGGTCGGTGCCACAGCCCTTTCGTTTGGCGGCATCCTGCCGTCGTTTAGTGCAAAGAGCTATGCGAATATCGTTGGGGCCAACGAACGCATACGGGTGGCCATGATGGGCGTGAATGCGCGCGGCCTCGCCCTTGCCCGCAATTTTTCGGCACAACCCAACGCCGAAGTGGTTTACGTATGCGATGTAGACACCCGAGCCGCCGAAAAGTGCATCGGTGCTGTGGAGAAAAACCAGGGATCTCGCCCCATAGCGGAGCCCGACATCCGCAAGTTGCTGACACATGCTGATTTTGATGCACTGGTGGTAGCTACACCCGACCATTGGCACGCCCCGGCAGCTCTGTTGGCATCCAAAGCAGGAAAGCATGTTTACCTCGAAAAGCCGGCTAGTCACAACCCCCACGAGGGGGAGCTGCTGGTAGAAGCCCAGCGCAAATACGGCAATGTCATCCAAATGGGCAACCAGCGTCGGTCGTGGCCCAACGTGGCGCAGGCTATCCAAGAGCTACATGATGGTATCATCGGTAAACCCTACTATGCGAAAACGTGGTATTCCAATAACAGGGAAACCATTGGAGTAGGAAAGGAAACAGCGGTGCCATCATGGCTGGACTACGAGCTGTGGCAGGGACCCGCGCCGCGGCAACCATTCAAAGACAACCTCATCCATTATAACTGGCATTGGTTCTGGCACTGGGGTACCGGCGAAGCACTGAACAATGGTACCCATATGGTCGACCTCGCCCGATGGGGGTTGCAGGTCGATTATCCTACAAAAGTGACGTCTGCCGGCGGACGGTATCGCTACCAAGACGATTGGGAAACCCCCGACACGCAAATTATCAACTGGGAGTTTGCCGACAAGAGCCTGATTACCTGGGAGGGGCGCAGCTGCAATGGCCAAACAACCGACGGTGTTGGTGTCGGCGTAGCGTTCTATGGCGAAAATGGGACCCTACAGATAGGTTCTGGTAATGAATATAAGGTGCTCGACCTCAAAGGGAAGGTGATAAAAGAAGTGAAGAACGATGTCACCGTCGATGCACGCAATGTAACCAGCCCCTCGCAGGCACTGGATGCCATCCACATCCAGAATTTCTTCGACGGCATTAAAAATGGCGCCCAACTGGCATCGGATATAGAAGGTGGGCATATCAGCACATTGCTCGTACAGCTCGGTAATATCGCGCAGCGCACCGAGGGCATGCTCGAAACGGATCCCTCCAACGGCCATATCTTGCGCAACCGGGAGGCGAAAAAATTATGGCGGCGCGACTATGAGCGTGGATGGGAACCAACCATTTAAACGGACTCCAATGGCAACTTCAACAACTAAAATAAACGTCGCGTCATTATCGCGGCGCGATACCACGATTTCCATCGTGATCATTGCCGGGATGTTTTTCATCTTCGGCTTTCTATCGTGGATCAACGCTATTCTGATCCCGTATTTTAAAATCGCTTGTGAGCTGACGCATTTCCAGTCGTATCTCGTGGCTTTCGCGTTTTACATTGCCTATTTCGTGATGTCTGTACCGTCGTCGTATTTGTTGAAAGCCGTTGGCTTCAAAAAAGGGATGATGATAGGGTTCTTCGCGTTAAGCTTAGGGGCTTTTATCTTTGTGCCGGCAGCGATGACGCGCACCTATGAGGTTTTCCTTGTCGGGCTATTCACCATAGGCGTTGGATTGGCCATCCTTCAAACGGCAGCTAACCCATACATCACTATCCTAGGGCCAAAAGAAAGGGCCGCCCAGCGGATCAGTATTATGGGGATCTGCAATAAATTCGCAGGAATCGTAGCTCCTCTGCTCTTCGCAGCTGCCGTATTGCGGCCGACCGACCAGGCCTTGTTCGATAGCCTCGCATCGATGACCGACGCGGCGCGTGCGACGGCATTGGATGCGCTCATCGCTCGGGTTATCGTGCCCTATACCTTAGTGGGCGCAGCATTGTTGCTGATTGGCATCGGCGTGCGGTATTCGCCATTGCCCGAAATAGATACCGAAGAAGAATCGGAAGAGCTGTCGGCAGCGAACCATGACAAGACGTCCATTTTCCAGTTTCCGCACCTGGTTTTGGGAGCGGTGGCGATTTTCATCCACGTGGGCGCACAGGTCATCTCTATCGATACCATTATAAACTACGCAGGCTCCATGGGCGTGTCGTTGATCGAAGCGAAAGTCTTTCCTTCGTATACGTTGGGTACGGCCATTGTGGGGTATTGCTTGGGCATATCGGTTATCCCGCGCTGGATAAGCCAGAAAAACATGCTTCGGCTGGTAACCATCATGGGCGCTGTGCTTTCGTTATTGATTGTATTTATGCGGGGAGATGTGTGTCTTTTCGGGCATCAAACAGACATATCGATTTGGTTTATCGTGCTTTTGGGGATTCCCAATTCGCTTACTTGGGCAGGCATCTGGCCGTTGGCTATCGACGGGTTAGGGCGCTTTACTAAAGTGGGCGCTTCCCTGTTGATCATGGGGCTTTGCGGCAACGCCATATTGCCCGTTGTGTATGGCTATTTTGCCGACACAGTGGGGCTGCGGCAGGCCTATTGGGTGCTGTTGCCCTGCTACCTTTACCTGATTTATTACGCGATGTGGGGGCACAAACTGAGGAGATGGTAATCCTCCATTATTTTTTACAAAGAACACAATGACAAAAAAAGAGTATATTAAAATTATAAATGGGCGTATCATCACCCCCTACCGAATACTCAGGAATAGCGAGCTTTTGATTGCCGGTGGCAAGATCGAAAGTGTTAGTGAAGATGGAATTGACGCACCGGGGGCAGCAATCATCGACGCCAAAGGGGCTTACGTCTCGCCGGGGTTCATCGATATCCACGTGCACGGTGGGGGAGGAGCGGACTTCATGGACGATGATATACAGGCCTTCCTGAAAGTGGCCGAAACGCATGCGCGGTTTGGAACGACAGCGATGTTGCCGACCTTTTTGACCAGTACCAAATCAGAGATCATCCGTTCGTTGGCCGTATACGAACAGGCAGCCGCGGCAAACGTTAAGGGGGCGCGTTTCTTGGGTGTGCACATTGAAGGCCCTTATTTCGCGATGCAGCAACGGGGTGCACAAGACCCGCGTTATATCCGCGATCCGGACCCGACCGAGTATTTGGATATCTTGGACAGTTCGTCTTCTATCAAGCGCTGGAGCGCGGCGCCCGAGCGTGTGGGGGCGATAGCCTTCGGTGATATCTTGCGCGAACGAGGCATCTTGCCTTCCATCGCCCACACCGATGCACTCTACGGCGATGTGATTCAAGCCTTCGAGCATGGTTATTCGTTGGTAACCCACTTGTATTCGGCGATGTCGGGCGTTACCCGCCGAAATGCGTTCCGCTACGGTGGGGTCATCGAGAGTGCCTTCCTTATCGATGAGATGGATGTGGAGATCATCGCCGACGGCAGGCACCTGCCCGCCGAGTTACTCCAATTGGTCTACAAAACTAAGGGGGCCGACCGCATTGCACTCATCACCGACGCGATGCGTGCTGCGGCCATGCCGGAGGGACCGAGCATGCTGGGCAGTCTGACGGATGGCATGGAGGTACTGGTAGAAGATGGGGTGGCTAAATTGCCCGACAGGTCGGCCTTCGCAGGCAGTACGGCAACGGCCGACCGGCTGCTGCGTACCTTGGTGCATGAAGCTGGCATACCACTGGCCGATACCGTACGGATGATGACAGCTACACCGGCGCGGATTGTTGGCGTAGACCGGCACCTCGGATCGTTGGTGGCCGGAAAGGATGCCGATATCGTGCTCTTCGATGAACATATCAACATCCGGATGACAATGGTGAAGGGAGAAGTCATCCACGGCTATCCAAGGAGCGGCACATCGGCTAACCCCCAAAATGTGATAACGAATTGACGAACGAAATGGAGAATAAGAAAATAGATACATTGACAGTCAAACAGTTTGACGACCGAGTCACAATGGGAAAGGTGGCGGCGCAGGAAATGACGGAAACATTGAAACACCTGCTGGCAACGCAATCGACCGTTAATATGGTTTTTGCTGCAGCACCGTCCCAAAATGAGTTTCTGGAAACCGTTGTCTGTCGCAAAGACATCGATTGGACGCGGGTGAATGCTTTCCATATGGACGAGTATATCGGCTTGCCGGTGTCGGCAAACCAACGATTTGGAAAATTCCTCGATGATCGCTTGTTCAGTAAACTGCCCTTCCGGTCGGTAAATTACCTAGATGGCAATGCCGTTGATATCGATGGCGAATGTCGACGCTATGCAGGGCTATTGCAGCAACAGCCCATCGACATCGTATGTATGGGAATAGGCGAAAATTGTCATATCGCATTCAACGACCCACATGTTGCCGACTTCACAGACCCTGCATGGGTAAAGGTGGTCGATCTGGATCACGCATGCCGGCAACAGCAGGTAAACGATGGGTGTTTCGACACGTTATCCGATGTGCCGACGCACGCACTGACGTTGACCATCCCGGCGCTGATGGCTGCAGCCAGCGTGTTTTGCATGGTGCCCGGAGCAAATAAGGCGGATGCGGTTTGCCATACGTTGGTAGATGAAGTATCCCCATTATATCCTTCCACCATACTGAGGACACACCGCCACGCTGTTTTATATATCGATAAAGAAAGTGGGTCGAAATTATAATTTTTATACTTTTTGCTGCCGTTATTGAATAATTGTAATTAATTTAGGCGCATGGTATCCCATTTTTGAAGGAATGGGATATTTTTTGACCAGTTATCGAAAATTATATATGCAAGAATCTTCCTCCGTAGACGCCGCTACCCATAAAAAAAACCTATGGAAAGTCATCGGCGCATCCTCACTGGGCACCCTCA
>Ga0079224_100007817_pt1 | contig 14404 bp, 15 predicted proteins | sample Stecom2015_FD_80414 | JGI IMG/M metagenome (GOLD analysis project Ga0079224, IMG submission 80414) | Agricultural soil microbial communities from Utah to study Nitrogen management - Steer compost 2015 | ecosystem: Environmental > Terrestrial > Soil > Agricultural land | place: USA: Utah...
GCCGCGTTGAGGAACGGATAAGCCGGCGCGCGCTCGGCTCCCGCAGCGAGCGCGGCATCGCGATGGGCGCGCTCGTCCTCGCGGAACCGGTCTATGACTTCGGCGAGTTCGGGATCGTCACCGTCTCTCTCGAGCCCCTCGAGCTGGCGCGTATAATGCCGATCGATTTCTTCTTCGACCGCCGCGGTGCAGGCCATCGCCGCTTCCGGGCCGAGCAGCGCAGTGGCCGCGCCGAGCGCATACCCCGCGACGGACCATACCGGCTGCAAGGCGGTGGGACGGACGCCACGCTGCGCCATCATGGCATCGAATTCGGCCTGATGAGCGCTCTCCTGCTCGGCCATGGCGCGTATCTCCGCCGAATATGGCGCGCGGTCGCCCATCACGGCGAGCTGCCCGGCATAGATGCGGGTGGCGCCGTATTCGCCGGCCTGATCGACGCGGATCATCGAGGAGCGATCGTTCATGTCCGCCCACTCTTAGCGACAAGGACGAAAACCGCCACCGCGGAAGCAGCCGAAATGATGGCATTGAAACCGGCGAGCGAAATTCCCGCAAAAGTCCAGGGCGCGACATCGCACCGGACGAGGGGAGCATCCATGATCGCGGCCAGCGGGTCTCCGCCCACATCCTGGATAGTACTCGCGCAGCCGGTGATGCCTTCCCACCAGCCGTATTCGACGCCCGCATGGAAGGCGCCAATCAGGCCGGACACCAGGATCGCGAAGCCTGCGAGCAAGATCCACAACCGCTTGGGCGGAGCGAGGGTTGAAACGAGCGCCAGGCCGACGGCCGCGAAATGTGGATAGCGCTGCCACCAGCACATCTCGCAGGGGAACAACCCGAAGCCATACTCCGAGACATAGGCCCCCGCCAGCAGCAGGGCCGGAACGCCGAGCGCGAGTCGCTGCGCCAGCTTGAACGACGATGTCATGTCAGCGGCGCGCAAGCACGCCGCCGCTGGCCCGGCGCAAGGTCCTGAGCGCATAGTCGAGCTGGAAATCGTCAACCCCCATTTCCTCTAGCTCGGCCGCGGTCAGCTTGAACCGCGGGTCGGTCTGGGCATCCGCTTCAAGCGCTTCGTCCTCGAGATCGATTTCATTGATCAGATGGCCGCGCAGGTCGCTTTCGCGAAGCTGGTACTGCGCGCGCTTGGCGGCGTCGGGATCGGTGAGCTGCGGAACGCGGATGTCGGGCTCGATGCCCCCCTCCTGCACCGCCCGGCCCGAGGGCGTGTAATAGCGCGCGGTGGTGAGCTTGAGCGCGGCGTCGCGGGTGAGCGGCAGCAACGTCTGCACGCTGCCCTTGCCGAAGCTACGTTCACCCATGATCAGCGCGCGGCGCTGGTCCTGCAGGGCGCCGGCGACGATCTCGCTCGCCGAAGCGGAGCCGGCATCGATAAGAACGATAATCGGCACGCCCGCGGCGGCGTCGCCGCGATAGACGCTCTCGGCTTCGTAATAGACCGAATCGCGCCGGCTGCGTCCGCGCTGCGACACGATTTGCCCTTCGCTGAGGAACAGGTCGCTGAGCGCCACCGCCTCATCGAGCGAACCACCCGGATTCTTGCGCAGGTCGAGCACGAGACCGCTAAGGCGCGATCCGTTTTCTCGTCGCAACGAAGCGATCGCCTCGCTGACATCGACCCCGACGTCGCGGCTGAACTCGTTGACGCTGATCACGCCGACGCCGCCGTCCTTCAGCTCGAACGTGACCGGCTCGAGTTCGATCAGGCCGCGCGTCACCGAAACGTCGAAAGGTTCGTCGCGACCGGGCCGGAAGATCGACAGATTTATCGCGCTGCCGGCTGGGCCGCGCATCTGCTTGACCGCCTCGTCAAGCTCGAGCCCGTAGATCAGCTTGCCATCGATGTGCGTGATAAAGTCGCCGGCCTTGATCCCCGCCTTGTCGGCCGGGCTGCCTTTGAACGGCGAGACTACCTTCACCGCACCGTCGTCCATCTGCACCGAGATGCCGAGGCCTTGGTAGTTTCCGTCAATCATCGTTTCGAGGCGCTCGAGCGCGGCGCCGTCAAGATAGGCCGAGTGGGGGTCGAGCGCAGCGAGCATGCCGTCGATCGCGCCTCGAATCAGGACCTCGTCCTCGACCGGCTCGACATAGCTCGCCTTGATCCGCTGGTAGGTTGCGAACAGCTTGGCAAACTCGGGCGAGGCGTTGCTTTCGACCTGCGCAAAGGCCGCTGTGGTCGCCGGCAGCAACGCCACCGCCGTAAGGAGCGCGGCGGCGCGCAGGGAGCCCGACGCATTCTGAGCAAGTTTCATAGAAGGAAATTCCTCGGGATTTTGCGCCAATGTATCGCGCACCGGTGCTTAACGCCACATTAGGGGTCGAAGGGGAGATTTTAACCGACGAACCGCAACGGGTTGACCGGCTCCCCTCCACGCCGAAGCTCGAGCGTGATTTCGGGCCGCGCCTGCGGAGCGATGCCGAGCGGCGCGCCGGCCACAAGCTCCTCGCCGACGGCGACATCGGCGCGGGCGAGCCCGGTTACGAGGCTGGTCCAGCCATTCGCATGCTCGATGATGACGATGCGTCCGTAACCCCGATAAGGGCCGGCGAAGGCGACGCGGCCGGCAGCCGGAGCGACGACTTGAGCGCCGGCCCGCGGAACGAGCGTCAGACCGCTGCTCGGACCCGAAGGTTGCGGGGAGCCGAATCCGGTCACGGTACGTCCGGTGACCGGCAGGATATAAGAAGGGGCCGGCGACGCAGCGGCAGATTCGGGCGCCGACGGGACGACCCCAGCCACAGCGCTCGTTTCTTCAGGACGCGCGGGACGCAGCAGCGGACCCGGCAGCGCGGCGAGGCGAGCTCGCAGCACACCGGCCCGCTCGAGATCTTCAACCAGCGAATCGAGGTCGCGCGCCTGCTCAGCCAGCGAAAGGGCGCGTTCGGCCTCGCGGTCGGCCGTGCCCCGCGCAGCGCGCGACGCCAGGCGTTGGCGCGTCTCGATCGCGGCCAGTTGGCTCCGGCGCTCGGCCAGGCTCGACTGTTGAGCCCGCAATTGCCCGGCGGCGGCGACCGCTGCATCGCGCAGCACGCGGCTGCGGATGAGGCGCGAGCGCAGGCCCGAGGTCCTTGCCTGGATTTCGGGCACGGCGCTGTCGAGCATCGCGCGCAAATAGACCGCGTCCTGCACCGAACCCGGGCGCCAGATCGAGAGCGCGAGCGGCCGCCGCGAGAATTGCTGCAGCGCGGCGGTCAGGTGAATGAGCGGCTGCTGCTCGTGCCCGAGTTCTTCGCGCAACGTCGCTCGCTCGCGCCGCGCCAGAGCCACCCTTGCCTCGGCCACGGCAATCCCGGCTTCGGCTTGCTGGATTCGCGCCGCGACGGCGGCCGCCTCGCGCGCCGTCTTCTCGGCGGAGTCGCTTGCGACGTCGGCGGCGAGCTGAAGACGGGCGCTTCTGCCTTCCGCCCGGCGGCTTTCGGCCAACGCATTGCGCAACGCGGCGCGCGCGGAGGCGGGATTATCGGCGGGAGAACTTCCAGGTCCGACCGCAGCGGCTGCCAGCGCGGCAACCGGGACGAGCAGACCGAGAAAGGCGACGGGAATGCGCACGGAGTTATCCTGCCCGATGGTAGGGATGGCCGGCAAGCAGGCTGGTCGCGCGAAACAATTGTTCGAGCAGCATCGCACGGGCGAGAAGGTGCGGCCAAGTCGCCGCGCCGAACGCGATTAGGCGGTCGGCCGAGTCGCGCTCGGCCGGCGAATGGCCATCCGCCGCTCCGATCACAAAGCGCGCTTCACGGATGCCATTGTCCCGCCAACTCCGCAGGAGCTCGGCGAACGCGACCGACGAAAGCTGCTCGCCGCGCTCGTCGAGCAGCACAGTTCGCATCGGCGTCTGCGGCTCGGGAATACGACCGCCGGTCTCGGGCAGTTCCGTCAGTTGCAGCGGCCAGACGAGGCGTTTCGCATACCGCTCGACCAGTTCGGCTTCCGGCGAGCGGGCGATCTTCCCGCGGGCGATTACGTGGAGCAGCATGAACCTACCCTAGGCCGCGATGCGGCCGGGGGAACTTAGGCGCGTCCAGCCGCAGCGGGGGCTTCATCGCCGAAACCCCACATCCGCTCGAGGTTGTAGAAGCTGCGCACCTCGGGGCGAAACAAGTGAACGACGACGTCGCCGGCGTCGATCAGCACCCAGTCTGCGGCGGGCAAGCCCTCGATCCGCGGGCTGCCGTGACCCTGCTTCTTGAGCCGCTCGGCCAAGTGAGTCGCGATTGCCGCGACCTGGCGGGTCGAGCGTCCCGAAGCAATAATCATATGGTCGGCGATGCTCGACTTGCCTTCGAGCGGGATCGAGACGACGTCCTGCGCCTGGTCCTCGTCGAGCGAATGGAGGACCAGCTTGTGCAGCGATTCGGCGTCGGTTGGTTCGGTTGCAGGCATGTCAGGCAGAGAGACGATGGTCGAAGGGGCGGAATGTTCCGGACGGGCCGGGCCGCCAATGCGCTCGGGCGTCATCGTGTCGGGTCATGCTCCTGTGTGCGGGAATGGACGAGAGACGGGCCACGAGTGCGCGGCGCCTCATGCGTCGCCCTCTCGTTCCGGTTCGTGAATAAAGGAATGCGTCACCCCATCTCTGGGCGGCGGACCGGTAAATCGGTCGGCCCAGTCGGGATGCGCGCGGCGGATTTCCGTGGCCGAGCGCGGGTCGGGGTCAAAACGCAGTTCAATCAGCGCGGGAGCGCTCCATTCGTGCCGGTTGCGGAACTCGGATGCGGTCAACCGGTAACGCCGCATCCAGACCATCGCGGGGCTCGCGATAGCGACATCATCATACCCGGGGCGGGCAATCGCCGCAATCGGCATTTCCGCCGCAATCTTCCGCCAGTCCTTCCATAGGTGGAACTGAGCGAGATTGTCCGCGCCCATCAGCCATACGAACCGGCGGCGCGGGAAGCGGCGCTTCAGCGCGCGGAGCGTGTCGATGGTATAGACCGTGCCGAGCTCGCGCTCGATTGCTGTGACGCGGATCGGTGCGCGGCGGGCCATTTCGCGGGCCGAGCCGACGCGTGCGTGGAGCGGCGCCATCCCGGTTTGCGGCTTGAGGGGATTGCCCGGTGAAACGAGCCACCAAGCCTCTTCGAGGCCGAGCGCCTCGATGGCGAACAGCGTGATTGCCCGGTGCGCACCATGCGCCGGATTGAAGCTCCCGCCAAGGAGTCCGGTGAGCTTCACTGCGACTTTCGGCGAGGCGACAGCCGGAAGCCGTGGCGCGTGGTCTGCGAGGCGATCGCCCAGCCGGGATATTCGGGCTCGGGCTCCCCGAGGGCCGCAAGCTGCGTCAGCTCCTCGACGGTCAACTCGACATCGCTAGCCGCAAGATTCTCGGCGAGCTGGTCGGTCCGGCGCGCCCCGACGATGACAGTCGAGACGACCGGACGGTGCAGCAACCAGGCGATGGCGATCGCCGAAATGGCCACGCCGCGCATTTCCGCCATCGGCCGCATCGCCTCGACGAGATCGAACGCGAGCGCCTTGTCGACGCGCGGGAAATCGAGCTTGGCGCGGCGGCCTTCCCCTTCCGCCTTGTCGCCCTCGCCGCGTACGTACTTGCCCGAAAGCAGTCCGCCCGCCAGTGGACTCCACACCATCAGTCCGAGGCCCTCGCTTTCGAGCATCGGGACGATCTCGCGCTCGAGCTCGCGATTCCCAACGGTGTAGAATGCCTGGAGCGAAACGAACTTGTCCCATCCGCGCCGTTCGGCGATCCCGAGCGCCCTGGCGATCTGCCACGCGGCCCAGTTCGACACGCCGAGATAGCGCGCCCGGCCCGACCGGACGATGTCTTCCAGCGCCCGTAAACTTTCCTCCATGTCACAGTTCGGGTCCCAGCCGTGGATCTGGTAGAGATCGACATGGTCGAGCCCGAGCCGCGCAAGGCTGGCGTCGATCTGGTGCAGCAGGTGGTACCGGCTGGTCCCGGAATCGTTCGGCCCCTCGCCCATCGGGCCCATGCCCTTAGTGGCGACCACGACCTGGTCGCGCCCAATGCCGAGCGCCTTGAGCGCGCCGCCGACGAACTCCTCGCTCTGCCCCGCGGTGTACAGGTTAGCAGTGTCGATGAAGTTCACGCCCGCATCGAGCGCCTGCCTGACTAATACGGTCGAACTCGCCTGGTCGAGATCGTGCTGGAAGAACCCGCTCGGCTTGTTGCCGAAAGTCATCGCCCCGAGGCAGAGCTCGGAGACGACGAGGCCAGTTCGGCCGAAGCGGTTGTAGCGCATGCGAGGCTCCTTTTGGGGAAGTGCATAAGAGTAACCGTGACCGGTTCAAACTCTTAGGGACCCCCTCCGTCCGCTGCGCGGACGTCTCTGCGGAGGCGGCGTGGGCCTAGGCTCGTGCTTCGCCGTGGCCGCGGACCTGCCACTTGTAAGTGGTGAGGCCCTCAAGGGCGACGGGGCCACGCGCGTGAAGGCGGCCGGTGGCAATGCCGATCTCGGCACCGAGACCGAACTCACCGCCGTCGGCGAACTGAGTCGAAGCGTTGACCATCACGATCGCACTGTCGACCTCGGCGAGGAAACGTTCGGTGGCAGCCCGATCGGAGGTTACAATGGCATCGGTATGGTGTGACGAATGGCGGTCGATATGCGCCATCGCCGCATCGAGCCCGTCAACCACGGCGACCGACAGGACCGCATCGAGGTACTCACAATCCCAGTCGTTTGCGCTGGCGGGTCTGATCCGCGGATCGAGCGCGCGCGCGCGCGCGTCGCCGCGCAACTCGCAGTCGGCGTCCAGCAACGTGCGCACGACCTCGATGCAGCCCGGGAAGGCCGCGTCGAGCAGCAACGTTTCCATCGCACCGCAAATACCGGGTCTCCGCATCTTGGCGTTGAGCGCGAGCTTTGCGGCCATGGCCGGATCGGCAGCCGAATGGATGTAGGTGTGGCAGATGCCGTCTAGATGCGCGAGCACCGGAACGCGTGCATCGTTCTGCACGCGCTCGACCAAGCTCTTGCCCCCCCGTGGAATTATCATGTCGATGAGGCCGGCCGCCCGCAACATGGCGCCTACTGCCTCGCGGTCCTGCGTCGGCATCAGTTGCACGGCTTCGGGCGGGATTCCCGCTTCCGCCAATCCTTTTACCAGCGCGGCATGGATGGCCCGATTGGAGTGGACCGCTTCGCTGCCTCCGCGCAGCAACACGGCGTTGCCGCTGCGAAGGCACAGCGCGGCGGCATCGGCGGTCACATTCGGGCGGCTTTCGTAAATGATCCCGATCAGGCCGATCGGGATGCGGACTCGCGACAGTTCCATGCCCGCGGGAGCGACGCTGCGATCGATCACTTCGCCGACCGGGTCGCGCAATGCGGCCACCGCCTCGACCGCGGCAGCGACGCTGTCGAGGCGCTCTTCGTCAAGCTTCAGCCGGTCGAGCATGGCCGCGCCCAGCCCCTTGGCTTGTCCGGTGGCCAGGTCGACCGCGTTGGCCTCCAGTACCTGGGCCGACGCCGCCCGCAAGGCCGCCGCCGCCGCGCGCAGGGCAGCAGCCTTTCCAGCGTCGCTTGTGCGTGCCAGCACCCGTTGCGCGGCGCGCCCTGAACGAGCGAGGCCGGACACGAGCGCGTCGGAATCGCGGGATGGTTGCGGTTGGGTCGACATACGCAGCGCCTTAGCACCGGCGCGCACACTTGTCAGGACGACATCGGAGCTAGCCGATTCGCCCGAACCGGAAAGTTCCCGGCGGTTTCCTGAAATTTTGTTATGCGACACAACTCGTCGCGATTCGGGTTCGACTCGCCCCGAACCTTAATGCTGAGATTCGACACTTCGCGCGCACCGCGGCTACCCCCGCGTCAAAGCTGTGGGTCGGGACAACCGGGGTCTTACTTGAAAACGATAACCGCTGGCGAGATTAGCGCTCGCCTGCGGAACTGGTTCCCGGAACGCGAATTCTTCATGCGTTCTCAGGGTCAGGTCCGCTTCATCACTATCAGTTCCCGGATGCAGATAGCTGCAGCCACGCTGGCGGTGGCCGTGATCGGCGGCTGGGGCCTGTCGATGGGTGTTATGGCCGTCAGCCAATATCGTGCCGAATCCGTCAGAGTCTCACTGCTCGAACGCGAAGCTGAGGTCGCCAAGTCTGAAGACCGCATGGCGGCTTATCGCGACGACATCGACGCGGTGGCGGGAGACATCGCGCGCCGCATGGAATTTCTAGAGGAAGCGACCGCGATGCTGCCGGACGACGTGGTCGCCGGGGGCACCGTCTCGGACAGCACGAGCGAAGCCGCAAAGACCGTAGAGAAGATCAGCACTGTCATGCCCGAGGCAGCCAGCCTTGCCCGGCTGGAGGCTCGCCAGTTGGCGTTGACCGAGCGTATGACCCGGTTCGCCGATCGCCGGTCGGCTCGCGCCGAGGAAGCATTGCGGGAGCTGGGCCTCAATCCCCAACTTGTGCTCGCCGCTGCCCGCTCCGCCCAGGGCGGCCCGTTCGAAAAGCTGTCCACCTCGCCCGACGGTCGCCTCGATCCCCGCTTTGAACGGCTTGCGCTCAGCTTCGCGCGCATGGATGCGCTCGAACGCGGCCTGAGCGGCATTCCTCAGGTGATGCCCGCCGACATTCGGATGATCTCGTCCGGCTTCGGCTATCGGCGCGACCCCTTCCACGGCGGCGCAGCGATGCATTCGGGCCTCGACTTTCGTGGCCCCAAAGGCTCCCCCATTCATGCGGCGGCCGACGGCAAGGTGAGTTTCGTTGGGACTAAGTCCGGTTACGGCAAGGTGGTCGAGATCACTCATGGCAATGGCATGCTGACGCGCTATGCGCACATGTCCGCCTGGAAGACGAATGTCGGACAATCGGTCGACGCCGGAGACGTCATCGGACTGATCGGCAGCACCGGCCGGTCGACCGGCCCTCACCTTCATTTCGAGGTCCGCATCCACGACCGCGCTGTCAATCCACGTCCCTTCCTGGAGACCGCTCCTCATGTTCTCGAAGAAGCCCGAGCCAAGCCGCCCCAGCGCGGATCCTCGACCGGCGGCCAGGCCCGTGGCTAGCGGCGGCTCGACGTTCTCGGTGCTCGGCGCCGACGTCTCCATCAAAGGCAACGTGGAGGCTTCGGCCGACCTTCACGTCGACGGGACTGTCGAAGGCGACCTCACCTGCACTTCGCTGGTTCAGGGCGAATCGAGCCTGATCGAAGGCGGCATCACGGCGGACACTGCGCGCCTTTCAGGCGCAGTGAAAGGCTCGATCACGGTGCGCGAACTCGTCATCCTGAAAAGCGCGCGAATCGACGGCGACGTGCACTATGAAACACTGACGATCGAGCAGGGCGCCCACGTCAATGGCCGTTTCGCTCCAGACGCGGCCAAGGCCGCCCGGCCCGCTACGCCGCCTCCGAAACAGCAGTCCGCCCCAGCTCTGGAATTGAACCAAGGCGACGAGGAACACCTTCCACTGCCAAACTGAGCGCAGCCAACTCCTGCCTGGCTACGCCTCGCCGGCAGCTTCGGCAGCCCGCTTAGCAGCGAGCCACGTCTCGGCTTCGGCTTCCTGCGCCGCCTCGACAGCGACTTTCGACGCCGCATCGCGCTCGGCGCGCAGTTCCTCGATCAGCATGGCCCGGTCGTCGCGGCTCTCAATCACCGGCTCCTCCGCGTCGTCCGCCGCGCGAGCGCGCTTGGCCGCCTTGGCTACGGCCGCGTCGAGCTCGCGCTGTGAACACAAGCCGAGCGTCACCGGATCCTTGGCCACGATATTCTGGATGTTCCAGTGCGTGCGGCCGCGGATCGCGTTGATCGTGTTTCGAGTCGTGCCGATCAACTTGCCGATTTGGGCATCGGAGATTTCCGGATGGTTGCGAATAATCCAGGCGATGCCATCGGGCTTGTCCTGCCGCTTGGACACGGGCGTATAGCGCGGGCCCTTCGTGCGGCTGACGTCGACCGGTGCGCGCTGCATCTCGAGGCGATAGCTCGGGTCCGCCTGACCTTTCTCGATTTCCGTGTGCGTCAGCTCGCCAGAATGGACCGGGTCGCGGCCGGTGTATTTCGAGCTCGCGAGATCGTCGGCCATGGCCTGCACCTCAAGGATATGCAGTCCGCAGAATTCGGCGATCTGCTCAAAGCTGAGTGAGGTGTTGTCGACCAGCCACGAAGCGGTGGCATGAGGCATCAGGGGAGTGGGCTGCGCCACGATTTCTCTCCGGCAAAAAATAGAAGGGCCGCCCCTCTCGGGACGGCCGTACCCGAGCGATGTAGGCCCAAAGCCGGCAAACGGCAAGCAGACTTCGAATTCAGGCCGCGAGCAAGTCGAGGCCATGTTTCGCGTGTGTGACCGGGAACAAGGCGGCGAGGAACTGGTCGGCGCTCGCCTGCCAGCTGAAGCTGCGACCCCGCGCAAGGCAGCACGCGCGATCGCGCGCGAGCGCCCCGGCGATCGCCTCCTCGATTTCCCCGGCCATATATCCGCTTTCCGGTGTTAGCACGTCGATCGGGCCAGCCACGGGATAGGCGGCGACGGGCGTGCCGCAGGCAAGCGCCTCGATCATCACCAGGCCGAAGGTATCGGTGCAGCTTGGGAACACGACCACGTCCGCCGCGGCATAGCTGGCCGCCAGCGCAGCGCCCGCCTGACAGCCGAGAAAATACGCCCCCGGATAGGCCTCACGCAGTCTGGCCAGCGCGGGCCCCTCGCCGACCACGACTTTCGCGCCCGGATGACGGTTCCCAAGGAACGCCTCGATGTTCTTTTCGACCGCGACGCGGCCGACATAGAGCTGGATCGGCCGCGTCAGGCCGCGGAATGTCTCGGGCTGAGGCTGGTCCGGACAAAATTGCGCGAGGTCTACGCCGCGGCTCCAGTTGCGCAAGCGAGTCAGGCCATGGTCGCGCAGCTGGGCGCGGATTGTAGCGGTGGCGACCATGATTCCGCACGACGGTGCGTGGAAGCGCCGGATGTAGGGCCAGAACAGAGACGACGGAAGGCCCGAGCGGCGCGCCAGGTATTCGGGAAACCGGGTGTGATAAGCGGTGGTGAACCCGCGCCCTTTCGCCAGACACCAGCGCCGCGCCGCCCAGCCGAGCGGCCCTTCAGTGGCGATATGGATCGCCTCAGCGCCGAACGCGGCGATTCGGTCGCCGATTGCGCGCGCCCTCACCAAGGCGAGGCGGATCTCCGGATAGGTCGGACAGGGCAGCGAGCGGAACTGGTCCGGCGAGACGACGAGCACCTGGTGCCCGCGCCCGCGCAACTCGTCGGTGACCGCGACCAGCGTCCGAACCACGCCGTTGACCTGCGGGGTCCAGGCGTCGGTGACGATCGCTATGCGCATCAAGCGGCGCGGGCCATTGCCTCGCCCGAAACCGCCAGCGCGGCGAGCGCATCGCGACGGGCGATTTCCTCGGGCCAGTTCAGAATCTCCATACGCCCGTCGAAGTGCTCGACCAGTGCGGTACACCCTTCGACCCAGTCGCCGTCGTTGTAATAGGACACGCCTCCGAACTCCTTCATTTCCGCCGTGTGGATGTGGCCGCAGACCACACCGTCGACCTTGCGCGCGGCGGCGGCGCGGGTGACGACTTCCTCGTATTGGGAAATGAACTCGACCGCGTTCTTGACCTTGTGCTTGGCCATCTTGCTGAGCGACCAGTAGGGCAGCCCGAAGCGGCGGCGGACCGCGTTGATCCAGCCGCTCAGCACCATCAGCACCTCGTAAAGCGCGTCGCCAACCACGGCGAGCCAGCGATGCGCCAGCATGACCGCGTCGAACTCGTCGCCGTGGAGCACGAGCAGGCGCCGGCCGTCGGCTGTTTCGTGGATGGCCGCGCGATGGATTTCCACGCCGCCGAAATTGAGCCCCGCGAACTGGCGCACGATCTCGTCGTGGTTGCCGGGAATGTAGACGATCCGCGTACCGCGCTTGGCGCGCTTGAGGATGCGCCAGACCACGTCGTTGTGAGTGGCGGGCCAGTAAAGCTTCTTCCTGAGCCGCCAGCCGTCGATGATGTCGCCGACGAGGTACATCGTCTCGCTGTCGGTCGAATCGAGAAAGTCGATCAGCATCTCGGCGTTGCAGCCGCGGGTTCCCAGATGGATGTCGCTGATCCAGATCGTGCGATAACGTCGGCGATCCGCTTGCAACGGCTCAGGGATCGAGGGGTTAGGGTGCTGGTGGGCCGGTGAGGCGGCTAGTGCGTCGCCATTACCGACGGCGCCTTCGAAGTGAGCCGCACACAGGGGCTGAAACCTTGCATCGCCTGTCATGGCTTCGCGCCTATGAAGCGCGAATGTGACAAGCGTTTCTCAGATTTCAGTCAGTTTCGAGACACATGGCGGCGCTACCAGGCCGACGGCATGTTGTAGGGCACGGTGACGAACACCGCTTCGACTCCGGCGATCCGGCCATCCACGATCTTGAACAGTTCGAGCAGAACGAAGCTGTGCGGATAGTGGAATACCGAGCGCGCGGGGGTGCCGTCGGTCCAGGTGAGGTCAACCAGGCGTCCGGTGTGGTCGATGAATCCGCCGGCCAGGACGAGGCCCTTTTCTTCGTCGACGAGCGGAAAACGCCGGTCGCGCAGTCGGTCGTCGAACTTGAAGTGGCCTTTGCGGAACTGCTCGGCGCATCCGAGCCCGGCTATCGGATAGTCAGCGAAAGCTTCATTATTGTTAGTCGTTTGCACGCCGTTTTCGATACGCTCGCACTCTTCGGTGAACTCGGCGAACAGCGTGCCGTCGTTGAGCTGGATGGTGTCGAAATAACCGTTGGCGACGGCGATCATCCCCTCGCGGGAACTCCGTTGCGGGGCAGGGACGTCCGCCAGCATGAGCGCTCTGGGCGCAACGTAAGTGTCGATACCGGGGAACGGGCTGAGGTCCACCTTGCGGCAAACGATCGTCTCGGCTTCCGCGATGCGATTGCCAGCGATCCGCAGGCGCAGCGCCATGATCGCGGCATGACCGTGTTCCTCGACTATACCGAACCACGAGACCTGGTTGGTCGCCGGGTCGGCGGCCTTGAGGTCGTAAGTGCGGCGGCGCGCGCTGATCGTGTTCCAGAGGCCGTCGCCGATTTCGAGAGCGACGTTGTTCTCGCTGTACCGCGCCCCCTCAGCCCATTTCAGCCCAGTTGGATTTTTCGCTTCGAGGGCCTCGAGATAAGCCTCGGCGTAGGCATAGAGCGCCTCGCGCGTCACCGCGCGACCCTCAGGACGATCTTGCCGACATGTTCGCCCGCTTCCATGTGCGCATGGGCGGCGCCGGCTTCTGCGAGCGGGAAAATCTGGTCCATTTCGGGCCGCAGACGCCCTTCCTCCACGAGTGGCCACACGGTCCGGGAAATCTCCTCGGCAAGGAGCGCTTTGAAAGCGTTCGACCGGCCTCGAAGCGTCGATCCGGTAATCGTCTGCCGCCGGATCATCAGTCGCGCCATGTCGATTTCCACACTGGCGCCGCCGAGCACCGCGATCGTCACAAGCCGGCCGTCGACGGCGAGACAGTCGAGATTGCGCTGGGTATAACTGCCCGCGACCATGTCGAGGCACAGCGCCGCGCCGGTGCCTCCGGTGATCGCCCGGACCCGCTCGACAAAATCCTCGCTGCGGTAGTTGATCGCATGATCGGCGCCGGTTCGTCGCGCCGCCTCACACTTGGCATCGGTCCCGCAAGTGACGATGACCGTTAATCCGAACAGGTTGCCGAGCTTGATCGCCATCGTCCTGATCCCGCTGGTGCCGCCGTGGACCAGCAGTGTCTCGCCTTCCGCCGCCCAGCCACGCTCGAACACATTGTGCCATACGGTGAAAAGTGTTTCAGGCAGGGCGGCCGCTTCGGCGAGTGGAAGCCCTTCTGGAACGGGCAGGCAGTGTTCGAACTCGGCAACGCAATACTCGGCGTAGCCTCCACCGGTCACCAGCGCGCAGACCGACTGGCCTTGCAGGACGTCGCCGCCCGCGCCCGCGGCAACTACGGTGCCGGAAATCTCGAGGCCAGGGATATCCGAGGCGCCCGGCGGCGGCGGATAGCGGCCAAGCCGCTGCAGCACGTCGGGTCGGTTGACTCCGGCGTACGCAACCGAGATCAGCACCTGGCCGGACTTCGGGACCGGGACGGGGCGTTCTTCGGGTTGCAGCACGTCGGCGCCGCCGGGGCGCCCGATTCCAATGGCTTGCATCGTTGCCGGCACACTCATGCGCTTACGTCACCCCCCTTGAGCCCGAACCCCCGCTCCACAGCGCTAACGCCCCGGACCATTGACAGCAAGGAGGGCTGGACTCATCCTGCATGACATGGAGGACGATCTCCCCCTGATCCGCGGCGATTCCGCGAGCCGGCTGGCCGGCGAGCCGCTTGACAGCTATTCGCAGGACGAGCTGCTGGAGCGCATCGCGCTGCTGGAGGCGGAGATCGAACGGGTCAGA
>Ga0079224_100007818_pt1 | contig 14403 bp, 14 predicted proteins | sample Stecom2015_FD_80414 | JGI IMG/M metagenome (GOLD analysis project Ga0079224, IMG submission 80414) | Agricultural soil microbial communities from Utah to study Nitrogen management - Steer compost 2015 | ecosystem: Environmental > Terrestrial > Soil > Agricultural land | place: USA: Utah...
TTGATCGGTACCATCCTCGGGGTTTTTGTTATACCAATTCTGTATATCCTGTTCCAATGGTTGCACGAAAAGGTGAGCAAGAAAAGACAGCCTGTTCCAACACCTGAAGTTTGATCATTATCACCGATAAAAAATGAAGAAACATTCGATATATAAATTTTCATACCTTCCTGTTTTGCTTTTCACGCTGCAATCATGTTTCGTGGCCAAAGACTATTCAAGACCGGAAGACGTTGTGCAGGAATCTGCTTTCAGGTCAAGTCTGACCAGCAGTGACAGCAGCACGCTTGCGACATTGTCCTGGAAGGAGGTCTTCACCGACCCTACGCTGCAAGGCTACATCGACCGGGCCTTGACCAACAATGTGGACGCGAGAGTTGCTTTGCAGCAAATTGAAGCCGCTAATGCTTATTATTTGCAGGGGAAGGCGGCCTATTTCCCCACATTAAATGCGAACGCGCAGGCCACCCATCAGCAACTATCGGGCAACAGCCAGTTCGGTGCTATTTTCGATGGTTCGATTACCCAGTATGAGCTCACCGGTTCTCTTTCCTGGGAGGCGGATATCTGGGGCAAGATCAGAAGTAACAGAAGGGCCGCAGAAGCCTCTTATCTCCAATCTATAGCGGCTCAGCAGGCCATCAATACCCGGTTGATTTCCAGCGTGGCTTCTCTGTATTATCAGCTTGTTGCTTTTGATGAGCAGAAAAAGATCACAAAAGAAACGATCGCCAACAGGGAGTTTAGCTTGGAGACGATGAAGGCTTTAAAAGAAGCCGGAACGGTCAATGAGGTAGGGGTAAAGCAAACCGAAGCACAGCTTCATACGGCCCGCGCCATGCTGATCGACATTGAGATGAACAGCAAATTGCTGGAGAACACTTTGTCTATTCTTCTCGGCGAGGCCCCACAGGAAATCGACAGAAATTCGCTTGATGATCAGGCAATTTTCGTTAATGTTGAAGTGGGATATCCTGCACAGTTGTTGCGAAATAGGCCGGATGTGTTGGCTGCTGAGTATGGTTTGATTAATGCTTTTGAGATGACGAATGTCGCCAAAAGTAATTTCTACCCTTCACTAGGTATTTCGGCTACCGGGGGGCTCCAAAGTTTGGAACTGGACAAATTGCTTAGTGTCAATTCATTATTTGCTACTACCGTAGGTTCCTTGACCCAGCCGATTTTCAATCAGCGCCGTATTAGAACACAATATGAAGTAGCTCAGGCACAACAACAGATCGCTTATCTGAATTTCAGGCAATCTTTATTAGATGCGAGTAAGGAAGTTTCAGATGCGCTATATTCCTATGAAGCAGCCGGCAAAAAGATCGCGGTGAAAACAGAAGAATTTCAAGCTTATGATGTCGCTGTGGAATATTCAGAGGAGTTGTTGAACAATGGTTTTGCCAATTACCTGGAAGTGTTGACTGCTAGGGAAAATGCCTTGCGATCGGAATTAGATTTGATCAACGCCAGATACAACAGATTGAATGCTGTGATAGAACTTTATCGTGCTCTCGGAGGAGGTTGGCAACAATAAACACTCATAAAAAAGCTGCTGGATTTTGGTCCGGCAGCTTTTTTGTTTATATCCGTGAGGAAGTTGGAAATCCTGAAATTCATGTACTCATGTGAAATGGACGCCCGCTTCCGTCTTCGGTCTCAGGTCTTCCAACCCTTTTTCTTAAATCTTATTGTACCAAAGCAAACTACTATCTCCATAACTCAAAAACCGGTAATCCGTTACAAGTGCCTCTTCATAGATTTCCCGCCACTTATTTTTCGTAAACGCGGCCACCAGTAAAATAAGCGTCGAGCCGGGTTGATGGAAATTAGTGACCAGGCCATTGCATACCCTGAACTCATAACCTGGCATAATCATAATTTCCGTGCTTCCTGTGATTTCTTGTTTCCCTTCTTTCATCATCCAATCCAGAACCGCCTTAAGGCTTTCATTTAAGGTCGGCAGGTTTTCAGGCGCTTCATAGGGATATAACTTACTAATCAGGAAAGCTGTTTCTTTTCCTTCCAACAGCTTTACCCCGTACCAATACAGGCTTTCTAAGGATCGCATAGAAGTAGTCCCTACGGCGACAATATTACCTGTGTGATCAAGCAGACGCTTTACGTTGTCCTGGTGGATCACGATTTGCTCGCTATGCATGGGATGTTGGACCACATCCTCGTCTTTAATGGGTTGGAAAGTTCCGGCGCCGACGTGTAGGGTGAGGTAATCGGTCTCAATTCCTTTTTCTGAAATCTGGTTGAGGATCCTTTCTGTAAAGTGTAGGCCAGCTGTAGGTGCGGCAACGGCGCCCTCTTTTCGTGAATAGACGGTTTGATACCTCGGTTTGTCCTCTTCTACTGCTTTTCGGTTCAGGTAGGGAGGGAGAGGAACCTCTCCACTGGCTTCAACCAAGGAGACGAAAGGGTGCCCACTATCCCACTGGAATTCCACAATTCTTTGTTGCTTGTTGAGGAGAACAGCCTTTAGCGTGATTTCCTGTTGCTCGATAAGTATTTTCCCCTCAAGTACTTCTCCATCTTTCCATTTTTTGAGATTTCCGATGATGGTTTCCCAGCTTACGGCAGTGGTGCTCGTCATCACCTCATTGATCACAGAAGAAGGTGAGGTAGGTTTCAGGAGAAATATTTCAATTTTTGCCCCTGTACTTTTTTGGAAAATCATTCTGGCAGGAATGACTTTGGTATTGTTAAAGACCATCAAGGTATCCGCGGGGAGCAAGCCCGGCAAATCTGTAAAGGAATGATGGCTGATCTCATCTCTTTCAAAGTGAAGTAATTTGGATGCATCCCGTTGATCGAGTGGGAATTTTGCTATTCTTTCGTCGGGTAAATGATATTGGTAATCGGATAGATGAATAGAAGGGGTAGTCATGCAGCAAGTAAATGATTTTAAAGCCTGCTCTTTTTGGTGTATTTTGCAGACCTGCAAATATAAGGTTTTAAAAAAAGGATTGGACATCGTTTATGGCTTCTTCATTTCAGGTTAAGGTCGATCACGTGCGGCATCGGTTAAATTTTAAATTTGATGCGGGAACATCAAGGGGCGTTCTGAAGACAAAGGACACTTATTTTGTCAGGGTTTTTTCCGATCAATTCCCCGGGACTTTTGGATACGGTGAGGCGGGACCTCTGCCCAAGCTAAGTATAGACGATCAGCCTGACTTCGAAGAACGATTGGAGGGAATCTGCCGCAAGCTGTCCGAAATTCCTGTGCCTCAATCAGAACAGGAGATATTGGAGTGGGTGAGCCAGCACGTGACTGAGGAGCTTCCCAGTGTGCGTTTTGCATTGGAAACAGCTTTGCTGGATTTGCTCCATGGCGGGAAGAGAAGGATCTTACCCAATGCCTTCTACGACAGTCAGGAAGCCATTAGCATTAATGGCCTGATCTGGATGGGTGACCGCGACTTTATGCTGGAGCAGATCGGTCCGAAATTGTCGCAAGGCTATACCTGCATCAAGATGAAGATCGGGAGTATCGACTTTGAACAGGAATATGCGCTTCTGGCCGATATACGGAAGAAATACACCGCAGATCAAGTTGTTTTGAGGGTGGATGCCAATGGAGCTTTTTCAAAACCCGAAGCCTTGGGAAAGCTTCAGCGCCTGTCCGAATTAGACATACATAGCATTGAGCAGCCGATCAGGCAGGGTCAGCGGGAGGCAATGAAGGAGTTGTGTGCCCAAAGCCCTATCCCCATTGCCTTGGATGAAGAGTTGATTGGTGTAAATGACTTAAGTGAAAAGACAAAGTTGTTAGAAGAGATTAGTCCGCAGTATATTATCCTCAAGCCCACATTAGTAGGAGGCATCCGAGAGACCCGAGATTGGATCTCTTTGGCCGATGGAATGCAAATCGGCTGGTGGATGACTTCAGCACTTGAAAGCAATATCGGTTTAAATGCCATAGCCCAACTGACTTCCACTTATCATCCCACCATTCCTCAGGGTTTGGGAACGGGCCAGCTTTACCACAATAATATCGATTCCCCTTTGACCGTGGATGCGGGAAGGATTTTCTATAATTACAATGCTTCTTGGGGAGACATGGAAGGCTTGTTCGGTGCTGCGTCACCCTGACCCTGAACTTGTTTCAGGGTCTCTGCGGGATTAAGGGTATTTACCTTTAATGTTTTCAATATCCCCCACGTCATACTTAGGCGTTCCGCCCTTCTGCGTAGCCACAAAGGCTCCCAATGCGCAGGCGTCCTCAAGTATCTGTTCGTGGCTCTTACCGCTCAAATACCCGTTAACAAGAGCCGCTAAAAAGGCGTCTCCCGATCCGACGGTGTCCTGAACTGTGACTACAAATCCGGGATTGCTCAGAAAGGTGTTATCCACGTATAGATCTGCCCCATCTTTACCCTTGGTCACACAGATCATGCGCAAGTCATATAACGTGGAGAGCGCTTTCATTGCACTTGAGGGTTTTGTTGATAAGCCATGATATTCAGTAAGGATCTGCAGCTCTTCTTCATTAAGCTTAAGAATATCGGTTCGAGAAAGCAGTTCCTGCAAGCGTTCTTTTGAATAAAATGGAGCTCTGAGGTTAATGTCAAAAACCCTTAGCGGGGCGGTGTCCAGCAATTCCAGCAAGGTGGCCCGACTTGTGTCACCTCTTGCTGCCAGACTTCCAAAAATGAAGGCTTGGGACCCGCGTGCTTTATGTTGTAGTTCTTGGCTCCATTCTATATTGTCCCAAGCTGAAGGCTGTACAATTTCATACCGGACGTTCTCTTTGTCGCTATCGTCTACGATGACCCTTCCTGTAGGCAGTGTGGGATCTAGAGAAATTTGATCAGTGGAAAGACCAAATTGCTGTACAAAATCGAGTAGATCCCGTCCATCCTGATCATCGCCAACTTTGGAGACAAAACCAACTTCCGCCCCAAGCTGATGTAGGTGAAGGGTCACGTTCATTGGAGCTCCTCCGGCTATTTTGCCATTGGGAAAAACATCCCAAAGCATCTCCCCAAAACAGACGATGTTCTTATCCAAGGTTTTTGATTTTGTTAAGGTCTTGTTGAATTTCTTCCAGGGATCGGCCCTTGGTTTCCGGCATGCGTGTGGCGACCCAAATCAGCTGGATGATCATCATCACGCCGAAAAATCCAAAAATTGTAGTGGGTCCTAGGCTATTGGCAAAGAAGGGAAACACATTGGCGATGATCGCGGCCAATATCCAATGGGTAAAGCTGCCGATTGATTGCCCAAAAGCTCTCAATTCATTCGGGAAAATTTCCGCAATAAACACCCATATGACGCTACCTTGGCCTATGGCATGGGAGGCGATGAACATAAAGACAAATACAGGCAGAAAATGCGAGGGGATTTGTCCCCCTGAAAAGGAATAGGCAATCAGTGCCAAAGAGATGATATAGCCAAAAGAACCTATATACATCAGTTTTTTGCGCCCGATGCGATCGATTAGATAAAGGCCGAGCATGGTAGCAAAAAGATTGACTACCCCAATGCCGATGGTGGAGAATAAGGCACTCTCCGAACTGATTCCTGCCATTTCAAATACCCGAGGTGCAAAGTAGATAATGGCGTTGATACCAGATAGCTGGTTGAATAGCGCTATCAGAATTGCCAATCCGGTAATATGGATGTAGTTGGTTTGGAAAAGTGAAGAGAATCCTCTCTTAACCCGAGCTGCTTGCTTTTCTTTTAATGCAAGAGAAATGGCTTCTTCGACGCCTTCCGGATCGGTCTTGCGTAGGATGTCTTTAGCTCCTTGAAAATTGTCTTTTATGGCAATCAGCCACCTTGGACTTTCAGGAACTTTTAAAACTAAAAGTGTATAGATCAGCGCTGGGATCGCCTCGACCCCCAGCATCCATCTCCAGGCATCCGGTGCATCCGAAAGACCGATGAGGTAATTTGAAAAATAAGCCACCAATATACCAAAAACCAAGTTAAATTGGTACAAAGCGACGAGTAGACCTCGGTTTTTGGCGGGGGCAATTTCGCTGATATACATAGGTGCCACTACAGAGGAAGCACCCACGCCTAAGCCGCCGATAAAGCGGAAGAACATGAAAGATATAACTTCCGGGGCCAGGGCTGAACCAACCGCAGAGACTAAATAGAGTATCCCGATCCATATTAACGCAGGCTTTCGTCCAAACTTGCTGGCAGGTATCCCTCCAAACAGCGCTCCGATCACGGTTCCATACAAGGCAATGGCTACGGCCATTCCATGTGTCCAGTCACTTAAGTTCCAAAGTACTTGTATGTCCCGCTCAGCGCCCGATATTACCGCTGTATCAAAGCCAAAGAGAAAGCCTCCCAAGGAAACGACCAAGGAAAGAAACAGGACATATTTATTACTTTTCATAAGGTTAAATGGGTTTACCGAGAAAAAGTTAAACTCTTGATTTTTTGATTAGAAATCAAGCTTTCGCCGCAGAAAGAATTGAAATTGAAATAGGATGTCCGGTTTTATAATCTTCTGTTGTTGATCATTGCCATCTAACTCTCCAAAAAAGCTGACCATCATGGTCGGTTCAAGGCCGATTTCCCAATCTTCCCTAAAATCCGTGGTGACCCCGGTGCGAAACGGAACATATACGGAGGTATTGCTGCCTTTGAGGGAACGGGCATTTCCTAAAATGGCTTCTCCATAGATATCTTCGCCGATGACACTAAGGTAGCGGTCGGTCCGGCTGACATGTGCTAGTCCAAGACCCGCACCAAGGTAAACTTTATACTTGGCAGGTAGATATCCGCTTTGGTTAGGGTTCACATGGAATACAGGCATGATGTCAGCATAGAAGGCATTGCCCTTGAAGCCATGTGGGAGATCGCTCTCAGCGATTTTCGCAATCGTTTTCGTATCGTAGAAGTTGCCACTATTAACCATTTGCCAGCCTACACTACCTCTTAAATCAAAAAACGTATGCAGCTTCTTATGATAATCCAACGTCACAGCGGGCAAGACCTTAAACTTAAACTTTCTGGTGATACCTGTATTGTCGCCGTACATCATACCTGGTCCCACACCGATGCCGATGCGGTCGGTTCTATCATCTTGGGCTTCAGTGACTCCTACTGCTAATAAAAAAATCAAGAGGGAGAATAAAGTTTTTTTCATTGAAATAGATCAAGTGGTTGTCAATTGAAAAAGAAATATACCATTAAAAATGGATTTCCTGTCAATGTTTTTGCGTTTGTTTTTCCTTTATTGCATGAATTATTGACGCAAAAAGGGGATCGCATCTAATGCATTCCCCTTACTTAATACCCACGTCGTTTCGCGATAAGTTACTGGATCTCTTCTTCCTCTACCTCTTCCGAACTTTGAATTTTCACAGTTCCTTCCTCCTCATTGATGGTAACCGCTTGGCCTTGATAGGTCGGTTGGAGTTCTTCGTCGTCTTTTTCGTAGGGAAATATCTCCACAATTGGGCTTTCGTTGATATCCGGCACCACGAAGCTCACCAACATGTTGTTGAGACTCTCGAATATCCGGTCATAGGCATCTTTGACATTGTGAGCCGATACCAGCATGTATTGGGTGACCTTCTTTTCCTTTCCGCTATCCGCGTCGGCCACTACATAAGTGATTTTGCATTTATACCATACATCACTGTCTTCATAAAAGAAAACGTCCACAATATTGCTTTTGCTGATGTTAGTAACCTGAAAGTCTCCTCGGATCACACTTCCGAGCATATCGTATATTCTGGCCTCGGCTTCCGTAAAGGACACCGCATCTACCAGGTATTGTTCCGATACATTTTTGAGCAGACCCTGCTCGTTTTCCTTAGCATATTTTACTTTACACAAAAACCACGTCCTCATTGCGTTCTATTTATAATTCGGGGAGCTAAGGTAATACCTATTGATCTAAGCCCCAATAGCTGGAAAGGAAAAGAGCATGCATCATCCGAAAATCCTGTAGAAGTGTGATCCAGATGTGTCTAGACGCGCAGCTTAAATTTTAAAAGCCTGTCGGGCGAGTAGTTTCCATTCGTCGTTATCTTTCTGCCAGATCAACAAAACACCGATCTTTATATACACCGTTTCGCCCAGATTATTTGTTTCGGCTATTATGGTGTGTCTGACAATGCCCGTATTGCCTACAACGTCCATTATCTGATCCTGCAGTTCGATCGTCACAAATTTCGATACGCCTGAGAGCATGTAAGCGACGAACTCCTGTTGATTTTCAATCCTTCCATTCGAATGACCGTAAGACAAATGAGAAGAGGTGATATCTAAGAGGGATTGTTGGTCCGGAGAGATTAAGAGTCGCCGCAGTTCTTCCACTCTGCCTTCTAGTTTCGACTCCTCAGTAGTTTGTGCCAAAGAGAGGGTGCTACTGATGCATAGTGCAAGCAGCAATATGATAGGATTTCTCATGTTATTTGGGTTTATCAACTATAATTATCTGGCGCAAGTCATGAGTCAGGACGCTTACAAGATCGTTACTTTTTCACTAGTTCAAAGACATAGGAGCCGGCCAAGGCGTGTACTTTGGCGTTGGGGAGAGGAATGTTGAACTTTAGCGTCAACTTATCGCCATTGCGGCTAAAAGAGATTTCCCTGTTTGCTGCAGGTTGGTTACCGCTCAATTGGATTTTGTCATAATTTCCCCCTAAAAATGACCATGTACCGCTGCGGTCAAAAATGGGATTCTCGGTAGTACTATAGGTTTTACTGGACGCTGTGGAGATCAACCGCAACTCAAACCCTGAATAATCACCGGTTACCGGCTGCCCATCCTTAGTCACAGAGCCGCCATTCGCCACGGTCCAAATTATGTTGGACCCTCCGGTGAGCAGCTCCAAGGCTTGATCTTCAGCATTTTTTGAATCGCCGGGATCTGGACCCTCACTCTCATCACAGGAAAAAAACAACAATCCGATGACCAGCATCATAATGTTTAATAGCTGCTTTTTCATACCGAAATATTTTAATACTTGGAATTGCTTGCAAAGTACGAATAAAGAGGATAAGCCTAGGGTGATAACGGGGTTTTTATCTTGTAATCTTCAATATTTAAAACCTGCTCACAAAACTCATATTCCCGAGGGTCATTAGAACATACAAAGATGGTTTTGGTACCGCCGAATTCACTGACCAGACCATGGTACCATTGAATCCCTTTCTGATCCAGGTTGGACACTGGCTCATCAAGAAGAAGCAAGGGGACATCAGAAAAAAAACACAGGCCGAGCTTGAGCCGTTGTTTCATGCCTGAAGAAAAATATTGGATCTGCTTATTTAGGGAATTTTCCAGGTACATGATCTTTGGAATTTCCCCGACCGCCAGACCCGGGATTTTATTTTTAAATTTAAAATGGAAATCAAGCAACTCCCTTAGGGTGAACTCTTCTGGCAACTCCAGATAAGGAGCACTGACCGCCAACAGCTGGTAGTAGCTATCTTCTAGAACTGGCTTATGGTTCACCAGATAGCCCACATTCCCTTCTGTCAGCGGGATCTGTCCAGAGAGGCATCTCAGGAAAGTAGATTTTCCCGACCCGTTGCTACCCGTGATGGCAACTTTGGCACCGGGAGGAATGGTGATATTGAGGTTTCTAAAAATCCACTCATACTGGTATTTCTTTCCGGCTCCAGACAGGTTGATCTCAAGCATGATGATCAGTTGATATAGCCTTTCATCAATCCTCTTTCCGACGATCTGATAAAGTTGACAATCTCATCCCTTTCTTTGGTGGCGGGAAGGTTGATTTCTATTTCTTCCAGCGCCCTGCTGTTGTTCAGGCTGTTAAGGAAAAGATATCGATAGACCTCCTGAATATGGTTAATTGATTCACTGGTGAAGCCTCGCCTTCTGAGTCCCAACGAATTGACCCCGGCATAGCTGAGCGGTTCCCTAGCTGCTTTGGTATAGGGTGGTACGTCTTTTCTGACCAGAGAGCCTCCCGACACCAAGGAATGCATCCCGATTCGTACAAATTGATGAATGGCGCTGCTGCCGCCGATGATCGCCCACTCATCTATAGACACATGGCCCGCCACCTGTACGGAATTAGCAATAATGACATTGTTGCCAATGATGCAATCGTGAGCAAGGTGCACATACGCCATCAGTAGGCAAGAGTTACCAACTTTAGTGATTTGCTTATCGACAGTTCCTCTGTTTATTGTTACGCATTCACGGATGGTGGTATTATCCCCAATTTCTACCGTAGATTCTTCTCCCTGAAACTTAAGATCTTGGGGAACGGCGGAGATCACAGCTCCAGGAAATACCTTGCAATTTTTCCCAATTCTTGCTCCAGGATAGATGGTTACGTTGGAGCCGATCCACGTTCCTTCACCAATCTCCACATCGTCGTGAATGGAGGTGAAGGCCTCCACGGTGACATTCTCTCCCAGCTTCGCATTTGCGTGTATTTCTGATAGTTTACTTATCATGCGTCTTTTCTTACAATACTCGCTGTCATGACAGCTTCACAAACTAAAGTATTTCCTACGTAAGCCTCTCCCTTCATTTTGGCAATGCCTCTTCTGATGGGGTATAGCAGTTCACATTTAAAAATAATAGTGTCACCTGGGAGAACCATCTTTCTGAACTTGCAGTTTTCGATCCCCAGAAAGTAAGTCCAATAATTCTCCGGATCATCTACTGTACTCAAAACCAGAATGCCGCCCGTTTGCGCCATCGCTTCCACCTGAAGAACACCCGGCATGACCGGATTATTGGGGAAATGGCCCATAAAGTAAGGCTCGTTGATGGTGACGTTTTTTACCCCCGCCACCACCGTGTCGTCCAAGTAGATGATCTTGTCCAGCAACTGAAAAGGGTACCTATGGGGCAGGATATTGCTGATCTGATTGATGTCCAGTACTGGGGGCAGCTTGGGATCATAATGGGGGATATGGCTAGGACCCATTTTTTCCATCGCTCGTTTGAGCTTTTTGGCAAAAGCCACGTTGGCCGCATGACCGGGCCTCGCTGCCAGTATCTGCGCTTTTAAGGGTCTGCCCACTAGTGCCAAGTCGCCTACAACATCAAGAAGCTTATGTCTGGCAGGTTCGTTTTTGTAGCGCAAGTCGACATTGTTGAGGATGCCTTCTTTTCTTACTTCGACCTTGGGTTTGTTAAACATCTTGGCCAAGTGATCCAGCTCTTTCTCTTCTACTACACGATCGACCACCACAATGGCATTGTTCAAATCACCGCCTTTAATAAGGTTTTGCTTGTAGAGCATCTCCAGCTCATGCAGAAAGCAGAAAGTTCTACAAGAGGCGATTTCTGTTTTGAACTTACTGATGTCGGTTAGAGAAGCATGTTGGCTGCCTAGTACAGGAGAGTTGTAATCCACCATTACCGTGACCCTATAGTCATCCAGAGGCAAGGCAGCCATTTCAACTTCCCTTTCAGTATCTCGGTAATGAATGCTTTCGGGTACTTCAAAAAAGCGCCGTAATGCATTTTGCTCTTCAAAACCTACTTCCTCGAGTACTTTGATAAATTGAATCGAGCTCCCGTCCATAATAGGTGGCTCGGGCCCGTCCAATTGGATCAATACATTGTCTATCTCGAGGCCTACCAATGCGGCAAGTACATGTTCTACTGTAAATATTCTGGCTCCCCCTTGCTCTATAGTGGTTCCCCTGGAGACATCCACGACATTGTCTACGTCAGCATCCACTACCGGATGCCCTTCCATATCCATTCTCTGGAACTTAAAGCCGTGATTGGGGGGGGCTGGTAAAAAAGTCATCGTGGCGGTCACGCCTGTGTGCAGACCTACACCTGATACCGTAACTTGTTTTTTTATGGTATGTTGTTTAACCTTCATTAAATATTTGTTTTTGCCTTCGAGGTGGCGGTATAGATGCCAAATTTATTGTTTTTTTTCCAGTTCTTGCAATTTGTTTTGAAGCTCTGGCAGTTTCTTAAAAATGGAATAGGATTTCAAAAAGTCTTTGGGATCCATGCCCATAAATCCAAAAACCGTAGTTCCTGGTGTTTTAATTGATTTTGACACGCCTGTGTTGGCGCCTACGGTGGTGTGGTCAGCAATTTTTAAGTGTCCGACGATGCCCGCCTTTCCAGCCAAGATGCAGTTTTTTCCTATTTCTGTAGAGCCTGAAATTCCACTTTGCGAAGCAATTACGGTATTTTGTCCGATGACAGCATTATGTGCGATCTGTACCAAATTGTCGATTTTTACTCCTTTTTCAATAATTGTGGATCCCATGGTGGCCCTGTCAATAGTCGTGTTGGCTCCGATATTGACATCATCTTTCAGGATAACGTTCCCTAACTGGGGGATATTTTTATAGGTGCCATCTTGCTGGGGAGCAAAACCAAAACCGTCAGCACCTATCACGCTGTTGGCGTGGATCTCACAGTTGTTGCCGATAACGGTTCCATGGTAGATTTTTACCCCTGTATGAATGATACAGTCATCACCAATTTCTACCCCATCCCCGATGAATGCATGAGGATAGATTTTGGCGTTTTTTCCAATCTTGACATTTTTCCCAATGTAGGAAAAAGCGCCTCGATAGATACCTTCTCCCACTTCTGAGTTTTCGCCTAAGTAAGAAGGCTCTTCTATGCCCAACTTCACTTCTTTAATAAAATCGGCATAAGCCTGCAAAAGTTGGGTGAAGCCGACATAGGCATCAGCCACTCGGATCAGGGTAGTTGTAAAAGGCTTGACGGCTCTAAAATCTTCAGAAACTATTACAGCAGTACTGCCGGTGGTATACAAATAAGGTTCATATTTCATATTGGAAAGAAAAGAAATACCCCCTTCTCTCCCTTCTTGTATCTTATCTAATCTGCTTACGACTTGAGAGCCATCCCCTTCCACTTTTCCATCCAAAAGCCCTGCAATTTGATCAATGGTAAATTCCATATCGAATTTTTAAAGGTTACGTAAAGTTAGCTCTTTAGCATGACAAGCATAGTATTTTTTGACAATTTTGCTCATCGCCTTGATGTTTGGCAGGTCTGCGGCTTCGGCCAGATCGATCAATTGGCCGCTTTTGGTCAGGATTGAAATCCGCTCATTCGCCAAGTAGGCGTAATTGCTAATGGAGCCCGACGAGAAAAAATAGGTTAGATCTTCTTCCGGTATAGATAGTTCTTTTTTTACCTGTTCTTTTTTCATCATCAGCTCTTCATCGGTGAAGGGATGATTGACTAGAGTGATCTTAAAAAGCTTTCTTTCCAGCAGCATGTTGGATATATTGGCCAGCACATAATCCGGATGCTTGGTCCACAGCTTCAAAGCACCCCATAGGTCAAAGTCATCCAGCCGTGCATAGGTTTCAAACAGCTCAGTATTGTTGCTGAAGTCATCTAGGGTAAAATTACGGCTTAGGAGATAAAGAAACTCCTCAGAAGCATTTAGGTGGGTGCCCGATTGTTGCAGATCTTTAGCCCGCAAAATTAGGTTGATCAGCATTTTTTCCGCACTCACGGTGGTTTTGTGCAGGTAAACCTGCCAGTACATCAGCCTTCTGGCGCTTAGAAAATTCTCTATGCTGTAGATCCCTTTTTCTTCTACCACCAACGTGTTATCTTTGATATTCATCATTTTAATGATTCTGTCTGCACCAATGGTTCCTTCAGAAACCCCGGTGAAGAAGCAATCCCGCTGAAGATAATCCAGCCGATCGATATCCAATTGACTGGAAACAAGTTGGTGAAAGAATTTCCTTTCGTATTTACCTGTGAATATTTTGATTGCTAAATCTAATTGGTTGTTGAACTGCAGGTTGAGCCGTTGGATAAACAGCAAGGAAAGAGACTCGTGTTGGACATCAGAAAGCAGCGTTGCCTCTAGCGCATGGGAAAAAGGGCCGTGGCCGATATCGTGCAGCAAAATAGCGACAAGAGCGGCTTCGTATTCTTCTTTGCTGATCTCGTGGCCTTTGTTGCGCAGGTGGTCTAATGTGATGCTCATCAGGTGCATGGCTCCTATGGCATGGTGAAAACGCGTATGTAAAGCGCCAGGATATACCATATCGGTCAAACCTAGCTGTTTGATTCTGCGTAACCTCTGGAAGTAGGGATGATCAATAATGGAAAATATCAATTCGCTGGGAATCGAGATAAATCCGTAAACAGGATCATTTATTATTTTTTGGCTCTTCAATTGCCCATTGGTTAATTGATAGGGAAAATTCAAAAATAGCTATAAATTTAGACTTAGTAAACCGAATAATATGCAAAAATTCAAAATACTCTGGGCGGACGACGAGATTGATCTTCTTAAACCCCACATTATTTTTTTGGAGCAAAAAGGCTACGAAATCACCACTGTGAACAGCGGCCTGGATGCCATCGAGAAGGCTGAGGAAGCCAACTTTGACGTAATTTTCTTGGACGAGATGATGCCGGGCATGACCGGATTGGAGACGTTGCAGCAGATAAAA
>Ga0079224_100007819_pt1 | contig 14403 bp, 9 predicted proteins | sample Stecom2015_FD_80414 | JGI IMG/M metagenome (GOLD analysis project Ga0079224, IMG submission 80414) | Agricultural soil microbial communities from Utah to study Nitrogen management - Steer compost 2015 | ecosystem: Environmental > Terrestrial > Soil > Agricultural land | place: USA: Utah...
CGCAATTTCAGTTTTCGTATCTACAATAGCAATTCTCATTGTTGGAGAGATCCTTCCTAAAACTTTTGCCAGAGGAAATGCAGAGAAAATAGCGCCATTTTGTATGGTCTTATTAATAGGTTGTTACTACGGTCTTTTTCCTATTATTAAAGCATTCATGAAAGTGATTGAATTAGTTCTAGGTAAAAATGCTCACGTTCAAGGCCGCCAAGTTACTAAAGATGATATTGAAGTAATGGTAGAGATGGCCGAAGAAAAGAAGAGCATGGACTCCAAGCAACTAGAGCTTCTTACTTCAATTCTGGAATTCCCTTCCATTAAAGTAAAAGACATCATGGTTCCTCGGACAAGCATCGAGGGTATCCAAAAAGATATGAGTTATGAAGATGTGATCAAGCTTGTCAAAGAGGACGCTCACTCTCGTTATCCTGTTTACGATGAAGACCTTGATGAGGTTCTTGGATTCTTGCACGTCAAAGATCTAGCTTTTATCGAAGATAAGGCACGCATCAATTTCAATGTCACAAAGTATGTTAAGCCTCCATTTTATGTTTATGAGCATATGAAGATTCATGCGGTATTTGACCATATGAATAGAAAGAAAGTTCACCTTGCTCTTGTTAAAGATGAAAATGGTATTGTTGTAGGGATGCTCACTCTTGAAGATATTATGGAAGAAATTTTCGGAGAAATTCAGGATGAGCATGATGACGAGGAAGATTGCATTCCTGGAGTGGAGTCAGCAGAGGGAGTCGTTGTGCCTCCCGCTATTTCTTTGAGAGACCTATATAATGAATACGATATTAAGATCCCTCTCAATGATAACTATTCAACCTTGAATGGTTTTATCATGGAACACCTGGGCAATAATTTTCCTAGAAAAGGTCATATGATCATTTGGGATAAGTTCTCCTTTGAACTTACTCGTGTTAAAAATTTTGAAATCAAAGAAGTAAAAATTAAGTCAACGACGGGTGATCATATTATGGATCCACATCACGATGAAAAAGATGAGAAGGAAGATAATAGGATCGTTGTTGCCAAATAGGTTCCTATGAATGAGAGAAAGATTTATCAAGTTTGTGTGATTGGAGGCGGTTCAGCTGGAACGATGGCCGCTCTTCGAACAGTGCTTAATAACGATGAATGTCTTTTTTTCCCGGGAACTCCAAAAGATAAGAAAAGATCTCGAGCTCTATGGGTAAGGCGTGTGGAAAACATGCCGGCCCACCTTGAATACAAACGAGGTATTGAAGAGCCAAATATGGCCACGATTAAGTGGCTTCAAAGTTCAGACTTTAAAGATAAATTTTTCATTCACAAAAATGTGGGCGTCACTTCCATTAAAAAACTTGAAGATGAAACGTTCGAGATTACGAGTTCTAAGAATGAAGTCTATTACGCTCAGTACGTTATTCTCTGTACAGGTGTCGCTGACGTTCAGCCTGTGGTCAATGGCAGCATCGAACCAATTTTTGATTATGCTAATGCTCAAACCGCAGACTACTGTTTAATCTGTGATGGACATCATGTGCTCAATAAAAAGACAGCTGTTATCGGTCACACTACCAGCGCAGCTTGGGTCGCTATCATGCTTCATGAACGCTACCAAGTGCCGATTACGATTCTCACACATGGGCAAGATACTCAGTTTAATGAGGAGACTCAAAAACTCATTGAGAAGTATCAGTTTCAAATTACAAAAAATGAGATCACAGGTTTTGAAGGTGAAGAGAAGGGAATTCTTTCTCGAATAATTTTAAAAGATCATGACGACATTCCTGTTGATATTTGTTTTGTTTCACTAGGAATGATTGTTTATAACGAACTCGCTAAAATGCTGGGAGCAGATCTTGATGAGCGCGGGTTTGTAAAGGCCAATGTTAGTGGTGAAACCAGTGTCAGTAATCTCTATGTAGCGGGGGACCTGAAGGCCAATACGAGAAAGCAAATCTATACGGCCTGGGATCATGCGGTTTCTGCAGCTACAGAAATAAATCAGAAAATTAGAATCAAAAAGCGTTAGTCTTTTATAAGTCTGATTTCAACATCAGTCAGAATTTTAGCACGACAACTCAGACGAATTTCAAGGGGCTCAAGACCTGCATCTTTTCGTTCGTCATTTAATGCATCAATAGTATTTTGCTCAACAGCACTCGCGGGATGAAGAGCTTCAGGATTAAGAACTTCAATACGACATGCTCCGCATGAACCAGCAAGACATCCGTGAGGGAGCCTAAGGTCTTGTGCGTCGAGTGCATCATGAATGATGGAGTCTTTTTCAATTTCAAATACTTGCTGCGTATCAATGATGGTCACTTTAGGCATGAAAAAAACATCCTTGTCAAATGCTAGTGAGAGGCAGAAACTTCATTCGTAAAGTTAAAGTTTAACCGAACTTCAGATTCTGGTCACTGCTTAAAATGTGGTGAAGGAGGCCGACATGTTAACTCTAGAAAAGATGTATTCCATGGGACACGAAGAGGTCGTCTTCGTACAAGATAAGAATTCAGGTTTAAAGGCCATCATCGGCATTCATGATACAACCCTTGGTCCAGCACTTGGGGGAACGCGTCTGTGGCCTTATGAGAAGGAAGAGGATGCCTTAATCGATGTGCTGAGACTGTCGCGAGGTATGACTTATAAAAACTCAATTTCAGGTCTTCATTTAGGCGGTGGTAAAGCCGTCATCATTGCTGATCCTAAAGAAAAGAGTGAAGCCCTTTTCAGATCTTTTGGGCGCTTTGTTGAATCACTCAATGGTCGCTACATTACGGCCGAAGATGTGAACACGACTGTTCAAGATATAGAATATATTCACCGTGAAACTCGTTTTGTTACAGGTGTTGCAAAAGAAAATGGCGGTTCAGGCAATCCATCTCCTTATACTGCCTTAGGAGTGTTTCGTGGATTAGAAGCTTCTGTTACTAAAGCTTTTGGATCGAGAAGTCTTAAGGATAAAACAGTTGCGATTCAAGGCGTAGGTTCAGTTGGGTTTGAGTTAGCAAAACTTCTTACTGAAGCAGGGGCCAATATTATTTTTACCGATGTGAACGAAAAAAATATTGAGCGAATGAAGAAAAATCTTAGTAATGCTCAGTTTGTTTCACCACAAGATATCTTTGGCGTTACATGTGATGTTTATTCTCCTTGTGCACTAGGTGCTTCCATTAATGATGAAACAATCCCTCTGCTCAAAGCAAAAGTCGTTTGTGGAGCCGCTAACAATCAACTTAAAGAAGACCGCCATGGCCAGATTTTAAAAGATAAGGGCATCCTCTATGCACCTGACTACTTAGTTAACGCTGGTGGGGTGATGAATGTTTCTATTGAGTTTGATGGTTGGAGTGACTCGAAGTCTCGTCGCATGGTTGATACCATCTATGATAAAACACTCGAAGTTTTTCAAATTGCCGATGAACAAAATATCCCCGTTAATCGCGCTGCTGACGTTATGGCCGAGAACCGCATCCAGGCCATCAAGCAGATTAAAACGAATTACCTTGGTAAGAAATAGCCCTCCTCGAGGGCTTTTTATTGGCATGAATACTGCTTCTTATAAAGTTGCCCATTATGGGCAAAATGCTTTGGAGGTAGGGTATGCAGCTTAAGATTAAACGAAGAATTAATGCTTATTCTCACATTTTTCAGAAAAAGATATTAGAAGAAATAAAGAAGATAACTGAAGGTCCTAAAATTGTTATCAAAGAAAAAAAAGAACATGAACAAGACTACGATGATTTAGCTTTAACTCTCAATAAAGATCCTCAACCTAAAAGAACACTTCATTAGTATCCGTTAAATCTCATTATAGACCATTGTTCTTTCTGCGGAATTTAGGGATGAATCAAAGAGCATTATGCTTTGGATTTGTCCCACGAAATTCGTACTAAATAGGGTGCCAGTTAGGGTTGAATTTAACTCAATCTCAAGAACAAATGATGCACCTACTGCAACTCCCAAAGAATAATCATTCCCCACTTTCGAAACTGACGTGCCATTGATTCGTAAACTCTGAATTCTATTTGGTGGGTCGGTAATAATAAGTCCAGCGCCCTCATTATAAGAGATATTATTTAAGATTGATCCAGAGGTTGAGCCGAAAGTAATACGGGTAATAATAACTCGAGTCGTTTGTGTGGTGGTTAAAGAGTTAGAGCCATTTAGGTTTAAGTTTCCTGCAAATACTTCTTCAGAGTTCGAAATAATATCGGTGAGTGAGCCATCGGCCCAAGCAAGAAACTTCGTCGGGAGAATTTGAATACCTGCAAGACTAAGGGAGGTGAAGTTTAAATTCGCATCTACCATATTGTCCCCGATAATTTCCCCTCCGTTAAGTGTAACACTAGTAACGTTTCCTAAACCTGCCCATTGAAGAGTCTGGTTAGAAATAGTGTGTTCAAAAATAAGAGTCTCTGACTCACTACCTGAGACATAAATGAAGTCATAATTCACTCCTCCAGCAGTTGCTCTAATTCGAGGAGTGCCACCAGTTTCATTGACTTCAACTTGTCTTGAGAAATCTAAGGTGATTCTTAAAGTCTCTCCTGGTCGATAGAAGCCGGCACTACTGATACTGCGTGAAGTGACAGTGGCAGGAGCGGCATCGATCATGATGGAGTTTGAAAGGTTTAAAGGCACTTGGGTGAAAGCATTCGTTGCCCGATCTTGAATGTATGAGCCAGAACCATTGGCAATGTTTCCGAGAGTAATAGGAGTTAAAGCTGAGTCACCACTTTGAATTGTGTAGCTGAAAGTAAAAGAGGTGCCAGATTGGAGTCCTGTGAAATCGGGAGTGAGGTATCTAGTCGGAGATAAACCACCTATAGGAATTCTTGGATAACCGCCAACAGAATTAATATTCACTATTTCATCGAAGGTCAGTTCAAAGGTTAGAACATTGCCGACGAGGTAAGTACCTGAAGCTGGTTCACTGATGCTCGAAACCCGAGGAGGAGTATTATCGATGATAACATTTGGAGTAGGAATAATCGGAAAAGTAACATTACTGATCGTATTTCCTGCTAAGTCGCGAATGATATGAGTTCCAACGTAAAGTGGAGAGTTGATACTGATACCATCTAAATCTTCAACATTATTAGCGATAGTATAGCGGAATGGAATGTTAGCGGTATTGTTGTTCGTATTTGTATATATCGCTCGCACAGGACCTGTTGTTAAGTTGAGATCAACTCCCACTTGAGTCGAAGGAATATTGACCGGTTCACTGAATTGAAGACTCATATCGAGTCTAGCTAATACTGCTGTTCCATGACCATTTCGATAGTATCCATTCGCAGGAGGAGTCATTCCCGTTATGGTAGGTCTAATCCCATCTATAGTGGTATTAGTGACTGTTGTATTAGGAATAGTAAAGTTAGGTATGGTCCCCGCTTCATCCGTGACAACTGCATTGTTGAGTTGAATGTTAGTGATATTGATTTGACTACCGGTGGACTGATCTCCCTCTTCTACGGTATAGACAAAGGTCATCGTGTCTGCACCTTCTCCTCCTGTGAGGTAGGTCGCCACTTTAGGAACTCCACCAATACTAAAATTAAGAATGGGTGCTCCATTATCGATATTAACTCGAATGATAGTATTAAACTCAGCAATCAAATGAAGTTCTTGGCCAATAATCCAGACGTCATCTCGAGTCCCGCCATTCACTCTCGGAGTCGTGTCCGTTCCACGAGTGATGCGCTCAATTCTTGGTAGAACGGCATTAACAATGATGCCTGTCGTATTAGGAGAACCAAGATTGTTATTGCTTGGCAATTGATCCATCCTGATGCCAGTAGAAGAGCGAATAGAATTAGGATTGGTAATAAGATTATTCAGAGTGATACCATCAGTATCAACATGGCCTGGAAGTGGAGTATACCGGAATGTGAGCGTATCACTGCCATCGCCTACTAAAAGGTCTGCTTGGTGATTAATTGTTCCCACTACTAAATTGAGGAATGGTGCTGTTCCAGTAATTGAGACCGGCCGATCAAAGACAAGATGGAAGTCAAGGTGTTGAGAAACGCGATATGTATTATCTTCTGGAACGATGACTTCAACTAATCGGGGAACTCTTCCGTCAATCTGAAGGTCCGTTGTAGCAGTAATTGTTCCAGGACGGACATTGGTTGCATCATTACCATTAGCATCTTTTATAGTTCCACCGGCAAGAGTAATTGGAGCAGCATCAAAGATAAGACCATTAGTATCGCTGACATTGTTTTCAATGGTGTAGCGGAAGTTCAAGCTCTGAGTTCCTGAACCTGAAACATAGGGAAGGTCTATCCAAGTCGTATCGAATTGAACGCGAAGAGTGGGAGACCCCGTGATATAAACTCTTTCATCATAGTTCACGGAAAAAGTCAGTTCATCATTCCAATAATAAGCTCCAGGGGTATGAGCATGACTGATGCTTGTAATGGTTGGAGCTGCATTATCAATTCGAATGTTGGTGTAGTGAACAGCTTTCATGGAAGTCGAGCAATCAGTTAGTTCTTCCTTGAGATAGAACTGAAGAGTCGCACCATTAAGATTTATACTTTGGAAACGGATCCCATCACTATCGTTATCACTTGCTTGAACAGTATAAGTGAAAGTTAAAGTCTTGCTGTTATCTCCGTTTACATATTCGGCATATCGAGTTGCACTTCCAATCTCTAAAGCTAGTCGAGGTGATCCTGTGACCAGGACATTGGAAGGAAAAGAGAGAGTGAAAGTGAGAACATCATCAGTTTTAAAAGTTCCTGAATGAGATGTTTTGATGGTGAAACTGTTTTTAGCATTTCTGTGATCAGCAATATAGTCATCCTTGCCAGATTTCTTCTCAACCTGGCAGGCCACTAAAACAAAAGATATAAGAATAATAATTAGCTTACTCACACTCTTTTTTTCGGTATTTCTTCAGAGGAAGTTTAAGGGACGTTGAGAGGGAAGTTTTTGCCACTTTCATTCAAAAAGGTTTCAAATTGTTAGAATGAGTTATGAGAAATTTCATTCTATTATTCCTGAGTTTTTTGCTATCCGGCTGTGCGAGTCGATTTATTTTGCCTTCCCAACGTTTCTTGAGTCCAGAAACACAAGGTGGAGGTTTTAAGACAAGTATTGAGCTTCATAAAACCACTGCTCACGAAGCTAAGCTTGCGGGAGGTGATAATGGGATTGAGGGTGTTAGTTATCAGGATATCTCACGTTCAGGATATCAGTTTTCTTCAGGGGTATTTGATCAATTCGATTTAGTTTGGTCTCACATTGCTTCAGGGAACTCCCTTATTGGTGGTAAGTATCAGGCCATTGGTGGAGATCGAGGAGGGAATGGGACTAAGCTCTCTTTTGCTTACCTGGTTGGAGGTAACACTCATGAATCAGACAAGAAAGATATAGAGTTCACTCTTAATGCTCAGGAATTCTGGGGACTCTATGGTCTTCGAATTAATCAGTTTTTTATGCCTTATGCTTCTTTGGGCTACGGTAAATACAATTACAGGGCCAAGGTAAAAAAAGGTTTTTTCAGTGGAGAACGGCCAAGAATTCGTAGTGATATCTATTTCTTGATGGCCGGTGGTGAGTTTAATATTCAAGGCTTCATTTTTAAAATCGAGACAGGTCTTCAAGTGCTTGAGACTTCTAAAACAAATGATAAGTGGGCCTACAGCACTGGTTTTAGTTTAGGTTATGGTTGGTAGAGTTTACCGATCTGTAATGAGGAAAGCTTTAGGTCTAAAATAGGAGAGTATGAAGTTAAAGACAGCTATTCTTACATTCATCCTTTGTTCTTCGAGCTCATCATTTGCGGCTTTAGATTTTGAGGATCATGCTTTTCCAGAGCTCGTGACCTCTGCACGTGCTCTTGCTATGGGAAATGCTTTTATTAATAGAGTCGATGACTCTTGGTCAGCTTTTTATAACCCTGCAGGTTTAGGTACTGTTCGTCGTCCAACTTTTCACTTGGCCAATATTCATTTAGAAAGTTCTGGAAAATTAATGAGTGCCATGAGTGATGGTCCTGCTTATAAAATTCCAGGCAACTATATTGATTCTTACGATCCTGAAAAAATGAGAAGCCTCCTTGTAAAAAATCAAGGTGAACTCATGCATTCAAGAATTAACCTTTTCCCAAACTTTACAGTAAGAGGTTTGACTCTTGGTTATATGGTTTCTCAGAGAAACAGAAGTATTATTAATAACGATGCGGCCAATGAATTTGAAATCGCTGAAAGAAGAGACCATGGGCCTGTGATGGCCCTTAATGCTTCTTTCTTTGGAGGTATTTTTAAGGTTGGAGCATCTGCTGTTTATTTGATGAGAAGAGATCTTTATAAAAATATCGGGCCGACGGAAAGTATCAATATTTCTGATTCGGATTATACAGGTGGAAATTCAGTACAAGTGACGGCTGGCGCTCGCTTAACTCTTCCATATGATTATCTTCCAACATTTTCAGCAGTACTAAGAAATGCAACTGACGCTAAATTTAGTAAAGATAAAGATTATGATTTAGCTCCAAACAAAATTAAGCAAACAGTAGATGTTGGGGTTTCAATCACTCCTCAGATTGGGCAGGCCTCTCGTATCCACTTAGAGCTAAATCTAAAAGATTTAAATGATTCTTATCAAACAGACCTAAAGCGACGCTTAGCTGCCGGTATGGAGCTTGATATTGCTCGTAAACTCTTTTTACGTGCCGGATATGGCGATGGATGGGGATCAGGGGGAATAGGGGTTAAATTAAGAATGATGACCCTTGATTTAACAACTTACGCTATTGATCGCTCTCTTGATGGCTTCCGTGAAAAAGAAGATCGCCGTTGGGTTCTCTCCTTTGCCACAGGCTTCTAGCTCTTTTTTTCAATTAACCTTTTCTTTGATGGTCCCTTTTGTTAAATAAGAAGTTCTTATTTACAGAAGGTTCGATCCCTTCCTCTCGCCTTAGAGAGATTTATCAGGAGTACGTCATGGCCTCACATAATCCCTATGCTTCATTTCTTGAGTTTCTTGAAAAGCCTGCACGCTATATTGGTGGAGAGCATTTTGTTATAAGAAAAGATTGGGACAAGGCCACGAGTAAAGTTGCTTTGTGTTTTCCTGATACTTATGAAATCGGAATGAGTCATTTGGGGATGAAGATTCTTTATGACGAAATCAATAAGCATGAATCCCTCATTGCCGAAAGATGTTTTGCTCCATGGATTGATATGGAAAAACAAATCCGTGAGCGGGGTCTTTCGCTAGTAACTCTAGAAAATTTTAAACCTCTTAAAGAATTTGATATCGTTGGTTTCTCTCTTCAGTATGAGATGAGCTATACCAATATTCTTAACATGCTTGATCTCGGTGGTATTTCTATATGGACAAAAGATAGAGGAGAGCATGAGCCCTTTGTTATCTGTGGTGGTCCGTGCGCTACTCACCCTGAACCATTGGCCCCTTTTATGGACTTTGTGGTTATTGGTGATGGAGAAGTTCTATTTGCTAAGGTTGCTCACTTTATCGGTGAAGCTAGAGCGCAAGGTTGGAAGAGAAAAGATATTCTTCTAGAGCTGGCTTCTTGGAAAGGAATTTACGTTCCTCAATTCTATAAAACAGAAATTGATTCCATGACACAGATGGAAGTGGTGACAGGTCCAGTTGATGAACACCCAGAGCTTCCAAGCCGAGTACAAAGATACTTTGTGGATAACTTAACAAATTATCCGTTCCCTACAAGATCTCCCATTCCTCATATGACGGCGATCTTTGATCGCTTTGCCGTAGAACTTGCTCGAGGATGTACGGAGGGGTGTCGCTTCTGCCAAGCTGGTATGATTTATCGTCCAGTACGAGAAAGAAACCCTGAAAATGTCGTTCAAATGGTTATGGATGGGTTAAAGAATGGTGGCTTTAATGAAGCTTCTCTAACATGTCTTTCTACTGCTGATTATTCAGCTGTAACTCCTTTAGTGATTGAGCTTCTTGATAAACTTCAGGAAGAGAATGCGACTTTAGGGATTTCTTCTCTTAGAGCTTACGGTCTAGATGAGAGAATTCTTGATAAGCTTGCAGAAGTAAAAAACTCATCTTTAACTTTTGCTCCTGAAGCCGGAAGTCAGCGGATGAGGGATGTGATTAATAAGAACGTTTCTGAAGATGATCTTATGAAAACAGCAGAGGCGGTTTTCTCTCGAGGTTGGACGAAAATGAAACTTTATTTCATGATCGGGCTTCCGACAGAGGAAGATGAAGATGTTATCGCCATCATGGAAACATCTGGCAAGGCCAAGAGAAAAGCACAAGAGTGCGGAGTACGAAATCCAACTGTAACTGTTTCTGTTTCAAGCTTTGTTCCAAAGCCTCATACTCCATTTCAGTGGGCCAGCATGATTACTCATTCTGAAATCCAAAGAAAACAGAATCTATTAAAAGACTATGCTGATAAGTTCCGTCTCAACTTCAGAAGACATTACTCAAAAATTTCTCACTTAGAGGGAATTGTTTCTCGAGGAGACAGACGAGTTGCAAGCATTATTTATAATGCTTGGGCCGGTGGGGCACGCTTTGATGGGTGGGATGAAACTTTTAAATACGACTTATGGATTGAGTGTGTCGATAACTCTGGAATTAATCCGGAGATCTTCCTGGGAACTATCCCGATGGAAGGAAGGCTAGCTTGGGATCATATTGATGTAGGCCTAACTGATCGCTTCTTAGAATTAGAATGGAAGAAGGCCACTAAAAATCGACTTTCTCCTCCGTGTGGTAAAGTGGCCGGGATGATTGTTCATCACTCAAACCTTGAGTCCCTTGAGAAAACATTTGATATCGATAAGAAAAAACTTGTTTGCTATCACTGTGGGGTTGCTTGCGATTTAAAACAAATGGTGGAAGAACGACGAGATTTCTTAACAGGCATGAATGCTATTAAAGATGAAGCATACGTAGCACCAGAAGTTTTAAAGAAAGATATTATTTCTTTAAGAGAAAAAAGAAATCAGCTCACAGGTTACCGCTACAGAGTTGAGTTTTCAAAAATTGGTCCAATTTCTTTTATTTCTCATTTAGATCTTCAGAAGGTCATTGCTCGTATTTTTAAAAGAGCAGGACTCGAGACTCTTTACTCTGAAGGTTACAATATCCGTCCGCTTCTTTCCTTTGGTCCAGCTTTAACTCTTGGGATCTCTTCTCTTGTCGAGTATTTTGACGTGAGAGTTCCAGAGGAGTGGACTAACTTTGAAGAGATTCTTTCTATCCTAGAAAAGCATAGTGAGCCAGGTGTTCACTTCAGATCTATCTCAGCAATTGATAATAGAACAGTTTCCATTCAGGATTCGGCCAAGTCTTTTACTTACTTTGTTCCTGTCGTTGAAGGAGACAAAGTGAATGTTGAAGAAACTCTAAAGAGCTCTGAAAAAATTCTCATTCAGTCTTATTCGAAAAAAGATGAAAAGTTCTTAGAAAAAGATGTAAAGCCCTTCCTATTGAATGTTTCACGAGGTCAGCTACAGTTAGCGGACTCACTTATGGAAACAATAGATGAAGTTTCTCCTTGTCGTGAAGAAGGGCTCTTTATTGAGGCCCTTGTGGATCAAGGAAGAAGTATTCGTCCAAGTGAGATCGTTGACCTTTTAAACTCTTACGGTCTTAAGACTGAGCGACCAATTAAAGTAGGGATAGAGCTTCACTCTTAAGATAGAATGAATTAAGTTTATAGACCCCTTTTCATACCGATAAGTTCTTTATGAGAAGGGGTTTGTTTCTAGTTATTTTTTTTATTTTTATTGTTGGATGTAGTTCTCCGGTTAGACGTGCACCTTCATCATTTCCTTATTCCCAAGAAGTTAGCTTCACCCATTCCCTGATAAAGCTTTTATCAATTAAAACCATTAATGAAGAAGCAGCTTATTTCTTTTATTTTGAAAGCAAAAATCAGTTCAATGAGCCGGTAGAAGTTGGCCCAGATGAGATTAGTTTTAAGGTCGGTAAAGAAAGAATAGTTTTTGATTACTTTCGCGATAGTCTAGGAAAGTACTATTACCGAATCTTTTTTAAAAACTTTCCTTCAGGAACCCATGGGCTAAAAATTTACCTCGGATCAGAACTCCTCTCTGAGATTGATCTAGTCCATCAAAATAAATTGAAGACAATGGATCTCGCTCATTCGAAAATGAGAGTCATAAGTCAGGAAAAACAATTTTATGACTTTGAGCTAGAGCTTATTGACTCTCAAGGAAATTGGGTTTTATCGACTGAAAAGCCAGAAATTATTGTTGAGGGAGAGGCCCGAGTTATAGAGCTTTCGCCACGAGGTCAAGGTCGATGGAGAGGAAAACTTCAAACGGTAGATGCAAATACTATCGTTTATCTCTCACTACGACTAAATTCCAGCTATTTACCCCGTCTGCTACGGATACAACACATCGAGAAATAACTATCATCTTATCTATAGATAGTGGATTTTTAAGCCCTTTATGGGCTAAGATACCCGTACTTACAGAAAGGGGTTTCCTATGACGACGACAACAAAGTCTACTGACGTTAAGTCTAAAGCTGTGGCGAGCACACTTAAATCAAATCCTAGTTACAACAAGAAACTTGATCTGATTAAAAAACATAAGCTATCAAAAGCTGATCTTGTTTGGTTCTTAAAAAATATTTATGTCTCACGTAAAACTGATGATGCAGAAATTACAATGAAAAAGCAGAACAAAGCTTTCTTCCAAATTTCTGGAGCTGGACACGAAGGAATTCTTTCTGCCGCAGCAAAAGTTCTACGTCCTAGTTACGATTACTTTATTCCTTATTACCGTGATAGAGCTCTTTGCTTAGGTCTTGGTCACACACCTTACGAGATGCTTTGTCAAGCCAATGGTAACACTGGAGATACGGCTTCTCATGGACGCCAGATGCCTGCTCACTGGGGTAACGTAAAACTTAACATTGTTTCAAAATCATCTTGTACAGGAACTCAATTCCTTCAAGCTGTTGGTGTGGCAGAAGCAGGACTTCACTTAAAGAAAATGAACCTGAAAGATTCTCCTGTTTATAACGAGCAAGAGATTGTTTATGTTTCAAGTGGAGATGGTACGACTTCTCAGGGTGAATTCTGGGAAGGACTAACTACCGCTTGTGTGAATAAGCTTCCTGTTCTTTTCATGATTGAAGATAATGGTTACGCGATTTCTGTACCAGTTTCAGTTCAAACTCCAGGAGCTTCTATTTCAGTTGCTCTTGCCAATTTCCCTGGTCTTAAAATCTTTAACTGTGATGGTAACTGTCCAATTGAGTCTTACGACACAATGGTTGAAGCCGAGAAGTATCTTCGTGCAGGTAATGGGCCAGTACTGGTTCATGCGACAGTAACTCGTCCATACTCTCACTCTCTCTCTGATGATCATTCTTATTACAGAACGAAAGATGATCTTGCTGATGAAGCTTACAGAGATGTGTTCAACTCATTCCCGCGTTTTTTAAATGACACTGGATTGATGACAACTGATGAGACAGCAGCCCTTCTTGATGAAGCAACTAAAGAAGTTCGTGAAGCTATGAATAGAGCTCTCACAACTCCTTGGCCTGATAAATCAACTTATAAAGATCATCTTTATTCTCCGGATGTTGATCCAACATCTTCAGACTTTGAGACAGCTCCTCAGTTCTCAGGAAAGGATGATATCCCTCTGGCAACTGCCATCAATATGACGTTGAAGTCTGAGATTAAGAAAAATCCTCTTATGATGGTTTTCGGTGAGGACGTTGCAGACTTCACTGAGGTGGAAAAGTACGAGAACCCTGATCTAAAAGGTAAGGGAGGAGTATTTAAAGTTACTCACGGAGTTCAAAAAGTAGCTCAGCCTGGACAGGTGTTTAACTCACCACTTGCTGAAGCTAACATCATCGGCCGTGCTATTGGTATGGCGATGCGCGGACTTAAGCCAGTAGTTGAAATTCAATTTTTTGATTATATCTGGACTGCTTATATGCAGTTAAAGAATGAGATGGCTACAACTCGCTACCGCTCTGGTGGCGACTTCAAATGCCCGATGGTAGTTCGTGTACCAATTGGTGGATACCTTCGTGGTGGGGCCATGTATCACTCACAATCAGGTGAATCTCTTTTCACTCATAACCCTGGTATTCGTGTTGTTTACCCTTCAAATGCGCTTGATGCTATTGGTATTCTTCGTACGGCCATCCGTTGTGATGATCCTGTCATGTTCCTAGAGCACAAACACCTTTATTATCAAGGTTACAACCGTTGTGCTGATCCAGGTGAAGAATACATGATTCCATTTAGTAAAGCTCGTGTTGTAAAAGAAGGTAAGGACGCGACAATTGTGACATGGGCTGCGCTTGTTCGGAAAGCAGTAGAAGCGGCAAAAGAATTCGAGCAAGAAAGCTACTCAATCGAAATCATCGACCCTCGTC
>Ga0079224_100007820_pt1 | contig 14401 bp, 11 predicted proteins | sample Stecom2015_FD_80414 | JGI IMG/M metagenome (GOLD analysis project Ga0079224, IMG submission 80414) | Agricultural soil microbial communities from Utah to study Nitrogen management - Steer compost 2015 | ecosystem: Environmental > Terrestrial > Soil > Agricultural land | place: USA: Utah...
CCGGCGCCGACAAGAGGCTCCCGACGAATGCGAACAGGAACGTGCCCTTCAGCGAATGGCGATAGAGCGAGAACCCGTTATCGAGCACGCCGCCGATCGGCTGCGGCGAGTCCGGCTGCTTGTACATGATCCCCCTTACCTCTCGATTCCGCGGCTGATCGCGCAGCGGCAATATTTCATCCCGGCCGCGCGAACACAAGCGACTCGCAGGCGTTCCGGTGCAAGTTTCCGGCCGGTTCAGCCGGCGCGGCGAAGCGGAGGCGCGGCCGGCCGGTCCGGGGCGCCGGGCTCGTCCTGCGCGAGGGCGAGCCGCAAGGCCTTGAATCTACGGCGATACTGGGCCGGCGTCAGACCCACCTTCCGCCGAAACAGCCGCGAGAAGAAGCTCGCGTCGCCGTAGCCGACCTCTGCCGCGATGGACTCCACCGGACGAGCCGTCGTCTCGAGAAGCTGCTTCGCCTCCTCGAGCCTGAGCGCGTGCACGTACTCGAGCGGGGACATTCCGGTCGCCCGCGTGAAGCGGCGCTTGAACGACCGCTCGGCGAGCCCGCTGAGCCGTGCCATCGCCGCAACCGGCGACTCCTGGTCGTAATGCTTCGCGACCCATTCCTGGCATCGCGCGATCACCGCGTCCTCCGTCTGCCGCCGGCGTGCGAGCATCGCGAACGGCTGCTGGCCGACGTGGTGCCAGTCGAGCAGATGGAGGCGCGCGACCCGCATCGCCTCCTCTGCGCCGACGAAGCGCGCGATCAAAAAGAGCGCGAGGTCGTGCCACGACGTGCCGCCGCCGGCCATCACGAACCGTCCGCCGCCGGAGATCACGAGCGCGCGGTTCGGGTGCACGCGCAAGCGCGGGTACCGCGCCGCGAGGGCGTCGCAGTACGCCCAGTGCGTCGTCACGTCGAGCCCGTCGAGGAGGCCTGCCTCGGCAAGCAGCAGCGCCCCCGTGCACGCGGTCGCGAACGTGACGCCGGTCCGATCGAGCTCGACGAGCCAGTCGATCTCGCGGACGTAACGTCCCGTCACGTCTTCGCTCGGCAGCACCGAGAGATCGGGGATCGCAACTACGTCAGGCTTGGGGCAGCGCTCGAGGGCGCACGTCGGCGTGATCCGGAGCCCGTTGCCGGTCGCAAGCTCGCGGCCGTCGGCGGACACGATCAGCGGGCGAATCCTCGACTCGCCGGGCTTGCCCTCGGTGACCAGGCTCCAGTCCCGGCCGGCCGACTCGAGCACCTCGAACATCCCGTACAGGGTCGACGCTGTCGATTCGGGCACGGCGAGCAGCGCTACGACGAGCTTTCCGGACTCGGGCATGGCACGAATGACGGGTAATTGCCACGAATGACTCTAACGCAGCGATCCGGCTCCGACTAGGCTGCCGGTCCTCGAACCATCTCACGAGGAGGACCACGTCATGAACGAAGCGGCAATCAATCTCGAGCCCGACGCGGCCGCGGCGGCCCGGTTCGCGGAGCGGCTGGTCAAGACGCTGAACGACGGCGCGCTGTGCCTGATGATCTCGATCGGCCACCGAACCGGCCTCTTCGACACGATGGCGGAAGTGCCGCCGTCGACATCCGCCGAGATCGCCGAGCGTGCCGGCCTCGACGAGCGCTACGTGCGCGAGTGGCTCGGCGCGATGGTCACGTCCGGGTTCGTCCGGTACGAGCCCCAAGGCGGCCGCTACGTGCTCCCGCCCGAGCACGCGGCGTCGCTCACGCGCGCCGCGGGCGCCGACAACATCGCCGTGTTCGCGCAATACATCGGAACGCTCGCGATGGTCGAGACGGAGATCGTCGCGTGCTTCCGCAACGGCGGCGGCGTTCCCTACGAGAAGTATCCGCGCTTCCACGAGGTCATGGCCGAGGACAGCGGCCAGAGCGTGCTCTCGTCTCTCGAGACGCATATCCTGCCGCTCGTGCCGGGGCTCGCCGCCCGTCTCGAGCAGGGCATCGACGTGCTCGACCTCGGCTGCGGGCGCGGCCTCGTGCTGAAGCGCCTTGCAGAGCTTTTCCCGCGGAGCCGCTTCAAGGGCATCGACCTGTCGAGCGAAGCCATCGCGTTCGCGAACGCGCAGAAAGCGGGGCTCGGCAACCTCGAATACGTCGTCAGCGATCTCAGCGATTTCGACCGCTGGGCGGAGCCCGCGGCCTACGACCTCGTCACGACGTTCGATGCGATCCACGACCAGGCGCGGCCGCTGAACGTGCTGAAGGGGATTTACAAGACGCTCAAGGACGACGGCGTCTACCTGATGCAGGACATTCGCGGCTCGGGCCACCCGCATACCGACGTCGATCATCCGCTCGGCACGCTGCTCTACACGGTCTCGTGCATGCACTGCATGACCGTGTCGCTCGCGCAGGGCGGCGAGGGTCTCGGGGCGATGTGGGGCGAGCCCAAGGCTCGGGAGTATCTCGGCCGCGCGGGCTTCCGCAGCATCGAAACGCATCGGCTCGCGCACGACATCCAGAACAACTGGTATGTCGTGAGGAAGTGACGCGAGGTCAGGACGGGCGCCGGTCCGCGAGCGGCACGTACGCGCGCGGTCCGGGCCCGACGTACTCGGCGCTCGGCCTGATCAGCCTGTTGTCGGCGCGCTGCTCGAAGACGTGCGCACACCAGCCGCTGACGCGTGCACAGACGAAGATCGGCGTGAACAGCCTCGTCGGGATGCCGAGGTAGTGATACGTCAACGCGGAGTAGAAGTCCGCGTTCGCGAAGAGCTTCTTCTCCTCCCACATCACGCGCTCGATCGCCTCCGCGATCCGAAAGAGCTCGGGCCGCGACGCGTTCTCGGCGAGGCGCCGCGCCATCGCCTTGTTGAACGCGTTGCGCGGGTCCGCCTTCCGATAGACCCGATGCCCGAAGCCCATGATCCGCTCGCGGCGCGCGAGCATGCGGCGGATCTCGGCTTCCGCCTCTTCGGGCGTCGCGAACCGCTCGATCAGCTCCATCGCCGCCTCGTTCGCACCGCCGTGCAGCGGCCCACGCAGCGCACCGATCGCCGCGGTCACTGCCGAGTAGAGGTCGGACATCGTCGACGCGACGACCCTCGCGGTGAACGTCGATGCGTTGAACTCGTGCTCCGCGTAGAGCGTGAGCGACGCGTCGAGCATCTTGCGCTCCGTCTCGTCGGGCTTCGTGCCCCGCAGCGCATGCAAGAAGTGGCCGGCGACCGACTCGTCCTCGGTGACCCGATCGATCCGTACGCCTTCGGTGTGGAATCGGTGCCAGTAGAGCAGCATCGACGGCAGCGCGGCGAGGAGCCGCGTCGCGACGTCGAGCGAGCGGCCGAAATCCGTTTCGGGCTCGAGCTGACCGAGCAGCGAGCATCCGCTGCGCAAAACGTCCATCGGATGCGAGCTCGGCGGCATCGCTTCGAGGGCCGCGCGAAGCGGTGCGGGTAATGCCCTGAGCGAAGCGAGCCGTGCGCGGAAGCGTCGGAGGGTCTCGCCGTCCGGCAGCTCGCCGCAGAGGAGAAGCCACGCGACCTCCTCGAAGCTGCCCCGCTCCGCGAGATCGCCTACGTCGTACCCGCGATACTTGAGACTCTCGCCGTCCGCGCCGACCGTGCAGATCGCCGTGCGACCGGCGATCACACCGGCGAGGCCGGAGGTGTTGCCGTTCCCCGTCACCTGGTCCGCTCCTTCGCCACGGGTCACGGATTCGAGTCTAGCGGGCGGCGCGGTGTCCGGTCACGCGGGTGACGCCAAGAGCCAACGCTCGGCACGCCTTCAACGGGAAGATCGAAAACGACGAGTCGACGAGCGAGGCGCGCGGAGGACCGTGGCGACGGAGACTGAATGAGCGGACTCGGGATCCGCCTCGAACGGCGCGAGCGGACGGACGAACGCCGCGCCGTCGACGTCGACAGCGCGGCAGCCCCGGCCTGCCGCTAATTCTGCGGCGGAGGCGTGATCGGCTCTGGCTCCGGCTCGGGTTCCGGCGCGAACGGATCGCTGCTGCCGGTATCCGGATCGTCCTCGTTGATGATCGTCGGCTCGATCTCGCGTTCGATCGACCCGGGCGACGCGGGCTCCGGCTCGTCTATGGGCTCGCCCCGACCGATTTGAACGTCCGGCTCGGTCGCCGGCGGCGAGCCGAGATCGTCCGAAGGCTCCAACCTGTCCTGCTGCTGCTCGCAGCCCGCGAGGATCCACCCGGCCAGGCCGAGGGAAATCAGTGTCAGTGTCTTTCGCATGGCGTCTCCTTCACTCAGTCCTTCGCTGTCGACTCGTTACGGCTCGAGCGTCCCGAGGGTTCGAGCAATATCCATGCCACTGCCGGAAAACGCGTCCTGTGCGAGGACGGACGCCGAACTTGCTACGATTCGACGTACGGGCCGGATGCGCTGAACGGCCGCGCTGAGAAGCAGGAGAACACGAATGAACGGCGTATGCCGCTTCCTCTCGCGAAGGACGGTATTGATCGCGAGCGTCGGCACGGCGTTGGGCGCCGCGGTGAGATCGGCGTTCGGACAGGCGCCACGCTCGGCCGAAGCGTCTCAATCCGGCAACAGTTCCGCGGAGGTCGACATGAGCGGAAAGATCTGCCTCGTGACCGGATCGACCGACGGCCTCGGACGTGCCGTCGCCCGCAGGCTCGGCGCGCTCGGCGCGACGGTGCTGGTGCACGGCCGCAACGCCGACCGTGGCGCCGAGACCGTGCGCGAAATCGAGGCTGCGGGCGGCAGCGCAACGTTCTATCGCGCGGATTTCGCGTCGCTCGGCGAGGTGCGAGCGCTCGCGGACACGCTGCTCGATCGATACGACCGGCTCGATCTCCTGATCAATAACGCCGGCATCTGGACCGACGGCAACGACGAGCGGCGCACGAGCGCAGACGGCCACGAGCTCGTGTTCGCGGTGAATTACCTCGCGGGCTTCCTGCTGACGCACCGTTTGCTGCCGCTGCTCGTGCGGAGCGCGCCGGCCCGGATCGTCAACGTGTCGTCGCTCGCGCAGCAGCCGATCGACTTCGACGACGTGATGCTCGAGCGAGGGTTCTCCGCGCGCCGCGCGTACGCGCAGAGCAAGCTCGCGCAGGTGATGTTCACGATCGATCTCGCGCGCGAGCTCGAAGGCACCGGGGTCACCGCGAACAGCCTCCACCCGGCCACGCTGATGGCGACGACGATGGTCGAGAAGGCCGGCGCGACGCCGCAGAGCACCGTCGACGAAGGCGCGGAAGCCGTGATGCGGCTCGCTACCTCCCCGGAGCTCGAAGGCCGCACCGGGCTCTTCTTCAACGGCCTGCGCGAAGCACGCGCGCATGCCCAGGCCTACGACGAGGAAGCGCGCGCGAAGCTCCGCGCGCTCAGCATCGAGCTCACCGGCATCGGGCGCTCGTGAGCGTTGCCGATCGGCAACGCTCACGAGCGGCTCGCTAGCTAGGCGATTTTGTATTCGGACGCGACCTTGCCGGCCGCCCACGTGACGACGGACTGGATGCGCGGCACGGTCAAAGAGAGCGCCTCGCCGAAATCGACCCACCGGTACTCGTGGTGCTCGGGCCGGCCGAGGTCCGGATCGACGGGCAGCTCGATCTGCTCGCGGCGAGTCCTCGCGACGTAGTACCGCGCGACCTTGTTGCCCGAATACGGCGGCGTCTCGTAGTAGTCGCGCCCCCACGGAAACTCGAGGTCGTCGATGCCGGTCTCCTCGCGGGTTTCGCGTATCGCCGCGTCGAGCGGGTCCTCGCCGGCTTCGACGAGCCCCTTCGGGCAATCCCAGTGGCGGTACGCACGAAGCAGAAGGAATCGTGCACCGTCCGCGGTCTCGCGCACGACGACGACGCCGGCGGAAAGCTTGGGTTGCGTCGGCATCGGTCCAGTATAGACGCTGCGGGAAACCGTGCCCGCCGCCTCGACTCGATCTCGGATACGATACCGCCGTGCGCGGCCGCTATTCGTCGGAGTTGCCGGCCTGCGGCCGCTCCCAGCCGCCGCCGAGCGCCTGATAGAAGCTCAGGATCGCGTTTAGCCGCTGCAGCTTGTTGTCGAGCACGGCGGTGCGCGCCGAGAACAGCGTGTTCTGCGCGTTGAGCACCGTCTGGTAATCGGTGACGCCCTCCTCGTAGCGCAGCACCGCGATGCGCTCCGCCTCCTCGGCCGCCTCGAGATTCCGGAGCGCGACGACGCTCTGCCGCTCGAGCAGCGCGATCTGGTTCAGCTGCACTTCGATCTCGTTGAACGCGGCGAGAACCGCGCGCTGATAGCTCGCGAGGCTATTCTCGAGCGTGAGACGGGCCTGCTCGACGTTGCGCCGACGCTGCCCGTTGTCGAGCAGCGTCTGCATGAGGTTCGCGCCCAGATTGAGCGACGTGTTCGACGACGACAGCAAGTTCACGAGCGCGGGGCTCGTCGCCGTCTCGCTCGCCGTCAGCGAGATCTGCGGGAAGAAGTTTCTGCGCACCACCGCGACGTTCGCCGCGGAGCTGCGCAGGTTCGCCTCCGCCTGCACGAGATCCGGACGCCGAACGAGCAGCTCGGACGGCAAACCGGGCTGCACGGTCGGCACGGAGATGTCGCGCAGCGACTGCGCCTCGACGTCGAAGCCGTGGACCGTTCTGCCGACCAGAAGCGCCAGCGACGCGCGGGCCGCGAGCTCGTTCTGGCGCAGGCTCTCGATGTTGGTCCGCTCCCGCTCGACGACGATGCTTTGCTGCAGCTCCTCGATCGGCACGGCTATGCCGCTCGCGACGCGAGCACGCGCGATCGCGTAGATGACCTCGGCGTTCGCGAGGTTCTGCTCCGCCGCTTCGATGCGGTCACGGATCAGCAGAATCTGAAAATAAGTCGACGCTGCCGTCGCGAGCGTGTTCAGCTTGAGCGATGCGATCTGCGCAATGCGCGAGTCGTAATCCGCGACCGCCCTTTGATACGAGGCCGGCCGGCTCAGGATACCGCCGTACGAGATCGACCCCGTGAGCTGGAACGGCCCGCTCGAGTTGCTCGACGTGGTGGTGCCGTTGAAGTCCGTCCGGGAATACGACGTGCCGGTGCCGAGCGAAACCGTCGGCGTCGGCCAGAGGCTGAAGCCCGCCTCCCGCAATGCGATCTGCGCGGCGATCAGGTTGCGTTCGTTGTTCGCGAGATCGAGGTTGTGCTCGAGCACGTCCTCGATCAGCCGGCTGAGCTCCGGGCTATCGAAGCTGTGCCACCAGTCGAGGTCCGGCCAGACGGCCGCATCCTCGTCGATCGGTCCTTGCCACGCGGCAGGGACGACGTCCTTCGGAAGGGGCGGCGGCTCGATCGTCGCGCAACCGCAAGCCAGAACGAGCGGCGCCGCGAGCGCCGCACACCGCGAAATCCGTTTACTCATTGGCCAAAGCCACTACCGGATCGAGACGAGACGTTTTGTGCGCAGGTGCGAAACCGAAAACGAGACCCGTCCCGGCCGCACAGCAGAACGCGACGATCATCGGCCAGCTCTTGAAGACGACATCGATGCCGGCGAAGTCCTCGACGATCAGCGCGGCGCCGATGCCGAGCGCGACGCCGATCAAGCCGCCGACGGCGGACACGACGACGGCCTCGGACAGGAACTGCGCGAGAATGTCCCGCTGCCGGGCGCCGGTCGCCATGCGGACGCCGATCTCGCGCGTGCGCTCCGTGACCGAGACGAGCATGATGTTCATCACCCCGATGCCGCCGACGAGCAGCGAGATCGCCGCGATCGAGCCGAGCAGCATCGTCGTCGTCTGCTGCGCGGCCTCGACGGTCTCGAGCAGCTCCGCGGCGTTGAAGATCCGGAAGTCCTCGACCCCGTGCCGAGCGACCATGAACTCGATCAGGTTTCGCTCGGTCTCCTTGATCTTCGAGATGTCCTCGACGACGACCGAGATTTGCCGGGCGAACTTCTCGCCGAAGAGACGCAGCGCGCCGGTCTTGAGCGGCACGTAGACCGTGTCGTCCTGATCGCCGCCGCCGAAGCCGGTCGAGCCCCCCTTGCGGGTCAGCACGCCGATCACCTGGAACGGCACGTTGCGGATCAGAATGTACTCGCCGAGCGGATCGTCGCCGTCCGGGAAAAGCTCGTCCGCCACCGTCGCGCCGAGCACGGCGACGGCCGTGTAGGTCTCGCTGTCCTCGCGCGTGAAGAACACGCCGCGCGCGAGGGGCCAGTTGCGTGCCTCGGGCAGCGTTTCCGCCGTCGCTATGATGTTCGTGCGGTAGTCCTGCCTTCCCCAGCGCACGGTCTGCTGCCCTTGGAGCTCGGGCAGCGTGTACGCGACGTTCGGCACGCCCTCGAGAATCGCGTCGGCATCCTCGAACGTGAGCGTCGACGGCATGTTGCGCCGCTGCCCCTCCGCACGCGCGGGCTGCAGCTGCAGCACGTCGGTCCCGATCGAGCTGATCCGCTCGACGATGTCCTGCGCGGCGCCCTCGCCGATCGCGAGCATCGTGACGACCGACGCGACGCCGATCACGATGCCGAGCAGCGTCAGGAACGTCCGGAACATGTTCGCGTGCAGCGAGCGCAATGCCATGCGGATCGCCTCGCCCGTGCCGGCCAGCATCGACGACGACTTGCGGCTCATGAAGAGCTCGCGAAGCTTCGCGTTTTGCTTCGGGTCGATCGTCCCTTCCCGATGTCCCGAGTCCCGGATGACCTGTCCGTCGCGGAACTCGATCACGCGATCCGCATGCGCGGCAATGTTCGGATCGTGCGTGATCAGGATCACGGTATGGCCCTTGCGCGCGAGGTCCTCGAGCAGCGCCATGACCTCGACGCCGCTCTTCGAATCGAGCGCGCCGGTCGGCTCGTCGGCGAGGATCACGCTGCCGCCGTTCATCAGCGCGCGGGCGATCGATACGCGTTGCTGCTGACCGCCGGAGAGCTGGTTCGGCCTGTGGTCCAGGCGATCGCCGAGGCCGAGCGACGACAGCAGCGACTCGGCACGGATCGCGCGCTCGACGGCGGGCATACCGGCGTAGATACCGGGGACCTCGACGTTCTCCCTCGCCGTTTCCGTCGGCAGCAGGTTGTAGCTCTGGAACACGAAGCCGAACGCCTCGCGCCTGAGCCACGCGAGACCGTCGGCATCGAACGTCTGGATGTCGCGGCCGGCGAACAGATACGTGCCGCTCGTCGGGCGATCGAGGCACCCGAGGATGTTCATCAGCGTCGACTTTCCGGATCCGGATTGCCCGACGATCGCGACGAACTCCCCCGGGTAGATCTTCAGGTTGACGTTACGGAGCGCGCGCACCTCGACGCCGCCGTCCGTGATGAACGTGCGGCAGAGGTTGCGCAATTCCATCAGCGGAATCGCGACTTCCGTGCTCGTGACGCTCGCCTCCTCGCCCGAGCCGGCCTCGGGAAAGGCGGCGCCGCCCGCTTCGAGCGCGTAGCTCTGCATATCAGAAGAACCGCATGCCCGGCGGACCGCCGCGGAATCGGTCGCGGTTGTCGTTGTTGCGCGGCTGCTCCGACTGCTCGGCCTGGATGATGCCCGCGATCACGCGGTCCCCCGGGCTGAGCCCCGAGATGACCTCGGCGGCGACACGGCTCGTGACGCCGACGACGATCTCGCGCTCCTCGATCGAGCCGTCGTCGCGCACGACGCGCACCGTCGCGGTCCGCGGCACACTCTCCGCTTCGCCGGCCGCGAGACGCCCCGCGAAGCCGCCCGCCATCCCGCCGAATCCGCCCCGAGGACCCGCGAATTCACCCGGGGCGCCCTCGCCGCCCGGGCCGCGGAACGCGCCGGCGGGGAAATCCGGCGGCCCCTCGCCGCGCGGAAAGTCGCCTCGCGGGAACCCGCCTTGCGGGAATCCTCCCTGTGGAAAGCCGCCCTCCGGAAAGCCGCCCGGGCGCTCGCCTCCGCCCTGTGCCGCCGCGCCGCCCGCGAAGCGCGCTGCCGCACCGCGGCTCGGCGTGTCCTTGAACGTGAGCGCGCCGAGCGGGACGGTGAGCACGTTGTACGCCGCCGACGTGACGAAGTAGACCTGCGTCGTCATGCCCGAGCGCAGCGCGCCGTCCGGGTTCTCGATGCTGAAGAGCCCCGGGTAGAGCACGACGTTGTTCTCGCTCGTCGGGGACGGCAGGATCTGCTCGAGCTTGCTGTACCAGCGCCGCTGCCCGCCGCCGAGCGTCGTGAAGTACACGTCCATGCCCTCGCGGATGCGGCCGATGTCGGCCTCGGAGATCTCGGTCTTCACGGTCATCGTCGACAGATCGGCGATGCGCAGAATCGTCGGCGTCGACTGATTCGCGTTCAGCGTGACGCCCTCCGTCAGCAGGACATCGACGACGGTCCCCGAAAGCGGCGCCCTGATCTGCGTGTACTCGAGCTGCGTCTTCTCCGTTTCGAGCGACGCTTCGTTCTGCTGGATCTGCGCGATCAGCTGCTCGAGGCTCGCCTTCGCGGACATGTAGTTGTTCTGCGCATTCTGATACTCGAGCTCGCTGGTCGCGTTCTCCCGCCACAGCCGCTCCTGGCGCTCCGCGTTCTGCCTCGCGAGGTCGAGCGCCGCCTGTCTCGCCTGCACCTGCGAGCGCAGCGCGTCGATGCTCGCTTCGCTCGCCCTCACGCGGTTCGCCTGCACGCGAGCGTCGATCTCGGCGAGCAGCTGTCCTTCCTCGACGTGGTCGCCGACCTCGACGTAAAGCCTCTGGAGCTGTCCCGACACCTGCGCGCCGACGTCGACGATACGGCTCGGCTCGAGCTTGCCGGCGGCCGCGATCGTGTTCTCGATGTCGCCGTAGCCGATCGTCACGATCAGCGGCTGGTCCTCGGCGACGGTCTCGCGAGACTGGTGCCAGTACCACCCGCCTAAGGCTGCGGCCACGACGCCGGCGAGAACGAGCAGGGTGCGCCGGCGCCTGCGCTTGCGGGCGACAAGGTAATGCGCGCCTGCACCCGAGACCTCGGTCGTCTTCGTGTTATCCATGACCTTTCAGATTCCTGAGTCGCAAGCAATCGTGTCGCCGACGACCGTCCCTCCCACCGGCCGCAGCACGGGCACTAACTTAACTTAGGGACACGGGGCTGTCCCTTCAGAAGCCCCAAGAATTGTTGTTTCCGGTCGACGAGATCGAACCAGAATCGGAACGACCGTGAACGGCGACCGCGAAGCGGCCGCGCGTTGCGACGCGGTTCACATCGCGTTTCACAGGACCGTGTTCCCGTCGGAGGGCGTCGGCTAACGCGTCGCGCGATTCGAGAACACGGCTTGGAGCTCCGCGACGATCGACAGCGCGATCGACTCGGGCGAGTCGGCGCCGAGGTCGAGCCCGATCGGGCCCTTGAGTCGCGGCCGCAGCGCTTCCCCTGCTTCGCCGAGCGCGTCGAGGAGCCGCGCGCGGCGTGCCGGCGGGCCGAGCACGCCGAGATAGCGCGCCGGGAGACCGGCGAGATGGGAAAGATAGGTGCGGTCCGTCTCGAGGTGATGGCTCATGACGAGGACCGCATCGAACTCCTCGAGCGCGAGTTGCCGCGGCAGCTCGCGCGGATCGACCTCGAGGACCCTGTCGGCGCGCTCGAAGCGTCCGCGCGCGAGATACGCGGGCCTGTGATCCGCGACCGTGACGAACCAGCCGAGCTCGGCCGCGAAATCGACGACCGGCACCGCATCGAGGCCCGCGCCGAGCACGAGGATGCGCGGCAGCGGCACGAGCGGCGCGTACAGCACTTCGAAACCATCGCGCCCGCGGACATGCAGCGCGCGCCCGGAGCCGAGCACGTCGCGGCAGCCGGCGGCGAGCTCGGCGACGGCTTCGGCGCCCGCATCGAGGCCGTGCAGCGTCGTCCCGCCCGAGTCGGCGTCGACGACGAGCGTTGCGCCGATCGGGGCGTCGGCACGCTCGCTCGCGATGACCGTCGCGACGGCGCCGCCGGCCGTGCCGACGAGGCGAGCCGAGATCGATGCGAACGGCTCGAAGCCGCTCTCGGGCGTCAACGGCTGCAGGAACACGCGGATCAGGCCGTTGCACCCTACGCCCAAGCCCCAGAGATCGTCGGCGTCGTCACGCAGGTCGTACGTCACGGCGAGCGGCGTGCCCGTAGCGGCGACGGTTGCGGCCCGCTCGGCGAGATCGCCCTCGAGACATCCGCCGCTGACGAGCCCCTGGTAGTCGCCGTTCGCCGCGATCAGGATGCGGTGGCCGGGCTTCGAATACGTCGAGCCCAACGTGTCGTAGACCGTCGCGAGGACGAGGGTCTCCCCACGCGCGCGCCACGCTCGGAAAGCCTCGATGATGCGTCTGACACTCATGACGGCGGCAGCATAGCAGACCGCGGTTGCGAGCCCGCCCCTGCCGATCTAGACTGCCGTCCCCCGCCGCGTCAGGCGGGCCGGCCCATTGGACGCCCCCAGGAAGGAATCTTGAGCAAGCCCACCCGACAAGAAGCCGAAGAGGCGGTCCGGACACTGCTGCGCTGGATCGGCGACGACCCGAACCGCGAAGGGCTGCGCGGCACGCCGTCGCGCGTCGTCAGCGCGTACGAGGACTGGTTCAGCGGCTACAACGACGACCCGGTCGAGTTCCTGCGCCGCACGTTCTACGAGGTCGACGGCTACGACGAGATGGTCGTCCTGCGCGACATCAGCTTCGAGTCACACTGCGAGCATCACATGGCGCCGATCACCGGGAAGGTGCACGTCGGCTACCTGCCCGACCGCAAGGTGGTCGGCATCAGCAAGCTCGCCCGCGTCGTCGAGGCGTTCTCGCGCCGGCTGCAGGTCCAGGAGACGATGACGGCGCAGATCGCGCACTGCATTCAGGACGTGCTGAAGCCGAAGGGCGTCGGCGTCGTCGTCGAAGGCGTGCATCAGTGCATGACGACCCGCGGCGTGCGCAAGCACGGCGTCGCGATGATCACGAGCCAGCTCCTCGGGCACTTCCGCTCGGATCCGCGCACGCGCGCGGAGTTCCTGAACATCATCGGCCGGCCGAACATGCTCGGCTGACGCCGGGCAGCCGCGCGGCAATGCGCGGCGCCCGGTGCAAGTCCCATGCCGCGAACCGGACCGCGCGGCGCGCGTCGTCGGCGTCATCCGCGCCGGAAGTCGCTACACTTGCTGCATGACGAAGACGCCGTCGCGCGACTGGCTCTTCCGTGCGGACGAGCCGCCGCTCCTGGCGGGCGGGGAGCCGATCGCGAAGCTCTGGCTCGCGGATGAAACGAGCGCGGTCGAGTTCCTGCTCGAGCACGCGCGGCTTCCGGCGGCGGCGAACGCCGCGGTGATGCGCGAGGCGCGTGCGCTCGTCGAATCGATTCGCCGCAAGCGCACCGAGGGGCTCGACGCTTTCCTCGCCGAATACGACCTCTCGTCGACCGAAGGCATCGTGCTGATGTGCCTCGCGGAGGCGCTGCTGCGCATCCCGGACGACGAGACCGCGGACAAGCTGATCGCCGAGAAGCTCGGCGATGCGGACTGGCAGGCGCACATCGGCGCGAGCGACTCCCTGTTCGTCAACGCATCGACGTGGGCGCTGATGCTCACCGGCAAGCTCGTGCGCGCCGAGGATCTGCCCGGACAGCCGCTGCACGGCGTGCTCGCGCGCCTGATGGACCGGGTCGGCGACAAGGTCGTGCGCGCGGCGCTGCGCCAGGCGATGCGGATCCTCGGCCATCAGTTCGTCATCGGCAGAACGATCGATGAAGCGTTGCGCCGTGCGGACGACGCCCCCGAGTACTGCTACTCGTTCGACATGCTCGGCGAGGCGGCGCTCACGGCCGCTGATGCGGACAGGTACTTCGACGCATACCGCCACGCGCTCGATGCGCTTCGCTCGCGCGCGAGCGCCGACGGGGACGTGACGACCGCGCCGAGCATCTCGGTCAAGCTCTCGGCGCTGCATCCGCGCTTCGAGCACGCCCAAGCGTCGCGTGCCGTGCCCGAGATCGCCGCGAGGGTCGAAGAGCTCGTGATCGCCGCGGCCGATGCCGGCCTGGCCGTGACGATCGACGCGGAGGAAGCCGACCGGCTCGAGCTGACGCTCGCGGTGTTCGAGCGCGTCTTCAAGCGACGCACCGTCGCGCACTCGTCGGGCACGTTCGGCATCGCGGTCCAGGCATATCAGAAGCGCGCATGGCCGGTGATCCGCTGGCTCGAGGAGCTCGGGCACAGCGGGCATCGCGTGATCCCGGTGCGTCTCGTCAAGGGGGCGTACTGGGACACCGAGATCAAGCGCGCGCAGCAGCAGGGCCTCGCCGGCTACCCGGTCTTCACGCGCAAGACGAGCACCGACGTCTCGTACCTTGCGTGCGCGCGCGCGCTGCTGCACGAGAGCCCGCACCTCTATCCGCAGTTCGCAACGCACAATGCGCATACCGTCGCGTGGCTGATGCACGTCGGCGCGCGCGACCGCTTCGAGTTCCAGCGGCTCTACGGCATGGGCGACGAGCTCTACGGCGAGCTCTTGAAGTCGTCGCATTTCGATCGCCC
>Ga0079224_100007821_pt1 | contig 14401 bp, 12 predicted proteins | sample Stecom2015_FD_80414 | JGI IMG/M metagenome (GOLD analysis project Ga0079224, IMG submission 80414) | Agricultural soil microbial communities from Utah to study Nitrogen management - Steer compost 2015 | ecosystem: Environmental > Terrestrial > Soil > Agricultural land | place: USA: Utah...
CGCTATCTCAACGTGTTGTTCGGCGCTGCGTTGATAGTCGTTCCGTGGATACTCGATGGCGGCAGTTTGCTGGCCGATATCGCGAGCGTAATAGCCGGCTTGTTGTTGATCCTTTTTGCCCTGCCGCGTGGCAGTGTACGCCACAGCTACGGAAGCTGGGATCGCTTCATATTCTGACCAGATTACGTGCGACGCGGTGCGCTAGTTCTCTTCGGCTCGCAGCATTTCATCGGCAATCTGCTCGGTGATCGGGTGGAACATGCCTAGCCCGCAGGAAGCTCCGGGAGCGAAACCGAAACCCCAGTCCTGGAGCACCGTTACCATATCGACGCTGCACAGGCTGCCCACCGACGAGCGGTACATCAAGGTATCGTTCCTTCGCAGTCCGGGACATCGGTGAGGAAGGTCGTTCCGGTAGACGGTATTGCCGCGCATGCGAAAGATGAGGGTATCGGCATCAACGATAACGATGTCATCTATATCGTTGATGCGGACGCAGTGCCTTGCTTCGAGATCGCGCTCCTCCGTCTCAGCCGCGTCCTCCTGCGCGAGGCTCCCGGTACCGCTGGCTGCGCCTGCCAGGATCAGGATGCCGAACAGTTTTACATAGTTCACTGACAAATTCTCCTGTGCTTGCCGACTTGCGGTTCTCGCGGTGTAACAGCAGTTTTTTCAACGTTTATGTAATTGTTACCAGGTACCGCTTTCCGACTGACAAGGGCTCGCGGAATTCCGGTTCGCCAGAACCTCAAGCAACGAAGAAGGTCATTCGAGATCGGCGTCCGGCACGCCTCCCTCCAGCTTGTCGCGGTCAATGCTTTCATCCACCGGCGCCTGCACCCAGTTGCCCTGGTCATTCTTTTCGAACCTGCGCTGCACCTCCAGCATTGCCGCTTCGTGAGCGGTTTCGTCCAACTCGGAGTCCGCTCTCTCGCCGCTCATCGCAGTGGTCTCCCATACCCTGCGATATACCGCAAGGTACATGCGCTGCGCGTTCTCCGGCAGCTTTCTCCGCAGGGACTGCGGAAGGTCGTCAAGTTCCTGATAAGGCTCGTGCATGGCAATCCTTCAATTGCCATGAAGTTGCAAGTTGTGTGCCACGGCCTTCTCCAGGTGTTCCCGCCGATTCAACGAGCACTGGCACGACGCTTGCAGCGGAGATTGCGGCACTGAACGCACTATCAGGGTCCACAGCACTCCTCTATCCACTCCATACACCGGGATGAAAAATCTCATGAATGAAGAAGACCTGAAGCACTTTACAGATATCCTGAAGACCTTCGATACCGCGATGCTCGTGACGCAGCGTGGGCGAGAGCTGCGATCCCGACCAATGGAAATCGTGGACCGCACCGATGACGGTCGCATCTGGTTCCTGACAAGCATTGACAGCGCAAAACTCGAGGAGCTTACGGAGAATCCGGATGTAAACGTCGCGATGCAGGACGACCCCAGGTTCCTTTCCGTCTCCGGCGCTGTCCGCGCGACGCGTGACCGGGAGAAAGTGGACGAAGTATGGAAGGAGTCGTTCGATGCCTGGTTTCCTGAAGGACGTGACGATCCGACGGTCGTGCTCCTCGAGGTGGTCCCAACCTATGTCGAGTACTGGGACCGGTCCGGCGCCGGCGGATTGATGTCAATGTTCACTTCCGCGGGGGAGGCCGCTGAGGACAGTGACGCGCATGGCAAGGTGGACTTCCCCAAGTCCGAGAGCGAGCTGCCGCGCTCGGCACGTCACTAGCAGCGCGAGAAACTGTCCGACGCTGGCGCCTATCGCTCTTCTGCCGGGAAGTGATCCGGCTTGACCACTACGACGTCGCAATGGACATCATCCAGGATTGCTTCAGCCGTACTGCCGATCAGTAGTCTTTCGACACGTCCACGCGATACCGCGCCCGCGACAACAACATCGATTTCCAGCTGCATCACGAGTTCTTCCAGCGCCTCGCTGGTATTGCCCGACACCAGGTGCACATGGTCGCTGGATATGCCCGCCGATTCGGCAAGTCTCCGCAGTTCGGTCCTGCGATGCTTTTCGAGTTCTCCGGCGAGTTCACTGCTGAGACGCATGACAGGCACCGCACCCTGATTAGTTGCGGAGGCAACAGGGGCAACCATGGCTCCTGGCCGGTACGCATGGAAAAGGTGTAGCGATCCGCCGAACAGGTTTACCAGGTCGCCAGCCACCTCGACCAGCTTCCGGTCGAGCCCCGCCTTTTTCTCCTCGGGATGGGAAGGATCGACGGCCGCAATGATGCGAAGGCCGCTGCTCAGCGGATCCAGTACTTTTTTACAAAGCCACAGGAGCTGCGGAGCCCGCCGGATCAACTCCCAGTCCGTTGCGCCGAAAAACAGCCGGTCAATCCTCCCGTGCCTTCTTGCCGAGCGGACGATGAGGTCGGCGCCGACCTCCCTCGCCTTCTCGAGAATCGCCTCATAGCGCGGAGAATGCCACTCGACATGGCAGGTCACCTGTCCACCCTCCTCGCGAAGCGGGGCTGCCTGCGACTCCAGCCAGTTCTGCAACTCCTGCATGTATTCAATGCGCGCGCTGGCAACGCTCTCGTTGTCGAAGAGCACGCCATCGGCCATCGATCCGGCGGAATCGCACACGAACAGGTCGACCGAAGCTCCGCTTGCTATAGCAAGCTGCCTGGCCCGGTCTATAGCGAGCAGGCCCGCGCCTCTCTCGATCCGGCGGTCGGGATTCACATCTGCGAGAATGCTCTTGATTTCAGCCATGCGCAGCTCCTGGTAAAGACCGCCGCGTCATGCGCTCTTGTACTGTTTCAGCCTGTTATAAAGAGTCTTCAAGCTAACGCCCAGAACCTCGGCTGTTTTCTTCTTGTCGCCGTCGTAATGTTCCAGCGTCGACAGAATCGTCCGTCGCTCGATCTCCGCGAGCGGCGTACCCACGTAAAGGCGGATGAAATCGCCGTCGCCGGGGTTCGAGAAGGAAACCCTTCCTGGAAGGTCTTCCATCTTGATCTCGCTGCCCGCCAGGAGATGGCTGTGCAGCACGGCGGTCTTGAGTTCCAGCACGTTGCCCGGCCAGTCATAGGCCTGCAGCGCCTTTCGCGCGCGGCTGCTGAAGGTCTTGTTCTGGCCTGTTGTGGCATTCTGTTCTTTCAGGAAATGATCTGCCAGCAGCAGAACGTCATCGTCGCGTTCGCGCAGTGCGGGTACGCGTATAGGAAACTGCGCGAGACGATAGTAAAGGTCTTCACGCAGGCGGCCGCGCCCCACGGCCTCTTCCGGATCGATATTAGTCGCGGTGATGATGCGCGCGTCGACTGCGATGTCCTGCTCGCCTCCGACAGGCCTGATCTCGTTGGACTCCAACACCCTGAGCAGCTTCGCCTGCAGCCCGGCGTTCATTTCGGTGATCTCATCGAGGAACAGCGTGCCCCCCGAGGCGCGCTGGAAGTAACCGCGGTGATCGCGCGTCGCTCCCGTGAAACTGCCCTTCTTGTGCCCGAACAATTCGCTTTCGAGAAGTCCCGGAGACAGGGCGCTGCAGTTCAGGGAAACGAAGTCATTGCCCGCACGGTCGCTCAGTTGGTGAATAGTGCGCGCCACCAGTTCTTTCCCGGAGCCACTTTCACCTGCGAGAAAGATGCTGGCGTCGCCCGGCGCGCATTTACGCAGCAACCGGTACAAGCGCTGCATGGCCTTGGATTCGCCAACCAGCACATCGCCACGCGGCGAGGGTGTGCTGGCCGCCGGTGCGGTGGAAGACAGCTCCGTCGAAAGATCCCGCAGATTGCGCGCAAGCCGGTCCTTGTTGACCGGCTTGCGAAAGAAATCGGAAGCACCGATGCGTATCGCACGTGGCGTTATCCTTGGATTTGGCTGGTCGCTCATCAGGTAGATTTCCGTTACCGGCGTAAGGTTTATCGATTCGAGCAAACCCAGGGTGTCATCACCGGCAAGCTGCTCATTCAGGATCGCGATCTCGGGCGTATGGCGGAGCAGAGCCTCCCTTGCCTGCGGCAGGCTCTCGGCGGTCTCAGGCAAATACCCGCACTCCCGGAACACTTGCGACAGCGTTTGTGAATTTTCGACATCGTTGTCGACTATGAGTGCATGCGGCACGAATATCGCTCCTTCAGTTACTCATGCTCTGCATCGGGCCGCCCCTTGTAGCGACGCGGCGCAACATTCTCAGAGCCTGCTGTCATTGCCTGAACTCGAGCCTGAACAGTTCGCGCAGCCTGGCGAGTTCCCCTATGGGATCTTCATGGGCATCCACGCGGAGGTCGACGTTTATGCTAACGACGTCGCCTTTCGCAGGTACTACGCTCAAGGCTGCAGCCTTGCGGCCACGCCGGTCTCCTCCCTTGAGGTCTCCGGCCTTCAAAGCTTCGAGGAGACGATCGTGAAGCAGCTCTTCGGTAGACTGTTCGAAGACTTCGACCATACTTTCCACAACTTCCTCGGTGGCCAGGTAATTGCCGGCGGCCACGCAACCGGAACCAAAAATATGACGACTCGTCTCAGCGCAGTCCTTGCCTGTCCATCCGCTTTTTCTCCCTTTGGCGTCGATGGCTATCAGCTGCCGGGAATCTGCATCCGGATCCTTTTCCAGCGCCTGGGTCAGCGCCTCGTGCGGAGGGCTTCCTGCGTCCATCTTGTCCAGCACCCGCTGGCCCAGCGTCAGGTGGGCGTAGTGTTGAGTGTTGATTACGCCGACCCCGATGCGGGAGTAGCTGACGGTTCCGCCGACGGCCAGCGAGTAGCTGGCTACCGCCGATCCGCAGGCACCGCTTGCGCTATCGAAAGCAACGATGGAGAACGTCATCGCGCGTTCGCCACCCAAAGCGGCTTGTGACCTTGCTACTTCTGCCACGGGCGAAAGTGCTCAACCCGTCCTCTCCACCCTCATGTGTTGTTCCTCGATGCCTTTCTCGCACTATGAGCGCGTAAACCTGCTGTGCATCGCGATGCAACAAGTGTGCCAGAGGGTTCCATACGGATACTGCGGCGCTTCTTCCCACAAGCGTTGCCTTGAATAAAGTGACTGCCGGAGCCAGCGCTCCATTCCACGCAGCTCCGGCATCGCCGGAATGAACGGTTGCAGCAGCCGGTCCCGCGGGCCATCGTTCACTTGAGCCCTCCGCAGCTGTCACCACGGTTGCAACAAGGAAAAAATTACAAAAAGCCGCAGGATTAGCGGGGAGAAACGAGTCAGCGGATGAGCGTCAACGGTGAGCCGGTTCGTCAGGAGGTATTGCGTTTCCGCTGGCTTTTCCGCTTCTGCTTCTGGTGCGACTCGATCGGCACAGGCATCGTCTTGCGGATCGGCGTAGCAGTCGGCCGTCCGATGTGGAAGCCCTGCGCAAAATCGATACCCAGACGCCCGAGCAGTGTGAAGGCCGCGCCTGACTGTACGTATTCGGCGATGGTTTTCATGCCGGCGGCCCTGCCGATTTCACCGATCATCTTCACCATTTTCTGGTCCACCGGGTTGCGTACCAGGTCCCTGATGAAGCTGCCGTCTATCTTGATGTAGTCCACCGGCAGTTTTTGCAGGTAACTGAAGGAACTGTATCCGGTACCGAAGTCGTCTAGGGAGACCTGGCAGCCGATCTCACGCAACCCTGCTATCTGCTTCTCAACGTGGTTCAGGTGCCGCATCGCGAGACTCTCGGTAATCTCGAAGGTCACACAGTCCGCAGGAACGCCCTGTCGCGCCAGCTGCGACATGACGAATGCGGTGAGGTTCTCCGCTTCGAACGCGTTGGCGGAAAGATTCAGCGCGAAGCGAAGGTCCGGCGCGTCCTGCCGGTATCTTGCAAGCTCGGCTATCGCCGTTTCGATGAGCCATGTGTCTATTTCCGCCATCAGCCCGAAACGGACCGCAGCCGGGAGGAATGCGTCAGGCGAAACCAGGTCACCGTTGTCGGCCTTCATCCGTAACAGTACCTCGTGGTGCGTTGTTTCACCCGTGGCTATGCATACGATGGGCTGGTAGCGCAGCATGAGGAGGTTATTGTCGATGGCCTCTCTCAGCTTGCTGATCCAGTTGACGTCAGCCGCCATCTGCTCAACGTCCCGTTCGGACATGCTGTGGAAGGCAAGCCGGTTCCGTCCCGAGGCTTTCGCCTCCCGACAGGCAATATCCGCCTGTGATATCAGATCGTCATGATCGAAGCGGTCGGAATCGATCATCGTGATACCGATGCTGCAATGCACATGGAAGATGTTGTCGTCCTCGACGTGCGCAACCTTGCGCAGGTCTTCCAGGATCGACTCCGCTAGCGCCTGTGCCGCCGGTTTCGAAACGCCGGTAGCAAGCACCGTAAACTCATCTCCCCCGAACCTGCCGACCGTTCCGATGTCGCCGACGCAGCTCTGTAGCTGGTCCGCGACCTTCCTGATCAGCCGGTCGCCCGCGGGATGACCACAGGTGTCATTGACGTACTTGAACTGGTCGAGGTCGATGAACAGCAGCGCGGCCCTGGTGCTCTCGCGCGCGACATTCCGTACTTCCCTGCGCAACTCTTCAACGAACCGGCGCCGGTTGAAGAGACCCGTCAGAACGTCATGGTTCGCCAGCCGGGAAAGCTTTTCGTTGCGTTCGCCAAGCGCCGAGGCTGTCGATGCAAGGGCCTCCACAATATCGGATATTTCCCGGTGCTTGGCGGGCTTGAACTCTACCGACAGGTTGCCTTTCGCTAGTTCGGCGATTGGCCTTTGCAGATCGGCAATGGGCGTCAGCGCGCTCAGCAGGCGCCGACGTCCGATCAGGCCGGACACGATCAACAGCAGCAGCAGCACACTGGTTGCGACCTTGATATTTGTCAAAAGCCTTGCGTGGAAGAAACCAAAGTCCAACTCGAGGCGGACGAAGCCGGCGAGACTCCTGGTACTCGGCACGTCACCCGCGGTCGGATCGAATCCGAAAAGGCCTTCGCCGCCGATAGATTCAGTCCAGATCGGGGCGAGAATCTCGAACGTGTGGGCGCTGAAGACGTTGCTGTTCACGAGGTAAGGTTCGTTCGCACCGACCAGGTCGGATAAGCGAGCGAGCAAGGCATAAGAGACCGGCTCAGCCGGTACGCTGTGGTAAAGGCCGCTATCGATGGAGTAGAACGGGCTGCCGTCTTCGTAGTAATAGGTGACCCTGTCAATCTCCGGATAACGTCCCACGAAGCTCTCCAGGCGCGGAATCACCTCGGCGTCGCGCTGCAGGTAAAGGGGCGCCCCGAGTTCGTTCAACTCGCCGGTCCACTGCAGCGCCCAGCGGCCGTAGTTATCCTGCAGCACCCACTGCCCGCCCCAGTAGAGGCCGCCGATTGCGAGGGCGCCGACTACCGCTGTGATCATGAGCTGAAGGGACAGGATCTCGTTGATCAGCAGGCGCTTCCCGCGGCGGTTTGACTTCCGTCGCGCCGCCAGCCTTGCGCGGTTTTGCTCCGGAAGTGGGGCGGTCGCAGTCATAAGCGGCCGTTCGGGGCACGGGTATGGCTGCCGATGGCGAGGGTTCTCGCGGCATTACTCGACCGATCGGATTCGCGGACGTTCAGGTTGCGCAGCGGAGTCAGGTCCGGCACAGAATCACCGTTGCCCTCCACTACCTGCTGCGCCACCGACACCGCCATTTCGGCGATATCGGATTCGTCGGCGGCGGTGCTCAGCGCAACCCCGAGTTCCAGCAAGGCTTCGTTGAACACTGCGATACGTACGCCGTGGCGGTCGGCGACGTCGACCATCATCCTCAGGACAGGAATGCTCAGGATTCTATTGTCGGGAAACAGCCAGAACCCATCGATATCGGGCGCCATCCGCTTGAAAAGGTAAAGCGTCTCGCGATCGGAGGCCGCGACCTGGTACTGAAATGCGAGTTCGTTCATGGCCGTCGCGGCTTCCGCTTCCGCTATCAGTGACTCGTGACCGTCTCCGAGAATCGCGCCGATACGGCGTAGTTCGGGATCGGCCTTGAGCCATTCCTGGACCTGGAGCGACAACGGCGGGATTGCCGCGACACCTTTGACAGGCACCCTGACACCTTTCCCCGGCTTGAAGTTGAAGACCTGGCAATAGACCACCGGCAGGGTGGACCACGTCATGGCCGCCTGGGCCGCAGAGTGACCGATGGCGATCACGATCGCTGCCCCCGATTCCGCGACGCCGGCGAACGCCTCCTCGGGCGACTGGCTCTTGTCGGACAGGTCGTAGACCAGCGGCCGGTCGAGGATCTGGCCGAGTTCCTGCGCCACCCGGTCGAACGACAGCGAACGTCCGCTCAGCACGATTGCAGCCTTCGCATCGAATTGCTTCGATGCCTCCTTCGGCGGCGGTTCCGGTTCCTGCGCGGGCGGCGGTTCAGGCTGCTCCGGAACAGTGGTCTCCGGTTGCGGGGCGGGTTCGGCCTCCGGAATCGACACATCGGGAGGTTCCTCGACGGAAGGTATCCCCGCGCAACCGGCCATCGCAGTTACGAGGCACAGAAGAAGGAAGCGCACGGGCGACTGTCGCAGGCGCCCGTTTCGTCGTTTGCACGATGAGGCGCTCGACAGTCCGGTTTCCTGTGGCATCGCGACAAGCAGCTGCGCCCTTCGGCCGATTGAAGAACTTACCCAAGTGCTTGCTTCAGGGTCCGGGTATGTGTCTCAGATTAACCCTCGCGAGACGGATTGAGCGGATCACGCCGATATTATGTACAACCAGGAGCCGTTCGACGTGCTGCCGCAGATGGGCGACACCTTTTGTTGTTGACAGGTTGAATTGCGCTATGAAACGCTAGCAGGCGCTTGATAAAGGCACACCTTCCGAAAGGAAGCGTCGCAAAGCCACCGGTCTACGGTTTTTAACTACGACAGCGGGGTTACCAGCATGACCTTTTTATTGAACATCACCCCATGGCCTTTACTGTCGGCACTTCTGTGGATAGTGCTCGTCGTGACATCGCTATATTTCGCGCGGCCGACTGCGCACAAGGCGATTCGTGCGGCGGCCCTGGCGCTGCATCGCACGTTGAGGCTCGCCTCTATGGGCGTAAGGAAGGCGGAAGCGGGACTCGCACAACGCAATCGAGAGGTCTTGCTTGCTGCCGGGCGCGAAGCGAAGGAAAGAATCGTCGAGCGTGAGTTTGATCGTGTAAACGAAACCGTACGCAAGGATCTTGCAAACTACTCCACGCTGCATCGCGCGTTGAGCGAGTCGATCAATCGCATCGAGACGGATCACCAGGCGGCAGTCGACGTGCCGCCGGACCCACCGGGGTGGGTGAAAGCCGTCGAAGCTGTTGCGAAAATTGATTCCCGTGAAGGCAGGGTCGGCATTGGAAACGTGCTGACTGACATACACCGCTCGCTGGTCAAGGCGCACCAGGAGGCAATGGTTGCGTATCGCGAGGCCAGTGCGGACCGTCATGCCTACCTCAGGAAGATGCGTCCCGAATGGCGCCAGATCCAGCAGACGCTGGGGCAGGTCGGCAAGAACGTCGACAGCCTGCTGAGCCGCTCCGTCACCATCGATCGCCACATGAAGGATTACGAGGACATCATCAGCGGCCACGACCGCTCTGTGTCCGTGCTGTCGTCCTCATCGCTGGTGTACTTCTTCGTGTCGGCACTCGTCCTCATGGTTGCCGCGGGCGGTGCGACGATCAACTTCTCCCTGATTGCCCGGCCCATGGCTGAAATGGTGGGAGGCACCAGCCTGATCGGAGGCTTCCGCACCGCCGACATTGCGGCACTCGTGATCATCATGGTCGAGATTTCGATGGGACTGTTCCTGATGGAATCGCTTCGGATCACGCGGCTGTTTCCGGTCATCGGCGCGCTGCCAGACAAGGTCCGGGTGCGTATGATCTGGATCACTTTCACGATCCTGCTGATGCTGGCAACAGTCGAAGCGGGGCTGGCCTATATGCGCGAGGTGCTGCTGCACGACGAACTCGCGACCAGTGCGCTATTGCGCGGCGACGTGAGCGACGGCCTTACCGGCCAGTACCTCTGGATTACGACGGCCGCGCAGATGGGCATGGGATTCATCCTGCCTTTCGCGCTGACGTTCGTCGCGATTCCCCTTGAGACCTTCGTCCATTCGCTGCGAACCGTGCTTGGCCTCGCCGGCATAGGCTTACTTCGGCTCACGGCGCTGCTGCTGCGTGTACTGGGGAACGCCTGCCGTTATCTCGGCTCGCTGGTCGAGCAACTGTATGACCTGCCGCTGTTCGTGCCACTGTGGCTCGAGTCGCGCTACGGCGATCTCGGATCGAAATCCAGGAGCGGCTCATTGCGGGAGGCGCGGACGTGAGAAAACTTCTTGGCGCGCTGGCAGCCGCCGTGCTGCTCGGCTGCACCCAACCGACCCCGGGCAACACCGGCGTATACATGCTGCTCGACACATCCGGTACATATCGGGAAGAGCTGCAAAAGGCGGAACAAATCATCCGCTACACGCTGTCCAGGCTGGACGCGGCGGACACATTCGCCGTGGCTCGCATAGACACCGGCAGCTTCAGCGAGAAGGACATCGTGGCCAAGACCTCCTTCGACGACCGCCCCAGCACGATCAACCGGCAAAAGCGCCTGTTCGCGGAGCAGATCAGTACATTCGTCAGCGATACCGAATCCTCGCCCTACACCGATATCACAGGCGGATTGTTGCAAGCGGTCGAGTTCCTGAATGAGAAAGGCTCGGGCAGGAAAGCGATCCTGATCTTCTCGGATCTGAAGGAAGACCTGCAGGACGGATACGTTCGTAACGATATTCCCTTCGACCTCGACGGCTTCGAAGTGATCGCATTGAACGTGACGAAGCTGCGCTCCGATAACGTAGATCCGCGCGAGTACCTCTCGAGGCTCAGCACGTGGCAGGCGCGGGTGGAAAACTCGGGTGGCCGGTGGAGGGTGATCAATGATCTGGACGGCCTGGAGGGCCTGCTGTAGGAGTTTTGCGAGCAAGTGCGAATCCGCTTGAGCGAATTCGCCCGCAGTGGCGGGTTCTTACCCTCACTCGTATCCGCCTTGCGCAGGCATGCGCCGGTGTCTCCACCGAAAATAATCAGGCTCCCGGTTTCGTACCCGCAACGGTAACGCGGTCGCGCCCCTCGCGCTTGCTCTGGTAGAGAGCGGCATCGGCAAGTGCGACCAACTGCTCCGGCGATACGGAGTCGCCGCGATTGCGCATCGCAACGCCGATGCTGATGCTAGCCGGCACGGAACCACCTCGTGTACGTATGGGCAGCGAGCGCATACCCTCGCAGATGCGCTCGCCGAGGGCCCTGCAGCCTTTTTCGTCAATGTCTTGGACGATGACGAGGAATTCCTCTCCACCCCAGCGGCAAACGATATCCTGCGGGCGCACCGAGGCGACGATTGAGCCGGCCACGCGGCGCAACACCTGGTCGCCCGCCTGGTGCCCGAACTGGTCGTTGACCTGCTTGAAGTTGTCGATGTCGGCGAGGCAGATGCCGAGGGAGTGGTTGTACTTCTGTGCTTCCATCAGCGCCGAGCTCAGGAGATCGGTGGCGCCGCGTCGGTTCCAAAGCCGGGTCAGGGGATCAAACATAGCCTGCCGACGTGCTTCGCCGAGCTTGGTGACCATCGCCGACTGCGCGTTGCTCAACTCGACAGAAAACAGCTCCCTTTGCGCCATGTCACCCAAATCGGTGAGCGTGGCGGCGAAATCGGGATCGGGTTTTCGCGGTTTCAGGTCCATGACGCAGAACGTGCCGATCGTTTTGCCTTCGGAATCCCGAATCGGGAAACCGGCGTAGAACCTGATTTTCGGAGCCTTGCAGACCACGGGACTGCTCATCATGTAGAGATCTTCAAGCGTGTCCGGAACCACCATTTGCCTGCCTTCGCGGATCACCTCCGCACAAAGGCTCTTACTCATCGGTAGCTCCGTGACCTGCCAGCCTGAAACGGACTTGAACCACTGCCGGTCCCCGTGTACGACCGTGATTGCCGCGATGGGTACGTTCAGTGTGCGCCTCGCGAGCCGTGTGATGCGCTCAAAGCGTTCTTCCAGGGGAGTATAGAACGGATCCAGCGAATGCAGATTTGCGAGTTTCAGCGTTGCCGTACTCGCCACGGTACGGCTTAAAGCTGTCTCATCATCGAACCTGGACATTCCGCGAACTCTCGTGATGGAACCAGTACTCTGACAGGCTCGCCTGGTACTACGAATCCTGTATCTTTTAGAACAAGTACTTCCTATGGCGCCAGCTACTGGTTCACGTTAGCGAAGCGTGAACTGGTCCGCGATGGCGGCGCGGAGCATGTTAATTGGAAACGAACGTCATCTGGCTGGGCTTCGTTGGGAGCCTTCTGGCCGGCCTCTGCACCGGCGTCGGCGCATCCGCGATTTTCCTGGTGCGGCGGCTCTCGGACCGGACCGAGGACGTGCTTCTCAGTTCCGCGGCGGGAGTCATGCTTGCCGCAACCTTCTTCTCGCTGCTACTGCCCGCCATCGGTTACGGCGAACTCCTGTATGCCAGCAAGGCAACTGCCGTGGCCGTGGTCGTAGGGGGCTTCCTCCTCGGTGCAGTTGCGCTTCATCTCATCCACAGATTCGTTCCGCATGAACACTTCCTGGCTGGCCGTGAAGGACCGGACACCGCCACCTTGAGTCGCATCTGGCTGTTCGTGATTGCCATCACCCTGCATAACTTCCCCGAAGGGATGGCAGTCGGCGTGGGCTTCGCGGGCGGGGACCTCGGCAACGGCATCGCGCTGGCAACGGGGATCGGCATGCAGAACATACCGGAGGGGCTGGCTGTCGCCGCGTCCTTGCTGGCCATTCGCTACACCAGGATGCAAGCCTTCCTCGTGGCCTGCCTGACCGGCCTGGTCGAACCGATAGGGGGCCTCGTCGGAAGCGTCGCTGTCGCAGTTGCCGAGCCCCTGATGCCGTGGACGCTCGGTTTCGCGGCCGGCGCGATGCTGTTCATTATCAGTGACGAGATAATCCCGGAGACCCATCGCGGCGGTTACCAGACACTGGCGACATTTTCAATGCTTGGCGGCTTCTCCGTAATGATGTTTCTTGACGCAACTCTGGGATGACGAGTTTCTGCGGCGATACGGTAAGCTAGCGAGATGACAGATCCCCTCGAGCAAAGCTCCCTCCGTTATCACAGCCTGCCGACGCCGGGCAAACTCGAAATTGCATCGACCAAGCCGCTGTCTAACCAGCTCGACCTCGCGCAGGCGTATTCGCCCGGAGTTGCGTACCCGTGCCTGCGTATCAAATCCCGGCCTGACGAAGCCGCGCTGTACACGACGCGCGGCAACCTGGTGGCGGTGATCACCAACGGTACCGCCGTGCTGGGGCTGGGTAATATCGGCCCGCTGGCTGCCAAGCCCGTGATGGAAGGCAAAGCCGTCATCTTCAAACGCTTCGCCGGCATCGACGTCTTCGACCTGGAGGTAGATGAGACCGATCCGGATATGCTCGTCGAAGTGATCGCGCGGCTCGAGCCTACTTTCGGCGGAATCAACCTGGAGGACATCAAGGCGCCCGAATGCTTCGAGGTGGAACGGAAGCTGCGCGCACGCATGAACATCCCTGTGTTCCATGATGACCAGCACGGTACCGCTATCGTGTCCGCGGCCGCGATCCGGAACGGCCTGCGCCTGGTGAACAAGACCATCGAGGACGTGAAACTGGTATCGACCGGCGGCGGCGCGGCGAGCCTCGCCTGCCTCGACCTGCTGGTGCGCATCGGCCTGCCGCCGGCCAATATCACGCTGGTGGACCTGCAGGGGGTCGTTTACGAAGGGCGCACGGAGGATATGAATCCTTACAAGGCCCGGTACGCCCGCGCGACGGAGTTGCGCACCCTGGGCGAGGCGATCGAGGGGGCGGACATCTTTCTCGGCCTTTCGGCACCGGACGTGCTCAGCGCGGACATGGTGCGAACCATGGCGGACCGGCCGCTCATTCTGGCTTTGGCAAATCCGACGCCTGAGATACTGCCGGAAGTTGCCCGCGAAGCTCGCCCGGACGCGATCATGGCCACGGGCAGGTCGGATTACCCGAACCAGGTGAACAACGTACTCTGTTTCCCGTTCCTGTTCCGTGGCGCGCTGGACGTCGGCGCCACCGCGGTAAACGACGAAATGGAGATAGCCTGCGTCCATGCCATCGCCGACCTGGCGCTCCTGGAATCGAGCTACGAAGTCGCGAGCGTGTACCAGGGCGAGGCGCTGCGATTCGGCCCTGACTACCTAATCCCGAAGCCCTTCGACCAGCGGCTGATGGCGCACGTATCTTTCGCCGTGGCGAAAGCTGCCATGGACAGCGGAGTTGCGGCCCGGCCGATCTCCGACCTGGAGGCTTACCGGCAGAAGCTCAAGAGCTTCAGCCATCGCACCGCCCTGTTCATGCAGCCGGTAATTGATGTCGCCAAGCGGGGTCGGGAACGGCTTGCGTACGCAGA
>Ga0079224_100007825_pt1 | contig 14398 bp, 12 predicted proteins | sample Stecom2015_FD_80414 | JGI IMG/M metagenome (GOLD analysis project Ga0079224, IMG submission 80414) | Agricultural soil microbial communities from Utah to study Nitrogen management - Steer compost 2015 | ecosystem: Environmental > Terrestrial > Soil > Agricultural land | place: USA: Utah...
CGTTGATGATCGACCCGGACAGCGGCGATCTCTTCATCGCGACGCGCGCGGCGGTGGGAACGTCGCGCCTCTACCGCGCTCCCGCGCCACACTCGGAGACCGAGCTCGGCGTGCTGGAGCTGGTGATGGTCCTCGATTTCACCCGCTGCGATTTGTCCGGCCACATCGTCACGGCGGGCGACATCTCCCGAAGCGGCGGCCACATCATGCTGCGCACGTTCGAGACGGCGTTCTTCTGGCCCCGGGCCCCGGGCGCGTCCGTCGCGGAGGCGCTCGCGGGGCGGCCTTGCGCGGCGCCCTTGCCGGACGTCGAGGGCGGGGAGGCGCTCGGAATCACACCCAGCGGTGATGGGTACTACGTGCTCAGCGAGGGGCTGTTTCAGCCGCTCGTCTGGACGCCCGTGAGCGACTGAGCTCGTTCGAGCAGGCGGTCCGGCCTCAAGGGCCGCCGCTCAGCACGACGTACACGATGGGCACGGCGGCTCCGGCGAGCGCGATCAGCCCGCCGCGCCCGAGCAGCCCCTTGCGCCCGGGCAACATGAAGAGCCCGGAGGCGGCCAAGTAGAGCAGCAGCACCGCGTAGGCGTCGGCCACGTAGGTCCAGGCCTGCTTGCCGCGATTGAGGTGCAGCCAGTTGGCCACGCGCAACAAGAGCCGCGGGGTCTGGCCTTCTTCGACCACCACACCGCGCGCGCTGTCGGCGTGCAGGGTGCGGTCGTCGAACACCACGTCGAGCTGGTTCGGGGCGGCGCGGTACACGTCGCGGACGGGCGCGTCGATCGACAGCTCGCGGGCCAGCAGGCGCGCCGCTGCCTGTTCGTCCTCGGGCAAGGTGGCCGGCAGCGGGTGGACGCGCTCGAAGGTGCGGAAGTTCGGGTTCCAGTCGTCGATGTGGTTCACCGCGAGCCCGGAGAGGGCATAGACGAGCGTCAGGCCGATCACGAAATGGCCGCCGTCGCGGTGCAGCGCCCGCAGCCACGCGCGCCATGCGAGGCGACGTCGTCGCGGCGGCTTCGCGCGGGCTTCACGCATGCCGTTCTTCGCGCCAGGGATCGGCGTGGTTGTGGTAGCCACGCGTCTCCCAGTAGCCCGGCGCGTCGCGCTGCACGAAGCGGATGCCGGTCAGCCACTTCGCGCTCTTCCAAAAGTACAAGTCGGGGACGAGCGCCCGCACGGGGCCGCCGTGGGTGCGCGGCAGCGGGCGACGATCGAGCCGGTAGGCGACCAGCACGTTCGGCCGCAGCGCTTCGGCGATCGGCACGTTCGCGGTGTATCCGTGGGCCGCTTCGAAGATGACGTGGCGCGCCGAGCGCTTGAGCCCCGCGCGTTCGGCCAGGTGCTGGACGCGCACGCCTTCGAAGGCGGCGTCGAGCACGGTCCAGCCGGTCACGCAGTGCACGTCGGAGCGCTGGCTCACCTTGGGCAGCTTCAGCAGCTCGGCGTAGTCGACCTCGAAGGGCCGCTCGACCTCTCCGTGCACCTTCAATCGGTAGTTCTTGGGGTTTGGATCGCCGGGCTGGCCGCCCATCGGCTTGAGGGCGGTGATCACCTTCTGACCGGGCGGAACTCTGGGGCGGCCGTCGTCGCGGCCTTTCGCCAGCGCCTCGCCGGACGGCTCCGCCACGACGTACAGCCCGCCACCGAAGGCCACGATGACGGTGCCGGCGCCCGCCAGCTGCACGAAGCGGCGCCGCTGCATCATGCGCTCCAAGTGTTCGCTCGGCGGCTTGTCGTCCTTGTCTTGCATGTCGCTCTCTATTTGAAACCTACGATCGCGCGCCGCCTTCGGTTACCCGTCGTGGCATCGAACGGCGAGACCGGCCGATGGTTCGGGAAGGCTCGCATCTGGGCGCGCGGGCAGATCGGGCCGGAGCTGGGCGCAAAACGACCGGGACGGCCGAAACTGTGCGAAGATCGGCGGCTGTCGGCTGTTGATCGGGCCGGTCTCCCATGTGTCGGCTGTTCGGATTCCGTAGCGTCATTCCCAGCCAGGTGCACCGCTCGCTCTTGGCGGCGGAGAATGCCCTGGGCGTGCAGAGCCACCTGCACCCGGACGGCTGGGGCGTGGCCTATTACGTCGACGGCGCGCCGCACGTGACCCGGAGTCCGGTGACGGCGCTCGGCGATCAGCTGTTTCATCGGTTGAGCGGCGTGGTCTCTTCGGAGACCGTGCTCGCGCACGTGCGCAAGGCGACGCAAGGACCGAAGACGGTCCTCAATTGCCATCCCTTCCAGCACGGGCGCTGGGTCTTCGCGCACAACGGCGACATCCCGAACTTCGCCGAGCATCGGGAGGCGCTCATGCTGGAGGTGGCGCCGCGGCTGCGGCGCTTCATCCTGGGCGAGACCGACAGCGAGGTCGTGTTCTTCGTCTTCCTGACCGAGCTGTCGGCGCGGGCGCCCCTGTCGCGCCGTCATTCGCTGGAGGACGTCGTGGGCGCCCTCCGCCACACCGTCCAGCGGGTCCGGGAGATCTGCGATGGTCCGGATCCGGCAGCGCGGGCGCTGCTCACCTTGATGGTCAGCGACGGCGACACGCTGGCGGCCACGCACGGCGGCAAGGAGCTGTTCTGGTCGAGCTACAAGACCCGCTGCGCCGACCGGGACAGCTGCCCGAGCCTCGCGCCGGAGTGCGAATCGCCGAGCAAGACGGGCTTCGTCAACCACCTGATCGTCTCGAGCGAGCCGCTGCTTGGAGAGAACGTCTGGATCGCGCTGTCGGACGGTGACGTCATCGGCTGCGATTGGCGCATGCGCGTGCTGCACACTCGGCTGGATCGGGTGAGCTTGCCGGTCGCCGAGCGCGCGCGGGACGTGGGCTGAGCGGCGGCGCCGTTCGCCCCGAGCGCTTCAAAGCAAGATGCCGGCGACGCAGCCGGTCATGAAGGCCGCCAGCGATCCGCCGATCATGGCTCGCAGCGCCAGCGCGGACAAATCGCCCAGGCGCTCCGGCGAGATGCCGCCGATGCCCCCGAGCTGGACGCCGATGCTGGCGAAGTTGGCGAAGCCGCAGAGGGCATAGCTGGCGATCACGGCGGTCCGCTGGGAGATGGCCTGCTCGGTGCTCGCGATCAGGTCACCCAGGTGCACGTAGGCGATGAACTCCGTCAGGATGATCTTTTCGCCGAGCAGGCGGCCGACCACCGCGGCCTCGTGCCAGGGGATGCCCATCGCGAGCGCGACGGGCGCAAACAGCCACCCGAAGATCCGTGACAAGCTGAGCGGCGCCCCAAACAGCTCGATCCAGCCGATGGAGAAGTCGACCATGGCGATCAGGCCGACGAAGGCGATCAGCATGGCCGCCACGTTGATCGCCAGCTTGACGCCGTCGATGGCGCCGCTCGCCGCGGCTTCGATCAGGTTTCGGTGGGGCGATTCGGTGCAAAGCACCAGCTCGTCGCGCGCTTGCCGGGGCTCGGTCTCCGGCACCATCAGCTTGGCGACGGCGAGCGAGGCGGGCGCGGACAAGATGCTGGCCGTCACCAGGTGGCCGGCGATGCCGGGGATGGCTTGCAAGAAGCCGACGTACGCCGCCATCACGCCGCCCGCGACGGTGGCGAACCCCGCCGTCATCATCGCGTTGAGCTCCGATACGGTCATCGTCGCGACGTACGGTCGAACCAACAGCGGCGCTTCGGTCTGCCCGACGAAGATGTTCGCCGCCGCGGTCAGGGACTCCGGGCCGCTCGTCCCCAGCGTGCGTTGCATCACCCAGGCGAGCGCCCACACGACCCGCTGCATCACTCGCAGGTGGTAAAGGATCGCCATCAAGCTCGAGAAGAAGATGATGGTCGGCAGGATCCAGAAGGCGAAGGTCTTGAGGGGAGGGGAAATCCGTCCGACCACGGTCACCGGGTCGCCCGTGGGTCCGGCGATGCGATGCGGCTCGAGCGACTGGAACACGAAGTTTGCCCCCTGCTGCGAGAACTCCAGCAGGCGGCGCATGGCCTGATCGACGACGCCAAAAAACAGCGTCTGCAGCGCGGGATTCAAGACCAGCAGCCCCAGCACGAGCTGAAGACCGATCCCCCAAAGCACCGGCCGATACCGCACCGCCTTGCGATCGGTGGACAAGAGCCAGGCGATGAGCGCCATGATCCCGAGGCCGGCGAACGACACCAGCCGGAGGCCCGCGCCGGCCGGCGTGTCGAGCAGCGCCGCGATCATGGTCAGCTGCCGGTCATGACGAAGGCGTAGTCGTAGCCGGTCAACGCGGGCGTCTCGCCTGTCGAGACGACCAGGGGGCGCACGGACACCACCGCCGCGTCAGCGCGCCGCTCGATGCGCTCGGGGATGGCCGACCGGTGGCAGTGCCCGACACCGGCGAACACGACCAGCTGCCGCGCGGGCAGACGGTCGTTCACGAAGGCGGCGGCCGTTTCGGCCATGGTCTCGTCCCAGACGACCTGGGCGGCGTACATGTTGCGAAAGCCGCCCGGGGAGGGCGGGTGACTCTCCATCGCTTGCCCAAACAGGCGGCGGTGCTCGCGATCACCGAGGTCGAGCTCGGGCAGGGCGCGCGTTTGGTCGTCGTTCAGGCCCTCGATGCCCTCGTGCGCGACCGCGCGGGTGAGCTCCCGCGGGGCGTTGAGCGCCACGATCGGCATGTTCCGCGCGCGCGACGCCTCGAGCAGCGGCCGATAGAGCGAGAAATCGAAGCCCCAGCTGGTGTCCCAGTCGACCTCCTCGAGCAGGCCCTGCTCGTCGAGCTTGCCGCGGTAGTAGCGGTCGAGCGCGGGCTGGGCTGGCCGCGCGAACATCTCGAAGCCGACGCCGAGCTGCCGGCCCGCCATGCGCGCGCGGCTCGCCAGGTCCGTCAACAGGCGCAGCTGGGCCCAGTGATGGTGCGGGTTGGGGTGTTCCTCGCCGACACAAATCACGTCGGCGCGCGAGAGCTCGAGGCCCAGATCCGCGGGCGTGAGCTGGGCCGAGTCGCGGGTGCGCACGCCGTGATACGGCAGCGCCGAGCGCTCGACGATGTCTTCGGGCAGGGGCGCGGCGAGCTCCGGCTCCTTCGGCGGCGGGGCCTGCGCGTCGAGCTCGGCGGTTCGAGTGACCCCGATGAGCTCACCCGGCGGTCGGGCGCGCGTGGTGGCGCAGCCGGCCCCGAGCAGGGCGCAGGCGATCAGCGGGAGGCTTCGGGCGAACATGTCAAAAAGCCTGAGCTCTCAACGACTCTGGGAGCAGTCGGCTGGGCTTGCCGGAGGTGAGGACCCAGACCTGGTGGGCCGCGCGGGTGGCGCCGATGTGCAGCAGATGTCTCGCCTCATCGTCGACAGGGTAGGAGGACTCGCTGACGTCGACCAGCACGACATAGTCGAACTCGAGCCCTTTGACCTGTCGCACGTCGGTGACGTCGATGCCTGGGCGAAATGGGAAGTCCTGCTCGGCGATGCGCCGCAGGTACGGCACCTCGCCCTTGAACAGCCCGTGGTAAAACAGGTCCGCCTGCTCGGGATAGCGGGCGATGACCGCCACGGAGGCGCGGGGCTCGCGCGCCATCAGGTCACGCAGCGACTCCGCCAAGAGCCCGACGGCGTCGCCGGTGTGGCTGAAGGTGTGCATCTCCACCGGCGCGCCGTGGCGCACGGCCTGTGCGCGCTCCTTCGGGGCGAGCGGGCCGAGCACCTCTCGCGAAAAATCCACGATCTGTTGCGTGGATCGGTAGCTCAACGTGAGCGGTTCGACCTGCACGTGCGACAGCCCGAGCTCGCCCAGCACGTCCTCCCAGCTCGTGAAGCCGTTGTCCATGTGCAGGCGCTGGGCCACGTCACCGGCGAGGGTGACGCTGCGCGCGCGGCTGACGGTGTCGAGCACGACGGACAGCTCCACCGGGCTGAGATCCTGGGCCTCGTCGATCAACACGTGTTCGTAGACCAGCGCCTCGTTGTTGCCCTTGCCGCGCATCAGCGGGCCCAGCAAGCGCTGATGCAGCTTGAGCAGCAGGGTGTCGTCTTCGCGGTCGAGGGCGACGTGCTCCTCGATCCCGAGCCCGTCCACGCCCTCGCGGGCCGCCTCCGCCGGCCCCTGCTCGTCCGGGCGGCTCGCGCGCTCTTCGAGGCCGCGCTTGCCCGGTCGCGGCTTGGACGCCGCGATCTGGTCCGCTCGATCTTCCAGGTCACCGAGCACGCGCCCGCACTGCTGCGCGCACCAGGCGTGGGCGCGTTCGAGCTCCGCCGGGGTGAGGGTTTGCAGCGGGTGGGCCGAGAACACCGCCGAGAGGGCGGGCAGATCCGTCAGGAGGTCCGCCCAGTGCGTGGCCAGGTCGGCGACGTCTCGCAGACCGGTGGTCACGAGCCGCTCGAGCGCCACCCGGACGTCCGTCGGCAGCCCGGCGCCGTGTTTGGCGACGTGGTTCTTGAGGCCGTGCAAGCGATGGGCGACGGGGCGCCCGGCGCTCTTCTCGAACGCCGTGACCACGGCGCGGCCGGGGTCGCCGCTGTCGTGCGCGGCGACGGCGCGTTCGACGGCCTCGGCCAGCCGCTCTTCGATCCGGCGCACGTGCGTGTCGATCGCGAGCAGCATCGCCGGGTGCTTCTTGAGCCGAGTGACCTCGCCCGGCGTATCTTCGTGGTAGCGCTTGGGCAGCGCAGGCAAGTGAGCCGTTCGAAGCCGCTGGGCCCAGTCCTCGTAGGTGCGGATCGCGACGCCGGCCACGTCCAGGGCGGGCAGCACCTGGGAGATGTAGCGGGCCAGGGCGTCGTTGAAGACGACGACCAGCATCCGATCCGGCCGAAACCGGCGCTTGTCGTTGAAGGCGAGGTAGGCCAGGCGGTGCAGCCCGATGGTGGTCTTGCCGCTGCCAGCGCCGCCTTGGATCACGACCAAGCCCGAATCCGGGCGGGTGATGAACTCGAACTGCCGCCGATCGATGAGCGCGGTGATCTCCTTCAGGTGCCGGTCTTCGCGCTCCTCGCCGTCGCCGATACCGAGCCGCCCGGGCCGGTGGTGCTGCTCGGCCCGCGCCGCCGTCCCTTGACCGCCGGTGAGCTTGCCGGCGTCACCCGAGAGGCGCCGCCAACCGGACTGGCTGTTCTGGACGAAGGTGCCCTGAGGGGACGCGATGCGGCGGAGCCGCCGGTCGGTGATGGTGACGCTGCGGCGGGTGATGACCTCGCCCTCGACTTCGCGGTCGCCGAAGGTCTCGTTGTAGTCGTCGCCCTCCTCGTACCGGTAGTACAGGCGGCTGACGGGAGCGTCCCGCCAGTCGACGATGCGGATGCCAGCGGACGTGTCGAGGTAGGTGGTGCGCCCGATCATCACTTCGCGGCGCCGTCCGTTCTCCTCCAGCACCAACCGGCCGAAATAAGGGGAGCGCGGATCGACGAAGCCCTCGACGATCTCCCGCCGGCGGGCCGACAAGCTCTGCAGCCGCTCCATCTGTTCGAGCAGGGGCGGGATGTCCTCCAGCCTGGCGCAGGCGATTTCGTCGCGCAGCGCGAGCAGTTGGCTGTCGTAGTCGGAGTGTTGGCTGGCCTTTTGCCGGCGAGCCTGGGCCTGGCTCGCCAGGTGATCCATGACACGGCCGAGCGCCTGCTCCTCCTCGCGCACGATGCGCTCGAGCTCCTCGTCGTCGTCGGCCGACGAGCGGGGGCGGGCAGCGTTCTCTTTGGAATTTTGGGTAGCGGAGCTCATTGGGAGGGCTTGCGGGGGCGCGGCTTTGGCGAAGCTTCGCCAGGTAACAGGGAATCGGGCGGGTTGCCAGCCCGGGCACATAAGGAGCTTGGCGGGGATTAGAGCAGATGCTCTAATCACGCCACAGGGATGGCTCCCACCAAGCAGCGCATCGTCGACATCGCGGTCGAGCTTTTCAACCGCTCGGGCAGCGCGGCCATTTCGACCAACCACATCGCCCGAGCCTCGAACATCAGCCCGGGCAACCTCTACTACCATTTCCGCAACAAGCAGCAGATCCTGCTGGCCGCCGCGGAGCGGTTCGAGCGGGCGGCCGCAGCCGCCTGGGAGCAGCCCGTGCCCACCCTGAGCGACCGGGAGGCCGCCTTCGACCGCCTGTCGCGCTACGCAGAGGTGCTGCGCCGCCACGTTTTTCTCGTGCGAGAGGTGTTCGCCCTGCAGGTCGAGCATCCGGAGGTCGGGCAACGGCTGCTCGACCGGAGGGCGCGCGATGTCGCGCAGTTGGGCCTGCTGCCGGCTCGCCTCACCGCTGGCGGTGCCGGGGCGCGCTCGCCGGCGCGCCCCGAGACCCTCGGGGAGCTGCTCTGGGCCGCCCTGTGGGCCCGGATCGGGGCGGCGGCTGCAGCGCCGCAGGTGCCCGTGACGGCCGAGGTCCTGGAGCTCGCCGAGTGGCTCGGCACCTGCGCCTGAGTGCCCACCGCCCCCGTGTCCGCGGCGCGGCGAGCCCCACGTGGCGTAGCAGAATCGCGCCCGCTGATTTAGGCTAGAGCGACGAACGGTTTGTAGGAGCAAAGCGTTTGTCGCGGAATATGAGACCATCTAGAGCACGGATCCGTGAGCAAACGAGAGGGTCTCCCGATGAGCTCGGGGCCCTCACTCGATGGGGCCCCGAATTCATCGGGATTCTCCAGTCTGGCAAACGGATCGGTGCTCCAGGCCGCGTCAGTGGCTAGCCATGTTGGCGTTGTGGAGGAGCGACGTGACGGCGAGTGAGCTCATGCGCGCTCAGCAGCTCGAGCAGCCTGGGAGCCCGCTGGTGCCGCGGCAGATCGCGATCCCGAAGCCGGGGCCGAGCGAGCTGCTCTTGCGGGTGCGCTGCTCGGGCGTATGCCGCACCGATCTTCACCTGCGGGACGGTGAGCTCTCGGGCGCTCGGCTGCCGCTGGTGCTCGGACACCAGATCGTCGGCACGGTGGTCGAGGCCGGCGCTCGGGTCGACGGCTTCGCGCCGGGCGAGCGCGTCGGCGTGCCGTGGCTCGGCCGCGCCTGCGGCAGCTGTCGCTACTGCCAACGCGGCAAGGAGAACTTGTGCGACAAGGCCGAGTTCACCGGGTTCCACCGGCCGGGCGGGTTCGCCGAGTACGTGACGGTGGACGCCGCCTTCGGCCTGCCGCTGCCCGGCTCCTATCCCGACCTGCAAGCGGCGCCGCTGCTCTGCGCTGGCCTCATCGGCTATCGAGCGCTCTCGATGACCGGGGACGCCGAACGCCTCGGGCTCTACGGTTTCGGCTCGGCGGCGCACATCATCACCCAGGTGGCGCGCCACCAAGGCCGCCGGGTGTTCGCGTTCACCCGTCCGGGTGATGTGAGCGGGCAGCAGTTCGCCCGGCGGCTGGGCGCCGAGTGGGCGGGCGGCTCGGACGAGCCGTCGCCCGAGCCGCTGGACGCGGCCATCATCTTCGCGCCGGACGGGAAGCTGGTGCCGACGGCGCTCCGCGCCGTGGAGCGCGGCGGCGCGGTGGTCTGCGCGGGGATCCACATGAGCGACATCCCATCGTTCCCGTATGAGTGGCTGTGGGGCGAGCGCAGCCTCGCGTCGGTCGCCAACCTCACGCGGCGGGACGGCCTCGAGTTCCTCGAGCTCGCGCCGCGTGTCCCGGTGCAGACGGAGGTGCACGCCTACCCGCTCGAGCAGGCGGAGCGGGCGCTCGGGGATCTGCGCGCCGGGACGCACACCGGCGCGCTCGTGCTGGTCGTGGATTGAACGCCGCTCGTCGGCCTCAAGCTTCGGGCTCGGGCGCCGCGCCCGACACGATGCGGACGCGCCGCCCCAACGCCACGCCGAGCGGGCGCTTGCGCTCGTCGGCGGCCCAGATCTCCAGGTCCAGATCGCTCGTGCCGTAGGCGGTCACCTCCAGCACGTCGCCGACGACGCGACAGGCGACCCGCTTGACGACCTGGCTGCGCCCGCGATCGAGCGCCACCGCGAGCCGCAGGAGCGCCGATAGCACCTCGACCAGCCGGCGCTGGGGCTTGAACAAGCGGCGAAACTCCTTGTCCCGAGCGTCGGGCGGTTTGCGGCGGTGGTAGCGGACGATCGACGCCAAGAGCTCGGTCTCTTCGTCGTTGAAGCCGCGCAGCTGCGAGTGGCGGATGATGTAGCGCGAGTGCTTGTGGCGCCCCTTGAAGCCGATCTGCTCGCCCACGCCGTGCAGCAGGGCGGCGTATTCGAGCAGGCTGCGGTGCTCGTCGGACAGACCATGCAAGCTGCGCGTCTGGTCGAACAGCTGCAAGGCGATCGCCGCGATGTGGCGCTCGCGTGCGTCGTCGCGATCGTACTTCCTTGCCAGCTCGACCACGCTGCGCCGTCGCACGTCGAGCGGCGGCGCCGGCTCGAAGGCGGCCGTGCCGTGCCGGTCGAGGTAGTCCAGGATCACTCCCTCGCGCAGCGAGGCGTCGCACAGCGTGATCTCGTTCGCGCGCGCCAGCTCGAGCAGCTCGACCAACAGCACGCTGCCGAGGTGGATGGCGTCGCTGCGCTCGGCGCCGAGCCCCGGGACCGCCGCCCGGTCCTTCTCTGGCAGCGCGACCAGCCGCTTGCTGAGCTCGGTCAAATCCTTGAGCCGGACTCGCTGCGCGTTCACCGTCCGAAACGGAGCTCCACCCGTCAGCAGGTGAGCGGCCTCCCCCAGGGTTTTGATCGTGCCCGAGGTGCCGACCACGCGCGTGAAGGCGTGCTCGCGCGCGGTCTCGAAGAAATCCTGCGCCACGCCCCGCACGTAGCCTCGGAGCTCGTGCAGGCGTTTGTTCGAGAGCGGCTCGCCCCCCAGACGATCGCGCAGCCGCTGCACGCCCAGGCGCATGCTGTCGCGGGCGAGCGCCCGCTCCTCGTCGCCGACGATGGCCTCGACGCTGCCGCCGCCGATATCGAGCACCAGGACCCGCTGTCCGCGCAGGTCGAGCGCGTGGCGCACCGCCCGATGGATCAAGCGAGCCTCTTCCAGGCCGGAGATGACGCGCGGCCGCACCCCGGTCTGGGCGAGCACGTCCTCCAGGAACTGTTCGCCGTTGCGCGCTTCGCGGCAGGCGCTGGTGGCCACGGCGAGCACCTCGTCGACGTCGCGCGCTTCGGCGAGCTTGCAGTAGCGCCGCAGCGCGTCGAGCCCCTCCTCGTAGGCCCGATCGCTCAGCCGCCGGGCGCGAAACAGCCCCGCTCCGAGCTTCACCATCTCCTTCTCGCGGTCGATCACCTCGAACGCGTCGCTCGCGGCTTCGACGATCACCAGGTGAATGGAGTTGGTGCCGATGTCGATCGCCGCGAGCTTCACGCGCCGGCCTCGAGCTGCCGGCGCAGGAAGGCGGAGAGCTGCTCGAGCACGGGCGCGCCGATGCCATGGCCGCCACGGAACTCGACCCACTCGACCTCGAGCCCGGCATCCAGCATCAGCTCGCGCAAGCGCTGTCCTAGCTCGACGGGCAGCAGCGGGTCGCTGAGGCCGTGGCTTTGAAACACGCGGAGCCCTTCGCGATTCGGCAGGCAGGCGGTCCAGTCGTCCTCGCACAGGACCATGCCGCTGAGCACCAGGAGGCCGGCGAGCGGCGTCTCGCTCCGGAAAGCGTAGTCGCACGCGAGCATCGCGCCCTGGCTGAACCCCCCGATGACGAGCCGTGAAGGGTCGACGCCGTGGTGCCGCTCGAGGCCGGCGACGACGCGGGCCAGGCCGGCGCGGGCGTCGGCGAGCCCAGGCGGGACGTGGCGGCGGATCGCCTCGAGCTGTCCCTTGCGGACCGCGAGCTGCAGGGCGAGCAGATCGATGTCCCAAAACGCGCGGGCGTCGTAGCCCGGGGGCAGGCCGAGGCTCTCGCTGTCGAGCGCCAACGGCGCCTCCGGGAAGGCGAAGCGCACTGCCGGCGGCAGGGCGAGCTCACGCCAGAGCGGCACCAGGTCGGTGCCAGGAGCGCCGTAGCCATGCAGCAGCAGCACCATCGGACCATCGCCACCGCCTTCGCGATCCTCTCCCCCCGCCAGGCGAACGGTCCATGAGCCGATGGTCTCGGTGCGCATCAGGGCGCACTTGTGCACCCGCTGCGCCCGCTTGGCAAGCGCTGCGGCGCCGCGCCTGCCCGGCTAGCGGACGCATTTGGCCCAGCCCTGCGTGAAATGGTTCCAGGCGCCTTCGCTGCCGGCGTTGAAGCCCGTGAAGCCGTCGTCGAAGTTGAGCGCCCAAGCGGCGTTCGGGTTGTTCTGCGCGGTGTGGGATGCCCAATACCAGTGGTTGCTGCGAGCACCGTAGCGCGTGTCGGGGAACCAATCGCGGTCGATGGAGGGCGCGACCAGCGCTTCGTCCACCAACGTCGACAGCTCGCGGATGCTGGGCAGGCGCCAGCTCTGCCCATTGAGCGCGAGGTTTTCACAATAGGCCACGGCATCCTGCCAGCTGAGCTGCGCGGAAGAATAGCCCCGCTCCCAGACGAGCCCAGTGTAGTTGTCGCGGACCTCGCCCTCGGCCACCAGCGTGTATTGGTCCGGCGGGCGCACGGCCACCGTCCCTGGCGCTTCGCCGCTTTGGCTGCCGCCGCTCACGCAACGCAGCCTCGCTGGCTCGGCCTTCGAGTAGGCGTTGGAGACGATGCCGTCGGACAGGTTGAACGCCCAGGCGAAATCACGGCCGCTGCCGGCGCCCGTCTGCAAGATGGTCAGCACCCAGTCGGAGGCGGTCTTGTGAAAACCGCCCTGAGCGCCGGGGAAGGCCGAGGCGTCGAGCTTCGCACCGGAGGCCGTGAAGTCCATGATGCTCATCAGCTCGACGCGGCTCGGCAGACGCCAGTCGGAGCGCCCGCCGAGGTCGAGCGCCGCGCAGTGATCGAGCGCGGCCTGCCAGGTGAACGTCTCCGACGGCGCCTGTTTCTGCCAGACGAGCCCGGTGACCTCGTCGTGCACGACGTCGCCCTCGTCGCGATAGCTCGCCGGGTTCGGTAGACCGGAGCCGCTCGGGTTCGGCATGGGCCAGCAGGCCCAGGCGCGGGTGCCGCAGTCGGGATCGGGGCTCGGTGCGCCGCCCATGCCACCGCTGCTCGATCCCGAGCTGCCGGCGGAGCCGCCCGGGCCCGGCGTGCTGCCACCGCTGCTCGGGGCCGCACCCCCCGTTCCGGTGCCGCCCGAGCCGGGCTGGTTCCCGCCGGAGGCCGACGGGCTGCCGCCGCCGGCCTGGGCGCCCGCACCGCCGGTGTTGCCCGCGGAGGCGCCGCCGCTGCCGCCCGTGCCGGCGCCGCCCGAGGCGCCGGCCGTAGCGCCGGCCCCCTCCGGACCTGCCCCGCCGGGCTCGTCCGAGCTGCAGGCGGCCAAGGTCAGCGCGATCATCGGGACGAGCAGGCGAGGGGTGTGGGACATCATCTGGAACAAGGGGCGCCCGTCGGCCGAGCTTGGCTTGGAGCTGCTCGAAGGGTCCTTTATCCTTCGATCCGATGGCACGCCCCCAACCGTTCCCACGCCTCGTTGTGCTTGGCCTGCTGCTGGCCGCGCCCGCGGCGGCGTGGTCTCAGGACGTCTCGCTCGAGACGCGAGTGCACGACCACGCGTTCGACCGAGTGCGCGTCGACGCGACCGGCTGCGAGCTGACGGTGGAGCTGGGCTTCTCGGCACCCGCCAAAGGGTACGCCAGCGGCGTTCCCGCCCGGGACTATTATCGCTTCCACACCCGCGTTCAGCTGAGCGACGGGCGGCAGGTCATCTCTCCCGTGTTCGGCAACCGGGCCGCCGGCAGACGTGTCTATCGCTTCACGAAAGACACCAGCGACGAGGGCTGCTGGGCCAAACAGAAGCACAACCTCCAGGGCGTCAAGATCGAAGCTTGCCGCGGCAAGCGCTGCACGCCCAAGCCCTTCGAGTGAGGCTCAGTCGTGCGGCCGCGCCGCGGCGGTCCTGGCCAGCGCGCCCGCGCAGAGCAGCTCGACCGCGTCGCTCGCGGCCCGCTCGGCCGAGACATCGCCGAGCGGCAGCCAGCGCCCGGTCGCCGCGAGCACCGCGATGCCGTGCATGTTGGCCCAGGCGGCCAGCGCGAGCGCTTCGGCGCCGACGCTTCCGTCGGCCTGTCCCGACAGCAGCTGGCGCGCCGCCAGGAGCACCTGCTCGAACGCGGGCTGCACCGCGCGCTTCAAGCCATCGACCGCGCCGTCCTGCGCTTCCGATCCACACATGACGGCGAAGCGCGCCGGGTGCTCGAGCGCGAAGCCGACGTACGCCGCCGCGCACGCGCCAAGCTCGTTGGCGGCTGCCCGGGCGGCGCGGAGCCGCTCGCCGAGCTCCGCGAAGGCGCGCTCGGCGGCGGCCGCCACCAGCGCCGCGCGATCGGGGAAGTGTCGGTAGGGCGCGGTGTGCGATACGCCCGCGCGACGCGCCACCTCGCGCAGCGTGAAGCCGTGGGGTCCGCGCTCCGCCACGAGATCGAGCGTCGCGTCGATCAGCGACGCTCGTAGATTGCCGTGGTGGTAGCTCTGGCGAGGCTCACCGGATGCTGGTGGTCCCGATGCCGCGGCGGTCGGC
>Ga0079224_100007826_pt1 | contig 14397 bp, 17 predicted proteins | sample Stecom2015_FD_80414 | JGI IMG/M metagenome (GOLD analysis project Ga0079224, IMG submission 80414) | Agricultural soil microbial communities from Utah to study Nitrogen management - Steer compost 2015 | ecosystem: Environmental > Terrestrial > Soil > Agricultural land | place: USA: Utah...
ACCCAGATCGCCTGCGAGAACGCCGAACAGCACATGGAAGGGATCTCCCGACACTTCGCCAAGACCGAAGAGGTCATGAAGAAGCAGAAGCGCCGCCGTGCCGCCCGTCGCAGCGCCGCCCGCACCGAGGCCCCCGCTGCGGTTCCCTCGGAACGGGGCGTGGGCGGGCCGGTCGAGTGAGAACCGCCGGTCTCAGCTCCCCGTACGCAGGGCGGCCGCCGCCAACAGCACCCACCCGCCGATGAAGGCCAGGCCTCCCAGCGGGGTGATGGCCCCCAGCCAACGCACCCCTGAGAGGGCGAGCACGTAGAGGCTCCCCGAGAACAGCAGGATCCCCGCGGTGAACGCCCATCCCGAGGCCGTCACCAGCGCGTGGCCCCGCAGGTGCGCCACCAGCCCCACCGCCAGCAGCGCGAGCGCGTGGTACATGTGGTAGCGGGCCCCGGTCTCGAACACCGCGAGCAGATCCGGCGTGAGCCGGGACTTCAGGCCGTGCGCGCCGAAGGCTCCCGCGGCGACGCTCAGCGCGGCGTTGATCGCTCCCCAGGCCATCCAAGGTCCCATCACGTGCCTCCTCAAGGCGGTGGTCCGGATGCGGCTTGCCGGTTGCGTCGCCCCCGGTCAACCGATCCCTTCACCCGGACGATCGAACTCGGTGGGTAGGCGACCGGGCACGGAGAAGGCTGACTTCTGCAACGGGCCTGCGGTAGACGTGGTGACCGGCATGCGTCGCTCCCTCGCCCTCGCGCTGACCCTCGTGGCCCTCGTCGCCTGTGACCGCGGCGCCGCCGATCATCTCCAGCGCGGGAACGACGCCCGCTTCGAACGCCGCTACGAAGAGGCGCTCGGTGAGTATCGCCGCGCACTCGAGGCGCTGGAGCGCGAGCCCAAGGATCCTTCGGCGGCGAACGTGCTGCGCGCGCGGATCCTGCGCTCGGCCGCGGACGTCTACTGGTTCGAGCTGCGAAAGCCGCGTGACGCGGTCGGCGTCTACCGGGAGCTCATCGAGCGAAGCCCGGAGGCGCCTGAGACGCTGGAAGCCCGGGTCATCCTGGCGCGGATGCTGGACGAGGCGCTGGGGGATCCGCGCGGCGCCATCGACGTGCTCGAGGGTGCCATCCAGCGCAACCCACCCCAGGTCGCCGAGCTCAGCTACCGCAAGGCCTCGCTCTACTACTCCATCTCCGACTACGCCCAGGCCGCCCTCGAGGCGTCGCGCCTGGTCGAGCGCTTCAGCAACAGCGAGTGGGTCGACGACGCGCTGCTCCTGCGTGGCCAGGCGTTGGCGATGATCGAGGAGCGGCGCGAGGAGGCGTTCCGTGCGTTCGAGGAGCTCGAGACGCGGCTTCCCGACTCCCCGCTGGTCCCTCACGCGATCTTCGAGCGCGGGCGGCTGTTGTCCGAGTCGGGCAGCCGTGAAGAGGCCATCGAGGTGTGGGTCACCGCGCTCGAGCGCCATCCGCAGCCCCAGCTCGTCCAGGACGCCATCGCCCGCGCGCGTGAGCAGCTCCTGCGCAAGGCCGCCGAGCCCGTCGAAGCGCCCCGGCGGACCGTCCGCCGCGCCCGCACCTCCGAAGAGGCCATGCGGGCCCCGTCCGTCGTCACGCCTTAGGCACGCGGTGTCGACGCCCCGGTGTCGGCGTGCGTGTTAAGCATCCCGCCATGAAGCTCGACACCAGCAAGGCTCTCTTTCAGCGCGCCCAGGCGGTCATGGCCGGTGGCGTGAACTCCCCCGTGCGCGCGTTCCGTGGCGTGGGGGGCACCCCCGTCTTCTTCGAGCGCGCCGAGGGCGCCTGGCTCACCGACGCGGACGGACAGCGGTACCTGGATTTCGTGGGCAGCTGGGGGCCGATGATCCTCGGCCACGGCCACCCCGAGGTGAAGGCGGCGATCGCCTCGACCCTGGAGCGCGCCACCTCGTTCGGTGCGCCGCACCGGGGCGAGGTCGATTTCGCCGAGCTGATCTGCAAGCGCGTCCCCTCGGTGGAGAAGGTGCGCCTGGTCTCCAGCGGCACCGAAGCGACCCTCTCGGCCATCCGGCTCGCCCGCGGTGCGACCGGTCGCGCGCGCATCCTCAAGTTCGAGGGCTGCTATCACGGCCACGGCGACAGCTTCCTGGTGAAGGCCGGCAGCGGCGTGGAGACCCTGGGACTGCCGGACTCCCCCGGCGTTCCGGCGGGGCTCGCCGAGCTCACCCTCACCGCGCCCTTCAACGACCTCCCGGCCGTGGAGCAGGTCTTCGCCGCGCACGGAGATGCGCTGGCCGCAGTCATCCTGGAGCCCATCGTGGGCAACATGGGGCTGCTGCCCCCGGCGCCCGGATTCCTCGAAGGCCTTCGCGAGCTGTGCACCCGCCACGGCGTGGTCCTCATCTTCGACGAGGTCATGACCGGTTTCCGCGTGGCCCCCGGCGGCGCGCAGGAGCGCTACGGGGTCAGGCCCGACCTGACCACGTTCGCCAAGATCGCGGGCGGCGGGCTGCCGCTGGGCGCCTTTGGTGGACGCGCGGAGCTGATGAACCAGCTCGCGCCCGAGGGGCCGGTCTACCAGGCGGGGACGCTCTCCGGGAACCCGCTGGCGGTGGCGGCCGGGCACGCGACCCTCTCGTTGCTGGGCGAGCCTGACGTCTACGCGCGCCTCGAGGCGACCTCGGCGCAGGTGGAGTCCATCATGGTGGCGGAGGCACGCGCCTCCGGGGTGCCCTTCACCTTCAACCGCATCGGCAGCATGTGGACCCTTTTCTTCTGCGAGGGGCCGGTCACCGACTACGCCAGCGCCAAGCGCGCGGACACCGGCCGCTTCGGCCGCTTCTTCCACGCCATGCTCCAGGAAGGCGTGTACCTGCCCCCCAGCCAGTTCGAGTCCTGCTTCGTGAGCCTTGCCCACGACGCCGAGGCGCTCGAGCACCTCGCCCGCGCCGCCCGCCGCGCCTTCTCTGCCCTTGCCTGAGTCTCCTCCCCAGAACGGAGGCCCTGCGGCCTCCGGTCAACTCCCCATGGAGTTCGGTCCCTTCCGCCTGGTCCGCAAGATCGGCGTGGGGGGGATGGGAGAGGTGTATCTGGCGATCGAGGAAGCCGACGGCACCGCCCGCGCCTGCGTGGTGAAGAAGGTCCTCCCGCACCTGACCGCGCAGACCCAGTTCGTCCACCGCTTCCTCGACGAGGCGCGGGTCGCCACGCGGCTGCGGCACCCCAACATCGCCCGGGTGCGATCCATGGGAGAGGTCGACGGGGAGTACTACCTGTCGATGGAGTACGTGCAGGGCAAGACCCTCAGCCGCTTCGGTGCGCGGTTGCGCGAGCAGGGGACGCCCATGCCGGTGGGGTTGGCGCTGCTCACCGGCGAGCTGGTGTGCGCGGGCCTCAGCCATGCCCATGCGGCGACCGACGATCACGGACAGCCGCTGCAGCTGGTCCACCGGGACCTCTCTCCAGCAAACGTCTGCATCAGCTACGACGGAGAGGTGAAGATCATCGACTTCGGCGCGGCGCACTCCACGCTGAAGGAGGCGCAGACGGCGCCGCGGGTGGTCATCGGCAACCTTGCGTACATGGCCCCGGAACAGGCCCGCAAACGCTGGGTCGATGGACGTGCGGATGTGTACTCGCTGGGCGCGGTGCTCTGGGAGCTCCTCACCCATCAGGCGTTCAAGCAGGAAGGGGATCCCATCGAGCGCTGGCGAAAGGCCGCGAACCCCGAGTGGGCGGCGCCCAGCAGCCTGCGCCCGGAAATCCCCGTCGAGGTGGACCGGGTCATTCTCAAGGCCCTCTCGGTGCCCGTCGATGGCCGCTGGCCCGACGCGGCCGCCTTCGGGATGGCGCTCGGGGAGCTTCGTGCGCGCGTGGCGCCGGAGGCCTCGGAGGAGCAGCTCGGAGCGCTGCTGCGCAACACCTTCAAGCGGGAGAGCGCGGCGGAGATTTCCATCCTCGAGCGCATGCTGGCCGAGGCGAACCGCGACGTCGCTCCGGCCGTTCCCGTCGCCCCCGCACCGCCCCGGCGTCGGACGCCGCCCGGGACGCGGCCGATCCCCCGCCGCGATGAGCCGGAGGGGGGACCCGCTCCGGAAGAGGAGGAGCCCGAGACCACCGGCGGCCAGGTCACCATGCGCGAGCTGCCGGGAAGGACCGCCACCGCTCCGCGTCCGGCTCCGGAGAGGGCGCCACGAAGTGTCGATGACCGCGCCGAGACCGTCGCCGAGATGCCGGCCCTGAGCGATGAGGACACCACGGGAAGCGGTCTGACCGCCGAACTCGCCGAGGTCACCGCGCCTCAGGATGACCGCCCCGGTCCCCCCATCGCCACGGACGCTGGTCCCTTTCCCCGTCCGCGGCGGCCCAGCGCGGTTCCGGCGACCGAGCTCATTGCGCCTCCCTCCGTAGACGTGTCCGTGGCTCAGCGGTCCCGCCCCGAGCGGCGCCAGGAGGTCGGGACGGCGCAGGAGCTGAAGGTCCTGCGGGAGCTCGATGCCGATGCCGACGAGACCCCCAGCGAGGCTCTCGACGAGCCGCCCACCGCGGATTTCGACACCCTGGGGCGTCAGCGTGCGCTGCTGATCGGTGGGACCATCTTCCTCAGCGCACTCGCATTGGGGCTCTTCCTGGTCCTGCTTTTGACGCGGTGAGCCGTCCGTCGTTTCTGGAAGTGCCCCACGGAAGCCGCTAAAGAGCGGGGTCTGTCCACCCGACCAAATCGGAGCCATTCATGCGCAGCCTGCTGCTGATCCCCGTTCTGCTGAGCCTCACCGCCTGTGGCAACACCCTCTCCCGGACCGACGCCATCAACGAGGCTGCGCACGCGGCTTGTGACTTCTACGCGCGCTGTGACCAGATCGGCGCCGAGCAGAATGACGCGTATCCGAACCGGGATGAATGCGTGACCGAGTGGCGCTCCACGTTCCAGAGCCTGTGGACGTTCGATGCCTGCGAGGACAACATCAACCCGGATGGGTTCGATGCCTGCATCACCCGGCTCGAGATCATGCAGTGCTCGAACGTCCTCGATCTCATCAGCGCGCTGGGCAGCTGCACGCAGGGCAACGTCTGCGGCGGCCAGACCAACTGATTTCCGAGGTGAGATGCCTTCCCGGACCGGATGTCGGGTGCCGGGGAGGCGGCCCTCCTCTTTGAAAGGTCGCCCGTATGTCCCCGCGCCCCTTCCGGATCCTGGGCCTCCAACAGATCGCCGTCGGCGCGCGTGACAAGCGAGCGCTGCGCCGCCTCTGGGGGGACGTCCTGGGCCTGTCCATCGAAGGCACCTTCCGCAGCGAGAAGGAGAACGTGGACGAGGACATCGCGGTGGCCGGCGTGGGTCCCTTCCGGGTGGAGGTGGACCTCATGCAGCCCATCGATCCCGACGCGAGGCCGCGCGTCCATGAGCCCGCGCTGAACCACGTCGGCCTGTGGGTCGATGACCTGCAGGCGGCGCACACCTGGCTCGAAGCACAGGGCGTGCGCTTCACGCCCGGTGGCATCCGCAAGGGCGCGGCCGGTCACGACGTCTGCTTCATCCACCCCAAGGGCAACGAGGCCTTCCCCCTGGGCGGTGAGGGCGTGCTCATCGAGCTGGTGCAGGCTCCCGCGGAGGTCCGGGAGGCCTTCGAGCAGGCAGCCCGGTCCGGCTCCTGAGCCAGCGCGCCCTTCAACGCGAGGCGCTCAGGCGCGTCGAGCGGCTGCGTCGCAAGGGCAGCGTCGCCGATGCGCTGCAGGCGGTCGAAGCGCTCGCCGAAGCCCTCCCTGACGATGGCCGGGTGGCGCTGGAGTGGGCGCGGACGCTGCACGGATATGCGGACGATCCCGCCGCGGCCCTGCAGCAGGTCGACCGCGCGGTGGTGCTCGCGCCGGGGCTGCATGGTGCCCGGTTCGAACGGGCATTGTTGCATCTGAAACTGGGTCGGCCCCAGGAGGCGCTCGACGGTCTCGACGCACTGCTGGCGACCGGGATGCGGCACCCGGAGCTGCTCCACGTGCATCGGGCGCGTGCCTACGAGGGGATGGCGGCGTTTTCCGACGCGCTCGGGGCCTGGCAGATGGCGATCCGCAGCGCGCGCCCTTCCGCCTGGCTGCATTGGCAGCACGCCCGTGTGGCGTGGCGGATGGGGAGACTGCGGGATGCCGCCGAGGCCCTGAACCAGGCGGCCTCAGTCGCCGCGGAGGACAAGGAGGCGCCCGATCCGGAGCTGCTTCTCGACCTGGCGGAGGTGGAGTGGGCGCTCGGCGCAACGGCCCGGGCGCGCAGAGCCCTGGAGCAGGCGGCTGCGGCCCTCTGGCCGGAGGAGGTCGAGCTGCTCGCCCGTCATGACCTGCTCGAAGCGCGTCTTGCGGCGCCGGAGCCCTGACAGGCCGGGGGGCGTGGCGAGGGGAGCGTCGGTCCCGCCCTGCTGCCCGTCTTCGGCTGCAGGGCAGGTCGGAAAAAGGGACGTCAGCGCCGGAGGGAGTTGGGAGCGCCCTCGAAGCTGCTGGGGGAGCCGACCAGCTCCTCCTGACGGCGCTTGGCCTCGCTGAGCACCAGCTTCTTCATGGCGGCGGCCTCGAGCATCGCCAGCTCGATGCGCTGCTTGCGCTCCTCCACCCGCTCGCGCTCGAACCGCGGCGTATCCTGGGGAAGCTGGAACTGCTCGGCGCGGGTGTAGAGCGCGCGCAGCTTGGTGAGGGCCTGGAAGACATCCTGGAGCTTCTCGAAGAAGTCTCCCCAGCGGCCGGTCACCATGGCCACCGAGACCGCGACCGCCACCTCGACCACCGCCTCGACGATCTCGGTCGTGAGCGTGTCGAACTCCTGGACCGCCGGGCTCAGGGCCTCGACGGCGGGGCGCAGCATGGGGGCAGCGTTGATGAGGTCCTTCACCGTGGTCATGACGTGCTCCTTCGGCGCAGGGGCCTGAACGTGCCCCTCCTTCTGGATCTCCCGTGCTTTGCCGCCGGATGCAACCCGGGCGCAGGAGCAGGGAAAGCCTGAGGTGACGCCCCTTTGCGGAGAGCGCCCGCGCGCTTCAGCGCATCTTGCCGACGGTCAGTCCCGGTGGGATGAACGCCACGTCGTCCGACCGCTCTCCGGCCTCCACCGCTTCGACCTCCTCATGCGAGGCGCCGGACACGATGAGGCGGAACTTCTCGGCGGCCTCGGCGTGGTGCCCGGCCTGGGAGGGGTCCAGCATCATGATGAGCTGCCAGAAGAGCGCGGCGTGTTCCCGCTCCTCGTCCATCACGTGATCGAGGATCCGCTTGGCGGCGACGTTGTCCGTCGCGTCGATGTACGAGGCGTACAGGTTGATGGCGTCCATCTCGGACTCGAGCGAGAGACGGATGACCCGCGCGAGCTCGGAGTCGGTGAGCTTGCGGTCGGGCGTGAGGTGCGTGAACGGCGGGGTCTGCGGCATGAGCGTCCTCCGGAGCCGCGTACCGTCCCAGAGGCCGTGCGCGAATGCCACCCTTCCGGAGCAGGCATGCCAGCCGGTTCACCCTGTGCTCCGCAGCGGCGCTTCGGAGCGGTGTCGTGTTGCACCGACGCGCGGCCGGACCGCCAGAGGCGCCGGGCGTCCCGTCCTGATCCCACCCCCGGACATCGGGGCGTTGCCGCCAGGGCGTTCGCGTGGTAGCAGGCGCGCCCGAAGGCGGAAGGGCACCCTGTGAGTGAAGACGGACCAGGCAAATCGGACGGCCTGTCCTCGCTCGCGCGGGGGATGCGCAGCGCGCAGCCATGGCTCGATCTCGCCTGGCGGTTCATGGGGTCGGCGTTGGTGTGGGGGTTGGCGGGGTACTTCGCCGACCGGTGGTTGGGGACCTCACCCCTGTGGTTGTTGGTGGGGTTCTTCGGCGGGCTGGTGGTGGGCTTCATCGCCCTCCTGAAGGCCACGTCGAAGATGTCGAAGCAGCAGCAGCGTGAGTCGAAGAAGCGGAGCGAGTGACGTGATGCAGGGCCTGGCGCAGGACGGAGAAGCACGAAAGGCGGTCGTCCGCCTCTCGACCGTGCTGGCTCTGGCCGTGCTGGCCCTCCTCTGGCGTGAAGGTGACGCGGGGATCAGCGCCGCGCTGGGCGTGGTGCTCTCGGTCGGCACCGGCTTCGTCGCGCTGTGGAAGAAGCGTCAGGGCCTGGGCTCGAGCAACCAGGGCGTGCTGCTGGGCGTCGTCTGGGTCTTCTTCCTGCGCGTCCTCGTCGTCGCCACCGGGCTGGTGGTGGTCTCACGCTGGGAGTCGGGCAGCCCGCTCGACTACATCGCCGGGGCCTTTCTGGCCTACCTGGCCGGGCAGTTCATCGAAGTGAAGTACCTGTTGGCCGCCTCGAAGCCGGCCGCCGCGAGGAGCGAGTGATGTCGCGCATCTGGATTCTCGTCGCCGCCCTGTTGTGGGCTGCCCCGGCCCTCTCTGCGCCTTCCTCGGTGGAGGAAGAGGAGGAGAGCGTCGCCGACTACGTCCTGCACCACATCGCGGACGGCCCGAACTGGGAGATCGAGGTCCCCCTCAGCTACGACCACATCTACATCCCGCTGCCGGAGATCCATGTCCCCCTGTCGGCCGGAGCCTGTGAGCTGGTCGCGGATCCGGAGCACCCGGGCCAGATGATGCGCCCGGGGCTCGGCGCCGGCTGCCTGGACCTCTCAATCACCAAGCACACGGTGATCATGTGGGTGGCGGCGGTGCTGCTCATCCTCGTCATGCTGCTGGTGCCCAACCGCAACAAGCAGCAGCTCGTGCAGCGCGGCACCTGGGCCAACATCGTCGAGATGATGGTGCTCTTCGTCCGCGATGAGCTGGCCATCAAGAACATCGGGCCGAAGCATGGGCCGCGCTACACGCCCTACCTGCTCACCATCTTCTTCTTCATCCTCTTCATGAACCTCCTGGGGCAGCTCCCCTGGAGCGCGGTGGCCACCAGCAACCTCGCGGTCACGGCGGCGCTGGCCCTCTGCACCTTCGTGGTCACCCAGGTGGCATCCATCCGGGTGCAGGGCATCAAGGGCTACCTGGCCCACCTGACCGGCGGTGTCCACCCGCTGCTGTGGGTGATCATGGTGCCGGTCGAGGTCCTCGGCCTCTTCACCAAGCCCTTCGCGCTGACGCTGCGACTCTTCGCCAACATGGTCGCCGGCCACATCATGATCTTCTTCCTGCTCGGCCTGATCTTCATCATGAAGAGCGCGGCCGTGGCGGTGGTCAGCGTGCCCTTCGCCATGGGCATCTTCTTCCTCGAGTTCTTCGTCTCCTTCGTGCAGGCGTTCATCTTCACCATGCTCTCCGCCCTCTTCATCGGCATGGGCGTGCAGACGCATGAGCACGACGACGTCGACCCTGAAGGGACCGGCCACGCGGCCGCCCACTGAGCTTCAACACCTGTAGGTACCCGGCGATGCGAAAGGTCGCCGGAGGTCGTCCACCGGGCCATCCGCGGGCTCCCCCGAAGACCAGAGCGGGTCCGCAGCAGTCAGCAGTCACCCATCCCAGAACCCGGCAGCGGGGACTCCCCGCCTCATCGCCGGACCCTTGAAGGAAGTCTCACCATGACGAACATCGCCCTCGCGTACCTCGCTGCTGGCCTCGGCGCCGGCCTCGCCGTTTTCGGTGCCGCCCTCGGCATCGGCCGCCTCGCCTCCGCCGCCCTCGAGGCGACGGGCCGCCAGCCCTCCGCCGCCGGTGACATCCGCACCTCGATGATCATCCCGGCCGCCTTCATCGAGGGCGTCGGCCTCTTCGGCGTCGTCGTGTGCCTCCTGCTGGCCCTCAAGTAGTCCCGGGTTCTCCGGAAGGGGCGGTGGTCTGAAGGGTGCGCCCGGAAGACCCCGCCCCGAGCCGGAGCCGCAACGCTCCCGGTGCCCGGGCCGAAAGGCCAGGTATCGGACCCGCAGTCCCTGACCCCGCACTTTTCGGGAACCTCATCATGCCCCTGCCCCTGCTCGTCGCCGCCAGCTTCGTGGATGTCCGCCCCGGCCTCATCTTCTGGACCCTCGTCACCTTCATCCTGGTGTTCGTGGTGCTGCGGTGGAAGGCGTGGGGCCCGATCCTCACCGTCGCCGAGGAGCGCGAGAAGCAGATCACCAACGCCATCGAGTCGGCGAAGCGTGAGCGCGCCGAGGCCGAGAAGCTCCTCGCCGAGCAGAAGACCGCCATCGCCGATGCGCGCCGTGAGGCGGCCGAGTCGCTGCGGAAGAACCAGGCCGAGATGGAGGCTTTCCGCAACGAGCTGATGGCCCGGAGCCGCGAGGAGGCCGACGCCCTCAAGGAGTCCGCCCGCCGCGAGATCCAGGAGGAGCGCGCGAAGGCCGTTGCCGAGCTCAAGGCACAGTCCGCCGACCTCGCCATCGCCATCGCCGGCAAGCTCCTCAACGAGCGCCTCGACGACGCGAAGCAGCGGGAGCTGGCGCAGCAGTTCGCGCAGTCGCTCGCCACCGAGCGCGCCCAGGCCTGAGCGCCCTGACGCACCCGGACCCCGCTGGATGCGGCAGGCCCAGCACGAAGAGGTCGTCTCCACCCGGGGGCGGCCTCTTGGCCGTTGCGGGCCCTGAGGGCGCCCGAGGCTTGCCTCCCACGCGCTGACGCGTTGAAGTACCCGGCGATGAAGACGCCGACCCCCGCGATCCAGGAGCGCCAAGGCGAGCGGCGCCCGCGGCGACTGCGCCCGGCGGGGCCGGTCCGTCAGGCCTGCCTGCTCGAGGTCCCCACCGTGGACCGCCTGCCCTCAGCGCCCCTGGACGTGGAGAGCGAGGACGACCCGGTGCCCGGCGCTCCCCCCCACCTGCGGCAGCTGCGCCTGGTGCTCTAGTGCGCGCGCCACTTCTTCGCGCCCTCCCGCGGGGGCAGGGGCCGGGACCGGGACGACTGTGTGTGCTCCTGCTGATGGTTGCGCTCGCAACCGGTTGTGGGGCGTCCGGCGACGACATCCGGCTGCCGCCGCTGACGCCCGAGGATTGGGTCGTCCACTGGGCGGAGGCCTTTGATCCGGCCGACCTGGACGGGGACGGTCTGCCGGATGCGGCCGAGGACTGGATCGCCGAGCGCTGGGCGCCCGAGCTGCGGCTGCCCCCCGACGACATCGATTGGACCCGGCCGGCCAACGTGGACTGGTACCTGCCCTACGTCCACATGCGCTTCGATCACCCGCGCTGCCCGGACCACGAGGTGCTCCCCCTGGGTGGAGTCACCCAGCAGAACCTCTCACGCCAGACGCACGAGCGGGCCGAGGGGCTGGGCCTCTGCAGCCACACCGGGGAGGTCGTGTCCTCCGGCAACGCCGAGCTGGGCTTCTTCCTCCAGCCGCCCGATGACGCGATCCACGCCGGAAGCTCCAACCCCGCGGACTGGCGCACCTACGTCCACGTGAAGGCGAGCGCCTCCCATCCGGGCGCGGTCGACATCCAGTACTGGTTCTTCTACCCGTACAACGACTGGGTCGCCTCGGTGAACCACGAGGCGGATTGGGAGCACATCACCGTGGTGGCCTCGGGAGACGGGACGCTGCGAGGGGTCTGGTACGCCAACCACAACGGCGGGGACTGGTACGAGCCCGGGGAGGTCCCCCTGACCGCTGAGGGCCGACCGGTGGTGTACGTCGCGGATGGCAGCCATGCCTCCTACCCGGTGGCGGGGACCTTCAATCACGGCCCCGGCTTCGATGACCGGACCTACGACGGAGGGCCGGTGTGGCGCACCTGGGAGAACTGGGTGAACGTCGGCGAGCGCGGCGCGGTCCGCAACGGTCAGTTCTTCATCGAGTACGGCGGCCGCTGGGGGGAGGTGGGGGAGACAAGCTTCACCAGTGGACCTCCGGGTCCAGCTTTCCAGGACGCCTGGAACGCGCTCTAGGGCCGCGCGTGTTACACCTCCGGCCACCAACCGGGCGGCCGCCCTGACGGCGGCACGGGAGCCGGAGGAGAACACACGCGATGAGTGAGCACGAGACGCAGCGGGTTCAGACGTGGAAGTCCCAGGGAGTGCCGGAGCAGCTGCTCCGACGCGGGGCGCCCGATGAACCCACGGTCCTGGAGCTCATCGGGGACGTCTTCGATCTCGGCGGCTTCCGTCAGCTCACCAGCGGCGACGAGGGGCTGGTGCACCTGGCCTTCGACGAGGGGCGCGCGACGTGGAGCATCATCACCAGCCGCCTGCTCCGCGTGGATGGCCCCTTCGGTTCGGTCTCCGGGGACGTGGCCTTCCGCGCCGCCACCGAGGATTGGGGGCCTCTCGAGGACACCGAGGAGGATGAGGACGGGGGGCGCTGCTTCTACTTCGAGCACGGTGAGGCCCACCTGAACGGCGATGGGAGCCTGCGCGACTTCGCCCACTACCATGAGCTGGAGGACGGGACCCAGGACGGCGCGACCCCCGGCGCGGAGGACTGAGCGCCAGCGGCCGGGCACCCGGCCGGCTTCCGGGCCCCACCCAGGGGGAAGGCCCGTGTCGCGCGGCCCGGGAGCTCAAGCGCTGATCCGTTTGGGCGCACGACCGATGCGTCCCGACGGGTGACTTCCAGGGGAAAGGGCGATGCCGCGGCCTCCCCGCGGCGCCCCGGATTCAGGAGGTCGGCAGGTCGAGCCCGTTCGCCTCGATGAACCGGACGAGCCCGGCGATGGACTCCGGGCGGACCTGAAGATGCGGCGGGATCGCCTCCAGGCCTCCGAGCTGGTGCTCGAGATGCGGTTGCGGCGTTCCCACCCGGGCGTCGCTGTCGGCCTCGATACGGAACCGCCCTTCGTCGTCGGGATCGACCCCGTGGGCCGCCTCGACCAGGAGGAGCACCTCATCGGGAGAGAGCTGTCCCACTGCCTGGAGGAAGTCCCTGGGCTCCACGCCGAGGTGCTCGGCGATGGCGTTGAGGACCGGTCCCACGCTGCGGCCACCGGAGTCCGCGTTGCGCAGGTGGTAGGTGACGTCGCTGGAGAGGCCCGCCGCCTCCAGAAATGCCTGGGTGTGGCCGTTCTCCATCACGTTGGAGGCCCGAACGCGATCGAGCTGGACCAGCGCAATCCCCGCGCCGGCGGCGATGGCGAGCCCCACCCCGGTGGAGCCCGCGAGCGCGATGACCGCACCGGCTGCCTGCGCCATGTGGAGGGAGCCCTTGGCCGGGTCCCCTGCCTCGAAGGCCAGGGCGGCCTCATAGGTCGACAACCCCGCGCCCAGTGCGCCGGCGACCTGTCCGGCCACCTTGAAGGTGGTGGCCGCCCCTCCCTTGAGGAGCGACACGTTCCGCGTGACGCTGGAGGCCAGCTCCACCGCCGAGGTGCCCAGGCCGGAGGCATTGCTGAGCACGCCGATGGCGTTCTCCAGGCTCTGCTCGTCGAGGAAGTCGCCCACCGCATCGGCGGTCGCGATCGCCCCCAGGACCACACCCGCGGTCCGGAAGGCGAGGCCGAAGCTCCGCTCCGCAGAGAACGGCCCCTCGCTCCTGAGGTCATCCAGGGCGGAGTTCATCCGCTCCATCGCCTCCGCGGCCTCCTCCGGGCTGGAGGCGGTCGCGAGCTCCCCGAGCTCGGAGGTGAGGGTCTCCATCTGGGTCGGCGAGAGGCCGAAGACCCCCGCCTGGCGGTTCAGCGAGGCCAGGGCGCGCTCCACGGCCTGCAGATCCCCGGTGCCGCTGGCGGCCAGGGCCTGCTCCACGGTGTGGTTCAGCAGGAGCTTGCCGGCCTTCTCCAGGTAACCGGCCTTGTCGTCCACCTGCTCGGCCACGTCGGCGATGCGGTCCAGGATGCTGGTGTCCCCGGACGCCAGCAGGACGTCGACCGACGCGTGGCCGTTCTCGACGTTGTTCAACGCATCGGGGACGCGCTCGATGAAGTCGTTGAGGCGCGCGCTGAGGTCCTCGGCGTGGTCGAGTCCGCTCACGCCGGGGGGAAGCGCGTGAACGCCGTTGAGGAGTTCGAGGGCGGGGCCCGCATAGGCTTCCAGCTCCGCGTAGGCCGGGTGGCTGTCACGGAAGGCGTCGATGGCCGCCTGGAGCTCCTCGTCGCCCATCATGGGACCCCAGTCCTGGATGAGCCGGGCGAGGTCGGCGTTGTGGGCATCGACCGAGGAGGTCAGGTCCTCCAGCCGCTCTGCATGCTTGGCGGTCGAGGCCTCCACGTTCTGAAGGATGTCGTCCGCAGTGCCGGACTCTCCGTTCGCGGCGAGCTGGCGGATGACCTCCATGGTGAGGGCCGAGCTCGCCCGCTCGATGCCGCCGTCCCGGTCGAAGGCGTTGCCTCCGAGGAGGGTGTTGCCCAGCGCCTCATCGAACCGCCCGATGCCCCGGTCGGTGATGACCTCGGCGAGCTGGCCCGCGAGGCGTTCGATGACGGCGTCTCCGCCGGGCGCCCGACCCGCGAGCTCCGCAGCCAGGCCGAGGTCGGCGACGGTCTGATCGAAGCGCACCTGCGCCTCGTTGGGCAACCCGAACTGGGAGCCGTCCGTGCCTCCTGACGCATCACCGAGTGCC
>Ga0079224_100007828_pt1 | contig 14397 bp, 15 predicted proteins | sample Stecom2015_FD_80414 | JGI IMG/M metagenome (GOLD analysis project Ga0079224, IMG submission 80414) | Agricultural soil microbial communities from Utah to study Nitrogen management - Steer compost 2015 | ecosystem: Environmental > Terrestrial > Soil > Agricultural land | place: USA: Utah...
CGCCGCGCCATCCAGTAGATGGCCAGGATCGAGTCGGTGTCGAAGTCGTCGAAGAACCGCCGGATCGGGAACCCGGTCTGCCGGCGGCAGATCCGGTTGTCCTCGGGGCCGATGTCGGCGAGGTGCAGGCGCCGTTCGTCGCCGGCGAGCGAGATGACGGCCACTCGGCCGGCTCGCTCCTGGGGTTCTCGGACGGCCGGCGAGTTGGGGGTGCTACCGGGCCTCGGTGCGATGGGTGCCATGTCGTGCCTCCATGGTCGGATCGGGGGTCTCGGGGGTTTCGCCGACGTCGCTCTCCGGGGTCTCCCCGGTGGCGGTCGGCGACTCGGGGGTCTCGGCCGCGGTCGGCCGCTCCGGGGTCTCCGTGCCGCTGCGCCGGCGGCGGCGCCGGCCGGATGCCGCGGTGAACACGCGCTGCTCGCACAGGCGCTCTCCGAGGTCGTCCGGGACCTCGACGGGCTCACCCCGCGGCATCCACACGTCCCCGTGCACCGGGGCGAGCCGGACCCCGTCACCGGGACCGTCGTAGATCACGTGCATGCGGACCTCCCTGGGGTCACTGGAACCCGGCCCGGCGGGCGACGGCCACGACCCCATCGGCGATCATGTCGACGACCTCGTCGGTCGCCCGGTTGATCGGCTCGCCGATGAAGTACGGGCGGCCGCCGGTCTCGCCCGGGTCCCACTGGTTGCCGATCCAGGGCCGGAACTGGCGGGCCTCCGCCGGGCGGTAGCGGTGCCACCCGTACCAGCCGGACCGCTGGGTCTGGCCGAGGAACACGCCGAGCTCGTCGCCGCCCTTCGGCGTGATCCGGACGAACGCCGCCCGCTGCGTGGCCCGCCCCTTGATGACGCCCTTCGCCCGGCTGGGCGCCGCCGCCTCCGCCCGGGCGGCGACCATCTTGGCGGCGCGCAGCCACACCTGGCGCAGCTCCTTGCCGAGCTCCTTGTCGATGCGCTTGAGGGCTTTGCGCAGGTCGTCCAGGCCGCGGGCCTGGACCACGAGCATCACAGCTCGGACTGGGCGGTCTTGAGCACCGCGGTGAAGCCGCCGGCGTCCGTGCTCGTGCCGATGACCTTGATGGGGATCTCGGTCACGACCAGGTCCCGGCCGGGGACCTCGGGGGTGATGCCGTCGTAGCGGACGTTCATCGTGATCTCCGCCTGCGCGGAGGCCGACGCCGACATCGACAGGACCATCGACAGCTCGTCGCCGTCGAGGAACCGCTGGTACTGCTGGGTGGAGGTGAACTCCATCGTCGCGGTGCCGGTGATCTCGGTGAGGTCCATCTGGACGGGCTCGTCGATCTCGCCCTGGCCGATGCAGATGCGCTCGTCGGAGAGGTTGTTCTCGCCCTCGAGGTTCAGCTCGCGGACGCACACGTCGGAGCCGGAGATCGTCACGCCGCCCTGGATGTAGGTGTACGGCTTGGCGGCGTCGGTCCCGTAGGACGCGGCGGCGAGCGCGATGCCGTTGGTCTCGCTCTGCGCGATGAGCGAGAGGCCGAGGGTGGCGATCTGCTCGGCGACGACGGACAGCGACCACGACCGGACCTTCACGCCGTGGTAGGTGAACGGGATCACGGTCCCGGACACGGTCGGCTTGCCGACCTGCACGGTGAGGCTCTTGCCGGTGAGGTTGCCGGGCGTGATGGTGTGGGTGCCGACGCCGCCGGAGAACGACGACGTCATGCTGCCGAGCATGTGCTTGAACAGCAGCGCCATGTTCTGCTGGAACCACTCGTGGCCGACGTCGCCCTCGATGGTGCGCCGGCCGGGCGCCCACTGCTCGGACCGGATCAGATGCTGGCCCGCGATGATGCCCTCGGACTCCATGCGGGCGATGTCCTGGGTCAACGACTCGTTGACGAGCGGCACGAACCGGGTGACCGCACCAGGGTTCTCCCCGTAGGTGGTTTCCTCGATGTAGCCGATCTGGGCGAACTTTCCGCTCATGGCGGTTGCCTCCTGGTGGGACGAGGAGGCCGCTCGTGCCTAGCGGCCGGAGGGGTGGTCAGGGGAAGGAGCGGCGGGACCGGACTTCGACGATCAGCTCGCACGACGCAGCGTGGACGCCGGTCTGGCCGAGGCGTCCGGGGGTGCGGCGGTCGCCGATGGGGCCGAAGAAGCAGTAGTCGAAGACGTCGAGGCCGAGGTCGGCGAAGTCCCAGTCGCGCTGGCTGGCGGTGTCGCGCTGCACCTCGTAGAGCAGCTCATCGACCCGCTCGTCGACGGCGGCCTGGGTGCCGTTGGTCGAGTCGGTGCCGTGCACCTCGATGAGGATCGTCTGGTTGCGGGTCTCGTCGAAGCGCAGGTCGCTGCCGCAGAACACGACCTCGCTGTAGGTGGCCTCGGACTCGGCCATGGCGATGACCTCGAAGGTCCCGACCTCGGTGCGGATGTCGTCGCGGTTGACCGGGACGTACGGCAGCACGTTGGTGTGCGCCGCGAGGATGGCGGGCCGCTGCAGGAGGCGGGTGACGAACGCCGCCTTGATGAGCCGGGCCGTGGAGACCTGGGCCATCAGGCGATCCCGAACAGCTTGTTCTGGCCGATCTCCTCGGCCAGCAGGACCTTGGCCGCGTTGGGGAGGGCGAAGGTGGGGAACGACTGGCGGGGCACGTCGAACTCGCCCTGGGCTTCGAGGCCGGGCTCCCGGTCCCGCCAGAGGTTCTCGAGGGTGATCCGGGCGGCGTGCTTGAAGCGGGCGTCGACGTCGCTGGTGGATGCGACCCGGCCGGCGGTGTAGGTGACGGCGATGTTCTGGCGGCCGTACTCGAACCAGGCGTCCTCGCCGGAGGTGCGGCGCCGGATGTGCCCGTTGAACAGCGCAGGGTCGGGGTCGTAGCGGTCGGCGAGGTAGGCGTCGACGGGCTGCTGGGTGGTCGACTCGGGGGTCAGCGTGAGGGGGTTGCCGGAGCGGTGCTCGATCACCGTGGTGACGGCGATGACGGGCCGGTGCCGGAGGATGATCTTGCGCCGGTACCCGCGGCCCGAGCTGTTGGTGCCGTCGTGGAGCTCGTCGGTGACGGTGAGCGCGACGGTGTGCCCGGCGACCCGGTCGAGCTCGCGGGACACGGCGGTGATGTAGCTGGCGAGCAGGTCGTCCTCTGTGGAGTCGCCGGCGCCGATGCGGAGCGCCTGCTTGGCCTCGGCGAGAGTGAGGAGGTCGCGGGTGTCAGCCACCGTGGACGTTCTCCATCCAGCGGACGAACTGGTCGAACCTCTCCCGGAAGGGGCGTTGGTGGTCCGGGCCATAGGAGGCGACCCACTGGGCGTTCGACACGACCCGGACCATGGGGCCGGTCGGCCCGGGCGCGTCGACCACCGGCACGTCCACGTCGAGCAGCTTGAGCGCCATCTCGGCGACGTCGCGGCACGAGACCGCCGCGACCCCGCTGATGTTCACCGGTCCGGCGTACGGCTCGGTCATCACGGTCAGGACCTTGTCGATGGCGTCGTCGATGTAGATGTTCTGGCGGACCTGGGTCCCGTCGCCCCACAGCTCGAGCGGACGGCCGCTGCGGCGGCAGTCGAGGGCCTTGGCGACGACGGCGGGCGGGAACTTGGTGCGCTCGCCGCGGATGGTCTGCCCGGGCCCGAACACGGTGTTGAAGATCCCGACCCGCACGTCGAGCCGGCCGGCGGCGGCCAGGCCCTCGCAGAGGCGGAGCGTGGCGAGCTTCTCGACGCCGTAGAGGCCGTCGGGTTCGCCGGTGCCGATCATCCACTCGTGCAGGGTCTCGGCGTGGCCGGGCCGCTGGCGGGCGATCGGGTAGGAGCACGCCGAGGAGGCATAGAACACGCGGTCGACGCCGGCCTGCTCGCAGGCGTCGAGGACGTTGAGGCTCATCCTCGTGTTGTCGGCGTACGCCTCGGGGCCGTGGTGGTGGAGGAACCCGACGCCGCCGTGGTTGGCAGCAAGGTGGAACACCCAGTCGGCGCCACCGAACGCCGCGGGTGCGCCCGGCCGGCGTAGGTCGATGACGCTGCGCTCGGCGGCAGCCTTCCACGGCTCAGCGCGCTCCGGGTAGCCCTGGTCCGGCTCGACGATGTCGACGACCGCGACGTCGTGCCCGTCCGCGATGAGGCGGGCGGCGAGGCGGGACCCGATGAACCCCGCGGCGCCGGTGACAACGATCCTCATGGCGCCTCCCAGAGCTGGCGGCGGCGGTTGAACATGGCCTCGTCGGCCTTCACGTGCTTCTGGCCCCACCGGTACGTGTCGTCCATCGGCGCCATCCCGCGCCCGAAGTGGAGGTGCTCGACGACCGAGCCGAGGCACGGCCGGAACATGCCCCTGGCCGCGGCCACCCCGATGAACTCGGTGTCGGTGTACTGGTGGTCGTAGCCCTCGTTGAGCGCGACGCCGGGCCCCTGGTCGGGGGTGCCGCCGAGGGCCTCGATGTAGCTGCGGTGCACGAGGTAGTGGGTGGCATGCTCGCCCTGCCGCACGTACGGGTTGAACAGGTCGTTGGTCCCGATCACCGGCTGGGTCGGGTGTCCGTCGTCGCCCAGGGCGACCTCGGCGAGCGCGACGGCGTCCCAGTCGTGGTGGAAGCGGAGGTCGTCGGCGCCGGCGAACCACCACTCGGCCTGCGACGTGGCGACCGCGGTGTTGATGGCGCCGGCGTAGTTCCGGGACCGGTCGTTGACCACGAGCCGCACGCCCGGGTCCGTGTCCTCGAGCTGCTTGGCGGCGGCGATCGTGGGCTCGTCGTCGTGCTCGGCGATGAACGTGACGACGTGGTCGCTGGCGGTGGCCTCGTGGATGTTGGCGGCGACGCCGGGGAGCCGCTCGGGCCGCCACAGCGACGGGACCATGACGTCGATCGTGGGGGTGCCCATCAGCGGGTCCCGTCGTTGTGGGGGTGGAGCATGAACCGGTCGCCGTTCCACCAGCCGTCGAACGGCAGGTCGACGATCGGGGTGGCGGTGGCCCAGAGGGCGTACGGGAGGGAGATCTGGTCCTCGGGGCCCCAGGTGTCGATCTCGGACTGCCACATCTCGCCGAACTCGACGGTGGCCGCGGGGCGGCGGACCATGACGCCGGTGGCCCAGAGGCCCCAGTCGTCGGGGAGGCCGGCGGCGAGGTAGGCGTCGACCTGGCGGGAGAGGTCCCAGCCCGCGTACTTGGCCAGCGTGCTGGCGAGCTTCGCTTCCTCGCTGATCGTGGTGTGGAACGGGTGGCGGAACGCCCCGATGACGCCGTCGCCGAGCTGCTCGACCAGCTCTCGGATCAGCGACGGGGACCGGACCTCGATGTGCCCGTCGAGCCACACGACGACGTCGGCGTCGGTGAACCGGTCGGGACGGCAGCGGGGCCACTTCGCCGCCATCCTCGGGAGGGTGCCGGCCGGGAGCCGGGCGACGAGGTTGCGCCACCCCGGTGTGGTGGCCGGCCGGTCGGTGATGAGGACGGCGTCGCAGGCGATGTCCTGCGCGGGGAGCGGCTTCGGGGTGTCGTAGCCACCGAACACGGCGGTCATCACGCACACCGAGGCGCCCCTGGTCGGCTGATGGACGGCCATCACTCCGGGACCCGGATCACGGCGAGGCCGTTGCAGTTCTCGTGCCACTCGACCTCGAGGCCCTCGTGGTGCGCGAGGAAGTCCTCGACGGCCGTGCGGACGGGGTACGGCGGCTGGCCGGCCAGGTCGCCGAGATGGTGGTCGAACGTCTCGACGGCGGTGTCGTGCAGGACGATGCAGCCGCCGGGCCTGACCCGCATCCAGTACGTGAGGAGCTCGTCGGTGGTGTGGTCGTAGGTGTGGACCGTGTCGATGAAGACGATGTCGGCCTGCTTGGGGAGCTGGTCGAGGACCTCGTCGGAGAGGTCGTCGCCCTGGATGAACCGGCACTGCTGGTGCGCGGTGATCATCGGCGGCCCGGACGTGGCGTCGACGGCCCAGAGGGTGCCGCCGGTCTGCTGCAGGGCGGCCAGCCACGCCACGGTCGACACGCCGGTGCGGACACCGAGCTCGATCACCGTCTCGGCGTCGAGCTTCACGGCCAGGTCATGCAGCGTCGGCAGGTGCTCTCGGATGTCGGAGGGCTGCTCGCAGAGGTGCTCGTAGAGTGGCCCGAAGTCGCCGGCCTTGACCCGCTCGGCGGCCGCGTCCGCCTCCATGATCTTCGTCCACTTGGCCTCGAACGCCGCCCGGTCGGCCTCCGTCTGGGCCCGGTGCTTCGACCAGGCGACGTCGCCGGCGGTCTGCGAGCCGCCATCCAGGTGCTCGACCTGGGCGGCGAGCACGATCCCGGCCTTCGATGGCCGGTCGTCGTATCCGCGGTGCGTGTCGGCCCGCAGGATCGACATGATCAGGTCGTTGTCCCCGAACCAGAGCCGGCACTCCTCCGGGAACCGGTAGCCGGTCGAGAACCACTCGCCCCGCACCATGAACGCGAACCCGGCGAAGCCGCCCGTGCCGTCGTAGCGGCCGGCGCAGATGTCCCTGGTCTCCACCACCGGGGTGGGCGCCGTGCGGCCGTCGTAGTTGCCGCACACCGCGGTCAGTGCCCGGTCGTCGGTGAGCGCCTGCGAGAGCGTGCGCAGGAACGCCGGGCCGAGCCGCAGGTCGTTGTTCAGGATCGCCACGTGCACCCGGGGGCCGTGGCGCCCGAGGGCGTAGTCGACGCCGGCGTTCCACATCTCGTTGATGCCGGCATCGGGCATGTCGAGCACGGTGAGGTCGTCCTGGCTGGCGAGCCAGTTCTTCGTCTTGGACCCGGACCCGTTGTCGCAGATGACGATCTCGGTGGTGTCGCCCTGCTCGCGCAGCTGGTGGACCAGGTCGCTGGTCAGGTCGAGGCGGTCCTTGACCGGGATGACGGCGACGATCGGCGGCCGCGGCACCCCGACGCCGTCGCGGATGTCCCGCGGGTACCAGATGCGGCCGTGCTTGCAGTGGCCGATCTCCAAGGTGCAGTCGACGAAGATCGGGTAGCCGAGCTCGCCCATGCGCAGGCAGAAGTCGATGTCCTCGCCCATCCAGTGCTCGGACACCGGCTGGCCGTCGACGTCCTCGTGGCGCTTGATCCGGACCCGCTCTTGGAACCAGCCGAAGTCGACCGACGGCTCCCGGAGCATGTCCCGGTCGATCAGCTGCATGAGCGTCGGGTCTTCGGCCTCGCGCAGCCGCAGGAGCCAGTCCTGGTCGTCGCGCATCTTGGCCTGGTAGGCCTCGAACACCTCGCGGTGCACCATCAGGCACGCGGCGCCGGTGGCGGCGACCTGGAGCTGGGCGCCGTCGGGGTAGTCGAACTGCACGCCCGTGATCGCGTCCGCTGAGCGGTGCTGGTAGAGCGTCGGGATGGGCCCCAGGCCCCCGACGAACACGCACAGGCCCCCGACGATCTTGGACCCGGTCACCTGCGCCGACGCGAGGAGCTGCAGGATCGTCTCCGGCGGGAACACCATGTCGGAGTCGAGCAGCAGCAGCCACTCGAGCTCCGGGATGGCGAGCGCCTTGGTGACGAGCTCGTTGCGGCCCTTGGAGATGTTGGCGCCGGACTCCTGGTAGAGCGCGCCGCCCCAGAGGCCGAGCCCGCGGGAGCGGTCGAACTCGACCAGGCCGGCGAGCGACCGGGTGAAGTGCGTGGAGTGGTTGCCGTTCGAGACGTTCCCGATCCACACCCGCTGGCGGGGCACCAGGAGGGTGCCGCCGTCGGACGTGGGGATCTCGATCGGGGGCGCCGCGGGCTGCTCGGTGGTGGACAAGGGGACGTACCTCCGTGCCGAGGAAGTGCCTGGACCCCGGCCGGCGGGGCACGCCGCCGACCGGGGTCCAGATGGGTTGCGGTCGCTGCCGCCCCTGCGTGCCCAGGGGCCGCGGCAGCTCCCGCCGATCAGGCGCCGAAGACGGGCGTGGTCAGACCGGACCCGGCGAGCACGACGGTGGCGGTGGGGTACCGGCCGGCCGTGAACGCCGAGTAGTCGAACGCCACGATCTTCACCGTGAGCTGGCCGGCGAGGGTCTCCTCGAACCGCACCCGGCGGGGCACCGGGGAGTCCTCGTAGAGCCGCAGGTCGGTCGCCTTGGTGACGATGATCGGGTCCGTGGTCGACGACTGGGTGACGTCGTAGGACAGGGTCGTCGGGATGTTGGGGTCCGCGAGGACCGGCAGCCCGTAGAGGGTGCCGACGATGCCCTTGGCGGCCACGAGGTCCCCGACGCCGAAGGCGTTCTGGGGGCCGTTGGCGTTGGGGGTGACGATCGGCCGGCCCTGGCTGTCGGTCGACTGCGACCAGTACGCCCACCGGCGGGGGTGGACGACGATCACGTTCGGCGGCATGAACCGGCCCGAGTGCACCGACGAGATGGCGCCGGCGATCTGGCGGACCTGCGTCACCCCGTCGGTCGAGACGACGGTGATCGTGTTGACGTTGGTCGTGCCGAGGATGCCGAGGTGCTGGCCGTTGGCGCCGGTGCCGTTGATGACCTGCTTGTCCTGCCGGGCGGCGTACGCCTCGGCGAGGTCCTGCATGACCTCGTCGTCGGTGTTGCGGCCGCGGTCGATGGACTGGCGGGACATGTTCTGCTGACCCGCGATCGTCACGACCGGCACGACGATGTCGGTGTTGCCGACGTCCTGCTCGCTGACGTTGTTGTTCTGGGTGCTCTGCGAGTTGACCAGCGTGCCGGTGTCACCGCGGGGCACGTTGAGGGTCATGCCCTCCGGGGGCAGCGGCCGGGCGCCGATGAAATCGGCGAGCGGCCGGCCCTCGCGGGCGACCGCAGCGTAGTCCTCGGTGAGGTACTGGGGCACGACCAGACCGGCGAACGCCGAGGTGCCGACGGCGCGGGCCTCGCTGTCGTGCACCCGCTGGTGGCGCATGATCCGCTCGGTGGCCATCGGATCGGCGTCGTAGCGCATCCGGTAGATGTCGGAGAAGAACGAGTGCTCCCCGCCCTTGCGGTACAGGTCGGGCTCGTTCACCCGCTCGACGCGCTCGGTGCCGCCGTAGCGCTTGGCCGACTCCTCGGCGGCCGCCCGGGCGGCCTCGGATGCCTCCCAGTCGTCGATGCGCTGCTCGGTCTCGGCCCGGGCCTCGTCGAGGGCCTTGATCTCGGCCACGAGGGCCGTGGCCTTGTCGCGGGCCTCGGTGTGGGCCTTGACCTCGTCCGCGCTCAGCGCGCCGTCACCGCGGGCCTCGGCGCCGTCGGTGACCTTCTTCATCGCGGCGCGGGCCTCGTCGAGGGCCTTCTGCTTCTGCTCGCGCTCCGCGAGGTTCTTCTTGTGCGCCTCGCGCAGCTGCTCGATGTCCACTGTGGGACCTCCCTTGGGGGTGGTGGGGTGGTTCCGCAGCGCGTTCCAGCGCGACCGAGCCGGCCAGCGAGTCGAGACAGGGGTCTCCGAGTCGCGGCCCGGGTTGGTCGCCGAGTGTCCTGCTACTGGCGGTGGGTCAGATCTCGAACGTGTCGTTGATCGCCCGAGCGAGCTCGAGCGACATGCCGCCTTCGGCGGGCGGCTGGGCCTCGGTGTCGACGTGCAGGCGGGACAGGTCCTCGCCGGAGGCGGGGTCCCAGCCGTCGATCACGAGGGCGATGTCGTGGAGGTAGATCTCCTCGACGGTGCGGTGCGTGTGGTCGTCGTTCCACCGCTGGCGCACGACGTCGAGCCCGACGAGGGCGTCGACCGGCTCGTTGCGCTGCAGGGCGAGCGACAGCTCCTCTCCCCGCGGGGTCGAGGGGTCGATCGTCGCGGTGATGTGCAGCCCGTAGTCGTCGGAGGTGAGGGTGAGGCTGCCGGCCTTGGAACGGGCGAGCGGCTGGCCCTCGCCGTTCAGGGTGAGCCGCACGTCGGGGTCGCGGTCGACGGAGCGCTTGCAGGCGCCGGGCGCCCAGATCTCGGTCCAGCCGGCGTCGTCGCCCACCTGGCGGGGCTCGTCGTAGACGAGCACGTAGGCGGACACCTCGACGGCGTTGTCGCGCTGGGCGACCGTGAACTGCGGGCTGAGCCGGCGGGCCTCGACGAGCTCCTGGCCGCGGCGCCGGGTCGTGATCTGCTCGAGGTCGATGCCGCGGTCGCGGGCGAGCACGGCGTCGGGAAGGGCCTTGAGCTCGCTGCGCTGGGACCGCCGGCCGATTCCGCCGTTCCGCGGCCGCTGCGCCGGCGCCGGCCGACCGCCCTCGGCCGGGAGGTCGCGGCCAGCGGTGCGGCAGGCGTCCTCGAACTCCCGCGGCGCCGCCGAGCGCAGCCCCTCGTAGTATGCGTCGGTGAGGGACCGCAGCCCCGCGGTCGCGGTCGGCGAGGCACCGAACGCCACGGGCCCGAGCTCGAACACGTCGACCTCGGTGATGGTCCGCTCGGGGAGGCCCTTGGGGTTGTGGTCGCTGACCCCGGGCTCCTCGACCCACTCCTCGCGCTTGACCCGGAACCGGAAGCTCGCCCCGTACTCGCCGGCCTCCAGGCCGGGCACCAGGTCGGCGTTGTAGCTGGTGTCGAACAGGGGCGCCTCGTAGTAGCCGCCGACGTCGTCCTCGCGCAGCACGGTGAGCTTGCCGAGCAGCCGCATGCCGACGCTGGTGTCCCAGCCGTGCTGGAACTGCACCTTGATGCGGTGCGGGTCCGAGTCGTCCCAGTGGCGGGCGAACGTCGCCGCGAACGCGCCGGGGGCGATCCGCTCGATGAAGTCGCCCTCCCACCACGAGTGGATCTCGTACCACTCGTTGAACCGGGAGAAGTGCCCGACGAGCGTCGGCGTGACGTCGTCGTCGCCGTCGGCGCGCACCTCGAGGCCGGGCACGCGGCCGCGGACGATGTCGATCTGCGGTGTGTCCATCAGGTCGCTCCTGACTGGCCGTTCGTGCCCACGGCTACGGGTTCGTCGTCCTGCTCGGGGTCGGTCTCGGGCGCCGGCGGAGGCGTCGGCGACGGCTTGGTCAGCTCGGGTGGCAGGTCGGCCGGGAGCCCCGCGCCCATGCGGTTGGCGATCTCCCGGGCCTCCTCGGCGCTGAGCACGACACCGACCGCCAGGTAGATGCGCTGCAGCGCCTGGGTCAGCTCGAGCGTGTCCCGGTTGCCGTCGGGCTCGATGCCGTCCTTCAGCTCGGCCTCGGTGAGCTGCACCCGCCACGGCGGCCAGTTGTGCCGCTGGCCCTTGCCGCCCGGGATCGGTGGCAGCTCGTGCAGCTCCCGGACCTCGTCCTGGTTGCGGGTGCCGTTCTTGAGCTCGATGTCGTTGATCTCGGCCTGGGTCTTGGGGTCGACCCGCAGCAGCGCGTTCGGGTTGAGCTTCACGTAGCGGGGCCGGGGCCGGAGGCCCGACAGGGCCCGCTCGAGCCGGACGATCCACGCGTTGATCGTGCGCACCAGCAGGTTCGTGTTCGACTGGCCGATGTTCTGGTAGGTCACCGTCGAGCCGTTCGCCCGGGTGCCGCCGATGTCCTCCGGTGAGACTCCGAAGAACATGCACACGTCGGCCTTGTTGGCCTGGATCGTGTCGAGGAACTGCGACTCCTCGGGCTTGATGCTGATCTGCTGGTACTGCCAGCTGTCGCCGAGGACGACGGGCTCGCGGTTGCCGTTGAGGGCGTCCCGCCACATCTCCTTCACGAGCTCGGCCAGCTCCTTGGGGACCTCGGCCTCGTTCGTGAGCAGCGCCGCGGGGACCATGCCGTCCCGGAACCACGTCGCCCCGAACCGCTGGGCGGCGAGCCCGACCCCGATCGTCAGCGCGGCCTTCGTGATCGGCGACAGCCCGACCGGGCACCCGGCGAGCGTGTACGCGGGCAGGTGCCACAGGTCCCCGGCCGGCCACTTCCCGATCGGTTCGCCCTCGAGCTTCCAGTCGACCGGCCCGTAGGTGCCCTTGCGCGACCAGGTGACCGAGTCGGGGTGCACGGTCGCGATCTGGCTCGGCCACCCGCGGGCGTCGTACCGCTGGATCAGCCCGTAGGCGTTGCCCCGCTTGAGGAGGCTGTCGAGCACCTGGTTGAGCCAGGCGGTGATGTCGAGCTCGCCGTCGGGCCGGTCGAGCACCGGCGGCGTGTCGAGCTGGCGCTGGACGCCGCTGGCGCGGTCGTACTCGTGGACCGGGAGCGTCGAGACCAGGCGGCAGATCAGGTCGGTGCAGGCGAACACGGCGCCGTGGCGGTCCGCTGAGTCGCCGTCGACCAGCACGCCGGCGTCGACGACCGGCTCTCGGCGGCGCAGGAGCTCGGTGAGGCTGCCAGTCGGGCGGTCGGCCCTCGCCTCGGTGCGGCGTCGGGGCCCGGTGAAGAGGCTCACGTCACGCCCACGTCCGGGAGCCGTCCTCGTGCAGCCAGACGGCCGGAGCGATGCGCTTCGGCCACTCGCTCACCGGCTCCGGCCCGGGCTCCGGCGGCGGCCCCGCTGGCGCCGCGGCGTGCTCGGCGTCCTCCGGGGCCTCATCGCTGGGCCGGGGTTCGGTCTCGGCCACCAGCTGGCGGAGCCGCTCGACCCCCCAGCGCTTGTCATAGTCCACGCCGCGGGCGTCCAGGGTCGCCCGCAGACCGTCACGCTCGCTCGTCGCCATCGCGCTCACCTCGAATCGACCACACGACCGTCACGGCGATCACCGCGAGCCCCAGCACGATCTTCGCTGCCGGCCTCGACCAGTCAGCGATGCCGTCAACGACCAGCAGCAGGCCCACAACCTGCAGCACCGACAGGACGCCGGCGCTCGTCAGGACGCGAACGGGCCACAAAGCCCCGCGAAACCGCATCGGCGTGCCTCCTAGCGGCGGTAGTTGTCCAGGTTCAGGGTCCGGCGGCGCCGGCCCTGCATGTGCGCCAGCGTCACCGACACCAGCGGGCTGATGTCCACCGACGAGTCCTTCCGCGACCACAGCCAGGCATCACCGACCGTGCGCTTCTCAGCGCCCGCCACCGCGGCGTTCAGCTCACGGCGGCCCAGGTGCCGCAGCTGGTGCTCCACGGCGGCGTCGTAGAAGCCGCCGCACGCCTGCTGGTGCTCGCGGGTCGACAGGGCCTTCACCCGCTTCACGCCCGCCTTCTCCAGCGGGTCCAGCAGCGACCCGGCCGGGCCCGTCGCGTCGCAGCAGAACACCGCCGAGCGGTACCGGTGCTTCAACGCCACCAGCCGATCGACCATCCACCCGGTGCCCTGGGCGTGATCCAGCACGTCCACCCACACCAGACCGCCGTCACCGGGGGCCGCGCAGCCGATCGACCCCGACGACCGGTCAGGCGGGATGTCGAACGCGATCGCCGCGGGCTCCGCCGGCCGCCCGCCCTCCGCACCCAGGCACGCCGACCAGTCGTCCTCCGGGATCACCAGCCACTGGCCGCCGTCCTCGTTGTCCTCGTACACACCCAGCCGCTCCCGGGCGAAGTCCTCGTCGCTCAACGCCAGCCGCTCGAGCTCGGTGAACTCCTCGGAGAGCCGGACCCCCAGACCCGGGTTCGCGTCCGCCCAGTTCCCCCGGTCGTCGAGATCGACACGCCGCGGACGCCGGGGGTCGTGGCGGGCGCACCACTCGAAGTACGCCAGCGCGCCGCCACCACGCTTCCGGCCCCGGCGGCACAGCCGCCGCAACACGTTCGACACCTCGGTCGGCAGCGGAGCAGACGACGTGTACCAGATCTGCGGGTTCGGGCGAGCCGACATCGTCGGCAGCAGCGCCGCCATCATGTCCTCGGACAGGTTGTAGGCCTCATCCAGGATCACGATGTCGCCGGAGAAGCCACGGCCCGAGCCCGACGACCGGGCCACGAACTTCAGGCGGCTCCCGTCCTTCAGCTCGATCCCCTCCTCACCGGTCGTGTACCGGATGTGGTCCACGAGCTTCAGCAGCCGCGGCGTGCCCTCGATCAGCGACACGATCCGCCGGAACGCCTCCTTGGCCGTCTTGAACTCGTGCGCGCTGTGCAGGATCAGCCGCGTGTCCGGCTCGCAGAACAGGCCGTGCAGCTCCCGGGCCTCGAGAATCGACCCCTTCCCGTTCTGGCGGGGCACCACGAGCCCGACCTCGAACGACGCCCACCGGCCGCTCGGCCGGGTGCGCAGCGTCCCGTCGAGGACGTCGGCCTGCCAGGGATCAAGAACCAGTCCGGCGAGATCCGCCAGATCGACGGCGTCCTCCCCCAGACCGTTTCTGACCCGAGGCACGCTTCGATACCTGGGCTCCCGTGTTCCGAGCAGCCCGTCGCTCAGCAAGCTCATCGGCGATCGACTTCTCCTCGCCGCTCGGGAGCGACGCCAGCGCCTTCAACACGTCCGCCAGCTGCTTCGCCAGCGCCGCCGTCGGCGACGTCACCGGCCCCCCGCACACCTTGCACGCCGCGCCGTCCTCGATCTCGGCCGCCAGCTGGTCCCGGAGCGCCTCCAACGACGCCCGGAGGTCGCCGCCGGCCACCGCCTCCCTCAAGCTGCCGGCCATCGCGCACCTCCCACGCACAAAAATCGAC
>Ga0079224_100007830_pt1 | contig 14394 bp, 10 predicted proteins | sample Stecom2015_FD_80414 | JGI IMG/M metagenome (GOLD analysis project Ga0079224, IMG submission 80414) | Agricultural soil microbial communities from Utah to study Nitrogen management - Steer compost 2015 | ecosystem: Environmental > Terrestrial > Soil > Agricultural land | place: USA: Utah...
AAGATCGTCTCAGTCAATCTAGAGGCGTAAGAGAACGGCGCACTGCATTCCCCGTTGCCAAGACATGCATCGACAAACTGGTGGTAGTGCTTCTTGCTTTCAGCGTCGTAATCTTTCACCGGTTTACCCAAGTTGAATGATTCGATATCCATCTCCACGTACTTCCCATCCACGATCTTACGTGGCAACTGTTGGAAGTGCGGCAATAGCAACCGGCCTTTTTCCCCCATAAACATCGCACCCTGATCCGGCAATTCGTCGCCATTTGGAAGCACCAAATCTTCATGAGCTGCTGGAGCTCCGATACCGTCATACCATACCCATTTCAAAGTCTCTGCTGTATACTCCGTACCTGGAAATTCATAGGTTACCACGTTGTTTGCAGGAAAACCAAAGCCGGTAGGTTGACGGCATTCATTGATAATTGTGCGCGGAACATCGAGATTAAGCGCATTGTACGGAGTATCAAAGATGTGGACGCCCATATCCCCTAAGGTACCACAACCGTAATCCATCACCTTTCTCCAGTTGCCTGGATGATAATAACCTTCTTTATAAGGTCTCTCAGGAGCAGTTCCTTGCCATAGATTCCAATCGAGAGTCGCCGGCACCGGATCACTTCCCGTTGGCTCAGGGCCATCAAAACCCCAGTCTTTGGGAGACCATGCTCTCACGGTATGTACCTTGCCAATGATCCCAGACTGAATCAGCAAAGTCGCCAATTTATAGTCATAGAATGAGTGTACCTGAATCCCCATCTGGGTGACTAGGTTCTTCTTTTCAGCCAGTTTCTTCATCGCCCTAGCCTCTGAGACATGGTGCGTGAGAGGTTTTTGGCAGTAGACCGGCTTGTCCATCTTCATCGCCATCATGGATGCTGGAGCGTGCGTATGGTCGGGAGTGGATACGATTACCGCATCGATTTCATCCTCCATGTCTTTCAGCAAGATTCTGTAATCCGCGTAGGTCTTTGCTTTAGGATGCAAAGCCTTCGCCTTGGCAAGCGCCTCGCTGTCTACGTCACAGAGTGCAACCACGTCCACGCTTGCGTGTGAGGATATGGCATCTAAATCGGCCATTCCCATGCCGCCGAGGCCGATATGCGCAGTGCGGAGTCTTCCTCCTTCGTTCATTTTTGCTAACAGGGATGGGGCCAAAGCCAAACCCAGTATTCCAAGACCACTTTTCTTGACAAAGTCTCTTCGGTCGATAAATTGGATCTCCTTACTCATGCTATATAAATTGATTAATGGGTTGATGTTAACTCTTTGATTTTGATGTTTCGAAATCGGACTACGTCACCGTGGCCTAAAAATCCAATATGGCCCGAGCTGCGCTGCAATCCCGGATGCTCCTTTTTATCCAGAGTCCCGTCTTTGCTCGCTTCGAGGTAATCACCCTCCAAGATGGTTTCTCCATTGAGAATCACCGTGATCTTCGGATGCTTTACGATGACTTCCTCAACGTTCCACTCACCAACGGGCTTCAGAAAACCCCGCTTGGCCGCCATCACACCGTACACGGAACCATGGTATTGATACACCTCCAGGTCTTTGTATTTTTCCGCGTCGTTGTCTAAGATCTGAATTTCCTTCCCTACATAGGCAGCATCGCCGGTAAGCGGCGCATGAATTCCAAGTCCATTATTGGCTCCGGGAGTGAGTTGAAATTCAAATTTTAGGATGAAATCCCCGTATTCCTTTTCAGTCAACAGATTTCCGCCGCCGGTACCCTTTGGGTCTATGACGATCATACCATCCTGAGCTTGGTAGGCGGTTTTGTTTCCTACCCAGCCATCAAGATTCTTACCGTTGAAGAGTGGGGTAAAACCCTTATCAGAAGTCGCCTTCTGACTACTGCACGAAAGAAATATCCAGGCGGGGATGACCGCCAAAAAGATGAAAGAATTTGATTTAATCATATTTTTAAAATTTATCTGATGAAAGTGCCATCTCGCAATTTAACTTTTCATGCCAATTGTGGAATAAAAAAACTTAATTAAAAATTTTATTTACACAGAGGGGGATTTTGTTATTTTTTAGCTAAAGACAATTGTCGCAGCCCTATGGAAATCGCAACGAATTTATTGTAACCAGAGTCTCTGCGATCTACGGTGGGTGGGCGCAAAACGGAATAACGTGTAGCGTGAAAACCCGAGCATCGGAAAGGACAAACCTGTGATAATTCCTCGTCGAAGAGGCCGTTGGGTATCGCATCGCCGCCTATAAAGTGAGATTTAAGCTGGGATAAAAATAATCTAACTCGTATCTAGCGGCCTCAAATTAGTCGATCACCGGTCTCCGTATGCAAACCAAAGCTTTCATTACCTTCCTAGCTCTTTGTCTGAGCTCAATCTCTTTCGCCCAAAAATCCCCGCTAACGAAAGTTACCAATCCTTACTTTGAGCTCGTCCGACCTGAATTTCGAGGCGACGTTGCCTATGAGACAGTGGCTTTCGTAGAGCAATATTGGAGGATTGCCGGCAATACAGGATTCAACAACACGGTCTATAGAATAGCGGAAAAGCTGGAAGGCGCTGGCTATGTGCTGGAGGAAAAAGCAAGCGATGCGGACCGGCTCACCTACCGAATCGAAAAAAGGACAATGGATCGACCCACTTGGGAGCCTGTCTCCGCGTCTGTACAAATTGCCGGTCAGGAAGATCTTTTGCTATCCTCGGAGACTAATCGTAACATGGTCTACCAATATTCAAGCTCCACTCCAGCCGGTGGAGTTACAGCGGAAGTGATCTTCATTCGGGACAAAGAAGACTTGAAGACAGTCGATGTTCGGGGCAAGATCATCTTTGTCGAAGGCAGCTATCGAACTTACGAAAAAGGAATCACTGAAGGTGGAGCCGTTGGCATCTTCACCTACGATAATCCCGCCTATTTGCAACCGGAGAAAAACGTCACCTCGATCCAGTTTCGCGGCTTGAGGTATAGCCCTGAGCGACCCGGTTGGGCAATTGCACTTTCTTTCCAAGCCAAAGAAAAATTAAAAGCCCAACTCGAAAGAGGCCCCGTAAGTGTCCTAGTCCATGTAGATACCAAGACCTATGAATCCGAAGAATTGACAGTGGTAGCAAATGTCAAAGGCTCGGAGTTACCGCTGGAAAGCCTTGTTTTTTCCGCACACATACAAGAACCCGGAGCCAACGACAATGCCACTGGCGTCGGCACGCAGCTGGAGATGGCCATGCTGACGGCAGATTTCATCAAAGCCAAAAAACTCAACCTCAAGCGCACGCTGACCTTTCTCTGGGGCGACGAAATCATCTCCACAAGGCGGTATATCCAGGAAGACGATAAGCGCGAGCCGAACATCAACTGGGGCATCTCACTCGACATGGTAGGTGAAAATACAGAACTGACGGGAGGAACTTTCCTTATTGAAAAAATGCCAGATCCCAGCGCGATATGGACCCGGGGAGATGACAAACACAGCGAATGGGGCGGGCGGCCGCTAAAACTCGGCGATATGAAACCTCACTATCTCAACAACTACATCATTGAGATCTTTGAGGCGCAGGGAAAGCATGCGAACTGGATTGTAAAGACTAATCCATTCGAAGGTGGATCCGACCACACACCTTTCCTCCAAGCTGATATCCCAGGACTTCTGCTCTGGCATTTTACGGATCAGTTTTATCACACGGACAATGACCGACTCGACAAGGTCTCCCAAGCTACCATGGTGAATGTCGGTACAGCGGCATTGGTTTCGGCGTATGCTCTGCTCGATGCAGATGAAAAAACCGCTGAAAAGATGCTGGAAATGCTGGTATCGGAAGCAACAAACCGACTGGTCATCGAAGACGACCTCAGCGCAAAGTCTATCGCAGCCGGGGGATCACCGGAAGAGGAACAGAAGATTCTGGATGCCTGGCTGGACTATTATGAAAAGACCATTGATACGGTCAAGGATTTGCATCCGAAGGTCGATAAAAAGACTGAAAAGAAGATCCACCAGGCGAAAGTGTTGCTCAAAAATAGAGTTGGTAAATAAGATTGTAGGAACTCCAAATTAATAAAATAAGTAATTTTCAACTAAGCGTTTTTTTGCAGATTTTTTCGGAATTTACCCCGAAAACTAACTCTCCTTGTATGAAGAAATCACTATTTTTATCTTTCGTATTTTTTATGTGCCTGTCTCAGTCAATTGTTTTCGCTCAAGACGAAACCAGTCTGACTTACTATGTAGGTGTTGGTCCAGCCATAGACGGAAACATAGGGCTTTACGGAATCAACGTAAGCAACGAATTGAGCTTCAAAGTCGGCAGAAGAACCTCTTTTAATCCCTCATTGACCTTTTACCAGTCGATCAGATCTTTTGACACTTTCGAAGATGCAAATATGGAAAAGGACAACTCTTCAGGACTTTTCACAAATGCTACTTTTAAATACGATCTGGTGAAAACCAAAAGAGATTTCAAAATTTCATTGGCCGTCGGCCCGTCGTTCCAAATTGGTGGCGAAAACACGTGGAGCAGTGTGGTGTACGGAGAGAATGATACACCCGACTACCGCTACCAAGTCGAGCGATTCGCTAGAATAGGGTACACCCAACAGATTGCCTTTGACTGGAAAAGCAAAAATGAAAACCGAAGAAATTCCGCAGTCGTGAGCATGTCTTCTTTTGATAGATATTGGCCTTGGTACCTGATGGCAACTTACAGAATCGGATTCAAATTGAAGTAGAATCCCTCTTTCTTGATTCCGGGCGACGATGTACGTGTCCCAACTCACGTCTTGGGAGTAGATTTATAAACCGATCTGCGGCTACACTGAAGATGGCAGAATAGACAAAAGAGCTTGGCGTATTGGCCAAGCTCTTTTTTTATTTGATTATTTGCCTCTTTTCTGGATCAAAACTTATACATCGCCGTCAATCCGAAAGTAGCCGGGTTACCCAAGTGTGAGGGACCAAAGCTGTAAGCGTAATCGATGTAGGTCGTGTCGAAGATGTTTTTTGCCCATACGGTCAGCTCCATCTTATCGGAGACCACGCCAAACTTGGCATTGGCGATCTGGTATGCATCCTGCCCGATGGTATTTTCCAGGTTAAAAAACTGCTCCCCAAAATACAGCCACTCTCCCCTGACGATCCAGTCTAGACTTGTGGAGTTGAAAAACCGCGGCGTCCACTGAGCGGCGACCATTGAAGTGACATCAGGTGTGAAGATTTGTCTGTTGCCAGCGTAATTAACCTCTCCCGATTCACCAGGAAGGGAAAGCTGATCAGATGTGGCGTGCGTATATCCGAAACTCCAGTCAAGGCTCAAGTTCCTCACTGGGATCGCATTGATCTCCCACTCTACTCCCGTACTCGTCAGATCGCCTGCGTTCTCAGTGACCACGATCGCATCCGGCAAGATCAAACCTGGCACCTGCACGTCTGAAATCATGGTGATGAAAGCAGAAACATTTACTCTCATTCTTCGATCGAAGAAGTCGTTTTTACTTCCGATTTCAAAGTTATTTGAGAACTCCGGATCGTAGCCAAACAAGGGCGGGTTGACGGGGTCCGAACCGATTTGAGTCAGGCCTCCGGGTCTGAAGCCTCGGCTATAGCTTCCGTATATCTCATTCGTATTGGCCAGCTGATAGGCTAGCGCGAACTTGGGAGAGATGGCATTGTAGTTCACATTCGCAGTGGTATCCGGCTGCGTCACCATCGGATCTCCCTGCCCGAAGTCCATCTCCTGGCCCACCGTCAACTCTTTTTTCTCGTAATCCGATCTCAAGCCCGCCGTCAGTTTCAACTTGGCCGTCAAGCTGTACGTCGCCTGACCGAAAAACGCGAGTCCATATCCTGAAGCCAGGTTAGTATTGATCATTGTAAAGTTTGACATTGGAGAGCCGACCATCGCCGCATCATCTCCAAAATAGGTCCCCTGTCTGGTCGGAGCATCCGACGTAAAACCAAAGAACCCAAGTTGCCAATTGAGTTTCTGACCCGTATTGGCAGAAGCCATCCTGAACTCCTGCGTCCAAACGGAAACCGTATTCCAGTCCTTCCCATAGTCATTGACGATCGAGACGCCGTCAATCGGAGAGAAATCGCCGTCAATCGGAGACTTGTAGTAGCGGTAGTTATTCTGATAAGCGGTCTGCGAAGAAAAGTTCAAGCGGGGTCCGGCATTCTTGATTACTATGGAGAAATTTTGGCTGTTGTCCACCATCTGTGTCAGGGCATTCTGATTCACTTCGAAAGGATTTTCCAAGGCCGATTCCGGATCGGGCGACAGAGAAAATGGTCCGCTGTTTCTTCCGGCATTACTTTTAAAATTGAGAATCGCCTCCCAGTTTTTTGCAAAAAGGTAATTCACATTGCCAGCGATCAATAAGTTCTTCTGACTATCGAAATCACCGTTGTTGAATAAGTTGGTGTAGTAACCATCCAATCTGTCGGACAAAACCGAAACACCCAAATACACCTTTTGCGGTAGCAGCATGGTCTTCAGTCCCGCGGCGAAGCGGGTGAAGCCATAATTCCCAAAATCCGCTCGCGCAAATCCGGAAAGGTCATCAGATTTTGGTCTCGTAATCACATTCATCACGCCGCCCATGGCATTTCTACCATACAGCGTCCCCTGAGGGCCGCGAAGTACCTCGATTCGCTCCACATCATTGAGCAGAAAGAAATAGGTATCTAAGCCGAATTGATTCACCCCATCTACATATGTTGCGGCGGCGGGCTCATAGGAAGTGGTCGTAATCCCCCGAATTGAGATCACGTTGCGGTTATCACCCGGATTGGACGAATAAAGATTCGGAATGTAGCCGCGAAGATCTCTCGTCTGCCACAGGTTCATCTCCTCCACCTTGCGATCGTCAATTGCTGACACGCTGAAAGGCACTTTTTGAAGGTTCTCAGTTTCTTTCTGAGCCGTCACCATCACTTCACCCAGTTGGGACTCAGGGATGGTGTCATTGGTTTGGGCTATCGAAAGCTGGGTAGCAAAGCTAAGTCCGGCGACAAAGGATAGTTTCGCCAGTGTTTGGGTATTGAAAAGTGACATAAATAGTAGTAGGCTTTGACGCAAATTTAAGGCTTAGCGTCTTCAAATCACTTCATCGAAACCCTAATCCTGCCTATCATATAAATAGCCTTCCTCCAAACCTGTCTCGCGGGGACATTCTCAGCTGTAGCCTTCGAGCACAACCCTTCTGAAAATCTTCTCTATCGGAGAACGAATGCCCGCTTGGGGTTTTCAATCAGCAAAAGATCAAAATCAGAATCGTCAAACCCCTTTGTCTTTAAGGTTGGGATTAACTTCTCAAAGATATTCGTGAACGGCACGAAATCGCCGCCCTCCCCCTGAGCAGGATCAAACCAGCCCGCATCATGTGAGATTAGGACCTGGTTTAGCAAGTTATGTTGCTTCGCAAAGATCAGCCGGTCTATGTACTCCTCCATACTCCATCCAATGCCATCCAGACTGATCCACACTCCCAGTTGGGCAGCTTCCAAGTAGTTCTGGAAATGTTTCTCCGCCTGAGAATGCACCCAGACAAAGGCCGATGGATCTATCTTCATCTCTTGCAAAATCGCAACCTCCTGACTTGCTGTTGCCCAGGTGCCGGTGTGCGAGGCAATCTTCAAGCCTGTTTTCTGATGCGTGATCCCCGCGGCCCTGACCAACTTGGCGTCGACTTCCCGAAGTGGATCTTCTTCGTTGACGGAGATCTTGATAAAACCCGGCTTGATCCCGGTGTCCTCGATGCCTGAGTCGAACTCTGCAATCCATCGATCCGCCAGCTGTTCGGCAGATTCCTTAAATGCGGAGTCCGGCAGATACTTCCCTCCCACCGCACCGTAAAAACCCGTGTTAGTAACAAGTCGAATGCCTGATTTTTCGCTGAGCGTTTGAAGCAAAACCGGATCCTTCGCTAAGTATGATGGAGTACAGTCAAAGATGGTTTTTACGCCATACTTTTTCACTTCCAGTAAATAAGGCAAGACTTTGGCGATCACCTCATCCCTGTCGTAGCGATCAGGGGAGACCGAATCGGCACCGATAAAATCCACCAGCATGTGCTCATGAATCAACGTCAAACCCATTGAGTCGATTGGAAAGTCACCGGTGACGGTGTTGAAATATGAATCTTCGCCGGCTTCATTAGCGCACGACGATAACCAAAGGAGCACCAGAAAAACAGCTAGTAGGTATATTTTCATGTCTAAACCTAGTTATTTCACCACATAGACCTAAGTATCGCGCAAAAGATCTTTGATTTTCAGTCACCTATGTAAATACTTGGAAGAGTTCATCTTGCTTTTACAAAGTTAATTTGGTTGAACCGCTTCAATTTGAACCTCTTCAAACGTGGCAAAGCGGGTCTCGTTAAGAGATGAGTTGTTCAAAGGCGAGGAAAGTGGCCTTTCAACTAAGACAATGGCCGAAATCCTAGAGGTAGTCAAAAGGCAGATGAAATAACTCCTATGACTTTTACACTTAGTCTTAAGGCCGCAACCAAAAAAACCGAGCTTCTCAGCCCGGTTTCTACTTCCAAATCAACTTCCGGTCCTACTTTGCCAGACTGATATACTTCAGAAATTCATTTCTACTCTGCTCGTCCTGCTCAAACTTCCCCGAATAGAAGGAGGTGACAGTGGAGCTGCTCGTGTCATGAACGCCGCGGGAGCTCACGCACATATGGTATGCGTCCATTATCACTGCGACGTCCTCGGTGCCCAACGCCTCCTTCAGCGCGTTGCCAATCTGCATCGTCAGCCGCTCTTGCACCTGTGGCCGTTTCGAAAAATACTGGACAATCCGGTTGATCTTGGACAGCCCGATTACTTTGCCGTTGGAGATATAGGCCACATGGGCTTTGCCGTGGATTGGCACAAAATGATGCTCACAGTGCGAGTGAAAGGTAATATCCTTCTCCACGAGCATCTCATTGTATTTATACTTGTTTTCGAAAAGCTTTGCTGCGGGCTTGTTCTTAGGATTCAAACCCGAGAAAACCTCCTTTACATACATCTTAGCCACCCGATGCGGGGTCCCCTTCAGACTGTCGTCGGTCAGGTCCAGACCCAAGATGGTCATGATTTCACGAAAATGATTTTCGATCAACTCTACTTTCAGCTCATCGGTCATCTCAAAAGCGTCCTCTCTCAGCGGCGTATCCAGGGAAGTCCCTACATGCTCCTCTCCAATGTCCTCGAACGCCGTACGGGCGATATCAATTCCCATTGTATTCAACAAAGTTTCTTTCCGTTTCATAGAGTCGAATCGTTAATTCGAATTTTAGATCAATTTTTTCCCTTAAAATATTCCAAATAACCACTGCAATGTTTTCAGCGGATGGGTTGAGATTCTTGAATTCATCGGTATCAAGATTTAAATTCTTATGGTCAAATTTATTTAAAACGTGCTTTTTGATCAGATCGCTAAGCACCTTCATATCATATACATATCCCGTTTCGGGGTCGATCTCCCCTCTCAGCTGCACGATCAATTCATAATTATGCCCATGAAAACTGGGATTGTTGCACTTGCCGAAGACGGCGTCATTTCGCTCGTCAGACCAATTGGGGTTGGACAAACGGTGTGCCGCGTTAAAGTGTTCCTTTCTGAAGACTGATACTTTCATGAATCGGTGAAACAGCCGACTTGCGACTTTTGTTTGAATTATATTTGGTTTGACAGGTAAACCGCTCGATAGATTCTCATTGGCCCGAGCGAAAATCAGGATCGCGAAAATACAGAATTAATACCTGATGTCACAGCAACAACGGTGAATGCCATTCCGAAGGTTCCCACGGGAATTTCACAACTTTTATCAAAAAAATTATAAGATACTGACTGCAAGCTCGTTTCTACATAGGATATGGCGAGATATCGCCTTAACTTTGCACAATCACCCAATCGCTTATGCTTACCCAAACCATTACGTTTACCTTCCTATTGTTGATAGGAATCTTCACCAATCCAACTATCAAAGAAAATATTCCCACAACTACTCCTTCTACAGATCCTATTTCCTTAATCTACGATGGGCTCGATGGAGACACCGAAGCGCTTCCGTCCAGAGAGGTCTTGACGATGGCCATCCAGGGGTGGAGTAAGATGAAAGGAAATCTCAAGTCAAAAGTTTTGACTGTGATTGATTTCAGCCTGCCATCCACTGCTAAGCGGATGTGGATCATCGATCCCGAAAAAGGCGAAGTACTCCTTAATTCCGTGGTTTCTCACGGTAGAAACTCCGGAGATCTGATGGCTCAATCCTTCTCCAATCAGCCTGAGTCGTTTAAGAGCAGCTTAGGTTTCTATAGAACGGCCGAAACATATTCGGGCAAACATGGCTACTCTCTAAGACTCGACGGTCTGGAAAAGGGCTTTAACGACCAGGCAAGAAGCCGTGCGATTGTCATTCACGGAGCTGACTACGCCCGCGAGGAATTCGCAAAATCGGTGGGCAGACTGGGTCGGAGCCTCGGATGTCCCGCGCTTCCCAGCGAGCTATCTGCTAAAGCCATCGATCTGATCAAAGACGGTTCGTTGCTCTTTATCTTCGGAAAAGACGTCTCTTACCTATCAAAATCAAGCCTGATCAAGGCTTGATTTTTTGCTCTTCAGAGCTTTCAAAAGTGCGACATCCCGATCATATACATCTGATCTGAAGTTAGCTTTGCCATCTTCTCCAGCCCAGAAGGTCATGTAAAGGAGCACCACCGGGATTTTCCTGTCCAACTTGACGGTCGTTTCTTCGTCTTGATGCATGGCTTCCTGGATTTTTTCTTCATCCCAGTCTTTGTCATCCAGCAGGATTTTTGCAAACTGATCAGGATTTTCGATCCGGATACAGCCATGACTCAAGGCCCGGGTTTCTTTCTGAAAAAGGCTTCTCGATGGGGTGTCGTGGATATAAATGTTGTACTCATTGGGAAACATAAACTTCACCAGGCCCAACGAATTGTCTCCACCCGGCTTTTGCCTTACCCGATATGGAAACTCCCCATCCTCTCCTGACTTCCAGTCCACCCGACTCGCATCGATGGTTTCGCCTGAACTGTTGACAACTTCCATATTTTTCTCAGCGAGATATTTCCGGTTCTTTTTCACAGCTGGAATGATCTCATCCTTGGTGATAGAGGGAGGAATATTCCAATATGGGCTGAATACAATATAGCTCATAGGTGCAGTGAAGGCTGGCGACTCGCTGTATTCCTTTCCTACAATAACCTTGGCTGTAAAGATGGTATCGGACTTTTCCATATAATCCAGCTGATAGTTGGCAATGTTCACCAAGACCATCTCCTGATTCCAGTCCATCGTCGGCATCCACCGGAGGCGCTCCATATTGACCGAAGCAATATCGATCAGATCCTGAGGAGACTTGTTCAATGACTCCGCTACAAGGGCTCCGATGACTCCATCGGGTTTCATTCCATTAGCTTGTTGGTACTTCTGAAGTCCAGTCACCATCTCCGAATCTAACAGAGTCGAGTCCTCCACATTATAAGGCTTCAAAAACCCCCAAAATATCAAGCGCTTGCGCAGCTCCGGTAGCGCAGCGTGCCGCTCGCCCGGCTTGATAGCGTCCTCCAGAGGCTTTGTTTCCCACGTGAGCGTATCGTTTCTTTGAATCTCATACAGCTCTTTGATCGCCTCTTTTCCACGGGAGTACAACTCCGAGCTGGGATAGAGCCTAGCAAAAGTCTTTTCGACGGAGGTTCCGCTGGCCACTTCATTAAGTAGTCCAACATAGTCTGCACTCGCCTCCTTTTCACCAAACTTCCAGCTTGAATCCAAATCCGCAGGGTTCACCTTTCCTTTTTCCAGATCATGCGCTAGATTAAAAAAACCGTCCGTCAGCAACATCTCCAATCGAACCTTCTCATCGGAGGAAAGCTTCGAAAATTTCACATTCTTCTTTTCCGGGTCGGCCGACAGCTCGTAGATCTCCTCCAAGTTGTAATCGGCAGGCAACAGCCCATCGTACTTCGAATCTTCAATCTGCTTCAGCAGATCTTTACCTTCCTTGGAAAGTCCTTCATTCAAAAGCCAGAATTCAACGTAATCACGTTCGGCATAAAAAGCGCGTATCTGATCAAGGTAATTAGAACGAGCCAGCAGACCCGCATCGTCCCCTTCGAAAGCTTGTTGCAGTTCATCCGAAATATCAGATCTTCGATGGTTGAAAAACCAAAGGAGACCGACGGCTAACAAAAGAGCTCCGGCGATTGGGATCAGTATCTTCTTATTCATAAAAGGCAGTTTGGTATTCTACCCCCTTACTTCAAAGTCTATACACTTTTCCACCAAGCCAAACTAGCTCACTAATTCCCAGCGGATTAGGGACAATAATAATGAGCGATTTTAAAAAACCTTTCTTAAATGCGAGTCATGATTTTCCCAGTTTGAGAAAAACTCCCCAATTCCCCGATGGATTCTACTTTTTCAGCAGAGCCAAGACCTCTTCATCCCGATTATAGATGTCGTGTCGGAAATGTGCGTTGCCTCTAGAGTCTGCCCAAAAGGTGAGATAGACTAAAACTACTGGGATCTTTCGGGGAAGGCTGACAATCACCTCTGATCTTTGGTGCATCGCCTGATCGATCTTAGCCGGAGTCCAGCTTGGGTCAGCTCTGAGCAGAATCTCAGCCAGTCTAGCCGGATTCTGAACCCGTATGCAGCCGTGACTCATCGCTCGATCTTCCCTTTCGAACAGCGTGCGGCTGGGCGTATCATGGAGGTACACATTATGCGCGTTGGGAAACATAAATTTGACCAATCCCAGAGAGTTACCCGAGCCCGGCTTTTGGCGAACCATGTAGGGAAGTGACTTAGCAGACCAGTTGACGCTTGCAGGATCGACATGCTTTCCTGAAAAGTCGACTACCTCCATATTTTTTTGACTCAGGTAAGAGGGATTTTTCCTTACCGCAGGCATGATCTCACTCTTCGTGATGGACGGAGGAATATTCCAATACGGACTGAAGACAATGTAGCTCATAGGCGCTGTAAACACCGGAGACTCGTGATATTGCTTGCCAACGATCACCCTTGCGGAGAAGAGTGTGTCAAGCTTGTCCATATAATCGAGCTGGTAGTTGGCGATGTTGACTAGGATCATCTCCAGATTTCGCACCGTATCGGGCAGCCAACGCAGCCGTTCTAGATTCACCGCGGCTTTTTCCATCAGCATGACCGGAGAAGCGCTCAGACCGACTGCTGTATTTTTGCCGATCACACCATCCGGCTCCATTCCGTTTCGCTGCTGAAATGCCTTCACACCCAAATACATGGCGGAGTCATACACCTTAGGGTCGTCTACGAGAAAATCTTTTGCATATCCCCAATAATTCAAGCGCTCGCGCAGGGTTGGAATTGCCGCGTGAGAATCGCCAACCTTGATAGACTTTTCCAATTTGACAACTTTCCAATCTAGAGTGTCGGTCTTCCTCCGCTCGTCCATCGCCCTGAGTACCTCCCGTCCTTTTTTGTAGATCGTGAATCTGGGGTAAAGTCGTTCCAGATTTCGACGGATATCCTGTTCAAGTATCGACCGATTTAAGAGATCCACGTAATTCATCTGTGCGCCCTTACGTTCGATCTCCCATTCACCTTTGAGCTTTGCCGGGTCCACCTTACCCAGCTCCAGGTCCTCAGACAGTCCAAAAAAAGCATTCGTCAGCAGCAATTCCAGACTTACCATATCACCTATTTCATTCTCTTTCTTTGCTGCCTTATTGGCTTCGAAAGTTTGGAAATAGGTGTTCACCAATGTAATCTGATAGTCCTCTGGCGACAGTCCGTCAAACTTTGCCTGGAGGATCTCAAATCTCATCTCGTAGGCCAGTTCTGATAGAACTCCATCCGTGGACCAAGCCGACTCAAAATTCCGATCAGCATAAAACTTATGGATAAGCTCGCCGCTCTCCAGCTCCATTTCCGAGACGGTCGGTTTTCCCGCCGGGCTTTCTACTTCGAGTTTTGTCCTCAACAAAGTCGAAAAAGAATCCTCAGAATCCTGAAAAGCGAAGACTGAGTTCCCTAGCGTCCAAAAAATAAACCCGAACAGAAATTTCCTCATGTATCCTGCTTCTTATAAAATATTGAAGTCCTGATACTTCCTTCCCAAAGTCCACGCTTCCTTGAGCATCTGCAGGAAATCTCCCATTCGATGCAATGGAATCAAATTAGGACCATCGCTCAGCGCCTTGGCTGGTTCCGGATGGGTTTCAATAAAGAAACCGTCGATCCCGGTAGAAGCTGCAGCTCGTGCCAAAAATGGCGCAAACTCCCGCTGCCCCCCGCTCGTACCGCCTTGGCCTCCCGGCTGCTGCACAGAGTGCGTGATGTCAAATACCACCGGCGCAAACTGGCGCATGATCGGAAGTCCCCGCATGTCGACGACCAGGTTGTGATAGCCA
>Ga0079224_100007832_pt1 | contig 14393 bp, 15 predicted proteins | sample Stecom2015_FD_80414 | JGI IMG/M metagenome (GOLD analysis project Ga0079224, IMG submission 80414) | Agricultural soil microbial communities from Utah to study Nitrogen management - Steer compost 2015 | ecosystem: Environmental > Terrestrial > Soil > Agricultural land | place: USA: Utah...
CCGTCCGCACCATGGACGCGAACCACCCCAGCGCTCACCGGGCTCGCCGTTCAGGCGGACTCGCGCACGATCAGTTCGACCGGCAGGATCTCGCCGCCGAGCCGCGGCGGGCTGCCGGCCAACTGTTCCAGCAGCATCTCGACCATCCGCTCGCCGTGCTCTTCGGCGGGTTGGCGCACCGTCGTCAACGGCGGGGTCGTCGTGGTGGCCAGCATCGTGTCGTCGAAGCCGACCACGGCAACGTCGTCCGGTACGCGACGACCGAAATTGCGCAACACCTGCAGTGCGGCGCTGGCCATGGGGTCGGAGGCGACGAACACACCGTCGACGTCGGGGTGGTGGCGAAGCAGCCGCTCCATGGCCGCCGTTCCGCCGTCGATGGTGAAGTCGCCGTGTTCGACGGCGTCCGCGTGCAGCCCGGCCTCCTCGAGGGCACGCCGCCAGCCGTCCAGTCGATCCACGGCAGCAGACATGTCGGCCGGGCCTGCGACGGTGGCCAGGCGGCGGCGGCCGGTACCGATCAGGTGCTCCGCGGCCAGTCGGCCGCCGTTGACGTTGTCGGCGTCGACGTAGGGCACGGCCACGGAGTCGGGATCGAACGGCCGTCCGCCGAACACGAACGGCAGCCCGAGCCGCGACATCTCCAGCGCCAGCTCGTCGTTCCCGTGATGGCTCGTGACCAGCGCGCCGTCGACGTGCCCGGAGCGCAGGTACCGCAATTGGCGAGCCGTGTCGCCGGCATGCTGGGCGACCAGAAGCACCAATTGCAGCTCGGTGCCGGCCAGCGCTGTGGTCACTCCCTGCAAGACGCCGGTGAGGAACGGGTCGGAGACGAACCGCGCGCCGGTTTCGGGTACCAGCAGCGCGACGGAGTCGGTCCGTCGCGTGACCAACGACCGCGCCGCGCGGTTCGGGGTGTACCCGAGTTGCGCGACCGCACGGTCGACGGCGGCCTGGGCTTGCGGGCTGACCCGCGATCCGCCGTTGATGGCGCGCGACACCGTCGCCCGAGACACCCCGGCGACGCGGGCCACCTCCTCCAAGGTGGGCAGATGCGTCGGCTCCCCCGAAGTCACGTCCGCCTCCCGGCTCGACCTGGCGCTGGTGCCGTCATCCCTTGACCGCTCCTTGCATGATGCCTGACACCAGGTGCCGACCCGCCACCAGGAACACGACGAACAGGGGAATCGTGGCCAGGACGGCACCGGTCAAGACCAGCGAGTAGTCCACGTAGAACCCGCTTTGCAGTTTCTCCAACGCCACCTGGATGGTCGGATTCTCGGCGTTCAGCGCGATCAGCGGCCACAGGAAATCCGTCCACGACGTCATGAACGTGAACAGACCCAGCACGGCTGCGGCCGGGCGGGCGGCAGGCAGGCACACGTGCCAGAACGTCCGGATCATCGAGCACCCGTCCACGCGGGCGGCCTCGATCAGCTCGTCCGGCACGGCACCGACGATGTACTGGCGCATCCAGAACACGCCGAACGCGGTGACCAGGTTCGGCACGATCACCGCCGACAGTGTTCCTGCCCAGCCCAGTTCGGACATGACGATGAACAGCGGGATCACGCCCAGCTGGGTGGGCACCGTCATGGTGGCGATGACGAAGACGAACAGCCCGGTGCGACCACGAAAGCGCAGCTTCGCGAACGCGTACCCGGCCAGGGTGGCGAAGGTCACCACCGACAACGTCACCGTGCCCGAGACGATGAGGCTGTTGCCCAACGCCTTCCAGAACGGGATGGTGTCGACCACGCGGGAGGCGTTGGACCAGAAGTTGCCACCCGGGATCAGCGGCGGGATGCTCGACTGGGCCACCGACGGGTCATGGCTGCCCACCAGGAACGACCAGTACAGGGGAAAGGCCGAACCCAGCAGGAACGCCGTCAGCAGGCCGTAGGTGAGAAACCCCGGCCGGCGTAGCGGGGCACGCCGGGCGCCGCGCCGGACCCGGCGCGGCTGGCTCATGGTCGTCACGGTCACTGGCGAGCCTCCCCGGCCGAGGCGATCCGCCGCGTCAGCAGGTAGTTGAGCAGGGCGAACACGACGATGATCAGGAACAGCGACCAGGCGACGGCCGATCCTGCGCCGAGGTCCAGGTTCCGGAAGGCTCGTTCGTACAGGTACAAGGTCATGGTCTGGAACTGCCGGTCCGATCCGCCGGTGACCGCGCCGGGCTGGGAGTCGAACATCAGCGGTTCGGCGAAGATCTGCAACCCGCCGATGGTCGAGGTGACCACCACGAAGATCACCGTCGGGCGCAGCATCGGGATGGTCACCGAGATGAACCGCCGCCAGGCGTTGGCGCCGTCGACGACCGCCGCCTCGTACAGCTCGCGCGGAATGGCCTGCATGGCGGCGAGGAAGATCAGCGCGTTGTAACCGGTCCAGCGCCAGTTGACCATGCTGGCGATCGCGAGGTGCGAAGGCAGCGTGTCGGCGTGCCACTGGACCGGACCGGAGCCGATGCCCTCGAGCACGGTGTTGATCAGCCCGAACCGGTCGCCGAAGAGATTGCCGAAGATGATGCCCACGGCCACCGGCGTGACGACGTACGGGAGGATCACCGCCAGCCGCCAGAACGACCGTGCCCGGATGCCGCTGTCGAGCAGCACGGCCAGCCCGAGCGCGATGACGATCTGGGGCCCGCTGGACAGCACGAAGATGCTGAACGTGTTGCCCAGGGCGTTCCAGAAGTACTCGTCGTCCAGCAGGTCGGCGAAGTTCGCCAGCCCGACGAAGCTGCGCTCGGTACTGTCCAGGCGCCAGTCGTGCAGCGAGACCCAGGCCGTGTAGCCCAGCGGGATCAGCCCCACGACCAGGAACAGCACGAAGAACGGCGCGATGTACAGGTACGGCGAGTACGTGACGTCGGCGCGGCTGAGCCGCTGCCGCCAGCCTGGACGGTCCGACGGCTGCGGCGTCGCGACGCCGGCGGTGTGTTCCGGTGCGGCGACCGTTGGCATCGACGACCTCAGCCCACTCGTTCGGCGTCCTCGAGGAACTGCTCCCAGGCGGCGTCAGGCTCCTGCGACCCGTCCTCGATGCGCCGCAGCGAGTTCTGCAGCGCCTGGTTCACGTCGCCGTCGCGCGGACCCTTGTACTGGGCTTCGCCCACGGCGAGGGCCCGGTTGACGAACATCGTGCCCGTCGGGGCGTCGTTGAAGAACGGGTGGGTCATCTCGGCGAGCTCCGCCGATTCGAGCGCTTCGACCTGGCTGGGGAAGGTGCCCTTGGCGACGAACGCCTTGACCTGCTGCTCTGGCGCCGTGAGCCAGGCGGCCAGCTCGGCGGCCTCTTCCGGGTGGTCGGTCTGCTTCGGCACCGTCAGGTACGAGCCGCCCCAATTGCCGCCACCGCCGGGGAAGGCGTCGACGACGTCCCACGTTCCTTCACGGCCCTTGGCGTTGCCCTCGATGACGCCGAGGAACCAGCTGGGACACGGCAGGGTGGCGAAGGCGTCGGTCTGGAACGCCTTGGCCCAGTCTTCGGACCACGTCTGCAGGTTGGCCGACAAGCCGGCCTCGTTCGCCGTGACGACGGCGTCGAAGTTCGCCTTGATGGCGTCGTTCTCGGCGGCGACGAGATTGTCGTCGGTGTCGTAGTAGCCGACCTCCAACTGGTTCTGCATCGCCTGGAAGATGTTGCCTGCCGTGTCGTACCAGGCGTAGCCCTCGCCCATGGCCTCGACGTAGTGCACGCCCAGGTCGAAGTAGCTGGCCCAGTCGGTGATCATCGGGCCGAGCACGTCCCGGTCAGCGGGCAGCCCAGCCTGTTCGAACAGGTCGCGGCGGTAGCACAGGGCCATGGGGCCGATGTCGGTTCCGTAGCCGATCACCTCGCCGCCGGGCGCGGTACCGGCCTCGAACTTCCAGGGCAGCCAGCGGTCGGCGATGTCGTCGGCGCCGTAGTCGCGCAGGTCGTGGAACTTGTCCGCCTGGGCGAGGAATCCCACCATCCACGCCTCTTCCACGGCTTCGATGTCGGAGAGCCCGGAGCCGGCGGCGAGCTTGGTCCGCAGGTTCTCGATGGCCGCCTCGGCGGTTCCGGCCTTGCGCTCGACGATCCGGATGTTCGGGTGGGCGTCCATGTACTCCTGGTAGAGCTCGTCGTAGCCGAACTCGTTGAAGGTCGCGACGGTCAGCTCGATGACGCCGTCGTCGTCGCTGGCCGTACCGCTGTCTCCGCTGCCGCAGGCTGCCGCCGTCAACGCGATCGCAGCGAGACCCGCTACGCGGGCCGAGCGTGTGGTGCGCACTGGATGCCTCCCTGCTCGTGGGTGTGAGAGCGCTCTCACGATCGAGGGAGAGTCTGCGAGGGGGCGCGGGTTCTGTCAAGCCCTGCGGGAGCGGGCTGGGGCTGGGTGGCACCACGAGTGGTTTTGTCGCGCCAAGACCTGTACACCGGTGGTGTAGCAGGCGAATACCTAGTGAACATGATCATTTGCCGCCTCGATGGCCCCGGTCCGGCATCGTAGGTGGTGGATTGCGAGAATGACCCGGTGAGCAACGTGGTTCCTGTCAGCGCGGCCTTGTTCGACCGCGGGCGAGTTGTCACGCCCGGAGGGGTCAACTCACCCGTGCGGGCCTTCCGCGCCGTGGGCGGCACCCCCCGGTTCGTCGAACGGGCATCAGGGCCGTACGTGTACGACGTGGACGGCAACGAGTACGTCGATCTCGTCGGCTCGTGGGGGCCGATGATCCTCGGCCACGCTCACCCGGAGGTCGTCGAGGCGGTGCGTGCCCAGGTCGATCTCGGGACGTCCTACGGCACGCCGACCCGTCCCGAAGTCGAACTGGCCGAAGAGCTCGTGGCCCGCACCAGCGTCGACCAGGTCCGGCTGGTGTCCAGCGGCACCGAGGCGACCATGAGCGCGATCCGGCTGGCCCGCGGGGCCACCGGACGCAACGTCGTGGTGAAGTTCGCCGGGCACTACCACGGGCACGTGGACGCGCTGCTGGCCGCGGCCGGCAGTGGCGTGGCCACGCTGGCGCTGCCCGACACCCCCGGCGTCACGGCGGCCAGCGCGGCCGACACGATCGTGCTGCCGTACAACGACCGCGACGCCGTCACCGCCGTGTTCGCCGAGCACGGCGACCGGATCGCCTGTGTCATCGCTGAAGCGGCCGCGGGCAACATGGGCGCGGTCCCGCCGCAGGACGGCTTCAACGCCTTCCTGCGCGACACCGCGCATGCCGCCGGTGCGCTGCTGATCCTCGACGAGGTGATGACCGGCTTCCGGGTCTCGCGTTCGGGCTGGTACGGCATCGACGGCGTCGCCGCCGACCTGACGACCTTCGGCAAGGTCATGGGCGGCGGTTTCCCGGCGGCAGCGTTCGGCGGACGCGCCGACCTGATGACCCAGCTGGCGCCGTCCGGCCCGGTCTACCAGGCCGGCACGCTCGCCGGGAACCCGGTGGCGACGACGGCCGGGCTGACCACGCTGCGCCTGGCCGGCGAGTCGGTGTACGCGACATTGAACGCCCACGCCGCCACGATCGGGGAGCTCGTCGGCGCGGCGTTGACGAAACAGGGCGTCGACCACGTCGTGCAGTACGCGGGCAACCTGTTCAGCGTCTTCTTCGGCGCCGAGGGCCCGGTCGCCGACTTCGCGGCGGCCAAGGCCTGCGACACCGCCCGGTTCGCGGCGTTCTTCCACGCCATGCTCGAGGCCGGGGTGTACCTGCCGCCGTCGGCATTCGAGGTGTGGTTCGTCAGCGCCGCACACGACGAGCGTGCGATCGACCGGATCGCCCAGGCGCTGCCGGCGGCCGCCGAAGCCGCCGCCCGGGCCGGGAGCCAGACGTGAGCGAGCTGACGAAGGTCCACCTGTTGCGCCACGGCGAAGTCGACAACCCGCGCGGCGTGCTCTACGGCCGCTTGCCCGGGTATCACCTGTCCGACCTCGGCCGGGCGATGGCGAAGCGAGTCGCCGAATCCGTCGCCGAGCGCGACATCGTGACGCTCACGAGCTCACCGTTGGAACGCGCGCGGGAGACGGCCGCCCCGGTCGCCGAAGTCCTGGGGCTCGAAGTCGGCATCGACGACCGCTTGATCGAGGCCGCCAACGTCTTCGAGGGCCAGACCTTCGGCGTCGGCGATGGTTCGCTGCGCCGCGCCCGGCACTGGCGGCATCTGCGTAACCCGTTCCGCCCCTCGTGGGGCGAGCCCTACGTGGAGATCGCCGCCCGGATGCGCGCTGCGGTTGACGATGCCCGGGTCGCAGCGACCGGACATGAGGCGTTGCTGGTCTCGCATCAACTGCCGATCTGGACGTTTCGCAGCTTCGTGGAGGGTCGGCGGCTCTGGCACGACCCCCGGCGGCGCGAATGTTCGCTGGCCAGCCTCACCACGGTGACCTTCCACGGCGACACGCTCGTGTCCGTCGCGTACAGCGAGCCTGCCGCCGACCTCGTCCCGGACCTGGGCGACGAGTTCACGGCAGGTGCATGATGCAGCGCTGGCGTACCCGGGCGATGACCGCCGCGGCCGCGCTGGCCGTGCTGTTGGCCGGCGGATGCAGCGACGGCCAGGTCCAGCGGGACGACGACGCCGACCGGTCCGGCTTCGTGGAGGGAGACGGCACGGTCGCCACGTATCCGCCGGCCGAGCGAGAAGCCGCGCCGGAGTTCAGCGGACCCCTGCTGGGCGGTGACGGCACGTTCGACCTCGTCGAGGCGGACGGCGACGTCGTCGTCCTCAACGTCTGGGGCTCGTGGTGCCCGCCGTGCCGCAAGGAGGCGCCTGAGCTGCAGGCGGTCTACGACGCCGTCGCCGATCAGGGCGTGCGTTTCGTGGGCGTGAACACCCGCGACCACTCGGAGGGCCCCGCCCAGGCGTTCGAGCAGGAGTTCGGCATCACCTACCCCAGTGTTTACGACCCCAAGGGCGAAGCTCTGCTGGCCTTCCGCGACACCATCCCGCCGCAGGCGATCCCGAGCACGCTGGTCATCGACCGCGCCGGGCGCATCGCTGCCCGGGTCGTGGGGCCGATCACCGAGACGTCGCTGCGGCAGATGGTGTCCGACATCGCAGCGGAGGACACGTCGGCCACGTGACTGAGACGTTCGGCGACACCATCCTGACCGGCTCGCTCGCGCTGGCGCTGCCGGTGGCGGCGCTGGCCGGGCTGGTGTCGTTCCTGTCGCCGTGCGTGATCCCGCTCGTGCCGGGCTATCTGGGCTACGTGACCGGGCTGTCGGGGGCCGAGCTCCGCGCCGCTCACCGGGGCCGAGTGCTGCTCGGCACGGCGTTGTTCGTGCTCGGGTTCAGTGTGGTCTTCGTGTCGTACGGGGTGCTGTTCGGCGGGCTGGGCCGGGTGTTCGTCCAGCACGGCGACGTCATCACGCGGGTCATGGGGGTGGTGACCATCGTGCTCGGGCTGATCTTCGCCGGCTGGCTGCCGGGCCTGTCGCGCGATTGGCACACCAACGTGCGTCCGGCCGTGGGCCTGGCCGGTGCGCCGTTGCTCGGCGCGGTGTTCGGCATCGGCTGGACCCCGTGTATCGGCCCGACCCTCTCGGCGGTGCAGTTCCTGGCCTTCGACGAGGCCAGCGCCGGGCGGGGAGCGCTGCTGTCGTTCGTCTACTGTCTCGGGCTGGGACTGCCGTTCCTGATCGCGGCGCTGGCCTATCAGCGTGCCCTGCGCGTGCTGCGCTGGGTCCGTGAGCACCAGCTGGCGGTGATGCGCGCGGGTGGGATCATGCTCATCGTCCTCGGCGTGCTGTTGGTCACCGGCGTCTGGAGCGAGCTGATGACGTCGATGCAGACCTGGATCGGCGGATTCGAGGTGGCGGTGTGAAACGTGACGCGCGGGCGCCCGGCCTGACCCGGGTGGAGTTCGCCCGCTGGATCTGGCGGCAGCTGACCTCCATGCGGGTGGCGTTGATTCTGCTGTTCCTGCTGGCAGTCGCGGCCATACCTGGTTCGATCATCCCGCAGAGCGACACCGACCCGCTGGCCGTGCGAGACTTTCGGGCCCGTAACCCCGGCCTGTCCGAGTGGTACGACCGGCTCGGCCTGTTCGACGTGTACGCCGCGCCGTGGTTCGCCGCGATCTACCTGGCCTTGCTCGTGTCATTGGTGGGCTGCATCCTGCCGCGCACCTGGCAACACGTCAAGGCACTGCGAACACAGCCGCCGCGCGCGCCGCGCCGGCTGTCGCGCATGCCCGCCTACCGGCGGGTGGAAGTCGACGCGTCGCCCGAGGAGGTGCTCGGCCTCGCCCGGGCCGAACTGCGCTCGCGCCGGTTTCGGCTGGCGGCCGACCGCGGCGACGGCGCCGTGTCCGGCGAAGCCGGGTCGTTGCGCGAGACCGGCAACTTGATCTTCCATCTCGCCGTCGTCGTCGTGCTGCTGGCCGTGGCGGGCGGTGGTCTGTTCGGTTACCGGGCGACGGTCTTGGTGCCGGAGGGCGCAGGGTTCACCAATCAGGTCATCCAGTTCGACAACCTGTCCGCGGGCCCGATGTTCGATCAGTCCGACCTCCCGCCATTCAGCCTCGACGTCGAATCGTTCACCATGGACTTCGTGGACTCCGGCCACCAGCAGGGACTCCCGGAGGAGTACGCGGCCGAGGTGACTTTCGTCCCCGAGCCGGGCGCGCAGCCGCAGCAGCGCACCATCCGGGTGAACGAGCCGCTCGAAGTGGGCGGTAGCTTGATCCACATCCTCAATCCCGGCTACGCGCCTGCGTTCACTGTCCGTTCCGCCGACGGCACGGTCCTGGCCGAGGGGCCGGTGGCGTTTCTGCCCCAGGACGACAACTTCACCTCGACCGGTGTCGTGAAGGTCCAGGTGCCGCCCGAACAGGGCGAGGACATCGGGATCGAAGGTGTGTTCTACCCCACGGCCGTCCTCGACGAGAACGGGCCTCGCTCGGTCTTCCCGGAAGCACGCAACCCGGCGGTGTTCCTGACCGCCTACCACGGCAACCTCGGGCTCGACGACGGCACGCCGCAGTCGGTGTTCCGGCTCGATCTCGACGACATGGAGCAGTTCGAAGGCGCGAACGGTGAGCCGTTCCGGGCGGCGCTGGGCCAAGGTGAGACGGTCGAGCTGCCGGGCGGTGCGGGCTACATCACCTTCGACGGCTACGTGACCTGGGTCAATCTGCAGATCAGTCGCAACTCCGGCAAAGAGATCGCCCTCGTGGCCGCCGTCGCCGCCGTCATCGGCCTGATGGGTTCGCTCTACGTCCGCAGGCGCCGGGCCTGGGTGCGTGCCGACGTCGGTCCGCAGGGGCGTACCGTAGTCGAAGTCGCCGGGTTGCACCGGGCTGAAACGTCGGCCGACGATCATCTCGCCGACGAGGTCGGTGCCATCACCGACGGACTGCTCCTTCGGCTGAGCGGTTCGTACGACGAGAAGGAGAGCTGATGGACCTCGACGCCGTGGCCGAGTGGAGCCGGTACATCGTTGCCGCCGCCATGCTGGTCTACCTCGGCGCGTGGCTGGCGTTCTGTGCCGAAGCAGGGCTGCGTGGCCGGTTGCGTCGGATGGCGGCCGAAGCCGCCGTACCGCAGCAGGAGCTGGTCACCGCGGCCGCGTCAGGCCCGGGTGGTTCGGAGCCGACCGCAACGGTGCACTCCCAGCCCGAGCCGGTTCGTGACGTCGAGCAGCGCGCCGAGCGCATGGGCCTTCTCGGACAGCGCATATTGGTGCTGGCGACGGTGGTGCTGGCGGCCGGGGTCGTGATGCGTGGAGTCGGCACGGGCCGTACGCCGTGGGGCAACATGTACGAGTTCTCCATCACCGGCTCGCTCGTCGCCGTGGTGGTGTTCCTGATGCTGGCACGCACCGCTGCCGGGCGGGCGATCGCGGTCTGGGCTGTCCTGCTGGTGTTCCTCACCTTGGGCCTGGCGGTGACGGTGCTGTACGTGCCGCCTGGTCCGCTGGTTCCGGCCCTTGACTCGTACTGGCTGGTCATCCACGTCGGCTGTGCCGTCGTGGCGTTCGGGCTGTTCACCATCTCAGCGGTGGTCGCCGCGCTGCAGATCGTGGCCGAACGCTCGGCCACCCGCGGGCTCACGCACGGGTTCGGGGCGTCGTTGCCATCCGCAGGTGCGCTCGACCGACTGGCGTACCGGCTCACGGCCGTCGCGTTCCCGATCTGGACGTTCGGGCCGCTCATCTTGGGCGCCGTGTGGGCCGAGGTGTCGTGGGGCCGGTACTGGGACTGGGATCCCAAGGAAGTGTGGGCGCTGATCACCTGGCTGGCCTACGCCGCCTACCTGCACGCGCGTGCTACGGCCGGATGGAAGGGCTCGCGCGCTTCGGTCGTGGCGTTGATCGGCTATGCGACCGTGCTGTTCAGCTACTTCGGCGTGAACGTCTTCTTCAACGGACTGCATTCCTACGGCGGGCTGTGACCGGCGCCATCCGGGCCGACCAGCCAGTGGCCGACCAGCCGGCGCGGGGCGGACGACGCCGAGCGCGGTCAGCGAGATTCGTCGTCGTCCTCGCCGCGGCGTAGCTCTTCTTCGCGGCGGCGGAGGTCGGCCTCCCAGTCGCCGAGCATCTTTTCGTGCTCGACGTCGATCTCACGCAACTGCCGCAGAAACTCCGGGTCGTCGTCGGGCGCGAGCTCGCGCCGCGGCGGCGCCTCGGGCTGACCACCCGGGCGAGCCTTCGCCAGTAACAGCCACAGCAGCGGCCCGATGACCGGGACCAGCACGATGATGGCCAACCAGGCGAACCGATTCAACGCCTTGATCCTGCCCGACTCGGTCTGCAAGCAGTCGATCAGCGCATACACGAGCAGCGCGATCGCAATCACGATCGGTAGTACCCGACCCACCGTGAGACCTCCTCGGGCGAACGTCCGTCGAAGCTTCCAGCCTAGGTGAGCTGTCCGGCGCGGCGCACGTCGGTCGGGGCGAACACGACGACGCCGCCGCGCCGGGTCGGTCGGCGCTGATCCGGCGCTCGCACGTCGGGGAAGCGCCGAAGCGCCTGCCTCGTGCGAGCGCGAGATCGTCGGTCAGCTGAAGAACCGACGACGCCGACGGGGCCGTCCTGCCCGGGCCTCGGCGACCTGGCGCTCACGGGCGGCGGTACGACGAAGTTCCTCGAGACGGGCGTGGGCCAACTCCAGGCTGTACAACTGTTCTCCCTTGGATCGATTGATCTACGATTCGTTTGATGAAGCGAGGTACTGCCTTATATTTTAAGGAGGAAGTCGATGTTGATGCCACTTCGTGCGGGGTGACGCTGACCACGTGAGCCGTGGTGAGTAGGCGGAAGGCAGGATGGAGCCGATGGACACCGTGGATGCGAAGTTGGTCGAGGCGTTGCTGGCCAACGGCCGGGCCTCCTATGCAGAACTGGCGCGCCTGGTCGGCTTGTCCGGGCCGAGCGTGCAGGAACGGGTGCGCCGGCTGGAGGAGCGCGGTGTCATTACTGGGTATCGCGCGAGTGTCGATCCGGCCGCGCTGGGGCTGGGGCTGACCGCGCTCATCGGCCTCGTCCTGGCCGACTCCGTCGCCCATGGCGAGGTGGGGGAGCGGCTGGCCGACGTCCCTGGCGTGGAGGACTGCTGGTTCATCGCCGGCGACGAGGCCTACATGGTCAAGGTGCGGGTGCCCGACGTGGAGAGCCTCGAACGGCTGCTGGGGCGGTTGGTGGGCATCGAGGGCGTGGCGCGCACCCGGACCACGTTGGTCATCTCCACCCGGTTCGAAGGCCGCACCATCGACTTCCGCCAGGAGACGCACGAGCCCGCGGCTGGATCGGCCTGAGCTCGCCTCTGCAGCCCACAGTCGGCCGATTGCGGATCGTGCGTCGTGGGTACACGCTAGCAATAGGCTCCGAGCCGAGGAGGGTCCATGACAACCATGAAGAGCCCGCTGCCCGATGACTCTCTGGAAGTCACGGCGATGTGCTTGCACGACACTCTGGTCGATCTCGTCGACCTCGCTCTCGTCGCGAAACAGGCGCACTGGAACGTGACGGGCCCGCGGTTCCGCAACGTGCATTTCCAACTCGACGAGGTCGTGGCCACGGCGCGCGCGTACGCCGACACCATCGCCGAGCGTTCGGCGACCATCGGTGTGCCCGCCGATGCGCGGGCGACGACCATCGCCAAGGAGACCCGGGTCACTCCGGTCGATGCCGGGTGGGTGCGCGATGACGATGTCGTGGCGACGTTCGTCCGGATCTATGCGGAGATGATCGAGCGGCTGCGTCAGCGGGCCGCCGACGTCGAGAAGCCCGACCCTGTCACCAACGACATCCTGCTCGACCTCCTGCAGGACCTGGAGAAGCAGTACTGGATGTGGCAGGCCCAGACCGTCTGATTCGCACCGCCTCTCGTGCGCCATAATGTCGGGGCTTCAGACGGTCCCCGGCTCGAAAGGCGGCACGAGTCTTGCCTACCCGAACCCATCTGGTCACCATCGACGATGTACGTCGGGCCGCCACGAGGATCACGGGGAAGGTGCTGCGCACACCGTTGCTGTCGGCTCCGTGGGCCGGCGGCCTGGCGTTGAAGCCCGAAAGCCTGCAGCCCACCGGATCGTTCAAGGTGCGCGGTGCGCTCAACGCCGTCGCCGCCCTCGATCCGCAGGAGCGCGCGCGTGGCGTGGTCACGCATTCCAGTGGGAACCACGCCCAGGCGCTGGCGTGGGCGGCCCAGGCCTACGGGGCTGCCGCGACGGTGGTGATGCCTGAGTCCGCTGCACCGGTGAAGGTCGCGGCGACCAAGGCACTCGGCGCACACGTGGTCATGGTTCCGCCGGCGCAGCGCGACAGCACCGTACACAAGCTCCGGGACGAGTCCGGGCTGGCGTTCATCTCGCCGTTCGATCATCGCGACGTGATCGCCGGCGCTGGGACCGTCGGGCTCGAGATCGCTGCGGACCATCTCGAGTTCGATACCGTGCTGGTCCCGGTGGGCGGGGGCGGACTGATCTCCGGGATCGGCGTGGCGATGAAGGCCTTGGCGCCTCACGTCCGTGTCGTGGCGGTCGAGCCGGAACTGGCGGCCGATTTGGCGGAGAGCATGGCCGCGGGAGAGCGGATCGCGTGGGACACCGCGCTGACCTACCGGACCATCGCCGACGGCGTGCGGCTGCCGGTGGTTGGCGAAGTGACGTGGCCGCACATCCAGGCCCACGTCGACGAAGTCGTCACCGTCCCCGACGACGCCATTCTCGAAGCGATGGCGCTGGTCACCGCGCGCAGTCGGGTCGTGGCCGAGCCCACCGGGGCGCTGGCCGCCGCGGCCTACCTCGCCGACCCGCAGCGCTACGGCAACGCCGTCGCCGTCGTCACCGGCGGCAACGCCGATCCCACCCTCCTCTCCCGTGTTCTGAATGATCATGTTCAGTAGGCAATTCCCTGCTGCACCACCCATGCAAGGGTGTTGATGCCGCAGTACGCCTCGTGGTGTCTCATCCCCCTGCGCCGGGCACACCCTCGAGAACGCCATCACCCGTGCCGGTCTCGAGCTCGAAGCCCTCGTCCAGCCAACCGGTGACACCGCCGATCATCTTCTTGACCGGCCGGCCGAGGTGCGCGAGCCGAAGCGCCGCCTTGTCCGCGCCGTTGCAGTGCGGTCCGGCGCAGTAGACGACGAACACGGTGTCGTCGGGATAGCGGCTGAGGTTACGTTCGACGATCCGGCCGTGGGGCAGGTTCACTGCACCGGGCAGGTGACCGGCAGCGAACAGCTCGGGACTCCGGACGTCCAGCAGGACGAAGTCGACCGCTGCGCGCCTCGTGGCGTCGTTGACGTCGGAGCAGTCGGTCTCGAACATCGACAGCGTCGAGAAGTGCGCCACCGCCGCTTGGGGTGGTCCTGGAGGCGTGGACGTGACGGCGGAACGGTCGGCCTGGCGAAGATTCGGCCTAGCGGCGACGCTACGGCGCTACCGAGCACCGATTGAAGGTCGAACTCACGGCGAAGACAGCCACCGAACCGTGGTATCGCCGCTAGCATCGCGGCATGACCGGGCAATCGCCGATATCACTCGATGCGCTCGACTGGCGCATTCTCGAGCACCTTCAACACGACGCGCGGCTACCGGTCGCGGAATTGGCTCGCCGGGTGGGCCTCGGTTCGACGGCCACGGCCGACCGGCTGCGTCGCTTGGTCGACGGTGGTGTGATCGTCGGATTCCGCGCCGAACTCGACCTTGAACGCGTCGGCTACCCGATTCTCGCCCTCGTTCGACTGCGCTACCCCACGGGCAACTACCGGCCGTTGCGTGCGGAACTGAAGAACACCCGGGAGCTCCTCGAATGCCACCACGTCACCGGGGACGACTGCTTCGTCCTCAAAGTCGCGGCCCGGTCGATGCGGCATCTCGAGGAGCTCACCGGGCGGCTGGCCACCTTGGGCGGCGTGACGACGTCGGTCGTGTACTCCTCTTTGCTGACCTCACGCGTGC
>Ga0079224_100007833_pt1 | contig 14392 bp, 13 predicted proteins | sample Stecom2015_FD_80414 | JGI IMG/M metagenome (GOLD analysis project Ga0079224, IMG submission 80414) | Agricultural soil microbial communities from Utah to study Nitrogen management - Steer compost 2015 | ecosystem: Environmental > Terrestrial > Soil > Agricultural land | place: USA: Utah...
GCGAAGACGCTGCGCCCGGCGCCCTCGTAGACCCAGACCTGCAGCACGCGCGTGGCCACCGTGCCGAGCGCCCACCAGGCGATCCAGGCCGCGTCGCGGCCGCCGGTGAGGTGCGGCACCACGTGCCAGGCCGCCCAGAACGCCCCCAGCGCCAAGGCCGCCCCCAGGGGGCCAGCGCGGGCCTCGAGCGGGGCGTAGGCGTAGCCCATCCAGCCGAGCTCCTCGGCCGCGCCGGCCACGAGGAACGCCACGGCCAGCCACGGCAGCGCACCGAGCGGGACGACGGGGTCGGGCAGCGGACGCCCGAGCGCGGCCATGACGAACCACGACAGCGTCCACAGCGCCGGCAGCAGGAGGAGCGCCGGCAGCCACCAGACCGGGTCCCGCACGCGGCGGGCGTCCCAGGCGCGGCGCAGGAGACCGGTCAGCCCGGCGCGGCCCTCCCGCCGGTAGACGAGCAGCGAGGCCGCTACCAACGGGACGACGAAGGCGACAGCGGCGACGGGCAGCCCCGGCATCAGCTCGCCGCCCGCCAGGGCGCCGTAGGCCCACAGCGGCACGGCCAGCAGCGTGACCAGCACGAGGTAGGCGCCCACGGGACGGGCCCGGGGCCCCTCGACACGGTCCGTGGCCGGCGAGGTCACGGCTCAGCCGCTCCTCGCTGGAGCGGCCAGGCTCCGCGCTTCACCCATCCCTCCTAGGTCCTCAGCGTGAGACGCGGGTGATGCCCGTCAGCCCTTGACGGCCCCCGCGGTCAGGCCGGCGATGAACTGGCGCGACATGAGCAGGTAGATGACGAGGAGAGGCAGGCTCGCCAGCAGCATGCCGGAGAAGACGAGGCTCCAGTCGATGAGGTGCTGACCGAAGAAGATCTGCATGCCCAGCGGGATCGTGTGCCAGGTCTTGCTCGGCAGGAAGAGCAGGGGGAAGAAGAAGTCGTTCCACCACGGCACCACGTTGACGATGACCACCGTCGCCAGGCCGGGCCGGACGAGCGGCAGCATGATGCGCCAGAAGATCTGCTGCTCGCCGGCGCCGTCGATGCGGGCGGCGTCCTCGAGCTCGCGCGGCAGGTTGCGGAAGAAGACGCTGAGGAGGAACACCGACATCGGCATGCCGCTGGCCGTGTAGGTGAGGATCAGGGAGAACGGCGTGTCGATGAGCCCCAGGTCGCGCATCAGTACGTAGAGCGGCAGGATCCCCAGGCGGATGGGGATCATGATGCCGGCGAGGAAGAACAGGAACAGGGGCCCGCGCAGGCGGAACGAGTAGCGCGCGAGCGCGTACGCGGCCGGGGCCGCGGTGAGGAGCAGCAGCGCCGCCGAGGAGCCGGTGATCAGCAGGCTGTTGCGCAGGTAGAGGCCGAAGTTCGCGCGGTCCCAGGCGGTCCGGAAGCCTTGCGTGGTCCACTCCTGCGGCAGTCCGAACGGGTTCCTGAAGATCTCCGGCGTGGTCTTGAACGCCGTGAGGACCATCAGGACGATCGGGTAGAGGAACACGAGCGCCAGCAGCGCGAGGACCAGGTAGACGGCGGCCCGTCGCCACGCGCTCTGCCCGGCGCCCGCCGCCAGCATCAGTACTCCGTCTGGCGGCGCGTCATGAAGCGCACGCCGAAGGTCGAGGCGATGCCGATGATCACCAGCATGAGCACGCCGATCGCGGCGGCCACGCCGATCTGCCCCGGCTCCCCGCCCGTGGTGGGGTCGCCGAAGGCCGTGCGGTAGAAGAACGTGGCCAACAGGTCCGTGGAGTAGGCCGGCGCGCCCGACGCCCCCTGCATCACGAACACGAGCTCGAACGCGTTGAAGTCCCAGATGAACGTCAGGACCGTGACCATCGCCAGGCTCGGCAGCAGCAGCGGGAAGGTGACGTGGCGGAAGAGCTGCCAGGGTCCGGCGCCGTCCACGACGGCCGCCTCCTCGAACTCCCGCGGTATCGCCTGGATGGCCGCCACGTAGACGAGGATCGGGAAGCCGAGCCAGGCCCAGGCGTTCACGAGGATCACCGTCACCAGCGCGGTGTCGCTCTGGCCCAGCCAGGGCTGCACCCACTCGGCCAGGCCCAGGCGGCGCAGCCCCTGCGGCAGCGCGCCCCGGTTCGGGTTCAGGAGCATGCGCCACAGGAAGCCGACCACCACCAGCGAGAGCGTGTGCGGCAGGAAGTAGGCGGCCTGGAAGAACGCGAAGCCGCGGAGCTTGCGCGCCAGCAGCACGGCGACGCCCAGGCCGAGGGTCGTCTGTATCAGGAACGTCAGGGCGAAGAAGACGGCGTTGTGGCCCAGGGCGTTGAAGAAGCGCTCGTGGTAGGGCCAGCGGGTGAGGACGGTGACGAAGTTCTGCAGCCCCACGAACCCGCGCCGGACGAGCCCGTCCCAGTCGAACACCGAGTAAGTGAGCGAAGAGACCAGCGGGTAGGCCATGAACGCGCCGTAGACGAGCAGCGCGGGCGTGAGGAAGACGAGCAGGTGCCCGTTCCGGTTCCACCAACGCCTGCTCCTGCTCACGTCGCCTCCCCCGGCCTCCCGGCCGCGCGGCCCACGCGTGCGGCCTCTCGCGGCTTCATCTCCGCGCCCGGCGCCGCCTCGACGCGTTCGCCGCGGCGTCGCACGCCACATCATGCCGCGCGCCCGGCCTCATCGACCGGGCGCGCTCGTCACTCACCTTCTGCCGTTCCTACCGGAAGTCGTACCACTCGGCCACGCCGCGCTGGATGTTCGTCACGGCCTCCTCGACGGCCTTGTCGCCGGCGAGCACGGCCTGCATCTCGTTCTGCAAGAGCGTGGAGCCGCTCGGCTGGCCGAAGCGGAAGGCGGTGAGCATGAGGTACGGGGTGCCCACCTCGTTCATCAGCGACACCAGCTCGGAGAGGTCCTCGCTGGTGGGGGTCACGCCCGGCACGGCCGAGATCTGCTGCAGCTCGTCGGTGAACATCTGGCCGTACTCCTGCGAGGCGAGGAACTCGATGAAGCGGAGCGCCTCCTCCTGGTGGGGGCTGGCGGCGTTGATGCCGTAGGAGCCGTCCACGTAGTACGACACCCGGCCCTCGCCCGGAGCGTCGCCGGGGACCGGGAACGCGCCGATCTGGAGGTCGGGGTTGAGCTGCTTGAGGATGCCCAGCTCGTACGAGCCGCCTATGAACATGCCGGCCTGCTCGAAGGCGAACATGCTCTGCATGTCGGTGTAGCCCACGCCCATGAAGTTCTGGGCCAGGTACGGGGTGATCGCCACCATGCGCTCCAGCGCCGCCGCGAAGCGCGGGTCGGTGAAGTCGGCCTCGCCGCCCGTGATGGCCTGGAAGAACTCGTCGCCGCCGTAGAACGTGGGACCCACGCCGCCGAAGAGCGTCTCGACCGTCCACGGCTCGAGCGCGCCGTTGGCCAGCGCGTCATAGCCCGCCTCCTGCAGGGCCTCGGCGACGGCCACGAACTCGTCCCACGTCTCCGGCTCCTCGAGGCCGAGCTCCTGGAAGATGCGCTCGTTGTAGAGCACCTGGACCGTCTGCAACGCGAACGGAACGCCGTAGACGCCGCCGTCGGCGCGGTTCGTGGCGCCGGCGAGGATGCCCGGGTCGAAGCCGGCCAGGGCCGGCACCTTGTCGTCGAGCCTCACGAGGTAGCCCGCCTGCGCCAGCGGCTCCATGCCGCCGTAGGCGCGCAGGTGGACGATGTCGGGCCCGCCGCCGCCCTGCAGGGCGGTCGACAGGATCGTGTTGTACTCGGTGTTCAGGTACGGGGTGAACTCGACGTCGATGTCAGGGTTCTCGGCCCTGAAGGCCTCGATGAACCTCTCGTAGGCCGCGACGTCCTCGGTGCGCCAGCTCCAGAAGGTGAGTGTCGTCTGCGCCAGGGCGCCTGCCGTGAACGCCATGGCGAGCAGGGCCAGTAGCCATCTCGGACCACGCATGCAGCACCTCCCACTGCGGATGCCCGCGCCGGAAGACCCGGAGCGGACGGTTCGACGAAGCGCCACGAGAGTACCAGTCCTGTACCACTTGGTCAACGCCGGGAGGAGCGGTCGGCCCGCCACCGCGGCCTGCCGCACGTGTTCGACGTACGCCGCCGCCCGTGGGTGCGCGCCGACGGCAGCGAGCCTGTGCGCATAGCCCAGGTACAGGTGGACGGCGCCTACTGGTCGTTCGCGCAGGACCCTCCGGGCCCGCTCGGCCGCCTCCGCACCGCCGCGGTCCACCTCCCCTACCCGTGGGTCGAGGGCGAGACGCACCTCGTGACCCTGGTGACCGCCACGGGGCTGGCGTTCGAGCACGAGGTCGCCGTGGCCGTGGCCACGCCGCGGCTCACCGTCGGGCGGCTGCTGGCCTTCGCGCTGCTGGGGCTGTACGTCGGCGTCGTCCCGGTGACGCTGGGGCTCCTGTTCTTCCCCGCGCTCAGGTCGCTGGGGGCGCGGGGACTGCGCTTCCTGCTCGCGCTCACCGTCGGGCTGCTGGCCTTCCTGCTCGTCGACACGCTCCAGGAGGGGTTGGCGCTGGCCGCCGGCGCCGCCGGCGCGTTCCAGGGCGGAACGCTGGTGTGGCTCGCCGCCGCCGTGTCGTTCCTGGCGCTCTTCGCCGTCGGCAGGCGGAGGGGTAGGCCGGAGGGTCTGGCGCTCGCCGGCTTCCTCGCCCTCGGCATCGGCCTGCACAACCTGGGCGAGGGCCTGGCGATCGGCGCCGCCCTGGCCGCCGGCGAGGCGGCGCTGGGGTCGTTCCTCGTCGTCGGCTTCACCCTGCACAACGTCAGCGAGGGCATCGGGATCGCCGGCATCATGGCACGCCACCGGCCCACGCTCGCACGCTTCGCCGGACTGGCCGCCCTCGCCGGCATGCCGGCCGTGGCCGGCACCTGGCTGGGCGCCTTCGCCTTCGCCTTCGCCCCGCAGTGGGCTGCCCTGTTCCTCGGTCTGGGCGCCGGCGCGGTCCTCCAGGTGATCGTCGAGGTGGGCACCCACCTGGCGCGCCAGGAGGACGGGGTGGGTGGAGGCTTGCTGTCGCGCACCGCCGTGGCCGGCTTCGTCACGGGCCTCGCCGTCATGTACCTGACCGCCATGCTCGTCGGCGGCTGAGCCTCGGGCCCGCGAGTGGGGCGGATGACCCTACGCCGGGGCCCGTCCGGCTCTATCGTGGACGCAGAGGTCCACGGACCTCGGGCCAATTCGGGTGCGCCATCGCTGGTGGGTCCGACCACGACCCCGCCTGCCGGGACCCCGGCCGGCGGACGTCCCTGCCGCAGCCTCCCAACCATGACCACTCGGGTGAGGGAGGTGAAGAGGTGAAGTCCCCGTCGATCTCCAGCCTCTACGCAGGTCCCGCTCCCGCGGCCGCGCGGGGCGGCTCGGCGCGCGAGCGCCGTGGAGGAGGTAAGCGATGACACCTCAGGTCGGCAAACACAACCGCTGGGCGTACCTGCTCATCCTGGGCGGACTGGCCCTGTTGGCGCTGCAGCTGGGCTGGGCGAGCTGGTTCAGCGACTGGCTGTGGGCGCTCCTCTTCTTCGCCGGCGGAGCGGCCTTCGTGTACCTCTACACGAGGGACCCGCGCGACTGGTGGGGGCTCATCCCCGGCGCGGCGCTAGCCGCGATCGGCGCGGCCATCGTCTCCGGTCCGGTCGGCGGCGCCTACTTCCTCGGCGTCCTCGGCCTCGGCTTCGCCGCCGTCTACCTCACCGGCCGCGAGCGCTGGTGGGCGATCGTCCCCGCCGGCGTCCTGCTGACGTTGGCGCTGGTTGCCTGGTTCGACGCGCGCTTCCCGCGCGTCGACACCGCATGGCTCTTCTTCCTGGGCGTCGCCGCCACGTTCGGCCTGCTCTACCTCCTGCCCGAGGGCCAGGGCCGGCAGCGCTGGGCGCTCTACCCCGCCCTCGCCGCTCTGGTCGTCCTCGCGGTCGTCCTGCTCACGGGCGCGGTCTCGGGCGTGGTGGTCCCGGTCGCCCTCATCCTGGTAGGCGCCTACCTGCTGTGGCGCGGCGGGGCCGCGCCCAAGGGCCCGACGCTGCCTCAGGGGGGTGCGTGACGTGACCACGCGCGAAGGCATGACCTCCGGCGCGGCGCCGCGGCCCTTGCCCGTCTGGCCGCTGCTGCTCATCGCGGGCGGCGCCCTGCTGTTCGCCATGAACCTCGGCTGGCTGAGCTGGGACCTGCTGTGGGGCCTCTGGTACCTCTGGCCGCTGGCGCTCGTCGCCGTGGGCGTGGACGTGCTCCTGCGCGGGCGCTACCGCCTGCTCGTGATGGCGGGCACGCTGGTGGCCGCCGCGCTCATCTACGCCGGCACGTCGGGGACCTTCGGCGCTCCCGCCCTGCAGGGACCGATGGAGGTCTCCCAGGGCCTCGAGGGCGCGACCCGTGCCGAGGTGAGCCTCAGCACCGGCGTCACGCGGCTCGACGTGCGCGGCGACGCCGGGGCCGACCTGCTCGTCGCGGGCACCGTCACGCCCCTCCGCGGCGAGACGATCGAGCGCTCGTTCGCGGTGGACGCGGGCGTCGCCCGGTTCTCCCTCGACTCCGAGGGCACCTTCCGGTCGCCGCCGTTCGGACGCGGCGGCGTGTGGGAGCTCACGCTCACGGGACGCGTGCCCATGACGCTGGACGTCGACACGGGCGTCGGCGAAGCCGTCCTCGACCTCTCGGCGCTGCGGCTCGAGCGCCTGGAGGTGAGCACGGGCGTGGGCGCCGCCACCATCACGCTGCCGCGCGGCAGCTACTCGGCCGCCATCGACACCGGGGTCGGCGCGGCGACGATACGCGTTCCCGAGGGCGTCGAGGTGCGCCTGACGACGTCGCGGGGCATCGGGGCGATCTCGGTGCCGTCCGACCTCGGCCGCGACGGCGACGTCTACGCCACCGCCGGCTACGGCTCGGCCTCCGAGCGCCTGGACATCAGCGTCGACAGCGGTGTCGGGGCCGTTCAGGTCGTGCGTTACCGGTGAGGGAGGGACCCGCTGGGCCGTCCTCTCCCGGCTAGGCAGGGCACGCCCCGCACGGGAAGGCCGTGCGCCGCCCGGACCAGCGTCATGGTCCGGGCGGCGCTGCTGGCTGAGGCCGTTCCTCGGCGTGCCGGACGGGCTGCCTCTCGACCGCACGCCCGGCCGCGCCGCCCGGCCGCGCCACGGGCGCGCCGAGGGCCACGCACAGCGCCGCCAACGGGAGCAGGGGCGCGTTGGGCATGTACGACACCAGCCAGAGGTCGAAGCCGAACAGCACCATGCCGACGCCCGCGAGGGCGAGGGCCCAGCCCGCCCAGCGCGGCATGACCGCCTGCCGCAGCGTGGCCACCCCGTAAGCGACCAGCGCCGGGACGACCAGGAGCCAGGCGAGGAACTCCACCACCCAGCCGACGTTCCACAGGGGCTCCACGTACCGCCCTAGGACGTAACCGGCGAAGTCGCCCGTCCCGCTCACGACCAGCCCGACGAGGAGGGCCAGGAAGCTCCAGCGCAGCAGCGGGAGGGCGTGGCGGCCGGCGCGCCGGACCTGCGCCCGGTGGAACGCTGCCAGGGTCAGTACCGCGAGCACGTAGAAGAGGGGGAAGAAGCGGCCGTAGTCCCAGTAGGGGTCGGAGGTGACCGGGGGCGAGAAGGCGCCCAGGTCCGCGAGCCAGCGACCCAGCGTGCGCACCACGAGGGGCTGGCCGCTCCAGTCGGCGCAGACGCCATCGCAGTTCCAGGTCGTGGACATGAAGGGCGTGAGCACCAGCCAGACGATGCCGGCCAGCACGCCGGTGATGCCTCTCAGGACGGCCGAGGCCGAGCGGGTCATGACGCACCTGCCTTCCGGCGCCGCGCGTCGCGCGCCGCACCGGTGGCCGGTTGTCGCACGAGCCGCATGAACCGGGCATGACACGCGTACCCCGGCCCCGGCCAGGCTCAGGTCGTCAGGTCCCTCCGCTCGTCAGGGCGAGGGGCACCTCAGGGCGCGCCCACCGTGCAGGGGGAGGCGTCGTCCCACGGGTAGCCGGCCATGTCCGCGGCGGCGTCCTCGTCCCCGGCGCTCGCGAAGAGCGAGCCGGACCAGGGGTAGCCGGCCCCGGCGCCGAAGGAGGGAGCGGACCAGCGGCTCGGGTCGTCGGCGCTGACGACCCGGAAGGGCTCCGCGCCCCAGTCCGGCTGCACCGGGCCGACGGTGACGAGCAGCGGCACCAGCCTGCCCGTTGCGTCGCCGCTCACCGGCCCCGTACGGGGGCCGTCGGCGAAGGGACTCGCCGAGAACCGCAGGTTGACCTGGGCGGTCGCCTGTGACAGCGCAGAGACGACGACGGCGACGAGCAGGGTGGTGAACAGCCTCCTCATCGCGACCTCCTTGGCGTCGGCCCTGGGGGCAGGCGCGAGAGGAGGCTAGGGAGGCGACCGTGACGTCAGCGTGATGCGGTCAGCAGAGGCGGTCCCCCCGCTCGCCGAAGCCGACGAGCTCGAGGTACTCGGGGTGCCGACGGATGTAGGCGCGCACGAACGGGCACATGGGCACCGCGATGAGCCGCGCGTGCCTCACGTAGTCGAGGGCGGCGCGGGCCAGGGTGCTGCCGATGCCGCGGCCCTCCAGCTGCTCCGGCACGCCCGTGTGCACGAGCAGGAGCGAGCGGCGCACGCGCACGTACTCGAGCACGGCGACGTGGCCGTCCAGCTCCACCTCGAACCGGCTCGCCTCGCGGTTCCGCACCACCTGGTGCGCGGGTTCGGACACCCCCTCAGGCTATCGCGGCGTCGGGTCCCTGCGGCGTGCCGGGTATCTTCAGCTTCTGTCCCACCCTGATCTTGTCCGGGTCGGCGAGGCCGTTGGCCTCGGCGATGCGCATGTAGCTGGACCGGCCGGCGCTGCCGTAGTAGCGGAGCGCGATGTGCGAGAGCGTGTCCCCGGCCTTGACCGTGTAGACGACGTCGCCGTCCTCGTCGGTGTCGTTGAGCTGCGCGGCGTGCTCCACGACCTGCAGGCCGGTGTCGTCCACCTGCGTGACGCTGGGCACGTTCGCGACCACCTGCCGTATGAGCTCCAGCTCCGCGTCCGAGCCCACGGCGCCTCGGAGCACCACGGTGGTGCCCTTCTGCAGCACGTCGACGGGGTCGTCGGCGAGCCGCGGCTCCTTCTTGATCGCCGCCAGCGCGGCCTTGGCCAAGGCGCTCGGGTCGGCGGCGCCGAGCCCGCCGCTCGTCACCCCGCTGCCTAGCTCCTCCTGCCCGGGCGCCGCCGCGGTGGCTTGTGCGACCTCGAGCCCGCTGACGTCGACGTCGTTGATGCCGTTGATGCCGCTGGCGATGGCCCGGACGAGGTCGCTGTAGCGCTCGTTGGGTACCTTGCCGGTCACCTTGGCGGTCTTGTTCTGGACCTCGACCTTCAGGCCGAGGTCGGCGGTCAGGCGCTGGTCGGCCAGCGCCTCCTCCAGCCGCTGCTTGGCGCTCTTACCGAAGGGCCACATGGACACTTCCCTCCCACAGCTTCGAAAGTGACGCTCTGACCCAGATATACGACGCCTGCGTGAGAGGACCGTCCGCGGTCCATGCGCCCGGCCGCGGCGTCGGCCGGCGGTGCCCGCGCTCGAGCCCGTCAGCCCGGGCGGGTCCCGCGCCCAGTCGCGGGTCCCGCGCACGCCGGGGCGCCGGCGCGGTTACCATGTCGCCCGCGCGCGACCCCCAAGACACCGGCCGCCGCGGGACCGGAAGAGGATGAAGCACAACGTAGGTTGGACCCGATACGTCGTAGCGCTCGGCGCGCTGTCGAGCATCATCGTCGCCCTCATGCTGCTCGTGGCCGCCTTCATGGAGGCGATCCGCCTCGTGGGCACCGTCTTCGAGCTGGGGCTGGGCACCCACGACGCCACGAAGGAGCTGGTGATCGCGGCCGTGGAGCACGCCGACACGGTGCTGATCGCTGCCGCCCTCTTCATCATCGGGATAGGCATCTACGAGCTGTTCGTGGCCGAGGTGAGCCACTTGCCCGACTGGCTCGAGATCACCTCCCTCGACGACCTGAAGGACAAGCTGATCAGCGTCGTCGTGGCCGTCCTGAGCGTCAACTTCTTCACCCGGGTCGTCGACTGGTCCGGCGACACTAGCATCGTCTACTTCGGCGGCGGCATCGCGCTCGTGATCGCGGCGCTGGCCTTCTACGGGATCTCCTCGAAGCGCAACGGCAAGGCCCATTGAGGCCGGGGCGGGGGCCCTGGAGGCGCCCACGCGAGAAGTCTCAGGAACCGGTGGTAACTTCGCCCGGAAGCCAGAGACCTGCAGCGTGCGACGCCCGTCGAGACCGGCGCTGACCGCGCAGTTACCCGTGCCCCCATGCCCGAGCCCCTCGCATCCCACACCGACGACGCCCCCGGCAGGGTGACCCTGGCCGAGCGCCTGCTGACGCTGCCTCTCAGGCTGCGGGGCTTCGCCCGCGTCGAGGACCTGGTGCCCGCGGCGGCCATGGCCCTGGCCACGGAGCTTGGCGCCAGGGCGGAGGCGCGCTGGGCCGGGAGCGAGGGCCAGGCGACCCCTCCGCCCTCCGGGGCCGTGCGGCTGGAGCTGAGGGAGCGCGGCGACGTCATCGCGACCTTCGAGATCCAGCGCGAGGAGCCGTTCACGGTCGAGGAGAGGCGCCTGCTGGCGCACGTCAGCTCCAGCCTCGAGGAGTTCGTCACCGAGCTGTCCGAGCGCCTGGAGACGCGCCTGCAGGCCGCGCTGTCCTCCACCCTGGCGGCCAGCGACGACCTGGAGGACGCAGCCGAGCGCGCGGTGCGCACGCTGCGGGCGCACCTCCGCGCCGAGGCCGTCATGCTCGTCATCGACGACGACGCCCGCCCGCGCGTCCTCGCCACCGAGGGGCGCTGGGACCGGTTCGCGGCGGAGCGGCACCAGGCGCTGCTGCGGGAAGCCCTGCGCAGCGAGGGCGTGCTGCACCACGGCGACGCCCTGCTGGCGCTGCCGGTGGGCGAGGTGAAGCCCGTGCGCTACGCGCTGCTGCTGCGCTTCTCGGAGGCCATCCCGTACCCGGGCGCCCACCGCTCCACGCTCCTGCAGTCGAGCCGCGTGATCCGGCCCCACCTGGACGGCCACCGGTACGCCGCGGCCCTGGCGGAGCTCCTGAGGCTCCACGAGGCCTCCGAGGACGTGGCGACGCAGGAGCTGTACCAGCGGGTCCTCGACGCCGCCATCAGGCTGGTGCCCGGCAGCGAGAGCGGCTCCCTGCTGGTGCGTCGGCACCGGCACGAGCCCTTCGAGTTCCGGGCCGTGCGCGGCTACGACCTGGAGAGGCTCGCACCGCACAAGCTGCCGGTAGAGGAGCTGGAGGTCTGGTACGGGCCCGACAAGGCCGGTTGGCGGCGAGGCCGCGCCCGCGTGGCGCGCGCCGACGTCCACGACATCGAGAAGCTGGGCCAGGCCGCCTCTCCCCAGATCGCCGAGGCGATCGGCGGCTACGGGCGCATCGAGGCCAACCTGTGCATGCCGGTGCTCCACGAGGGCGAGGTCCTCGCCGTCCTGAACCTCGAGAGCGCGACCGACGCCGGCGCCTTCGGCCGCGACTCGGTGGAGCTGAGCCACCTCTTCGGTCCCACGCTGGCGAGCCTCCTGCACCGGCAGCACGTGCGCGACCTCCTGATGAACGCCGCGCTCACCGACGAGCTCACGGGCCTGAAGAACCGTCGCGCCTTCGACGAGGCCCTGGTGCGCGAGCTGGCGCGGCGCGAGCGGCTGGGTACGCAGATGAGCCTGATGCTGATGGACCTCACCGGCTTCAAGGCCGTGAACGACGCCCACGGGCATGCCGCCGGCGACAAGGCGCTCGCGGCCGTGGCCGACGCCCTGCGCCCGGTGATCAGGCAGACGGACGTGCTGAGCCGCTGGGGCGGCGACGAGTTCGCGGCCGTACTCATCGACAACTCCGCCAGCGAAGCCCAGGAGACGGCCGACCGCGTCAGGGAGGTCATCTCGGGGCTCGCGGTGGGAGGCGAGAGGCTCGGCATCGCGATCGGCGTGGCGACCGCGCCCGACGACGGCGTCGACGCGGGGGAGCTGCTCGACCTGGCCGACGAGCGCATGTACGCCGAGAAGCAGGCTTAGGCTCTCGCTCACGCGGGCGCCGCGTGCCCCACTACGGGGCCGCTCGCGCGTGTCTTCGACCTCCCTCGGCCCCTCCTAGCCCCCGCCGGTGCGGAGCCATCGATGACCGTACGGCCCCAGCCGGACGCGTCCACCGGGGCCGACGTCGGCGTCGCCGAAGGCGCGCACGGCGCCTTCGGCGGTCCCGCGCATGGCGACGTCTCCGGGTCCGGGCGCCGCCGCCGGCACCAGCGCCTCGGGCACCGCCACCTCGACCTCCTCGCCGGAGAGGTTGTGGAGCGCCAGCGAGACGCAGCCGTCCGCCCGGCAGGCGTGAGCGAGGACGCGCGGGTCCCCGGTCGCCAGGACCTGGGCCGTGCCCGCTCGGCCGAACTCCGGGAAGGCGCGCCTGGCCCGCAGCGCGGCCCTGAACCAGTTCAAGAGCGACCCCGCGTCCTCGCTCTGCGCCGCCACGTTCACGCGGTCGTACGCGAACGGCCCCGAGGAGACGACGGGCGCGGCGAGCGCATCGGCCGCTGCCTCCGAGAAGCCGCCGTTCGCACCGGCGTCCCACTGCATCGTCGTGCGCACGGCGCCGCGGCCCTCCACGGCCAGGTCGTCGCCCATGCCGATCTCGTCGCCGTAGTAGAGGACAGGCGTGCCCGGCAGCGTGAGCAGGAGGCTGTAGGCGAGCCTCAGCCGCCGCGCGTCGCCGCCGAGCAGAGGGGCCAGGCGGCGCCGCAGGCCGGTGCGGAACATGCGCCCCTCGCCGGTGGGGTCGAAGGCGGCGAACACGGCCTGCCGCTCCTCCTCGCCCACCTGTCGGAACGACCACTCGTCGTGGCTGCGGACGAAGTTCGCGTACGTGCAGCCGGCCGGGGGCGGCCGCAGCGTCCTGAGCGCCCTCTCCAAGGCGCGCGCCCGCCCCTCCACCAGCGCCAGCCCGAGGTGTGCGCTGGTGTAGAAGGACAAGGCCGCGTGCACCCTGTCGCCGTCGCCGAAGTAGCGCGTCAGCTCGGCCGGGCCGACGTCGCCCTCGGCGAGCACGACCGCTTCGGGCCAGCGCACCTCCACGTGCCGCCTGATGTCGGCCAGCAGGTCGAAGCCCTGCTCGTCCGGCTCGTCGAGCATGAGCGGCACGGCGTCGAGCCTGAAGCCGGAGACGCCGAAGCCCATCCAGTGGTCGACGACCTTGGCCAGCTCGGCGCGCACCCGCGGGTTCGCCAGGTCGAGGTCGGGCTGGAAGCCGAAGAAGGCGTGGTAGTAGTAGCGGCCGGCGGCCTCGTCGTAGGTCCAGGCGCTCGGCTCGCCCACGACGTTCACGTCGCCGCCGGGTTCGTCGGACCACTGGTAGAAGTCGCGGTACGGCGAGCCGGGGTCGCTGCGCGCCGACTGGAACCAGTGGTGCTCCACCGAGGTGTGGTTGAAGGGCATGTCGACGATGGCGCGCATCCCCAGCGAGTCGAGGCGGTGCATGAGCCTCTCGAACTGCGCCTCGGTGCCCAGCGCGGGGTCGATGGCGTAGTAGTCGCGCACGTCGTAGCCGTCGTCCTGGCGCGGCGAGTCGAAGAACGGGCCCAACCACAGGCAGGTGACGCCCAGGTCGGCCAGGTACTCGAGCCGCGAGGTCAGCCCGACGAGGTCGCCCAGGCCGTCGCCGTCGCCGTCCATGAAGCGCGGCACCTGCAGCTCGTAGACCACGGCGTCGCGGAACCACTCCATACGGCCATGAAGCCCCGCGCGGTCATGAGAAGGCGGCTGGCTCGGTTAGTGGGGTGCGGCCGCGAACGCGTCCTCGGAGACCCCTAGCAGGTACTCCTGCACGTCCGCCGGCCAGGCGGCGATGAGCCCCTCGAACCTGGCGCGGTCTCCCCTGTCCAGGGCGCGGTAGGCCTCCTCGAAGCCGGGCCTGTCGCCGGCCAGCGCGGTCATGGCGCGGCCGGTGACGGCGGCCGCGCGCCTGGCGCGCGCCTTGGGCGGCTCGTTCCTGCTGGCCTCCTCGACCAGCCTTCGCAGCGTCGCCGACGCGCCGCCCGGCTGGTCGGCCAGCCAGTCCCAGTGGCGCGGCAACAGCGTCACCTCGCGGGCCACGACCCCCAGCCTGGGGCGGCCGGGCCCGCGCGGTTCCGGCTCGGGCAGGTACCTCGCGAGCACCTGCTCGAGCGTGCCGCGCAGCTCGAAGTCCACCTGCTTGCCGGTGGCGTCGTCGAGGATGAGCAGGTACTGGCCGGGGTCGGCGTCGAAGCGTCGCTTGGTCTCGGGCAGCAGCGCTGCCAGGTCGCCGGTGACGACGCGCGTGTCGCCGACGAACAAGGTGTACGTGCGGTCGGGGTCCATGACCGCGATTATCACCCGGGTGATATCACGTGTCAATATCGTCCGGGTGCAAAA
>Ga0079224_100007834_pt1 | contig 14392 bp, 13 predicted proteins | sample Stecom2015_FD_80414 | JGI IMG/M metagenome (GOLD analysis project Ga0079224, IMG submission 80414) | Agricultural soil microbial communities from Utah to study Nitrogen management - Steer compost 2015 | ecosystem: Environmental > Terrestrial > Soil > Agricultural land | place: USA: Utah...
AAGGGCTCGTCGACGCGGCTCGCGACGTGCTGCGGCCCACGACGGCGGATCGCGAGCGCATCCGAGAGGCGCTGCGTGCGCGTCTCGGGAGCGAAGGGGCGTTCGAGCCCGAGGCGCCGGCGCCTCCCGCTGCGGCGCCCGCGGCGAGCGGCATTGGCGCGGCCAAGATTGCGACGGCAGTGATCGTGGGGCTCGCGATCGGCGGGGGTCTGCTCGGGCAAGCGTTGCGCGCCGAGCCCGCGGAAAGCGCGGCTCCTTCCGCCTCGGCGCCCGTCGGGGTCACCGCGCCGAAAGCACCGGTCGTTCCCTCCGAAGCGTCGCCAAGCCCTCCTGCTCCAGCGCTGGCGAGCCCTCCCGCGGGAGTTATCGAGGAACCGGCTCCGCGGCGTTCGTCGGATCACTTGGCGGAGGAGGTGGCGATTCTCTCGCGCGCACAGGCCGAGCTCCACGCGGGGCGTTTCGCCGACGCGCTTCGGATTCTCGGCGAGCACGAGCGACGGTTCCCGGGGGGCACGCTCACGCCGGAGCGTCGCGCCGCGAAAGTTGGAGCGCTCTGCGGTTTGGGGCGCGTCGCGGAGGCCGACGCCGAGCTCGCGCGGCTTTCGCCGGGCTCGCTCCACGCCGAGCGGGCACGCGCGGCGTGCGGAGAACGCTCCGTCCGCTGAGCGCGCTCCTATCGCTCGTTCATCGCTCGTTGCGCGCGCCGAGCGCGAATTCCTCAGGCGTTCGCTTCGGACTCGACCTTCTCCTGGGCATCAGCTCGAGAAAAATTCAGTCTGAGTCTAGATTTCTGTCTTCCCGATTAATTTCTGCCTTCCCTGACTCGGAAGAACGGTATTCGGGGTCAAAAGGCGCGATTCCCCACCGCAGTCGACGGAATCGCGCGGGTCCCGCCACTGCGCTTCGTGGTCTCATTGGCTCCGCGCGGCTCGCGCGCCTCCGATCGTCGGCAGCCTCGGGTGGCTCGGGCGATGGACTTGCGCTCCGTTCCGCTGATTTCGACGGTGGTCGCGCTGCTCGTCGCGGCCGTCGGTTGTGCGGACGCCTCGGAATCGCCTCCTTCCGAGAAGGGGGCAAACGGTGGCGCCAGCAGCGCGCTCGGTGGTTCGAGCGGCGCGCCTTCGTCGGCTTCGTCGGGTGGCCATGGCGAAGGTTCTGGTGGCGCGCCCGCGATCCCTTCCGGCGGCACGGCGGGCAAAGCCGGCACGAGCGCCGGGGGCGTGTCGGGCAGCGGTGGATCGCTCCAGAATGGCGGCGCTTCGGGATCGGCGACAGCGGGCGAAGGCTCGGGCGGTGTCGTGCCCGCGAGCGGCGGAATGCCTCCTGGAACCGGAGGAGCAACGGGTGGAGCGGGCGGCGACGCGACCGGAACGTCGGGCGGTGCTCCCGCGACCAGCGGTGGAATGGCGGGCAGCGGAATGGCGAACGGCGGTGAAGCGCCGATGGGTGGTGGAGGCAACCAGGCCGGGGCGGGCGGCGACGGTGGTATGGGTGGTAGCTCGATGAGCTGTTCACTGCCGAGCACGTTCCGCTGGCGCTCGAGCGGGATCCTCGTGAGCCCGAAGTCCAACGCCAGTCACAACCTCGTGTCGGTCAAAGACCCGACCATCGTGTTCTTCGACTCGCGCTACCACGTGTACGCGACGACCGCGAACACCGCGGGCAACTGGAACATGGTGTATTTCAACTTCACCGACTGGTCCTCCGCGGCGGACGCGCCGCACTACTACATGGACCAGACGCCGGGGTTCAACGGATACCACTGCGCCCCGCAGGTGTTCTACTTCCGCCCGCACCAGAAGTGGTATTTGATCCAGCAGTCGCAGCCCCCGCAGTACTCGACGACCGACGACATCAGTCGGCCGGAGACGTGGACGCAGCCGAAGAATTTCTTCGCGTCGACGCCGCCCGGGATGCCCGAGCTGCCCATCGACTACTGGATCATCTGCGACGACGCGAACTGCTACCTGTTCTTCACGGGCGACGACGGGCGCCTCTATCGAAGCCAGACCACGATCGACGATTTCCCGAACGGCTTCGGTCCGATCACGGTCGTGCTCCAAGACTCGAACCGCAACAATCTGTTCGAGGGGAGCGCCACCTACAAGATCAAGGGCACGAATCAGTATCTCACGATCATCGAGGCCATCGGCACGAACGGCCGCTACTATCGGGCGTGGACCTCCGACCGCCTCGACGGCGAGTGGACGCCGCTCTCCGGTATGGAATCGAACCCCTTCGCGGGCGCGGCCAACGTCACCTACGAGCCGGGAGCCCCCGATTGGACGAACGACGTGAGCCACGGCGAGCTGATCCGCGACGGCTACGACGAGACGATGACGCTCGACCCGTGCCGCCTCGAGCTCCTGTATCAAGGGCGCGACCCGGCGAGCGGCGGGGAGTACTCGCAGCTTCCCTATCGACTCGGGCTCTTGCGATTGGTGCGCGACTGATGCAGGCGCTGCGTGTTCTTCTCCGCCAAAACGGGCGCTCGTCGAGCCGACGGCTCGAGTGCGGCACCCGCCCCTCGGTGCGCGAAGCCAACGCACGCGGGTGGCGCCGGATCCCGTGCGCCGCGCCGCGAGGCTCATCGCGAGACGATTCGTCGCTCGGCTCTCGCCGGAATGCACCTTCGCACGATTCAGCGAACCGTGCGGGACCAGTTCCGGTATTAACGAAGGATTCGTCGGCGCATCGAATTTCTGGGTTCGGTGTACCGATGTGGAACACTCGTAAGGTTGAGCCCGTGCGGAAACGAGCGATCTGCCGCTTGCGCCCGCGCGGGTTCTCAGGTCTCATTAGAAGGAAGTGACGTTCTTCCGCCACTGCCAGATGTTGGCGAAGCGTTAGCGGACGATCCGCGACTCGAACGGAGGCACGCCCGTGCTCAGATTCCAAGCTCACCCCGGCTCTACCCGTCTCGCCGCGGTCCTCGCCGTCCTGCTCGCAGGGACCGCTGGATGTACGGGAACCATCGAAGCCCCCGACGGGGGCGAGCTCACGGGGGGCGGGGGCCCCATTGGCGCCCAGGGCGGTAGTGGAAACCCTGGCGGCAGCGGCACGGGGGGCAGCAGCATCACCACGCCGCCAACGACTCCGGGAGCCGGTGGCAAGATCGGGAGCGGGACCGGAACCGGTGGCACGTCGAACCCCGGTGTGGGTGGCTCGGATCCGACGACCGGCATGCCGACGTCCGGCCCGGCCCCGGTGAACCTCCACGGCAAGCCGATTTACACGCGGTTCTTCCGCCTCACGAATGACCAGTGGGAGAACACCGTCCGCGACATCCTGCGGCTCGACGGGCCCACCGGCGTCTCCGAGGGTTTCCTCGACGCCGTCGCGGGCACGACGGATTTCGACAACAACGAGCGCGTCGTGTTCGTCGACAACACCTCGTGGGCCGATTTCCAGCTCGCGGCGGAGACCGTCGCGGACAAGGTGACGGCGACCGACGCCGCGCTCCAAAACGTGGTCGCCACCACGGACGCGACGACGTTCATCAAGACGTTCGGGCGTCGCGCCTTCCGTCGCGACCTCACCGACGCGGAGGTCAGTGCCTACCTGGCCATCCACAGCGAAGGCTCGATGACGAGCGAGGGCACGCAGAGCGCGTTCACCAAGGGCGCTCGCTACGTGATCTCGACGATGCTCCAGTCGCCCCATTTCCTGTACCGCACGGAGATGGCCGATCCGGGCGCGCCGCTCAGCGGGTACGAGATGGCGGCCAAGCTCTCGTTCTGGATCCGCGACACCACGCCGACGGACGCGATGCTCGACGCGGCGAACACCTTCGCCACCGCCGAGGGCGCCGCGGCCCAAGCCGCCCAGATGCTGGAGGATCCCGCGGCGATCGCGGTGATGCGCAAGTTCCACGCGGCGCTCTACAAGTTCGCCCTGTACGACTCGATCGCGAAGACGGGAGTCGCCGAATACACGGAGGCGATGAACGCGGAGTTCAAGGAGGCGTCGTATCTGTTCTTCGATCGCCTCTTCACGCAGAACCTCGGCGTCCGCGAGATGCTCACTTCCACGACGGCCTTCGTCGGCCCGAACATGGCGAGCATCTACGGGTTGCCCCGATCGGGCAGCGGGATGACGCAGGTCGAGCTGCCCGATCGCGTCGGCTACTTCTCACAAGCACCCTTCTTGGCGCTGTGGGCGCGCAACAACGAGCCGGACTCGATCCATCGCGGTGCGCGCCTGAACCTCGACGTGCTGTGCGCCGACCCCGGGATCCCGAACGTCGATTTGCCCGCCGTGCCGCCGCCCGGGGAGAACGAGACGAACCGCATGGTGGTCACGAAGCTCACTTCGGGCTGCGCGACGGTCTGCCACGGCGAGATCATCAACCCCATCGGTTTCGCTTTCGAGAATTTCGACGGACTCGGCCGTTTCCGCGACACGGACAACGGGCAGCCCGTCGATACGACCGGAATCTACCCGTTCCAGGAGGGAAATCTGTCGTTCTCCGGCGCGCCCGAGCTGATGGGGCACATGGCAAACGGAACGCAGGCCCACCAGTGTTGGGCGAAGAAGATGGCGAGTTACGCGATGCAACGGGACCTCGTGGAGGAGGATCGGCCGCTGGTCGAGGCCCTCGGCGCCGTCAGCCAGGCGTCGGGAGCTTCCTTCAAGCAAGTCATGTTGGCGCTGGTGAAGGCGGACGCGTTCCGGACGCGTGTTGGAGGTGTCCAATGAGTCGCAGGTTCGTGCGTGGGCGGCACACCATCAACCGGCGTGCTTTCTTGTACGGCGCGGGCGGCATCGCCATCGGTTTGCCGTTCCTCGAGGGCCTACCGGAGCGCTCCGCGTGGGCCCAGGATGCCGCGCCGGTGTTCACCTTCTTCCTGGTCGCGGCGTGCGGTGTGGAGCCGAAGCGCTTCTGGCCGGGACAGACCGGCGCGCTCAGCAGCGTGCTCGCCTCCGGCGACAAGGCGGTCAATCACCTCAAGGACCACGCCGAGAACCTGCTCATCATCCGCGGCATCAACTACCCCCAGCAGACTCCGGGCGGCTGCGGGCACGCCGAGGGGTTGTCGCAATCGCTCACCGCGCAACCGGCAAACGGCAGGGGAAGCACGGCGCGCGGCGCCGGCCCCTCGGTGGACTTCGTCATCTCGCGGGCGGTCAACCCCCAGGGGACGGACCCGCTCACGCTCTATGCCGGCAATCTCAACAACGGGTACATCGAGGAGCGCATCTCGTTCGATAGCAACGGCAACGTGCGCGCCGCGACGGACAGCCCGTACAAGCTCTATCAGAGCCTGGTCGGCGTGGCGACGCCGGGCAGCGGGAGCACCGGCGGCGGGAGCACGGGAGGCGGCACGGCGCCGCCCTCGATGACCGACGAGCTGCTTCGCCGGCGCAAGAGCGCGAACGATCAGATCCGCGCGGAGCTCAACTCGCTGATGCAGAGCCCGAAGCTCAGCTCCGACGACAAGCAGCGTCTCCAGCAGCACTTCGAGGCGATCCGCGAGGTCGAGATCAAGATGAGCGATCCGACGAGCCCGGTGGCGATCGCGGGCTGCACGACGGACGGGCTCGATACGGCCGGGCTCGAGGCGGTCAAGTCGTACCGGTACAACAAGACCAACGTCGCGAGCGGCGGGATGGAGAACATCGTCGAGCTGCACATGCAGCTCGTCGCGCTCGCGTTCGCCTGCAACTACAACCGCACGGCGACCCTGCAGTGGGGCGACGGGACCGATGCGACGATTTACGAGGTGCCGTCGAACAAGACCTTGGGCAATTGGGGTCTGCACTTCATCAGTCACCGCGTCGCGTCCGACGCGGCAATCGGCCAGAACGCGACGGCCGAGGCCGCCCATGCCGAAATCGACGCGGTGCGGATGCAGACGCTCGCTCGCGGGTTGAATCACTTCCGCGACCGCGGCCTCGCCGACAAGTGCGTGGTGCTCTGGACCAACCACGTCGCCGAGGGCAACCACGTCATGCGCAACGTTCCCCACATCATCTGGGGCAACGGCGGCGGCTACTTCAAGCAAGGCCAGTACGTCGACGCCGGGGGCGTCCAGAACGGCAAGCTCTTGAACATGGTCATCACGGCCGCGACGGGGAACTCCTCCCCGAACTTCGGCTCGAGCGGCGGCGGCGAGATCCAGGCCGCGAAGGCCTGATCCGCCAAGCGACGGGCACTCTGTTCCTCGACGGAGTGCCCGGGCTGCGGTCCGTGTCGAACGGAGTGCCGCGTGGGGAGGGGCCCCGCCGAGCTCACTTCGGCGGGGAGGAGCGGCGGCGCGGCGCGCTCCGGCGCTCGGAGGGCGGCGTTGACGCCGTCGGCGTGAGGCCGAGCCGCGTGGCGAGGTGATAGAGATTGCTGCGGTGCATGCCGAGATCGCGGGCAGCGGCGGCCCACACGCCGCCACGCCGCGCGAGGGCTTCGCGAATCGCGGCGAGCTGAAACTGAGCCGTGCGCTCCCGGAGCGTTCCCTCCTCGAACGGCTGGGAAGCCGGAGGGCTCGAAGGCGGCGTGCTGTCGACGGCGACGGGCGAGCCGTCGAGGTGCTCGACGCCGATCCACAGGGGAACGTCCGGGCTCCCTGTGTGCCCGGCCCGCAGCACGGCGCGGCCGATGGCGTTCTCGAGCTCGCGGACGTTCCCGGGCCAGCTCGCGCGCAGCAGGTGCTCGGTTGCTCGCTCCGTGAACCGCACGGGACCCGTGCCCAGGCGGCGCCGCGCGACGTCGGCGAAGTGGGCCGTGAGCAGCGGGATGTCCTCGCGGCGTTCCCGGAGCGCCGGCACCCGCAGCGGAAACGCCGCGAGGCGGTGAAAGAGATCCGCACGGAAGCGTCCGCGCTCGACCTCGCGTTGGAGATCCCGGTTCGTCGCGGCGACGATGCGCACGTTCACTCGACGCAACCGGTCGGAGCCGACCCGCTGAATCTCTCCGTGCTGGATCGCGCGCAAGATCTTTGGCTGCACGGACAGCGGCATCTCGCCGATTTCGTCGAGGAACAGCGTGCCGCCGTCTGCCGCTTCGAAGCGTCCGGGACGATCGCGGTGAGCGCCGGTGAAGGCGCCCGCGAGGTGACCGAACAGCTCGCTCTCGGCGATCGCCTCGGGCAACGCCGCGCAGTTGACGTGAACGAGCGGCGCGTCGCGACGCGACGAAGCCGCGTGAACGGCGCGCGCCACGAGCTCCTTGCCCACGCCCGTCTCGCCGGTGATGAGCGTCGCGAGGTCCGACGCGCCGACGATCCGGATCTCCTGGAGCAAGGCGCGCATCGCCGCGCTGGTTCCGAGGATGCGCGCGTTGGCCGCGAGCTCGCTCGCGGACGGATCGCGAAGCGCGTCGCGGCGAAGCGCCGCTCGACGCTCGAGCGCGTCGACGAGGGTGCTCGTGCGGAGCGCGGCGCCCGCGAGGGCCGCGAGCGCACCGAGAAACGGCGCCTCGATGTCGTCGAACGCATCGAGCGCGAGGGCGTCCAGCGTGAGCGCCCCGACCACCTCGTTCCCCTCGGTCAGGGGACAACCGATGCAGGAGTGCACCGCGACGAACGGTGTCGTCTGCGCGAGGAGCTCACCGTCGAACGGCTCCGGCAGCGGTGAGTCGACCGGAAACTGCACGGGCTCCGTCGACCGCAGGACGACGTCGAGGCGGGCGTGTGCCGCCCGCGGGTAGCTCCGCGTCAGCGCGGACGAGCGCAGCCCGCGCGCGGCGAGCGGTACGAGCACGTCTCCCTCGCGGCGCAGCAAGCACATCGCGTCTGCCGCCACGGCGCGGGAAACGGCGTCGAGCAGACGCGCGTAGCGATCCTCGGGCGAGAGCGGCGCCGTCAGATCGTGCCCGATGTCGCGCAGGACGTCGAGCCTGAGGGAGTGCTGCGTTTCCGACAACGCGTTGCCATTACTACAACGCGGAAAGTTGTGCACTCGACAACTTGAGCCGCCCTTGCGGCGGCCTTCGAGCCGTTTCGTGCGCAAAACGAGGTGGCACCGTTCGTGCTTGCGCGGGCGCACGAATGCTTTCGCTTCGTGCCTCCGCCGCGGCTTGCGCCCGACTCGCCTCGATTGCTGCCTTGGCGCTCATCGCGGGCGTCGCTTGTCGAGACGCTCCGAGCGCAGCCCCGATGGCGCGGGGCCAGGAGATCTACCAGCTCTGCTCGCAGTGCCACGGGCCGCTCGGGCAGGGAAATGAGTCGCTCCAGGCCCCCGCGATCGCCGGGCAGCACGCCTGGTATGTCGCGGCGCAGCTCCAGAAATTCAAGCAAGGGATCCGTGGCAAGCATCCCGACGATGCGGCCGGCCTGCGGATGCGCCCGATGGCGCTCGCGCTGAAGAGCGACGCCGACATCGCGGCGGTCGCCGACTACGTCGCGAGCCTGCCCGTGACGCCGCCGTCCCGAACGCTCCCGAGCGGAAGCGCCGAGAAGGGCAAGGCCTTGTACACGGCCTGCGCCACGTGCCACGGCCCGGACGGCGCCGGCAACGCCGAGATGAAGGCTCCGGCGCTCGTGCGCACGAACGACTGGTATCTGCTCTCGCAGCTCCACAAGTTCAAGGGGCGCGTCCGCGGAGCGAGCCCGGAGGACGCGGAAGCCGCGCTGATGCTGCCCTGGGCGATGAGCCTCACCGACGAGCAGGCCATGAAGGACGTGCTCGCCTACGTGGGAACGCTGCGCTGATGCGGCCACGCCCGTCCTCCTCGTATTCGAAGCGACTCGCCATGACGGCCAACGACGACTCCGACTCCCTCGCCAAGCGCGCGTTCGTCCTCACCATCGTAGGCACTCTGATCTACGCCCTGTGCGTCTACGCCTTCGTGCTCCGAGGGAACTCGAGCACCGCGTCGCCGCCCAACACGGAGCAGGCGCCGTGATGAGCGGCTACCCGAGCGCGGCGTCGTCGTACGCGGGCGACATCGACGGCCTGATCCTGTTCATCGCCGTTCTGGTCTTCTTCTGGGGCATCCTCGTCGAGCTCATCTTCTTCGGTTTCATCTTCAAGTTCCGCGAGAAGAAGGGGCAGAAGGCCCAGTACGTGACGGGCGAAGACAAGCGACAGAAGCGCTGGATCTCCATCCCGCACGCGCTCGTCTTCGTCTGCGACGTCTTCATCATCATCGCCGCCGTGCGCGTCTGGGCCGACGTCAAGCAGACCCTGCCCAAGCCCGACGCCACCGTGCGCGTCATCTCCCAGCAATGGGCCTGGACCTTCGTGCATCCGGGTCCCGACGGCGCGCTGGACACCGCCGACGACATCACCACCGTGGACGATCTCCACCTCGAGCTCGGCAAGACGTACCACTACGAGCTCGAGTCGAAGGACGTGGTCCACAGCTTCTCGGTCCCCGCGTTCCGTCTGAAGCAGGACGCGGTGCCCGGGCGGACCATCCGCGGCTGGTTCCGCCCCATCCAGGAAGGAACGTTCGACGTTCAGTGTGCCGAGATCTGCGGCATCGGTCACGGCTTGATGCCCGCGATCGTGAAGGTCGAGTCCCCCGCCGAGCACGCTCGATGGATGGAGGAGGCCGGCCGGGGAGCGCTCGCCGCCGCGCCGCGTTTGCGCGCCCCTTAGTCGTCTAAAACCATCATGGCTCAACCTGCAATCGAAGAGACGCCCGGCTCCGGCACGCGGCACGCCGAGGAGACGTCCGCGCCGCCCGCCGGGCACGGCGAGCACGAGGGGTTCGTCAAGAAGTACCTGTTTTCGACGGATCACAAGATGATCGCGAAGCAGTACCTCTTCACGGGCATGTTCATGGCGCTCATCGGCGCCTTCATGGTCTACGCCTTCCGGGTACAGCTCGCGTTCCCGGGCAGCCACGTGCCCGGCTTCGGCGTCGTCGGTCCGAACGAGTACAACGCGCTCGTCACCAATCACGGCTCCATCATGGTGTTCTGGGTGGCGATGCCGGTGCTGATCGCGGCGTTCGGCAACTACCTGATCCCGCTGATGCTCGGCTGCGACGACATGGCGTTTCCGCGCCTGAATCGCCTGTCGTACCAGGTGTTCTTCTTGAGCGTGGTCGTGCTGTTGATCTCGCTCTTCGTCCCGGGCGGCGGCTTCGGGGGCGCCTGGACGGCCTATCCGCCGCTCTCGTCGAAGGCCGAATACAGCCTCACGCCGCTCGGCTCGACGCTTTGGCTTTGCGCCGTCATCCTCGAGTTCGTCGCCTTCCTGATCGGCGGGATCAACTTCGTCACCACGACGATGAACTCGCGCGCGCCCGGGATGAAGCTCTACGACATCCCGATCGTGGTCTGGATGATCGTCATCGCGACGCTGGTGTTCATGGCCTCGGTCGGGCCGCTGGTCGCGGGCGCCGTGATGCTGCTCTTCGACCAACTCCTGGGCACCGCGTTCTACGACCCGACGCGCGGCGGCGATCCGCTGCTCTGGCAGCACTTGTTCTGGTTCTTCGGGCACCCCGAGGTCTACGTCGTGCTCCTGCCGGCGTGCGGCATCGTGGCCGAGGTGATCACCGTCTTTTCGCGGAAGAAGCTGTTCGGCTACAAGACGGTGCTCTACACGGCGTTCGCCACGGGGATCGTCAGCTTCTTCGTGTGGGCGCACCACCAGTTCGTCGCCGGCATCGATCCGCGCATGGCCAACGTGTTCACGGCGACGACCGTGATCATCTCGCTCCCGGTGGCGGAGATGATCTTCGTCTACGTGGCGACCCTCTACGGCGGCTCGATCCGGCTCACGACGCCGATGTTGTGGGCGCTCGCGTTCATCGCGGAGTTCATCATCGGCGGGGTGACGGGCCTGTTCCTCGGCGCGAGCGGCTCGGACATCTACCTGCACGACACGTACTTCGTGCTGGCGCACTTCCACTACACGTTCGTGCCCATCGCGATCATCTCCGTCTTCGCCGGGATCACCTACTGGTTCCCGAAGATGTTCGGGCGCCACATGAACGAGACGCTCGGCAAAATCCACTTCTGGGGAACGATCATCCCGTTCAACGGCATCTTCATCCCGCTCTTCCTTTTGGGTCTCGCGGGCCAGCACCGGCGAATCTACAGCTACGAGGGCTTCCCGGAGCTCGCGCGGCCCGAGCTGCAGCAGCTCCGCATCATCGCGACGGTCAGCCTGATCGTGATGCTGTCGTTCCAGCTCGTGTTCCTCTTCAACTTCGTGAGGAGTATGCTCCGCGGGCGAACCGCCGAGCGCAATCCGTGGAAGGCGAATACGCTCGAGTGGGTCGCCGCTTCCCCGCCGCCGCACGGTAACTTCGAGACGATGCCCGTGGTGTACCGCGGACCGTACGAGTACAGCGTCCCCGGTCGGGACGAGGACTACTGGCCCCAGAATCAACCCGCATGAAACCGATCGCAACCACTCGCAGCGCTACCGGGATCCCGACCGGAAGATTGGCCGTCTGGTGGCTGATCGCGTCCGAGATCGTCATCTTCGGAGGGCTGCTCGCGTCCTACGTGATGCATCGAATCGGGCACGCGGAGTTCGGCGACTACGCGGCGCACACGAACACGTGGGCGGGGGCGCTCAACACCCTCGTCCTGCTCACGTCGAGCCTCTCGGCGGTGTTGGCGCACGAGGCCGCGGAGAAGCGGGACGGCCCGCGGGCGGCGCGAATGCTCCTCTTCACCATTCTGGGCGGCGCGGTGTTCCTGGTCGTGAAGGGCTTCGAGTGGACGACGGAGATCCGTCACGGCTTCACGATCACCACGAACATGTTCTGGTCGTTCTACTACACTGCCGCGGGGCTGCATGCGCTGCACGTCATCGCCGGGATGATCGCCATGGCGTTCGTGGCGCGTGGCGCGCTGGCCAATCGCGAGCTCCAACGCGTGGAGCTCGTCGGCAATTATTGGCATTTCGTGGATATCGTCTGGATTTTCCTGTTCCCTCTGCTCTACATCGCGAAATGACCACTCTGTCCACCGAACGGCACGAAGAAGAAGCGCCCCGCGCGTCCGGCGAGGAACCTCGCCCCGCGGAGGCGCACGGGGCCGAGCACGAGCACGCGCACGCGAACCCCGTGAAGGTCTGGGCCATTCTCTGCGTTCTGTTGGTGGTGAGCGTGGTGGGGCCCATGGCCGAAATCCGGATCGTGACGTTGATCACGGCGTTCGGCATCGCGGGCGTGAAGGCCTACCTCGTCGCCAAGCACTTCCTCCACCTCGGCGCCGAGCGGCGGTACATCGCCTATGCGCTCGCCGTGTCCGTGGCGTTCATGGTGCTCCTCTTCGCCGGGGTGGCGCCGGACGTCATGGAGCACCACGGCCGAAACTGGAAGAACGTCGCTGCGGCGAAGGAGGTCGAGCGAGCTCTGCACGAGGCGGCGAGCGATGAGCACTGAGCCTGGCTCCGCGGCAATTCCGGGAGGAACGGGCGAGGTGGTCGCGTTTCCGGTGCCGCCCCGGCGGCGCCCGATCGCCTCGAGCGGCGTCATCGGCATGACGCTGTTCGTGATAGCGGAGACCATGTTCTTCGCCGGCTTCGTGAGCGCCTTCACGATCGTGAAGACCACCGCGCTCACGCCGTGGCCGCCGCCGAATCAGCCTCGTTTGCCGATCGAGAGCACCGCCGTCAACACGCTCGCGCTCCTCGCGAGCGGCGTGGTGCTGTTCTTCGTCAATCGCCGCTTCGTCCGCGATGGCGTGCTCGCGGTGCGCCAGCTCGTGGCGTGCGCCGTGCTCGGTACGTTCTTCATCGTGTTTCAGGGCGCGGAGTGGGTCGCGCTGCTGGCTGAAGGGTTGACGATGAAGTCCTCGACGCACGGCGCATTCTTCTATCTCATCGTCGGAGCGCACGGTCTCCACGCGCTCGCGGCGCTCGGTGGGCTCTTCTGGGCGGTGAGGCGCGCGCGCCGCGGAGCGCTGTCGGCGGGCGCGTTCTCGACGGTTCAGGTGTTCTGGTACTTCGTGGTCGCGCTCTGGCCCGTGCTCTACTGGAGGGTGTACTTGTGATCGCGCGTCGTTCGGCCGCGCGCGCGGCGCTGCTCGCCGTTGCTCTCTCGACCGTTGCCGGGGCCGCGGCGGCGTGCCCCGTCTGTTTCGCCTCTCGAGGCGCCGACAATCGGGACGCCTTCGTCGGGACGACGATCTTCATGTCCGCGCTTCCGCTCCTCTTGGTGGGCGCCTTCGTGTGGTGGGTGGCTCAACGCATTCGCCGCCACGAGCTCCGCGCCCCCGACGGCCGCCCCAGCCAGGTCCCGTGAATTCAGCCGCGCGCCTTCCGTCGGTGGACGGAGCCGCGCACCAGAGAGGCCCACGAAGAACCATGAACGAGAAACGCTTCACCCTTTCGATTTCGGCTTGTATCTCGGCGCTGCTCGCCGTCTCCGCCTGCAGCAAGGAACAAGCGCCTCCGCCCGCGGCCGAACAGGCCCCCGTCGCCGCTCAGGCTGCGCCCGCAGCGCCCGCAGCGACCACGGCTGCGGCAGCCGCCGGAGCAGCGCTCCCGGGTGGGAGCGAAGCCAACAAGATCTTCAAGATGCGCTGCGTGGTGTGCCACGGAGAGAAGGGCCACGGCGACGGGCCCGGCGCGGCCGCTCTCAAAGTGAAGCCCCGCAACTACAGCGATGCCGCGTGGCAGCAGTCGGTCACGGACGCCGACATCGAGGCGATCATCGTCAAGGGCGGAGCAGCCGTCGGCAAGGATCCCGGGATGCCCGGCAATCCGGATCTCGCGAGCAAGCCCGATGTCGTCCGGGGTCTTCGCGAGATCGTGCGGAGCTTCGGCCCGGCCCCCGCCGAGGCTCCCGCAGGCTCCGCCTCCGCCGCGGCCGCGCCCGCGGGCTCGGCGCCGTAGGCAGAGCCGCGGGCGAGCGTCGAGGACATCGTCCGACCTTCGCTCTGCGCGAGACGAGCTCGAGGAGGGCGGGCTCTCTCCATCATCCCATCGGGGGGAGCGCCTTTGCCGTCGACGCGCGTTTCTCTGCGCGCGTCGGCGTCCTCGGCGCGCTGCGAGCTCGTTCCGTCGTCTCCCGAACGGAGATCGACGAGGCGATCGCGAGAGAGCGCGTCGGAAGCGTTTCGGCTCGGCGCGCGAGCGAGGCGCGCGCGAGTGACGCGCCCGCCGCGATCCGCCTCGCATCCCTCGTCGTTCTCCTTCCGCACGCTCGGCGCGTCTCTCACCGTTTGTCGCTCGAGGCGAGCCCTCGCGTCCACCGCCTTCGCGCGCGTCGTGCTCGCGAGAGCACTGTCGCGGCGCGCTCGGACCGCAAGAGCGTCGGCAAGTCCGCTTCGGTCTCCGAATCGGGGGCGTCCCGATACGGTGGGGCGCCGCTTGGCATGTCGGCTGCTGAGACATCGGACTCATGCTAACGAAACGACTACCGATCGCAATGGCCGTTGTCATCGGCGCGGCTGCCTGCGCGAGCGCCGACGAGGCCGGCTCTCCCGACGAGCGCGCAGACGAGCTCGGCGAGGAGTATCGCTGGGGCAAAGGCCGAAAGCAC
>Ga0079224_100007837_pt1 | contig 14389 bp, 11 predicted proteins | sample Stecom2015_FD_80414 | JGI IMG/M metagenome (GOLD analysis project Ga0079224, IMG submission 80414) | Agricultural soil microbial communities from Utah to study Nitrogen management - Steer compost 2015 | ecosystem: Environmental > Terrestrial > Soil > Agricultural land | place: USA: Utah...
GCAGAAATAAATATGTATTTGATAAACTAAAACAGATCAACGGCACTAAAGAGATAATAGCACTATTTCAGATGGTTTTTGACCCGAGACACTTTGCCAGGGATCCAAAACTTGATCTGAACGAAGCTGTGGATTCTTTCAATAAATTAATTTTACAGGATGGCTACAGGCTTGAACCATTTGATGGGAGATATAAGATAATCGGAGCTGACCTTCCCGAAGCTGTTGAAGTAGAAGTTCATTTTGAAGAAATACAACAACAAATTGCCGAGCAATTACAAAATGCCCGGTTCACCATTTGGATTGCTGTGGCCTGGTTCACAGACCCTGCACTTTTTGAAATCCTGTTACGAAAAAAAGTAGAAGGAATTAATGTCCGAATAATTGTTTATGATGATGAGATTAATGCAAAATACGGCCTCCCCTATGAAGCGAACTTTGAAACGGTAAAAATAAAACCGAAGGGAGCCTATAATAATATCATGCACCATAAATTCTGTGTTATTGATATGAGAGTGGTTATCCACGGCTCCTATAACTGGACCAATAAGGCGCGTTGGAACAAAGAAACAATAACCGTGGATTCAAGCCGTGAACTGGCCGAACGATTTTCCACAGAATTTATATCACTGTTACAGAAGAAGTAAAACCGCATCATGCTGTTCCCATTCAGTTATCAGAACTCAGGTCCACAACAATGTGATAAAGTTCATACTGCTTTTCCCCGTGCAGGGTTTTTGCAATATGAAAATTCTCCGTATTCTCAAATGCGGAGTCCAGCGTTATAAATCCTTTTCCGCCATCTAAAGTCCAGTTTTCAGGCAACTTTATCTGTTTTACATCAGCTTGATAACTATCAAAAAAATCCCCGAACTTATCTCTTTTACCATTATAATAAACAAGAATATAATAATATTCAAGATCCCTGACATATGCAATACTTTTGAGGATATGGGCATTTAACTCCGGAAAATTAGCCCCTTTCATTTTGAGGGCTTCAATAAGGGCGATGTCAGTACCTCCGGATTTTATCAAAATATCTACTCTCCCCGTATTCCTTCCCGTTCCTGAGGGACCTGTTCTTTCCTGATCGTGAATAGACCAGCCCCATACTTCCAGTCGCAGTCTTATGGTTGCCAGAAAAACATCATTAAAATTATCCTCATGGATAATCGTTTCTATAGCCTTTATTTTTTTGCGCATCAGGCGGAGTCCACTTAAAATCTCACTTAAAATAAACTCACTGACGTTTTTTTTACCGTTTATCACCTGGGGCAGTACTTTTGGAATATTCGTAAAAGAGAGATTTCGAACTTCTCCTACAGCAATTCTTAACTTTTCTATGAGTTTATCATCCGGTGCTTTTTCTATCAGATATTCTATATCCTCAGGCAATTCGATATCATTTTCCCTATAATAATCCCGGGCTTTGTTCAGGAAGGCAAAGGCTGTTTCCTCCATTCCACGTCGCAAATAGGTATTGTAGATAACAGGAACCATTTGGAGACGGTATAAGTATTTGAAGGGAAGGGTGCTGAAAAGCTGGTCAAACTGTAAATACGCCTCGGTGTTGGCATATACAACAAGGTCCAGACTGCGGACATTTTCATACATTTCTTCATTCCAATTCTCCTGCAGTGAATCTGAATTCCGTTCCAACACGGAACGAAATTCGTTCATGGCTTTATTCAATTCTTCCCTTCTGTTCCCTTTCATTTTAAATACTCTGGCCTGATAGAGATAAAAGGCATATTGGAGATTGTCCGGACTATCGGATAGTAACCGCTGTAATTCTCCGACGGCTTCATCCGGTTTTTTTTCATTTTCCAGTACATGCAGAGCACGATAAAAATCTTTGATATTACTTTTTTCTCTTCGCACACCAAAAAAATTATCCCGAGGTATCCTTATCGATTCCAATGCTTTCATATCCCTGCGTTTGAGTGCCAGCAGTAATTTTACCCGATAAAGCAAATCTTTCTTCTCCACAGACTGGGTTTTGCGATTTCCTATGTGCGACTCGATTTTTTCCATCAGCGGTTCTGCGAGATCAAAGAAATCGGCAGAATTCACGGCATTGATCAATGCCTGTTCCAGTTGTCCCACGGAAAATCGGGACCGTATGTAATCCCTGATATCCACTTTTCTTATCTGCTCTGCCAAGACCTTACGGATGTGGTTATTTTCAATGATATTCATGGCGGACAACATCCTGTCCAATTCTTTACTCTCTTTAAAAAAGAGAGTAAAGAATTCCGTAGCCTGGTCTAAAGGAAAATAATTAAGGGACTCATATAAAAGTGTCGTCAGTGGCCTGTAATAAGGATTATTCCCGTTAATCCAATCATAATGGTCGGAAAAAACATCAATTCTTGACTGGTCTGTTTTATCCAAAGAATACTTCACCGCACACTTACTTATCAGAGGTCTTAACACAGCCAGGGTTTCTGTGATATTAAAATCCCAGCTACCTGCATAATCCTTTTGTCTTTGTAAGCGAGTAAAAGCAAACATCATGATTTTAAGATACGTTTTAATCCTTTCCGCATGAGAATAATTGGCTTCTGAATACCTTTCCCCTTCTGTATCAATAGTGATTGCCCCCCCGAACATATCGTCGAGCTTAACGATAACCCCTTTTTGTCCAAACCATAAAAAAATGTAGTCCCAGTCGATTATTTCAATACCCAGCTGCTGTACGGCAACTTTTGTTTTCATTAATATTCCGTCTTTATTCCGGTACACCTTTATCTTATCGGTGGTAAAGAAATATTCCAACCTACGATATATTTCTCCAATAATATCATTCTGAAGGGTTTGCAAAGCATTTTTTAAAACCTGATCTGCTTCTTCATCGTTAAGTGCCCTATCTGTCAGCTGTAGGAGGCTGGTTAGCATATCAATTTTAGCTGCGGGGATTACAATGATCTCATTATAGGGAGGCATTTCCGGAATAGCTGAAAACGTACGATAAACTACAGGAAGCAGATAATGCAATAAATAGGGGGTTGCGCTATAATGCTGTAAACTCTCCAACCGCTCAATGACAAGGTCATACCTCTCTTTGGTCATCTTATGTTCCAAATGTGCAACCGACCTGTTATGGGGAGCGAAACTGAAAACAGTATAGGCAAGCCTGTCCAAAAGTTCAGCCAGGGCTGGCCCATATACTTCCGGAGTATAGGAACCTGATATTTTCCTGTGGACAACCTCAAACATATCCAGCCAGATTTCGTTTTTTATTTTCATTTCCTGTCCCGTCCATTCCGTCCAGTTATCCTCTTTCCTGAAATGGGTATTCACAGAAAAATCCTCTAAACAGAGAAATGCCGTCGATATCAGATCCTGATGGTTCAGCAAATAAGGAATGATTTCCGGATAGACCCTGCCAATCAAATCAAAGAGTTTGAACCTTACATAGAAGTTTTTCTTTTCTCGCATCAATTCGGCAACCGTCTCATAGGGAACAGTACTAAAATCATACTCAATGATAAATTTCAATAAGATAACATAATCCAATCTGCTGCCCTGTAGAAGGCATAAATCATGATAATATGAACTATGATAGCGGATTTCTTTCAGGGTCTGATAATAAGAATCTTCACTGATAGGGATCTCGGGAACAGGCTGATCTATTTCCCCATGAAGATATTGGCTGTCTAATATTTCATGGGTCCATTCCAGGGTATTATCGGTAAGGTCACTTTCCGAACGTATTAACTCCAAACTACGGGTATGCAAATCCTTTAGATCTTCTATGGGCAGGTAATCCTCTATATTATGTGTCCAGAGCTCAGTAAGTGCGATTATACGGATAAACTTCCTGAAATTATCCTGAGCCATTTCCCTTCCTCCAAATCTAAACCAAAGACAGGCAATGATTTTATCACTAAATTGCGCGCTAAGATGATGTGTATTTAAACGGTATAGGTTATCATCTATAATTTCTATAATCTTAGCCTCGAGAAGAAAATCAATATCCACCCTTCTGTCATGTCCTGCCAACACCCGAAGGAGTTCCTCCGCGGATAGCGTAAGCTGCCGGTTTTTATCGATAACTTTCCATACTTCACCCAGACAGGCAAGTTCTGTTTCCATGCCTTGCGGGGTAAGCGGTTTATTTTTAATATCATCATTAAGATGCCTGCGGATATGGGAGGCAATCAGTCCAGGAATTCGTACTTCTTCATTAATCAGCCTGAGCCAGCCCTTACCTCTGAAATGTTCAAAGTCAAAAGAGGTATTTTCCGACGCATTGAAGTCCCCGATGATTCCCAAGACATCCGAGATCCCCATCGGTTGATAATCACACTGAAAGATGATATCCCCAATTAAAGGAGAAAGATTATAAAGCAGGTCATCCCTTTTTGCCTGAATATCGGTATTTTTGGAAGGCAGAACCGAATGATACGCTTTGATCTTCGTACTGATGGCAAGTAATCGTCGGTCATCGCCATATAAGTGGTCTAAATTTCTATGCATGCCTTAAATCTGTTTAGGTTGAGCATATCTTAACCAATATTACTAAAAATATCAGAGTCTTACCGTGAATGTTCATTTAAAATATTTCAAATCAACCGATAGCACTGCTCATCTGGAACATCGGCAGGTACATCGCTACCAGCAGTACGGCGACAATCACCCCGACAAAGAGAATAACAAAGGGCTCCAGTACCGTGGTCATAACTTTGGATTGCCGGGCCACTTCCTGAGCATACTGTTTACTGAGCTGCTGGAAGATATACTCGGTCTGGTTGGTTTCTTCAGCCACTTTGACCAGCGCAATAATGCGGCTATCAAACATACCACTGCCTTTCAGGCTTTCGCTCAGGCTATGTCCTTTTAATATATTCCCCTCAACAGCCTGCAATGAGGCCTGAAGCGGGACAAAACGTATCATTTTAGCTACCATCTGTATACTGTTGAGTATAGGCACTTTCGCGGCAGTCAGCAGCGATACCGCCTGGGTAAACTGCGCCAGGTATACCCGGGAGACAAAACCGCCAAAAACCGGTATCCGCAGCATCCCATAACCAATAAAGCTGCGATAACGATAGTTATCCTTTAAAAGCCTTGCGGTAATAATCAAACCTACCAGTAACAGAAAAAGTAAAAACCCGTAGGACTGTACCCAGGCAGAAAGCCGTATAATCACCCTGGTCAGGACAGGAAGCTCCATTTTATTCTGCCTGAAAATATCCTGAAACATGGGCACCACGTAACTCAGCATAAAAAGTACGACCAGTACGGCCGTAGATATAACAATAGCAGGATAGGTCAGGGCAGCGGTCACTGCCCTTCGCTGCTCGTTTTTGCGTTCAAAGAAATTACCCAGTTCAGCACATACCCGCGCTGTAGTCCCTGTTTCCTCTCCGATCTGCAGGGAATAAAACTCGTACTCGGTAAAATACTTCACCTCCCGTAAGGCTCGAGAAAAAGGTTTACCGGAGATTACCTGCGAGAGTATCCCTTCCAGCATCTGCCGGTCGGTCTTCTTTTTGGCTGATTCCGCAATCAGGGACAGTGCCTCCTTGATAGTCACCCCAGCCTTAAGCAGTACGGCCAGTTCCATATAAAAATCCTGTTTTTTGGTATTGGAAAAACCACTGCCAAAAATCACGATCTCGGTTTTCAGGAGTTTTTCAATCCCAAGGTCCTTCCCCTTATCCTTTCCTGCTTTTGGCAGGTTATCCAGTTTAAAAGCCATCAGAGAGCGTATTCAGGTTCATAAAATGGGCCGCATCATTCTCACGGCAGGCAAAAATAACATGCCCGGGAAGAGTCTTTTCGGCCGATAACCGGATGGCATCTATTTTCCCCGAAGGGACAACAACACCCAGATGATACATTTTTTCAGGTGTCAGGTTTATGGGCAGGGTATCGCCTTTGCGCAGGGTATATTCCCTGGCAAACCGGTAATAAACGGTATCCGCCGCCGAGGTAAAACGAAGTTCACCTGAATCATAAAAAGCATTGTTATGCTCCATAAAATCCTGCCACAGGCGCTGCTGAAAAAGGGACAAGGTTGTATTTTTACTGAAATTTTCCTCAATCCCTGCCAGCTGTCTGCGTACTAAAGTCAGCACGGCGAAGGCCATACCCACCACAATAGCGGTAATGAGCAGGACCACCAACATTTCCGAAAGGGTGAAAGAGCGTATTTTGCCGTTACTTTTCATAAAAACTACTTATTGTTATTTCCTTACCTGTCTGCCTGTTTAGAGCCGTTCCCTGCAAAAGATTTCCCTTATCATTGTTACTGGTCTCTTTTTCCTTTAAAAGGTGAATTTCCCACTGCTGATAATCTTCACTATAGGGCAGGCTTATTTTATGGTGTCTTGCCAGATAGACCAGTTCATGCAGCCGCATTTTGGGAGCGTGCGAGCGGGTACGGTAAGCATTATAGAGCAGGTTATTGAGTACCATCCCTGCTATCATAAAGACAACCACAATCAGGACGGTAGCCACCAGGGCTTCCATCAGTGTTGCCGATCTTATTTTTTTCAGTAAAGCCATTTCAATACGGTTTTTGGCCGGTTTTCAAAAGGTATTCCCCCAAATGCACGGGGCAGGTTTTCACTGTTTATATTGGCATCGTAGAGGTGGTTGATAAAAAGACGCCCGCCCTGGCGGACACCCAGATATCCGGCGTACACCGATCCTGTAACGGTTCCCCTTGATTCCAACATGCCACGGCAGTAGATTTCCCCATTGATGAGAGAACTCCCGGCCAGATACACATTGACCCGGTAGTCACCCGCAGCCGTATCTCCTCCGAAATAGCATACGCTTCCGGACAGGGAAACTTTTTCACCAACCTGAATACCGGGGTCACCTGTAGTACCCAAAGACTGCTGCTGATTATCTATATTTTCAAGCAACACCAGCGCCGAGGGATAGTCTAACCTGCAGGAATCCCCAACGATTATCCGGTTGTCGGCGATAGCCTGAAAATTACCGTTTACCCCGGTCTTGATTTCTATCTCAGGAGCAGCCAGTATCACATCATGCAGGTCCGCATCCCTGTATACGGTAATCCGGGTATCGGAACGTATAATGATATTCCCTGACAAGCGCACCTTTCTCAGGTCAATAGCCGAAGGACTGTAAAAACCTTTCACAGGCCTATGGAAAGACTGCAGCTGTTTTTCCTGGTGAATATCAACGATATCACCCTGAACCGGTTCATATTCCCTCAGGTAGTACCAAAGATAATTCTCCGTGCCTGCGGTCAGCGGAGGTAAGAGCGCATCACTTGCCGTAATACTTCCATAAACCATTTGGCTGTTGTAATAACTGTGCCCGTTGATATTCCCTGTGCGTACTCCCTGAGGCGGAAGTGCGACAGGACCTTCAATACGGGTATTTCCGGCGACCACCAGAGGCAGTCCGCTCTGCTGAAGGTAAAGCGAGGGAGGCACCGGATCCGTTCCCGAGCCTATAAGCCCGCAACGGGTAAATACTTTTTTACGATGTCGGGATTTCACAAAAGCTTTGGTAAAAATACCCCAACGCGATAGGTTGGCACTGACCTGAATAGCATCATCCGTATCATCCATAGGCAGTGCAAGGGTATCAGGGGATATCTCCAATAATGCGGTCTTGTGGATAGCCCTGTCGGCCACCAGCATGGTCTGCAGGCGATAGTCCGACTGGGTGATAAAATAACGATGCGTATAGAACAGTAATACCGCAGCCAATAACAGCAGGGCTATGATAGCAGCCGTAAAAAGGACAAACTGCAATGCCCCGGCAGGTATTTTTTTCTTTAATGAACGCATACTTATTGTATCGGAATGGTTTTACGCTGTTTTTTGTACTCCACGATAATTTCCCTGCGGTTACCACGATATAACAGTATCTCTTCCTCCTTTTGCCTTTCCCTCATAAAAAAGCTTTTCCCACCGATCATCACCATAAAAACCTTGTTCTTCTCCCTGCTGTCGGAAACAATACCCTGATAGGTAATTTCTGGCCATTGAATAGATACTGGCCTTAGCCGAGTTTTTGTTTTTTTTGTTTCCTTCTGCCTGCGGTAAGGCTTACCTAAAAAAGGGTCCCGATAATTCACCGCAAGGGAAAAGGTATCAACGTCCACATTTCGCTGTAAAGGACTTTCCTGCATGACCGTCCCCAAGGTCTCTGTATGGGGCTGGGGAGAACTATAGGAAAAAACTTTGTATAAGAGCAATCCCCAAATGGTAAGGACCACAGCAAGCAGGATATAGGTATTTCTTTTTCTTTTCATACACTTTACACTTTAATCTACGGTAAAACTGAAAACTTCACTCTGCTCCCCTACATTCCCTGCGGTATCAAATGCCCTTACATACCAATAATAGGTCCCCTGGTCAAGGGTATGGGCATAGGGAGAGCTCTGTTCATCTTTATATTCCAACAGGCTCAGCCCGCTGTCCTGATAGATGTATAGGCTATCAACCTCGGTGCTTCCTGCAACCGGCTGTCTTGACCATTGGAAGGTTACCTCACTCTCCGATAGTGTCTGCTGATCCGAAGGCAGGCTCAGTACCGGCTCATCGGGCGGGATACTATCCACAAAAAGGTTACGGGAAGAATACAGGGTATACACACTTCCGTTAGAGGCCCGTACCATCCATTGATACCCCCCTTCAGGGAAAGCATATGGAAAAAATGTTTCAGTGGTGGTTTCCTCGGCAATCACGGTATCATCCGATTCACGGACAATACGGATTTCATAGGCTGTTGCACCGATCACCGGCTGCCATTGCAATTGCTGAGATGCCACCGTTGTCAACAGGTTATTTACCGGAGCACTCAGGCTAACGGTATTGTTCTGAAAATCCTCATTGCTCTGGATGGTAAAGGAGCGTGTGGAAAAAGGGGTGGTATAACCACTGTTCACCCCCTGAACACGCCACTGGTAAGTCCCGATATTCAGCTGTGTGGTGAAGGAAGTCGTATCCACCACCACATCGGTCAGTAGCTCCAAAGGGTTCTCAAAATCAGGCCTTGCAATCTGCAGGCGGTACCGGCTGACATTTTCAATGCTGTTCCAGGAAAAGGTAACTCCCGTGGAGGTAAACACAGCCCCGTCATAGGGCGCCAGAAGGTAAACTGTTTCCCCGGAAATATCATCCTCCAGAAGGATTTCCTCGCAGGCGCACAATGCAAACAGGAGTATAAAAAAGGAATAGATCGGTTTCATAGGCTACATCTTAAACAGGTTCTTTTCTTCTTTCTTTTCAGGATAATTTCGGGTATCCCCAAGGCAGTTTTCCCCTTTGGGGATCAAATCAGCCACATACCACCGGCCGCGATCATCCGTTGCCCAGCAGAAGCTGCTCAGGCTATAGGCCAGCACCACCCCGGTACCGGGATCAAGCAGGGCTGTCTGCTTCCCATTTTCATAAAGGGCAATATGGTGTTTGCCTGACTGGACTTTAACCAGGTAATAACTATCGGCCTTTTGCAATGAATCCAGTTGATGCGGGTCAAGGGCAAGGGCTACACTACCGATGGTAAGGCCTTTTTTTACCTGATTGAGGTATTCCGCCAGTTTTCTGTTAGCAGGACTATTCAGCTCCTGGAGGTATCCCGCAATATCAAGCAGGGAAAAAACCACGTACTGTGGTTTTACTTTCAGGCTATCGGCATATTGTATGGATAAAGCGGCGTACCCTTCCTTTTCGGAAAACACCTTATACATCTTCTTATCAAAAGGTAAAAGTTCCATATGGAGCCTTATTCCTTTTTCCAGTTCCGGAAATGCCCGGGTTTCAAAATACCGGTTAAAAACCATACGGCTTTCTGCCGTACCAATGGAACCGAGCTCAACGGCCGATTCCGGCACTTTATAACGATTCCCCTGTATCGCTATGCCTTTGCAGCCCGCAAGGCAGGCCAAAAGCAATATCATCATGATCCTGTCTTTCATGGCGTTTTATTTTGGTTGTCCCGATTCCCTTTTCCAGTCTGTTTTTCCAACATAATAGAAGTGATCAGGTAGTCGGTTCCCGATTTATAATTTCTTTTCTTTTCAAAATCCACGTGCTTTACGTATCCAAGAGCCGGATTGTTTTCCAGGTGACTGATCAGTTGCAGGCTTCCGGCAAAACTGCCCTGCAGAGTAAAAGTATAGGTCAGCACCTGGTGTTCAGCCGTGGTAAAGTGGTGGGGCTGGTCAACACCGGTAATCGCTAATTTATAGCGGTTGCACCAACTGTTGATACGTTCCAGCAGATCACTCTGAAATGATGCATCCCCTGCAACATTATAATTTCCAAGGGCGGAATTCAGCTCCCTGTCCCTGAGCATCAGTTCCCGCATCAATTGGGGAATATGGGCCTGTTGCTCCATAAGCTGTTTTTGGTCCTTGTATTCCCTATAGTAGGTGATGGTACCCGCAATGGCAAAACGGTAGCAAAGGATCAGTCCCAGCACAAAGCCCGCCAGTAACATCTTATTTTTTCTGCTCAGGATATTCATCGGATAGTAATATTAAGTTCAAATACGGTATTATGATTGCGATCGGTGCCAAAGCTACCGATAACCACATCCTCCACCCAGTCCATCCCTTCAATCTGCTTTACCCAACCCGTGAAATCCTTATTGTCCAGTACCATGCCCGATATTTGTATGCGTTTTTCACTTAATAATATTACCTCACCTTCTTTCACTTTCTTTTCCAGGGGACAATACTGCAATGATGACAACAAGATGGAGACAGGCATATCCCTTACCAGCGCATCAATCATCCTGCTACTGCTGGAGGAAGCCTGGTTCCGGAAAACCTGCAGGGTCTGCTCTTTTTCGGCAATACGCTTTTTAAGCTGCAGGACACGCTCCCTTTCCGTGGTACTGACCCCGGTAGCCTCCCGAAGGATGACAGCCTGATCAAAGAAATGGGAAAAGGCAAAAAAGTTAGCCAGAAGCACAACCAGGAAAAATCCCAATACGGCCTTTACCCCCTTGGAAAACAGGGCGTCCTGTTCAAGGGTATTACCCAGCCTGGCATTCAGCTCACCGATATTGCCACTTGTCAGTGATTCCCCTAAAAGCAGTTGCAATACACTGCCAAAACATAAAAGATACCGCCCCTGCAGGGATAAACCGTTAAGGGTATATTCTCCCTCCGACACCGAAGGGTTCAGCAGCGGCTCCTGCTGCGGTTCAAGGCGAATCTCCCTAGTTCCTGTATCCACCACAGCGGGAAGTCCGAATCCCGTTAGTTGCGCTAAAGGCATTACCCCAAGGCTTACCGAGCCAATCTGCAGCCTGCCTTTCAGGTTGTCCAGTATTTCCCGGATATAATCCTTCCGGCATAGCGCTATCAGTGTCCTGCCTCCGAGCCGGGTAATCTCATAATAAAAATCCTCCGGTTGGATATTAGGGAAAGCCTGGTGCAGGAGCCTTCGCTCCTCAAGGGCTTTACCATCGGTTTGCAGTTCCTTATGCAGCACATGCGAATTGCCGATAACAAGGCTGACCGGTAGCTGCGATTTTTCAATGTCACCGACATCACTGAGAATCTGTTGACGGGTAATCCGCAGTTCATTGTTTTTACGGCGCAGCTCCAGCAGGGCAACACGGGGTTTGCCGGAGACCGTTTGGTATTCGACACCGCAGTATTGCCTGCCCAGAAGGATATGTCGGATAAGCCTGTTCATATTAATTGTATACGGTCGGTTTGATCAGTACGGTGAGTTTCTTTTTGGAATCTTCCCTTTTTCGGGAACTGAACAACCATTTTATAATAGGGATCCTTGATAAAAGCGGAACTCCGGAACCTGAATCGTTCTTTACCTTTTCTTCCAGTCCGCCCAATACCACCACATCTTGGTCTTTGACACGGATAATGGAGGTGAACTCACGGGAGTTGATCCCCGGAGGGGCATCCTCATCGATGCGTTCACCGTTAAAGCTGGACTGGATCACCTTAATGTCAAGTGTAATCTGTCCGTCACCGGATACCAGTGGCATAATCGATACGGACAGCTCCGCGTCAATCGGCTGGTAATTCTTGATCTCGGAGGCCTGCGGTATCTGCGATCCGTAATAGTTCTGGTTGGTTACCACATAATAGGTGGTTTCCCCTATGGATAGGTGTGCCTTATGCCCGTTCAGGGTCGAAAGCCTCGGAGAGGAACGTATCTTCAAATCCCCGTTGGCTTCCATAGCCTTCAGGCTCAGGTAAAAATCCGGCACCACTTTTCCGATATTGAGTGAACCGAACCCATCAAAACGGTCAATGATCTTATTCACCGTACCCGCTCCCAAGGTAATATCCGCAGTCGGGAACACCGTACCTGTGGTAGCGACGGGTTTCTCACCAATTCCTGCACTGATACCCGTTTCCACAATGGCGCTACGGCTGACCTCCAGGAGCATGACCTCAATGAGAATTACCGGGACTTCCTTATCGATATAGCGCACATAAGATTCAAATTTTTCAATGTTTTCCGCCGGTCCGTTTACCACAAAGGAGTTCAGTTCCTTATCCACCTTGATATCCAAACCTTCCTTGGCCTCATCCGGGATGATGGAAAGCAGGGATTCCGAGGGTTTGTCCGATTTCGATGCCGCCTGTTGCTGGCCCTGGTTCTGCTGCTGTTGGTAACGGTTATCATAAAAACCACCATAATTTGAAAAATTCGTGGCAGTACGCCCTACGGAGCGTTCGGTAATATCCGGTCCGTTTAAAAGTTCGATGGAACGGTGCATCAGGTGTATGGTTTTCACCCGGCGTACCGACAACTGGTTCCGGGTACCGAAATAATAAATGTCCCCTTCCTTTTTATAGGTATAGGTTTCCAATGTAGCACTGCCCTGATTGCCTGTCTGCGGCATGGATTGCGGGGTAGGCACCTGTTTGACAGGGTCCGCTTTGGATTCAAAGATCATGGACAACAGCTCATCAAAAGTGATGGATTTGGCCTTAACCGTAGCCGTACCGGCCCCGTCAAGGGGTGAGGCTACAAACATATCAATGTCCAGTTCCGCCCCGATATCATAAACCACCGCAGCTATAGGGGTATTCTCAAAATCAACCTCCAAAAGGCGGCGCTGCTTGTCGATGACCTTAAAATAAAAACTGGATATCCTGGCGCGTTGTGGCCTTACCCCACCTGAGGTGTTATTTCGGGACTCCCCGCTGGCCGCCTGTAGGGCAGCCCGGTCAAAAAGGTAAAAATTATCACGGGAGCGCGACATGATCAGATCGTTGGCAAAAGCCAGCTTATGCAGTGCCGCCTCAAAAGGCATTTCTTTTATGTATACGGTCAGGGGCAGATTTTCCATTCCCGGTGCAAACACCAGGTTCTTCCCGCTGACATCGGTAATCCTTTTAAAAGCATCGTAGAGTTTATCCCCTTTCAGGTTCAGGGACAAAAGTTCCCTATCGGTATCATATACGGCTTCAACCACCTTTTCCGGAGTAACCGCTACAGGAGCCTTATAGGGTTTAACCGCCATAATATTACCTGTAAAATCGATGGTCAGACCGTATTCCTTACAAAGGAATATAAGCAAATCCCCTACCGTAACATCCGTAAAATTATTGACAATACCGATCTGTTGCAGGGAAGTATCCACGCTGATATTCACCTTATGCACTTCGCTGACCAGCAAAAGAAAATCAGAGAGCGTGGCCTGCCGAAGGTTTACATCCACCTTTTCGCCAAGGCCCGGGGTATCCGGGCTAATGATATCAATACGGTTCTCCAGCTGTGCAATACGGTCAGCCTCCCGGTCCTGGGAGAATCCCGGCAGGCAGCAAAGGGTAAGGAAAAGGCAAATTAAAAATTTCTTCATGGTTATTTACGGGCCTACATGAGCAGGGAGAACACTTCATCAACCGAAGTAATTCCTTCCCCGACCAGGTGTAAGGCATTTTTCTGTAAGGTTTGTATGTTTTTATTTTCTAAATAGGTATCAATATCGGTTGCTTCAGCTTTAATCAGTCCGGTCAGTTCCCTGTCTACCGGCAGTATCTCATAAATGGCTTTTCGTCCCGAATACCCTGTATGGTAACAGTTTTCACATCCGGTAGCCACAAAATGATGGGTCAGCCCTTCAGGAATTAAAAATCCTGTTGGGAAAATATCTCCCGATACGGGCTCCTTGCGTTTGCACACCGTGCAAAGCCTGCGCACCAGCCGTTGGGCCACACTGACATTCAGTGTCCCTGCAATGAGAAAGGACGGAACCCCCATATCAATCAGGCGGGAAACCGTTGCCCATGCCGAGTTGGTATGGATGGTAGAGAGCACCAGATGCCCGGTCAGGGCAGCACGTATGGCCATATTGGCCGTAGCCACATCACGGATTTCTCCTACCATGATAATATCGGGATCCTGCCGCAGGAATGTGCGGAGCGTTGCAGCAATATCCAGCCCGATGTTCTCGCGCA
>Ga0079224_100007838_pt1 | contig 14389 bp, 9 predicted proteins | sample Stecom2015_FD_80414 | JGI IMG/M metagenome (GOLD analysis project Ga0079224, IMG submission 80414) | Agricultural soil microbial communities from Utah to study Nitrogen management - Steer compost 2015 | ecosystem: Environmental > Terrestrial > Soil > Agricultural land | place: USA: Utah...
AAGCGATTTCTCTGTTCGAGCAATGCTTCAATTATTTCAAAGACAAAAACGACCGTGCCTTTTTAAACAGCATTCATTCACTTGCATTATGCTACAACCGCATCGGGGATTTTGGAAAAAGCTCAGAGTTAAATCAGTTAGGTCTGGCGGAAGGCATAAGACTTAAAGACGCTAGCATGAGCCCCTATTTTATCCACTTAGAAGGGATAAACCATTATTTTAAGGATAACTATTTTACTGCTGTAGAGAAAATAAATTCTGCTTTGCCGGCAATTATTGAAAATAATGATTTTGCTAATGAAACAGTTGGCTATTTCTATATTGGGAAAAGTTACTGGGCTTTAAAAGATCGTGAAAAAGCAATGACCTTTTTTCGGAAAGTCGACAAGGCATTTATGGATAAAAATTACATCCGTGCTGATTTAAGGGAGAATTATGAACTCATGATCGATTATTACAAATCCAAAAATAATTTAAAAGCGCAGCTATATTATGTGGAACGATTGATCAAAGCTGACAGCTTACTTAACAGTAATTTTAAATATCTCGCAGGGAAAATTCATAAAGAGTATGATACAAGACAGTTGCTCATAGAAAAGGAGGAAATTGGAAAGAAGCTCACTAAAAGAAAGAAAAACGAAACTCTGCTTATTTCTTCCACTACCTTCCTGTTCTTTATTTCAATTTTTCTTTCTTACCGATACTTCAGAAATAAAAAAATCTATCGGCAAAGGTTTGAAGAACTCATGAAGAAAAATGGTGAAAAAACCAAAATCTCTTCCGAATCAAAAAACGTCAAAAGTGAAATCCTGGATATCAACCCAGAAGCAGTCGGTTCCGTTTTAAAACAATTGGAAAAATTCGAGCGTGATAAAAAGTTCCTGGAAAAAGACTGGACTTTGGTTAAGTTAGCTGCCGCATTTAACTCCAATACGAAATATCTTTCGAAAATCATTCTACATTGCCGAAACAAGAAGTTCCCAGAGTATATCAACGATCTGAAGATTGATTATATCTTTGAATTGCTGAAACAGGATAAAAAAATCCGTAATTATACTAATAAAGCACTGGCTGAAGAGGCAGGATTTAGCTCTACACAACGCTTTACAAATGCTTTTAATCTAAGAACAGGAATTTCACCAACTTACTTCATCCATGAATTGAAAAAAGAAATCACTGCGTGATTTCTTTCTAACTTTGTATCGCAAATATCTCAATATGGACAATCGCTTTTCCGACATCATAAATCTAATTCAGCAAACCCGGAACAACGCCATACGTGTAGTAAATGCAGAACTCATAAATCTGTATTGGAACGTAGGTGAATACATCAGCAAAAGAGTTGAAAGTTCCGAATGGGGTCAGTCTGTTGTAAAAGAGCTGGCACAATACATTCAAAGCAATGAACCCGAAATAAAAGGATTTTCAGATAAAAACATTTGGAGAATGAAACAGTTTTATGAGACGTACAAAGACTCTCCAAAACTCTCACTGGTGGTGAGAGAATTAAGCTGGACACATAATCTGATAGTCATTTCACGTTGTAAAACCGAAGAAGAACGTGAATTTTATTTACGTATGGCTATTAAAGAACATTACAGCAAACGTGAACTTGAACGCCAAATTTCCACAAGTCTTTTTGAACGCACAATGATAGGTAATGCAAAAGTCTCACCAGCGGTGAGAGTTTTTAATGCCGACATAACCAACACTTTTAGAGATAACTACGTTTTTGAGTTCTTAAACCTGCCTGAATCATATAACGAAAGTGATTTGCAGAAAGGATTGGTAAAGCAAATGAAGAAATTTATCCTTGAGTTAGGCAAGGATTTCATTTTTATTGATGAAGAATACAGAGTACAAGTTGGTAATAAAGATTTTTTCATTGACCTGTTATTTTATCATAGGGATATACAATGTTTGATTGCTTTTGAACTAAAAGCCGTTGAATTTCTGCCTGAGCATCTGGGACAACTTAATTTTTATCTCGAAGCATTGGATAGAGATGTAAGGAAACCCCATGAAAACCCAAGCATCGGCATTTTGCTTTGTAAGGGCAAAGACAGTGAAGTGGTAGAATATGCATTGAGCCGTTCCCTTTCTCCCGCATTGGTTTCAGAATACAAAACCCAGCTGCCCGATAAAAAACTATTGCAACAGAAATTACACGAATTGTTTGAAAACAGCAATATGGAAGAATAGAATATGGATAATCAACAAAAAAGTAGATGGAAAGAATTGTATAAAGAACATTTTCTTATTAAAGAAACTATTAATTTGTCCCCAAATCCATCAGAAAATTATAAATCCAACCAGTCTAAAGCCTTAATCCTGTCTGCAATTAAATTATTTTTTACTTTCCTATTGATGACATGATCGAAAGTTCTTAGAAATTTATAATTAATATGATTCGATCTATTTTGGTAATTGGACATGGAAAGGTACAAATCTAATAACTCAAAAAAAACCAATTTCTTGTCATTTAAACCTTGCTCTATTTCTTGCAAGTGGCTTACATTTATTATACATAAATCCTTAATGTTATGTTCCTTTGCTTTCTTTTTAATACCATATTTTTCAAGAAGTTCATTAAATTTTCTTTTCATAACAAAGGTTACAATGCTGGAACTTAAAATAGGATCATTTACTATAATTATAGGATATATTTGAACCTTCCTACTCAAATTAAAGTATGGGTCATTTATTTCATTCTTATAAAAATGGAATTTTTTTATAGTCTTTTCTGCCAATTGTTCTAAACCGTAGTCCTTATTAAATTTATCAAGATCAAGATTTTTATAATCGTCAATCGAAGAAACTGTTTTATAACCATGATCCAACGGGATATATCCACTTTTCACTTCAAATAAAGCAACATTCTGATTTTTCCTAACATAATAATCGGCGTATTCAATTTCAGTTTTTCCCTCCATTTTAAATTTCAGCTCATTTGAAGTTCGTAAAACGACATCTGCTGAATTTATAAAAGACGCTTTTAATATTTCTCCTATAAATGGCTCAAAAAATTCTGACCCGATAAAATTTCCCCAGTCTTCTCTTGTGCAAATTTCATTAGGTTTTAAGTAATCATACCAAAAATCGTTAAAAAAGATGGAATAAATTTTTTCTATATAAAAACCATCATCAAGAGGAAAATATCTTGCAAATTCTTTATCTCTATCCCTTGTACTTTTGTACAAAGGACTTTTTTTCAGTGGAAAAAAATCAAACTTTTTCAAATCGCTTTTATCTGGAATAGTATATTCAACTTTATCGCTGAAAGAATCCAGGATTTTTATAACCTCTGTATTTTCTTTTGAGACATTAATGTATCTAAGACTTAATTCTTCATCAAAGCTTTTTATATATGTCCAAATAACATGTTTTAATAACTCACTTGTATTCTCAACTTTATAATGCCAGGTCAAATAATTTATAAAATGTTTCCCGAAGCGATGACTGTTCTCAATTTTTTCAAAAAGATAAAATGATTTATATGAAATATTTATAGCATTTGAACAATGATAATACTGATTATGATACAATTCTCGAAACATGAAAAATTCAAAAAAATCATGCCCTAATTGTTCATACCCTTCGCATTTATAATTTTGATCTCCTTGTAAAATCTGTTCATTCGCAATAAGCAAAAATTTAAAAATCCTTTCTCTATTGTCAAAATTATATTCTGGTGTTTCAGTCACAAAATCATCATTGTTTATGATTTCCTGTAAAGCATATAAACAGGTTACTCTTGAAAATAGGTTATGATTGGGAGGGCATTGAACATACCTTTGAATGATGGGTAAACAAAGAGATTGCTGAATAGGATTGTTATTATCTAAAAATAAAATCCTCAAACATTCAATTTGGGTTTCTCTTGAATCATCGAAATGATTTGATGATGGTGGCTTTATTTTGGAATTAATTGCAGCTATAGTTGCAATAAGCTCTTGCTTAGGTATATCATGAATCAGGTCAACAGGATCTCTTGACAGAGAAGTTGAATAAAAATCTGAATATTTAATTAAATGACCTATCAAAACAAATCTATATTAAAAATCAAACAATTTTAAGGATAAATACCTAAACCCTTAGCAAGTTGCAAGACCGACCTTCTCTTTCAGTTTTTATATTGTTTTGCTATAAAATTCTCTTTCATATTTTTTTTCTGCTTTTTTCCTGAAAAACAAAGTGTCAAAAAATGAGTGATTGATTAAACGCATAACTACCAAAGGAATCAGGAATAATACCAATCCTAAGGCATTTGAAACTGAATTTGATAGTGTAAGACATTGTTTGTTTACAAACCATAAGAATGACACAATCAAAACAAAAATCAAATAAAGAAATATGTTTTTATTATCTCGCTTGAATTTCATTTTAATATAGTTGTGAACGTCTATTTTTAATTCTTCAAAGACTTCATTTATCAGTTTAATAGCCATTTCTTTTGAATATGAAGATTGAATATGAAATTTTCCTTCACTTACGTAATTGCTGGTTTTTATGGGAAGACGGTCTATATGACCTTCAATATTTTTATCTTTTACGTCTTCAATTACTAAAGCCTTTTGAATTTCAGCAAGATTTACATCGGAATTATTTGTTAATTGACTTTTTATGTGTTTTTTGACTTGTGGTGTTACAAGATCCGTTTTTACGACCCATTGTACATATTTGAAATTTGGGTTAATAAAAAGTACCGGTTCCTTATTATTATTTTCACTTATATGATTAGCAATTGAGTTAGCATCAATTAGTCCACCATTGGATAGTTTGATTTTAAAAATACCTGTATTAAATTTTTCCTTTATCCCTTCTTCTCCTAATCTCTCCAATTCAGTCTTTGGGACTTCCTCCAATTCCATTTCTTTTTTGATTGTTTCAAAGTCAAATTCAAAAGAAAAATTTATTAGCGAATTAATTAATTTTTGGACGGTTTGATGGGAATTGGTCATATCTTAATATGTAATGGATAATACACAAATGTCCAAAAAATATTCTCAATATCAGCAGAATATAGTTACTTCAGAAAAAAGAAGTTTTGAAATGGTAATTATGTCATACGCAGTAATGATCCTATAATTCTAAAATAGTCTTAATTTTATCATCATCAGTTCTATCAGCAACATCTGATGCTAATTTGTTTTCCTCTTTTGTTTTAAGATACATATTTTCATCCACGACATTTCCCATTACAAGACTACTGTTAAAATTATATGTATAGGTTGACATCTTTGAAGGCGATTTTTCTCCTCCAAATTGTAATAATATATCTAAATCTTGAATTTTCTCTGTATTATTTAAAATAATATGAAAGTCAAACATTTCAGGTCTACCATACGAAAGTATGGGGAAATTACCTTCTAGTGTAGAACCCTTGTTTTGTTTATTTAAAATAATTTGTCCAGGATGAACAAAGAGATTGTAAAAGGGATTAATTTCATTATTGAAATGTGACGTATTATATAAAAGTTTTCTGAAAGTAAGAATTATTCTACTGCCATCTGTATTAATAACTTTTAATTTAACATGTCCTCTTATTATTGGAAAATCCTTGCTTTGAATTAATGCTTTTATTAAATAATGGGGGGCAATTCTTGTTTGGCCATCAAGCCTAACATAATATAAATTATCATATTGATGTGGTCTTTCCAGGCTTTTTGGAACTTCAATTATAACTACACTGTTTCTTTCCTCATTTTCTAAAAAGATTGTTTTTATATCTATTGGCATAGGTATTAATACTGATGACAACTTATTAATCAATTTATCTTTATCTAAACCAACATTAAAGGGAGTTAGTTTACCTGAAGCTTTAGTTATTTTGTTATCATCGCTTGTTTCAATAGGAGCACCCCAAATTAAAATTCCTCCTTCAGAATTTAACAATGCACAGACGCTTTTGAAAATTACTTTTTCTTTTTCTTTAAGGCTACCATTATTCACATAAGATTTAAACTCTAAGTTAAGAGTTTCTTCTCGTTCTTGTTCGAAGAAACACACTATATCTTGATAGGTTAATTCAAATAATTCTTTTCCAAAAATTGATTTACTAAATGACATTTATTTTTAATTAGGAAATTATTGCTGATAACAGAAAACGTACTGGCAAAGCGACGAATAAAATAAACTTTCGGCTCATTAGCCAATGTATCCTCATATCGCTAATTTACATTTTTTGGTCGAAAGCGAAACACTATAGGATAATATGCAGAATATTTTAACTTAGCTGTTAACCCGCTATTTTTCTAATATTAGCTTGTAGTGTTTTTTATAAGTCAATAATTTCAAGAGCAAACTCTCTATCTTTTTTTTGTGCTTGTTTGAACTTTAAATCAAACCCCTTTTCTTTTGAAAGAGCCATAATTTTTTCCATTTTATCACTTGGTGTTTTGCAACCAAAAATTATTTCTACGAGCGCATTTTTTTTAAAGTTTAATAGACCATTAGAGTTGATTTTTAAAACTCTGATTTCTTGCTCATAAATCCAATCATTCGATTTTGATAATACTATATCATTAACAAGAGTTCGCCTATCACCTAAATGATTATAATCAGGATATTCATCCCTATAATTTACTGGTAAGGGATATACAAAAAAATCAGGATCTTCTAAAATATTAAACTTTAAACAAACACCTTTATGAGAATCAGCATAATGTGACCACATTAATAAACTTTTTTCATTCTTTGTAAAGCAGCATATTCCAGTTTTATTAATTATCTTATCAAAAGTGTCTTCAATTATACTTTTCCATTTTCCTGGAGTACTATATGCTTCTATGGCTAAATTTTTTATTTGATTTTCATTTAATTTTTCTTCAGAATTTTGTCGCAAGAAGTTCTCAATTTCAAGTAAAGAATTATTTGTATTGGGAACAATTTGACAGTCAAACGGGTCGTTAAACTCATTTGGAGTTGAAAACCAAAGTGAATTATTTTCTAATATTTTAGAAGTAGAATCAAGAGTTCTATATTTAAACATATATTGAGATAATTGATTGTTCTTTACTCCAATTTCAATTAATTGATTAAGTGGTATTTTTAACATATTTTTTAATATTATAACTAATCGATCAAACTCCTGAAAATATTTCATTTTCAACCCTTTATCTTATATATCACTCCTCACTAAAATCAATTTCGAAATCAAATATTTTATATTATTTTTTATAAAAAAAATTAATCAGCATACTTATTCCTTCTTTATTTCAACTAAAACGATTTAAATACACCTATTTTTTGCTTTTTTTTGTCTTTTTTATTGTATTTTGATCTTCTTTCTTATCAGTTGGAGTATAAATCTGTCCTATATCTAAAATTGTCCCACTTATAGGTGAAAGTATTGGGGTATATATTTGTTTCATAATATTGGTTGTTGAAAAAATCTCTGAAAAATTAGAAATAGAAGATAGCATACCATCATTTTTTCCATCAACGTTAATATATGGATAAGAGGAAATTTTTTGCTCTCGAAGTTTCTTTATATCTTCCTTTAACTCCTTAATTTCTGCTTCTTGTAAATTAGTCTTTTCAATTTTTGATTCTAAATCAGAAATTAATCTTTCCTTTTCTTTCATTTGGATATTAAATTCATTTTCACGAGCCTCTAATCGACCTTTAAGAAACTGAATGAACGAACCCATTTCATCTGCACTACCAGAAAGCCTATTTAATATTAGTAAAAATTGAAAAAATATCGGATTTTCCAAATCATATGGATATCTTATTGTATGGTCAATTTCAGCCCAAGCTTCTTCAAAAATTGTTCTTACTTGTATTTCACCATAATGAAATTGTTTACCCGGTTTAGTTTTTATTAAATAATGAATTGATCGATATCCATATTTATGTTCTTTTGGTTCACAACCTTTTTTTTTAAAAATATCGATAAATTGTTCTGAATCACCTTTCCGATAATTAGCAACTGGAGGTTGTTTTAAGTCCCACTTGTTTGTTATAAAATCATTTACATATTCCCACTCTTCTTTGAAAAGATGCAATGCTCTAAGTCCTATAAGATCAGTTATTTTTTCTTTATAATTTTCAAAAGTTATATTAGACATTTCATCCTCAACTTTTTTCCTTATTATTTTTTCAATTAAATGTTCAGGGTCTTTAATTCTATAACGTACTGAGTGAACCTTAGGAGATTTCATTAATTTATTAAAGAGCATAATCGCCGTTGGCTCTAACTCTTCTTTAAATATTAAATAATCTTCATATATTTTTTTTAATTCATCCCAATCAAGTTTAGTATTATTAAATTCATCTTCAGATATATTATATTTTTTTAGAAAATCTAGTTGGTTAAGCATAATTCTGAGTTTATTGTTAGAATACAAATGTAAATTATATGAAATATATGAAAATTTGACAATAAAATTCCTTGTTTTTAAATTAGGAAAAGAGAACGTTTTTTTGAAATTACCATTTTAAAATTAAAAAAAGGTTGTCACTTAAATTTCAAATATATTTAATTACTCAATTTTTAAATTGTATTTCTTTTGAAAGTAGGCTAAAACTATGTCTAAAATTAAATTAATTGCTTCTTTTATATCCATTTTATTGAAAGTTTTGCATTAGATATTCCAAAAATGTCAAATTACAAATCGTTATTTTGATGCCATTATTTTACAAGCATCATTTGTTGTTTTATGTAATTCCCAAATAAATTCTTTGATTAAATTTTGATTTGTTGTCCTTCTAATTTCTGCAATATATGGATTCATAACTGTAGCTCTTAAAACAACAAGTCCATGTTCTTGATAATCTTCTTTTGCTTTTCTTAAATTACAGTTGCTAAAGAATTCCTTAAATGACTCGAATTCATAATGCTCTTCATCCATTGTGGTTTTTGATAGAAAAAATGATTGAGAATAACTATGAGACTTAGAGCCTAACTCTGCCTGTATTGTAAACTTTTTATAAACCTCAGATGTCAAATGATTCATGCATTCAATAGTTTTATGTAATTTACTTTTAATTGCAAATACTATAACATTTGTATCCTGAACCCCAAAGGTTTTAAAATCATATAAAAGCTCGTCCGGTATTTTGCTATCCTCATAAATCTTTTCCCAAGTAAATAACCATTCATATAATTCTCTTGAAGAAATCATGGATTCTTTAATTATATATCCATGATTTTTTCTGTTTAACGGAATAATTTTCGAAGAAAACCATAAAGCAGCTGCAGCAGCACCGGGTTTAGAGCCCTCCAACATAAATGGGGCAAATGCATCTATTGCAACATCATATTTTTCATAAGGTAATTCATTCCGTTCAATTTTTTCATAATCAACATTGTTTAAATGCCTTGGAGGATTATGTATCAATGCATTGTGACCAGATGAAGTTATATAAGGTGCCCTCTGCATTATAAAGTGGCGGACACGATCATTTTTGAATGATACTACACCACATGGATATTGAACATATCCTAATTTGTGAGGGTCAACTGTAATCGAGTCTGCATACTTGAATGCCATAAATGAGCTAACTATTGGTTTTCCACCCCATTTAAGAGTCTTTTCCTTTTTCATTCCATTAAGAGAAAAATCAACTTTATCACTTACGTAATCAGAAATTAAGTCAGACCGATCGGATATAGATAAGATGAAATCTTCCTTCTTAAGTATATCCATAAGCTTTTTGTTTTCATCAAAGTAAATAGTACTACCAAAGTCGAATACTATCTTTTTATAATTAGAAACAAAATTGTCTAAACTACCAATATCACTTATAACATTATTTTTTAATTCTTTTAATCTGTGTGTAAATGATTCTATAGATCTAGTCGTTTTATCATTATCACTATCTGTAGTTGTCAATACTGGATTATTTATTGAATAATCAATAATATCAATGACAATATCACTTAAATTTTTATCTTCAGGAAAAGTAATATCCAATTTCTTTCCAATCTTTCTCAAAATTAATTCTAGTTCATCGGCTTCATCAATTTTAAAAATAGATGATATATAGCCACCCCAGGCAGCATCAATATGAAGCCAGAAACTTTTATTTTGAGATTCTAGTCTGTTTCGTAAGTCTACAATTTCATGAATTGGATCAATTGCCCCTTCTTCTGTTGTTCCAGCTACAGCAATCACAGCAAGCGGGATTTTTTTGGATTTTATTGCATATTCTATTTTTGATTCAAGATCACTTGCATCTAATCTAAATTGTGAATCTGTTTTGACAAGAATTACATTTGAACGACCAATTCCTAATATATCAGCAGCTTTTTTCACTGAATAATGTGCCGCTCCTGAACAAAAAATGACGGGCGGAAATTCTTTAAATATACTTCCTAAATGATTTTCTAAACTATATTTAGATTTCCTTAACAATTCCGAGGAACGCTTATTTGCAGCTGATATTGAAATATTTTCTTTCTTGCTCAAAGCAGAAATAAATCGTGAAAACAGATATATGGACTCATTAGGTTTAATATTTAATATGTCGATTTTCTCTACATTCTTAATATCAAGGACTGTTTGGTTGGGAAGCTTTACATCGATATCTAATTTCTCTTTTTTTGCTATATCTTGTATTGATAATGGATAATATTTTACAATCCTTGCTACCCACAAAGCTTCAATGTTTGCAACTGTTCCACCTGACGTTATATGTGACCACCCAAATTCGCCTTTCAGTTTCTTTTGATAAGTTTTCCATTCTTCAATTGAGTCTTCATTAGAGGGTGGAGTTGGTGAAGGAGTAAAGCCAAGCATTTCAAGTATTCGATTACATGCCTCTATTTCCCATTCAACTGTAACTGGAGCTGCTTCAGGTGTAACATTATTTGAATTATGAAGCATTCCTGCAATATATCCCAAAGTGGAAGGAATTGTAATATCTGATAACATATGTCCTATATATCTTGGACTATAAAACGGGAAATTTCTTCGTAGTTGGGACATCATTTCCCCAAGCCCAAGATTTATGCTATCAAGCACTTCAATGTTTTCACGTTGCAGTTTGTTGTCAATTAGTATTTTATCACTCGGATAGTAATTTCTTCTCCAGTGAATATAGTCTTGAAGTATTGTTGTAATTGAATTAATAAAAAAATCAGAATTCTCTCCCTTTGGTCCCAAAAACCAATTTAAATGTTTCATATTTATGTACTTTTTTTTAGTGAGATATAACTCTCAAATATGCAAAAAATTAATAAATTTTCACACAATCGAAGATTTTAAATCAGAAAAAAAATTGGGAAAAAGGATAATTTAAGAATCTATACCTGACTTTTACCGTTTTGAATAATCTTATCAATATAATCACTAAACTCCAAGGCATAATCAACTCTTTTGTTTAACCAATAAGACGATACATATGGAAGCGTAAGAAAGTCTTCAATTGATTGTTCCCAAGACTTCCATTCATCTTTTCCTAACAACCCTTTCTTATTGTGATAGTACAATTCATAAAAGAATGTTCTGGTCATATCAACATAAGAATTCAGGCTTGAATATTGATCCTTAATAGGGTCATAATCTAAAAGTAATCTGTTATACAATTCAGGATTATTAAATGCTAAAGAATTAATATTATCCAACCGTTGATGCAGCGTACTTATGACTTGTGATTTTGTTACCTTATTGCTCTTGTTCATTTGCCACAAGGTAATCCCCAACGTAATAATTACAACAATAGACTGTATTAAATTTAAAGTTTCACTACCCAAAATACACATATTTAATAATTATCATTCCTTTCCTAAATCAACGGCAAAATCAAACAACTTTTTAGGATGAATTCCTAAACCTTTGGCAAGTTGCAACACCGTCGATAATTGAATATTTCTCTCACCTTTCTCAATTTTGCTAATATCACTATAATCCAAATCACAACGTTGAGCTAACTGACGAAAACTCAAATTTTGTTCAGTGCGAAGTCTTTCTATTTGCTCCCCAAAAGATTTTTGAAATTCTATTTTGCTCGTATTAACAGCCATTATTCAATTGTTATAATGGCAATTTCAATAGAATTTAGAAAAATATTGTGGGTTATTATACCCACAATTAAATTGTTTTTATTATCTTTGATTTCAATAACATATATTTGCGATTCTTCAAGTAAGGAAATATTGAAGCTATTCGCTTAGATTCTCGGATTGAAAAACTGGTAATTTTTAGACAACGAGATGATAAGCAGAACGGCTCACGACCCGGGCGTGGGCTCTCTTATCGTTGTCAGGTATACCAGTACCCCAATCCGGTAAGTTGAGTTCCACGCCTTTTCTGTTGCGTATTTCTCACTTACTTTCCTAAGCATCTTCTTTCCCTCTTTGGGTTTCGCAGCACATAACAACACACAAAAAAAACTTAAAAAAAGAGGACTATGAAAAACAAAACTTAAAAACCAGGCAGTAAGTGGACGCTACAATCTTTCAGGAACAATATAATCGAAAGTCATAAAAATCGTGTGTTAATTATTTATTTTCCTCTGCTTTGGGAACTATTAACACTGTTTATTAGGGAAAATAACAGGCAGCAAATCCTGAGGCAGGGGATTTTCAAAATAATGACTTAGAGATAAAACACACACTTACCTGAACACTTACTTACAGACTTATTGCAAATCAACAAAAATTAAAAAGCCCTCTACATAACCTGTTGGTGCAGTGTAGAAGGCAAGAGTTTAGAAAATTATGTTTCACTAAAACCCATTCAAAATTATGAAAACAATTTCATTATTAGGGAAAAGGGTTGTGCCGAGGTACACACTGATCCTTGTACTCATTACCCTGTGCGTATATGTCTCGGCACATCACCCTCCCTCCATTAACCTACAAAACCAACAAGAACCTATTACCGGAACTGTTTATGATGCTGCCGGTCCAATTCCGGATGTAAGCATTACCATCAAAGGCAAGAATATTTCCACTCAAACAGATGAAAACGGTTACTATTCAATAGATGCTTCAACGCAGGACGTATTGGTGTTCACCTATCCGAACTATGAAACCGTAGAAATTACAGTTGAGAACCAACTCGTAATCAATGTGGAACTTTTTGAGTCCATTACCCAACTGCAAGAAGCAATAATCAACGCCGGATACTATACCGTAAAGGATAAGGAAAGGACAGGAAGTATTTCAAAAATTACATCAAAAGAAATAGAAAATCAGCCTGTGACTAATGTACTTGCAGCTATGCAGGGAAGAATGGCAGGTGTAGATATCATACAGGAAACAGGCGTTCCGGGAGGTGGATTCAACATTAAAATAAGAGGTCAAAATAGTTTACGATCAGATGGCAATTCTCCTCTTTATGTTATTGATGGAGTTCCTTATAGTTCAGAAACTATCGGTTCATACTTAACTTCCTCGACACTGTTACCAACCCTCTCAAGTCCTCTTAATAGCATAAACCCTGATGCAATTGAAAGCATTGAAGTTTTAAAAGATGCGGATGCTACCGCTATTTATGGTTCCAGAGGAGCCAATGGCGTTGTGCTAATCACAACTAAGAAAGGTAAAACCGGTAAAACAAATGTAACGCTAAATACATCAACAGGTGTTGGATGGGTTACCCGCTTTATGGATCTGATGGATACGCAACAATACCTAGCTATGCGGGCAAAGGCCTTTGAAAATGACGGCATTGCCGAATATCCTGCCAATGCCTATGACATCAACGGAGCTTGGGATCAAAGCCGTTATACAGACTGGCAAAAGGAACTGATAGGAGGAACCGCTCAGTTTTATTCGCTTCAGGGAACTGTTTCTGGAGGTTCGGAACAAACGCAATTTCTTATAGGTGGAAATTATAACTCTCAAACAACTGTATTTCCAGGTGATTTTATTTATAAAAAAGGAGGCGTAAATTTGAATTTAAACCATAAGTCTTTAGATAACCGTTTTTCGTTAATTCTTTCCGGAAATTATAACATTCAAAATAATAATCAACCTTCCACTGACTTAACTTCCGTATCCAGGAGATTAGCACCAAATGCACCCGCCTTGTATGATGAAAACGGTGACCTAAACTGGGAAAATAATAATTGGACCAACCCGTTGGCAGACCTAAATGGAAAATTTACCTCAAAGACAAATGACCTGACTGCAAATGCAATGCTTAGCTATCAGCTTTTTCCATTTCTTGAAATAAAAACAAACATTGGTTATACTGATACAAGAAATCGGGAGGACAGAATCGCGCCTTCAACTATTTTTAATCCTTCGTTCGGTTTAGGGCCTGAATACTCTTCCTTATTCATTAATCGTATTGACCGAAGCTCTTGGATTGCAGAACCCCGAATTTCCTATCCACCTGATTTAGGACAGGGAGAACTCAATATTCTTTTGGGAACAACATTCCAACAGCAAAACGCCAATTATCTTACAGAGTATGGAATTGGCTTTACCTCA
>Ga0079224_100007839_pt1 | contig 14387 bp, 12 predicted proteins | sample Stecom2015_FD_80414 | JGI IMG/M metagenome (GOLD analysis project Ga0079224, IMG submission 80414) | Agricultural soil microbial communities from Utah to study Nitrogen management - Steer compost 2015 | ecosystem: Environmental > Terrestrial > Soil > Agricultural land | place: USA: Utah...
CAGAAGTACGGCGTACAGTCTGATGGGGAGGCGTGGCGTCAGGAGGAGCATCGCCGGCAGGGCTAGGTAGAACATCTCCTCGCTCGAAAGCGACCAGCTCCTGGCAAAATCCGTCGAAAAATAGTTCGAGATGAGGAGCCAGTCGGCCGCTTCCGGTCGGACGGTGCCAAGGCCGGAAGCCAGCAGGATCAAGACCGCGAAGTATAGAGGCCATATGCGGAAGGCCGCCGAAGAAAGAAGCGGCGGAAGTCGATCGAACCGGATTGGATCCGTTCTTTCCAAACTTGCCCACCGATCAGAAACCCGGAAAGCACGAAGAACAGATCGACGCCAGTCCATCCGAAATGGACTACGGGAAGCCGGAGGAGGAAGGTGTCCGCGCCGCCGGACGCGGGCCACATGGTCACGGCAAAGTGGTCCGCGATCACGAGCAGGACGGCAAGAGCGCGCAGACCGTCCAGCGCGGCAACCTGCTGCGAAGGCGGTCGAACGAGTTCCTGCCAGCCTTGCCGCGCATGTCTTGCGCAAAGCTGGACAAGTCTCATCGATTGGTGGGAATTTCAGGTTGTGACTGCGAGTATCGATTAAACCGGGCAATTGCCCGGATACGTCGCTGCCAGGCCCGCTTACTCCGGGACTGGAAGTCTCCGCTCGACTGCCGGCACCATCTCCTGGGCAATCTGGCGCGCAAGCGCGTCGGGATCCTCTATGGACCCGTTGATCGGCACCACGATCCGCACCAGCGCCTCTTCGGAACGTCCAGTGAGCGCCGCGTCCCGCAGCAGGTCCCACTTGACCTTGTATTCGCTCGATTCCACCCGGCCGCGGCCCTGGTACCAGTAATACACCAGCGCGTGCGCGTCTCCGTTGGCGAGTTCGTACCGGTTGATCAGCACCGTGTCGGCGCCGATGGCCACCGGCTCGCGGCCGGCGCTCAGCGCCTCCCAGCCGGCGCCGGGGAGGCAGTTGCGCGGGGAGTGGATGGTGCGTCCCTGGGTCTGCTGCTCGTAATACCCGACATACACCGAGAAGGCCACCAGCGAATCGCGGGTGAAGACCCGCAGAATGTAGTCCGACATCCCGGCGACTCGCTGTTCTTCGTCGCTGATGACCTGGTCGTAGCCCTTGAACTCGCCGAACTGGGCCGGGAGCGTCGTCAGCGGCTCACGGAGGTCCATGGCCTGCTGCCGCTGGACGCTGAGGAGGAGCACACAGCCGGCTCCGAGGGTTGCGGCCGGGATCCAGCGCTGCCAGTCAAGCATCTTGCACCTCCGGGCGGACCCTGCGCTCGATGGCGCTCGCCACCCACGCCAGCAGCCCCAGAATCGCGAACGCCACGACGAAGAGAAGCCATCCCTCGGTCACGTGCATGAAACCCTCGCCGAGCTTCGGGTCCACGAAGTAGACCAGGAACCCGGTGAGGAATACCCGGACCGCATTGATGAGAATTGCCACCGGGATGGCCAGCAGCAGCACCAGAATGCGGCTGATCGGAAAGCGGAGCCAGAGCCCGCCGACCAGCACGCCCAGGCTCAGCAGTGCCGTGAGCGAGCGGAGCCCGCTGCAGGCTTCGGTGACGAAGAGACGGTGGCCCGGTATCTGGATGACGTTCCCCTGCAGGGCGACCGGGACGTTCCGCATCTCGAGGAGTGCGGCACCCATCTGCGACGCCTGAAACTGGAGGGGAAGGGCCAGCGCGTTGGTGATGAGCGCGGGCCAGGGAATGGACAGGAACAGGATGGTGAACGGCAGCCACCACCGAAGTACCTGGCGCCACCCGCTTGCGAAGATCACGATGGCGGCCAGGGCCAGCAGCGCCGAGACCCGCATGGTGAAGATCTCCGCAGCCAGGCCGGAGAGATACCGGAGCACCACCGCGCCGACCAGCACCACCGAGCCGAAGACTACCTGCGGCCGGGGCGAGGCCACGAGCCCCCTGCGCCAGGCGAGCCAGACCGCCAGCGGGGCCAGCAGGAGTCCGTGGCCGGCCTCCGGGTTGTTCCACCACTCGACCGCGAGGCTGCGCATTGGCTGCGCAAAGAGCACCAGGAAGGCGACCAGCGCAGCGGCCGCCGGGAGCATGGCCGCCGGGTGCCGGGTGAGCGAGAGCAGCGGAACCGGCTTGACCGTGGCCGTCATGCCCTTACCAGCCGCCACGCCGGAACAGGATCACCGGCACCGTCTGGAACATGATCCGGAGGTCCTCCAGCAGGCTCTGCCGCTCGATGTATTCCAGGTCGAAGCTGACCTTCCGGCGGACATCGTCCAGGCAGCGGTCGTAGTGATGGTTGATCTGCGCCAGGCCGGTGATCCCCGGCTTGGCACGCTGGCGCAGCGGGTATTCGGTGATGTTCTCCCGCAGCTCGGCAAAGATCATCGGGCGCTCGGGGCGCGGGCCCACGATGTTCATCTCGCCCTTGAGCACGTTGATGAGCTGGGGCAGCTCGTCGATCCGGTACTGGCGCAGGTAGCGGCCGATCCAGGTGACCCGCGGATCATGCTTCTGCGCCCAGATGGCGCCGGTGTTCTGTTCCGCGTCCACCCGCATCGTGCGGAACTTGTAGATGTCGAACGGCTTGCCGCCGATGTCCGAGACGCGGCGGTGATTGGTGTTCTGGTCTCCGTCGGCCCGGCGGTCGAGACCCACGCGGACCTGGGTGTACATGACCGGTCCCCGCGAGGTCAGCTTGATCAGGACCGCCACGAGGAGCAGGATCGGCAGCGCCACGATGAGCCCGATGAGCGCCAGGAGGAAGTTGACCGCACGCCGGGCCCGCTCGGCTGCGGACCGGCTGGCTTCGGCCGGCGCATCCGCCGCAGCTGCAGCGGGGACCGGCTCGGGGCGCGAGACGCGGGCCGGGGCGCGCGTCAGGGCTGGCTGGCTCTCGTGAAGCCCGGGCATAGTGATTCCCATTCGGCGTACGCTCATCACTCGAAGATGCGGGTGGCGAAATAGATACCGGAGAGTACCCCGGTCAGGAGTCCGACGGTCTGCAGCGTGCCCTTCCAGCCGCCGCTCTTCTGGCCGACCACGAACTGGTCTCCTCCGAGCACGTTCAGCTGGTCGATCGAGGTGCCCGCCGCGAAGGCCGCGTTCATCTCGGTTCGATCGAGCACGATGACCTCACCCCGCCGGATCTCCACCTTCTCGAGGTCGGTGTTCTGGTTGGGGCCGCCGGCGATCATTACGACCTGCGGCGCAGGCGTTTCCGCCGGCACCGAATAAAAGCCGGGCCGGTTCACCGCGCCGAGCACCGCCACGCGGATGAGCGGCACCGCATCCACCTGGGGATTCCGGATGTACTCGGCAATGCGCGCCGTCAGGACGCTGTCCAGCTCCGAGCGAAGCACGCCCTGCAGCGACATCTCGGGGATGTTGGGCAGCTTGAGCGTGCGGCCCGTCCGGATCGTGAACGTGTCGGTCAGCGTCTCGTCCTCGATGACCGACAGGGCGATCAGATCGCCCGGCTGGAGGTCTCCCTCTGTCAGCCGGGACTGGATCATGGCCTTATCGTTCCCCTCGGCGGACGCAGCCATTGTTTCGAGCTCGGCGCGCGTCGCCATGGCCCTGGCGCGATCGGACGGAACAAGCGGTTCCTGCGCCATCAGGGCCGCGGGAGCCAGCGCAAGAATTCCTGTCAGCAGTATCCGCATCCGAAGCATCCGATCGAGGGACATGGACATCGTATGAAACGCCTCCGGTAAGTGGCGCGTGGGTTTCTCGCCCGCCTGCGGCGGATTGCCACACTCAGGGATCAAGAGGGCTCACCCCTGAAAGTACAAGATCGGGTTTCCGGGCCTGTGACCGGACTCACCCGAGTGGCAAAACCTGTTCAATCGGGGCCATTTCCGGCGGCGGGGCGCCCAGTCCGCTGGACATCCTCGAGCAGCCGGGCCGGCTTCTCACCGAGACCGAAGCTGGCCAGGCGATGCGAGAATTCGCTGCGCTCCTCGTCCAGCGCCTCCGGTTCATGAGTCGTGCCGGGTTCCATTGCGTCCTTCATGCTGCTCGTCCCCTCCATGCGACTTTCCTCCTGCCGCCACGGGAATACTCAGGTTGGTACCCCGTACCCTTCAACTCTGAAGCCGCGCACGATCCGGCCTTCAACTTCCCCTCAAGGGTTGGCAAATGTGAATATAACTCATTGAGGATAAATAAGTTACGGTAGGAGGGTGCGAGCGGGCCACGAGGTCTGGACGGTCTGGAATGCGTTGCACCCGGCCCACATGTGACGGCCCCTCGCCCCACATCCGGAAGGCACCTCGACTCAGTGAGGCGTGCCATCTGTTGCACCGATCCTGCGATGCACGGCCGGCCGCCGGGCGCCGGGATTATAAGTCGTTTTCCCGGAACATCTTGCAATTTCCGACGTCGTCGCATGACTCCTGCGGTTGAGGGACCGTCCCAATTCAGCTTCCGCCGCCTTCCGGTGGCGTTGCTCTCATGCCGACAATCCCGAGGCGCATGGCACAGACAGACGAGGGCCCTGTTACCCCGCTGGTCCTGGTGGCGAACGACCAGGAGTGGTCGGCGCGATCGCTGGAGAGCATCCTGGCGCCCAATGGCTATGCCGTGGTTCGGGCCCATACCGGCCAGCAGGCGCTGGACCAGGCGCGGGCGGAACGGCCCGACCTCATCATTCTCGACGCCCAGATGCCGGACATGCACGGCTTCGATGTCTGCCGCATTCTCCGCGACGATCCACTCTTCAGCGCCACCACCCCCATCATCATCACCACCTCCGGCCCATCGGGCAGGGCGCAGCGCCTGGAGGCATATCGCGCCGGCGCCTGGGAGTTCCTGGGCCAGCCGGTGGACGGCGAGGCGCTGCTGCTCCGGCTCCGGACCTTCGTGCAGTCGAAGCTCGAGGTCGATGCCCTGCGCGAGGACTCCATGGTGGACCCCGCCACCGGGTTCTACAACATGCGCGGGCTGGCCCGGAGGGCGCGTGAAATCGGGTCCGAGGCGCAGCGCCGACATCAACCGCTCTCCTGCGTCGTCTTTGCGCCGGACCACGGGCCGGAGCTGGAGGACACCCCCGGCGGCATCGCCGAGCGAATCGGCCGGGTGTTCCGCGAGGCCGGACGTTCCTCCGACGCCGTCGGGCGCCTGGCCCAGGGCGAGTTTGCCGTCATAGCACCGGCCACCGGCCCGCAGGGCGCGCAGCGCCTGGCGGAGCGCCTCGGCGAAGTCGTCGCGGACGCCGCGGTGGTCCGGGAGGGGAACGGCGCCATTCAACTGAGCGCTGGCTACTGTGCGGTCAGCGATTTCAGCAGCTCGGACGTGGATGCCGTCGAGCTGCTCCTCCGGGCCACCACGGCCCTGCGGGAGCTTCGCGAGTCGGGTCATGCGGAGCGGGTTCGGGAGTTCGCCGCCAGTAATTGACCGTCCTGGCCGCGTGCTCTGCCCAGCGCTCGCACGTGCCTCCCAATTGCCCGGCGAATTGCCCCCTCGGTGAAATTGCACCATGAAACCGAAGACCCTCCCCGTATACGGGGAGGGTCTTCGGTTTTGCGGCCATTGTTCCTGAACGGCGCGGGACAGTCCCGCCTGCCGAGCGCCCGGTGCTCAGGCGCCGAGCTGGCCCACCGGTTCTTCGTCCGCGGTGTAGCCGTACACGTACCGGTAGTACTTGTACTGCACGTCCGAGGTCCGCACATCGTTGAGCACGGCGCCCAGGATCCGCACCGGAAGCCGGTCGAGGAGCTTGAGCTTGGCTTCGGCCATGGCCCGATCGGTCTCGCCTGAGCGGAGCACCAGCATGATGTTGCCCGTGGCGGTCCCGAGCACGAAGGGATCGATGCCGGCGCCGAGCGGCGGGCTGTCCACGATGATCACGTTGTAGCGCGACTTGAGCGTGGCCATGAGGTCCCGCATGGCGGCGGAGCCGAGCAGCTCGGGGCCGTGGTGATGGCGCGTGCCGCAGGGGATCAGCGTCAGGTTCTTGTGCGACGTGGTGCGGGGAATCTCGTCGATCGTCGCTTCGCCGCGGAGGCAGTCGAGCAGGCCCGGCCGCCGGTCGGTGTTGAACATCCGGTGCAGCTCGCCGCGGCGAATGTCGCCGTCGATCAGCAGCGTCCGGTAGCCGGCCTCGGCAAACGAGAGCGCCAGGTTCGACGAGACGAGCGACTTGCCGTCTCCCGGCTCCGGGCTCGAGATGGTGAGCATCACCGGACCGGCCGCGCCATAGGAGTGCGCCAGGTTCATCCGGATGGTCCGGAACGCCTCGACCACCTGGGCCGCTTCCTCGGCGTCCTGGTCGCTGGCCTGGACCCGGCGGATCGCGGGGATGGCGCCGAGGATGCTGAGACCCAGCTCTTTGGTGACCTGCTCCGGATAACGGAACCGCTTGTCGAGCCGGTCCAGGAGGAGCGCAATTCCGATTGCCAGGCCAAGGCTGATGCCGAAGGCCGCGAGAATGATCATGATGGCGCTGTTGCTGCTCGGGCGCTGGGGCTCCACTGCCGGGTCGAGCACCTCGACATCGGGAATGGCGCTCGCCTCCGCCAGCCGGGCCGACTGGTACTGCAGCTGCAGGTTGCCGTACATCGTGGCGAGCAGGTCCCGGTCGCGGGCCAGGCCCTCCTCATTGATCTGGCGCCCTGGCATCGACTTGATCTCGGACTCGGCCTGGCCCAGCGTGGACTGGAGTGCCAGCTCCTGCGAGCGCAGGGCGTTGTTGAGCGTGGCGATGTGGCGCGGAATCAGGTCGGTGCGGAGCGTCGTGATCTTCTCCTGCACGTCCCGCACGTTCTGTGACTTCTCGGTATAGCGGAACGAGAGGTTCTGCAGCTCCGCCTCATATTCCGAGAGCGCCTTGAGCGCGTTGTTGAGATCGGCCGACACGCCGGTGGACTGGATCGTCTGCAGTTCTGCGCCCACCGGCTGGCCATTCCGGGCCCGCTCGAGGACGGTGTTGAGCCGCTGGCGGTCCTGCTGGATCTGCTCCAGCTGGGCGCGCTTCATGAAATAGTCGGTCATCACGGTGCTCTGCGTGAGACCGATGCCCGGCGCCACCGCCGTACCCTGGGTGGGGCGGGTAATCGTTGCCGTCTGGAAGCTGGCCAGGCGGGAATCCGCCACCTTGAGCGATTCCTCCACCGACTTGAGCTTTTCCTCGAGGGTGATGGCGGTCGCGGTGGTGCGGCGGCGCTTGAGCTCGCCGGCATAGTTGACGAACCGCTCGCCGATGGAGTTGAGCGTGCGGGTAAGCCGCGCCGGGTCAGGGCCCGTGAGCGAGACGCTGAGGAAGTTGCCTTCCTGCATCATGTTGGTGACGATGTCCTTCTGCAGCGCCAGGCCGGCCTCGCGGGGCGAGCGCAGATCGAAGCGGATCTCCCGGTCCCGCCCGAGCAGCGCCGCGGAGGGCTGCCAGAACATCCCGAGCTTCAACCCGATCGAGTCTCCCACTGTCCCCTGGTCGACCGTACGTCCTTCGCTGGTCCTGAGGGCAAAGCGCCTTCCCGCCTCATCGATCTCCAGGATGTACGACCCCGGCCGCCAGGGCCAGCGGGCGTCGAATCCCTTGAACAGCAGGGAGTCGGCAACGCTCTCGGGCTGGAGGAAGAGCCGCTCCTGCACGATGACGCTGTCGAGGACCTGGGCGGTGGTGAGCAGCTGCACCCAGTTCTGGCCCTCGATCAGGCCCTTGGACTCGCCGATGTTCCGGCCGTCCCCGCCTTCGGGGGCGCGGATATAGATAGTCGAGTTGACCGTATAGACAGGATCGATGAACCGGGTGGCCAGGAGGCCGATGCCGGTGCCGGCGACGACCACGGCCAGGATAAGCCAGCGGTACCGCTTGATCGCAGAGATATACCGGCCCAGCTGCATGCCCCCTTCCGGCTCCATTGGCGGGAGCGGGGGCGGGGCGGAGGCTACGGGGGCTCCACCTTCTACATAGGGCTGAACGGCGCCTGAATCACTCGGGGGTAGCAGGTTGCCTGCCATACTTGCAACACTCCACGGTAACCAACGGGTGACCCCGGCACACGGGGCAATGATTTCCACACGCTGTGCCACGCAAACTAGGTACCGCTCCAGCCGGTTACCGTGACGTGGCTCCGGAACGGCGCTTTCTGGACCCCCCTTTGCGACGATACCGCACCAGACTGGGGTCCCGATTACCAATCTGTCGGTGTGAAGCTACATTGGTGGTGTCCTTGCGCAACAGGCAGGTGTGGCTTCGAGCACACGAATTGCTTGATGACGTCGGCAGTGTGTGGCATTCACGAAACTGGTCCGACGACCGACTCGCGCTCTCCAAGGAGTCAACGATGGGCAGCTCGCTCGCCTTCAACGTACCCCGGCCGGACGGCGGGGCATCCGACACCGAACGGGACCCGCTCTCGATTCCCGGCGAGGTCAAGGCCAGCATCCGGGTCCTCGTGGTGGACGATGAGCGGACGCTTCGCGAAAGCTGCGCGAGCGTGCTCCAGATGGACGGCTACAATGTGACCGTCATGGGGCGGGGCGAGGAGGCGCTGGAAACCGTGCGCCGGCGGAAGTTCGACATCATCCTGGTGGACCTCTACATGTCCCAGGTGTCGGGCCTCGAGATCCTCCGGGCCACGCTCGATGCGTACCGGGACACGATCGTGGTGGTGATGACCGGCAACCCGAGTGTCACGAGCAGCATCGAGGCCCTCCGGGCCGGCGCCTGGGACTACCTGCCCAAGCCGTTCTCCGCCACCCACCTCCAGGTGCTCATCGGGCGCGCCTCCCATGCGGTGATGGTGGGCCGGGAGGCGCAGGACCTCCGGCTTCAGCTCATGAAGCAGAACGGGCACAGCGACAAGATCGCCCTCATCGGATTGTCGCCGGCGTTTCGGAAGGCGGTGGAGCTGGCCCGGAAGGTGGCGGCCACGGACGCCTCGGTCTTCATCAGCGGGGAGAGCGGCACCGGCAAGGAAGTCATAGCCCAGTTCATCCACCAGAACAGCCGGCGGGCCAGCCGCTCGCTGGTGCCGATCAACTGCGCCGCGCTGCCCGAGCCCCTGCTCGAGAGCGAAATGTTCGGGCACCGGAAGGGCGCCTTCACCGGCGCAGACCGGGACAAGCCCGGCCTGCTCGAGACCGCCAACGGCGGGACGCTCTTCCTCGACGAGCTGACCGAGATGTCCATGCCGCTGCAGGCCAAGCTGCTCCGCGTCATCCAGGACGGCGTGGTGCGGCGGGTCGGGAGCGAGACGCAGGATGCCGTGGTGGATGTCCGATTCATCTCCGCCACCAACCGCGACCCGCAGGAAGCCGTGGACCAGGGCGCCCTTCGGGGAGACCTCTTCTACCGCCTGCGCGTGGTGCCGATCAAGCTCCCGCCGCTCCGCAAGCGGCTGGAGGACATTCCGCTGCTGGCCAATCACTTCCTCACCTACTACTGGCAGCGCCACCGCCAGATGGGCGATCGCATGCCCAAGCTGAGCGAGGAGAGCATCGCCTATCTCCGCTCCCGGCCATGGCGGGGGAACGTGCGCGAGCTGCAGAACGCGGTGGAGCATGTGGCGGTGATGGCCGAGCCGGACCAGCTCATCCAGCCGGACCACATCCCGATCTACGACGATCCGCAGGAGTGGCCGCAGGAATCGGCGGCGGCCCCGGTGGCGATGGACGAGGCCTATCACACCGCCAAGGACCGGGTGATCGCGCAGTTCGAGCGCGATTATCTCGCCCGCCTGGTTGGCCGGGCCGGGGGGAACATGTCGAAGGCGGCGCGGCTCGCGAGCATCGACCGGACCACGCTCTACCGGCTCATGGACAAGCACGCCTTCCAGCGAAACGACGCAGTCGAGGACGGCTGACCCTGGCCAGCACGCGCGCGGCAGAATCGACGGGCGGCGAGCGCCGCCGCGCGGCATCCGCAGGTGCCGCTGCGCCCGAGCGCGCCTGGGACCCGGACGGCCCGGAGCTGGATTCGATTGCGCCACCGTTGCGCGACGCATTGCGCAACGCCATCGAGCGGGTGGCGCTCGACTGGGAATCGGTCGTGGAGCACGCCGCGTCCCCCGACGAGGCGATGGCGCATGTGACGGCAATAGCCCACGCCATCCGACGCGGGATTGCCGGATCCGACGCCGACCTGAGCGGTGTTCCCCATACCCAGCTTTCCCGGCGGCTTCTGTCGCTCATCCGCTCCAGCTTCATCGAGGAAGCCGCGGCACTCACGGCGGCACCGGCGGCGGACGAGCTGCTCGCCGCGCTCGGGGCCATGGAGCGGATTGCCCGCGAGCTCGAGCCCGACTGGGCCCAGCACCTTGCCGACCGGCTCTCCGGTCCCGACGGGCTCGAGCTGGTTGTGGAGGTGGCGCACGATCTCCGCTCTCCGCTCACGTCCATCCTGTTCCTGGCGGAGACGCTGCAGCGCGGCCGCAGCGGCCCGGTCAATGAAGTGCAGGAGCGCCAGCTCGGCCTGGTCTACAGCGCGGCGTTCGGGCTGAGCGCCATGGCGAGCGACGTCATCGAGCTGGCCCGCGGCGGCGACCGCCTGGTGGACCTCGATCCCATCCCGTTCTCCGTGCGCGACATCCTGGAATCGGTGCGGGACATCGTCCTGCCCATCGCGGAGGAGAAGTCGCTCACCGTGCGGGTGGAGTGCCCGGCGTCGGACCTCCGGGTGGGGCATCCGGTGGCACTGAGCCGCGTGCTCCTCAACCTCACCACCAACGCACTCAAGTTCACCAACGAAGGCTCGGTGGATGTGGTGGGACGGGACGTGGCTTCGGGACGGGTGGAGTTCAGCGTCCGCGATACCGGCCGCGGCATCCCGCCCCAGAACATGGTGACCCTGTACGAGCCGTTCCGCCGCCGCCAGCGGGAAGGCGAATACGCCTTCTCGGGGTCGGGCCTTGGCCTGTCGATCTGCCGCAAGCTGGTGGAGGCGATGGGTTCCCGGCTCGAGGTGGAAACCGCTGCGGGGAAGGGTACCCGCTTCCATTTCGTCCTGGACCTCCCCGCGGCCGGTCACGCCCCCGGTTCCTGACCCTTCCAGCAGGCCAGTGCCCAGCCTACATTTAGCCCGCTCTCCGTGTTCGACGGAGCGCGCCGCCCGGTCCCGTGTGCACGCACGGGCGGGGGCGGTCGGTGCCCCGGGATGATCCCGATGGCGCCGGCCTGCCACCTGCCCGGACCCACATCGGACCTGCGGCCAAGACCAACCAGCCGGTGCCTTCTGGCGCCTCCTGGTCCGCGGATCGCTCCGGCGATCACGGCACCGGAGCGCCCGATCCGCCTGGCCGCACCCGAGTAACCTGTGACCTACCCGCATCTGCGCCCCGGCCGTGCCGCCGAGCTCTCGCTGCACGCGCCAAACGCCGCCCTCCTCATCGACTTCGACAACGTCACGCTGGGGATCCGGTCGGATCTTACCAAGGAACTTCGCACGCTGCTGAACAGTGACATCATCAAGGGCAAGGTGGCGGTGCAGCGCGCCTACGCCGACTGGCGTCGCTATCCCCAGTATATCGTTCCGCTCTCCGAATCCTCCATCGACCTGATCTTTGCGCCGGCCTTCGGGACCAGCAAGAAGAACGCGACCGACATCCGGCTCGCCATCGATGCGGTCGAGCTGGTCTTTACCCGGCCGGAGATCGGGACGTTCATCATCATGTCGGGAGACAGCGATTTCTCGACGATGGTGATCAAGCTCAAGGAGTACGGCAAGTACGTTATCGGCGTCGGCATCCGCGAATCCGCCAGCGACCTGCTGATCCAGAACTGCGACGAGTACTACTCGTACAGTGATCTCGCCGGACTCTCGAAGGAGGGCGACACTCCCTCGATCCAGCGCGATCCCTGGGAGCTGGTGGGCGAGGCGGTGCAGCAGATGGCCCGCAACGGCGACGTCATGCGCTCGGACCGGCTCAAGCAGGTGATGCAGCAGCTCGATGTGAACTTCGACGAGCGCAACGCCGGCTTCAGCCGCTTCAGCAAGTTCGTGGTGGAGGCGGCCCAGAAGGGACTGCTGCAGGCCACCAAGCTGGAGAACGGTCAATACGAGGTGGCACCGGCGGCCGCGGCGGCCCGTGCGCCTCGCGCGCCGGATGCCTCCCGGCGCGCCGAGCCCGCAGCGGGAGCGCGGAAGCCGGACGAGCGTCGGGATGACGGACGCCGCGGCCGCGGGCGCGGGCGTGGCCGCGGACGTGAGCGCGAGGAAACGAAGGAAGCGGCTCCGGCCGCCGAGGCAAAGCCGGCCACGGCAAGGCCCGCCGCGGAGAAGCGGCCAGTCACGCTCAGCCTGGCCCGGGCCTTCCAGCTCATGACCGAAGCGCTCGGCGAGTTCAGCACCCCGGTGTCCGGGGAGCAGCTGCGCGGGCGCATGGCCGCCCTGCACGGGCGCGAGGACCCGCTGCTCGACAGCTCGCGCTTTGCCCGGCTGATCCGCCAGGCCAACGACGCGGAAATTGCCGATGTCAGGCGAGTGGGCGACGACGACTACGAGGTGGCCCTGCATCGCTCGCGCGGCGCTCCGGCAGCTGCAGCAGCGCGGGCGGCTCAGCCGGCTGCGGAGCCCGCGCCCAACGGCACGGCACCGGCCGCTCCCGAGACGGCGCCCGCAGAGCCGCACGCTGGCGTCCGCCGCGGCGTGCGGTTCCGCCGGGGATCCCGGGCACCGCTCCGCACCGGAGAAATGCCGCTGGTCGGGATGGTGAGTCTCGATCGTCCGGCCGATGCAGAGGCTGCTGCAGAGCCAGCCGCCGAGGGACAGGCGCCCGCCGCAGAGTCGAAGGCGCCGGCTGCCGAGACGAAGGGGTCCGCTGCAGGAGGGAAGGAACCGGCAACCAGGCCGGCCAAGGCGAAACGCGCCCGGAAGTCCACCACCACGAAGGCCAGGAAGAAGGCGCCGGATGGCGGCGAGGGTGCCGGTGCCGAGCCCGCCGGCGAAGCGCCTCCCAAGCCGCGCAAGGCGGCTCGAAAGCGCGCCGCGCCCCGCGCCAAGAAGGGCGAGTGACGAAAACACGACGGGCAGCCACGCTGCCCGTTGGTTTTTTCTCCCGGCCGGCGGAAGTCGTGGCGCGCGAGCTGATCGGGACCATCATGCGCTCGGAGATCGGCGGCGTCACGACTTCCGGCCGTATCGTCGAGACCGAGGCCTATCTCGGCGAGGTCGATCCCGCATCGCACGGGTACCGCGGGCGCCGGAATGCGCGCAATGAGGCGATCTTCGGACCGCCCGGCAACTGGTACGTCTATCTCTCCTACGGCATGCACTGGTGCGCCAATCTCGTGGCGGCGCGGGAAGGGCAGGCGGCGGCGGTGCTGATCCGGGCACTCGAGCCGCTCGACGGGCTGGAGACGATGCGGGCGCGCCGCGCCGGCGTTGCCGACCGGCTGCTCTGCGCGGGACCGGGCCGCCTCTGCCAGGCACTCGGCATCACCCGGGCGCTCGACGGCCTTTCGATGGCCCGGTCAGCGGTCAGCGTGGTCCGCGGCACACCGCTCGCTGCGGAGCAGGTACTCGCCACGCCCCGGATCGGTATTTCCCAGGCAGCCGACTGGCCGCTTCGATTCGTCCAGGGCGACTGCCGCTGGGCTTCGAGGGTGTCGCGCGCCCCCTAGTGTCGAAGCATCCGGCCCGAACGCAAAGACCCTCCCGGCTTACCGGGAGGGTCTTTGCATCAGGATGCGACCCGCTGATCTACCAGCTCTCGCGCGATGGCCCGAGGCTGAAGCGAACGCCGCCGGTGATCGTGTGGACGGCGCCGCTGATGAGCCGGCCCTCGCCGGCCAGCTCGCCACCGGCGGTGACCCCCTTGTAGCCGGGAACCGTCTGAAGCTGGTAGTGTCCGAACACGCTGACCCCGCCCACCCGGATCTGCAGCCCGCCCATGAGCGCGCCGAATCCGGTGCTCCCCGCTTCCTGCGCCACTGCCGCCGAGCCGCCGCCCTGCGGCTGAGGTGAAACGACGTGCATGATGCCGCCGCCAACGCCCACGTACGGCTGCATGTGCCCACGGACTGGGAAGACCAGCAGGCCGAAGGTATAGCGCCGCACGTCGCTGAAAGTCACCGGCTGTTCGCCGCCACCCGCGGTGTAATCGATGTAGCTCGACTCCTGGCCGTCCTGAAAGGCCTCCTCCACGGCAAGGTAGAGCGCGCCCTTCCTGGCCTTGATCAGGGCATGGCCGCCGGCCATCGGGATGGCGCCGCGGGTCTGGTTGGGCGTGCGGAAGACGGACGCGCCGGCCTGGCCTCCGAGGTACCAGCGGTAGTCGTCGCCCTGGGCAAGTTCCTGCGCGCCCACATCCTGAGCGCCCAGCGCCAGGGCGAACGCGATCGTCAAGATGCTGCGGCTGAGCAGGCTCATCGGACCATCTCCCTGAGTGTGGCTGAAGGGCGCTCCGCACGGCGGATTGCGCGGGGCCCGTGGAAAAACGCGAGGCGCGAAACGCGG
>Ga0079224_100007841_pt1 | contig 14387 bp, 14 predicted proteins | sample Stecom2015_FD_80414 | JGI IMG/M metagenome (GOLD analysis project Ga0079224, IMG submission 80414) | Agricultural soil microbial communities from Utah to study Nitrogen management - Steer compost 2015 | ecosystem: Environmental > Terrestrial > Soil > Agricultural land | place: USA: Utah...
CACTGGGTCCCAATACCGATGCTTATTATCCCAGACCATATTTGTCCGAGGAGGATTATAAGAATAAGAAAATCCAGACCAGGTATACGCAGAATGCCTCCTACCTGAGATTGAAAAATTTGAGCATTGGTTACCAGTTACCTGCCAATATCATGCATAGGACGCCCTTATCCAATGTGAAAATTTATCTTTCAGGGGAAAATTTATTGACCATCACTAAGTTAACCAAACTCATCGATCCTGAAGCTCTGAGCACTGGTTACGGTGGTGGTACAGGGAAGATCCATTTCCCACGTAAGGTCTATTCTGTTGGTCTCAATGTCTCATTCTAAAACAATTTACACCATGAAATCTCTGAAATATAAAATAGCATTGTTCGCATTTCTGGCCCTTGGGGTTTCGAGTTGTGAGGATGATTTTCTGGATCGTCTCCCTCTTAATGAAATTTCCACTGAAGATTATTGGGAAAGAGCCAGTGATCTGGAACTATATATGAACAATTTTTATACGCTATTCAATGTGACTGGATCGGATCGTTACGAGCACATATTTGCCCGCGATATACAGTCCGATGATATGACTCATGTTCAGGCCAGTCCACGTCTACGTGGTTCCAGAACGGTACCTGAGTCCGGAGGTTGGGATTACTCTACCATCCGAAACGTAAATTATTTCTTTGAGAATTACACAAAATGTCAGGAACCCTTTGAGAGCTATAAAGCCTACCTGGGAGAAGCGCATTTTTTCAGGGCATATTTGTACTTTAACCTGGTCAAGGAATACGGAGATGTGCCATGGATCAACAAGCCTCTGGCGACGGATTCCGAAGAACTCTATATGGTCCGTACACCACGCAACCAGGTTGTAGATTCAATCATTGCCGATCTTGACAAAGCAGTGGAGTATTTACCTTCAGGAAAGCAGCTTGGCGGAACCAGATTGAGTAAGGAAATAGCCCAATTGCTCAAATCCAGAGTTTGTTTGTACGAAGGTACCTGGGAAAAATATCATGCTGACGGTGTCTTTGCTGTTTCCAATGCCAATCCAACGAAGTACCTGGAGTTGGCTGCCAGCTCAGCATTGGCGGTCATACAATCTGGTTTGTATTCGGTCTATGAACGGGGTGATGTCAACTGGAACTACTTTTTCTTTGCCCAGGTAGATTATGCGGATAATCCTGAGGTGATGTTCTGGAAAAAGTATGACCTGGATATTGGGATAGGACATGCCCGGCAATTTCAGGTTGCAAGAGGCAAGTCCGGTGGTGTAGGGCTCACAAAGTCTTTTGTGGAATCATATTTATGCGCCGATGGCAGACCTATTTACCTGAGCAATGGTGAAATGAATCCATTGTATCAGGGGGACGACAATCTTAAGGCAACCACCACGAATCGGGATCCCCGGATGATCCAGACGTTTTTTACACCTGGGTTTCCGTTGCAGATCATTGATGGAGATACCACCAGATTTACCAGACCTTCTGTTGATGAACCAGCGCATACCGTATGTCCTACAGGATACCAGATCAATAAAATTTTAAATTTTGATCCCATCCATCACAAAAGTCTGGATACGCAGTCCGATGGCTTTACCGGTTGGATTATTTTCCGCTACGCTGAAGCACTGCTCAATTATGCTGAAGCCAAAGCTGAATTGGGTACAATAACCCAGGCTGATATTGATATTTCTATCAAATTGCTCCGGGACCGGGTGGGAATGCCCAATCTGATGATCGACCAGATAGTTACTGATCCAAATTGGGACTTTACTTCCCTTTCGCCTGTGATCAATGAAATTCGACGTGAGCGTAGGATCGAATTGGTCGGAGAAGGTTTCAGGTGGGATGATATTGACGGGTTGGCCGCTGCAGACGAATTAATTTTGAATAAACGACCATTAGGTGGAAAGTTCAATAGCATGGATTATCCCGATTTGACCGCACAGGATTTCAATTTGACCGAAGGTTATTTCGATCCATTGAAGAGTCAAATCCCCAACGGGTTTGGGTTTCGTTTGGATCGGGATTACCTCAGTCCTATTTCAACTGTGGAGTTGAATTTAAATCCTCAACTGGTGCAAAATCCGGGTTGGTAGTCCGAAAATATTTCCTAATATTAAACAGGTTTTATTCAAATTTTAAACACAGAATTTTTGAAAGTAATTTTATGTAAAATGAAGATAAATTCATTTCCGGGAATATTTGTTTCATTGTTGGTCATCATGGGTTGCAATTCAGGGGGTGAAACATCTGGTTCCATGATGGTAGAGGTTGATCCTTCAACAGGTCATTACATCATCAAAGAAGGTTCTGATATTATTCTTCAGTACAACTATCAGACAGTGTATGCAGAGGACGTGGTGGTTCTCGAGACTGCTAAAGCAGAAGAATTTACGCGGAGCGAACGCGACACGTTTATCACAACCAGTATATACGCCGTACCAAGGAGCGATTATATCCATCCCGTCTATGGTTTACAAGGAGAAATGTTGACCCGGGATTGGCCCGATGGTGCACACCCACATCACCGTGGAATTTTCTGGGGGTGGCCCGAAGTATATTACGGTTCCAGACTCGGGGATATTTATGCGCTCCAGACTGTTTTTGCCCGGCCCACTGGCGAGGTAGAATTGTTGAACGGTCGGAATTTCGCACAGATCAGAGCCGGGAATAAATGGCGGTGGGAAGACCGGGAAGCCACTGTGGACGAAAAAGTGGCCACTCGGGTCTATGCTTCCACACCAGAATACCGTATCATGGATCTGGCACTCAGGTTCACAGCACTGGTAGATAGCGTCACCCTGGCTACACGCAATACGGATAGTTATGGAGGTTTAAATATCCGTATGCAAACACCGGAAAATCAGCAAATTTCCTATCATACTGATGATCCTTCCTCCTTGCCTCGGAGGGCATGGTCGGAGTTTTACGGACAATTTGATGGTGGTATGCAAACCAGTGGTATGACAGTTCTACAGCATCCTTCCAATACTGAATATCCCGGTCAATGGGTTGAATATCCGGATCTGGCATGGGTCCAACCCACATTTCCTTCGCCCGGAACCCGATATGCGCTTCGAAAAGGTGTGCCCCTCGAGTTACATTACCGTTTCATTATTCATCTGGATGGCGAACAGGAGAAAAGTGTTTATGAATCCTGGTGGGACGAATACAAAAATGATATCCAGGTGCGCAGCCTACTGGATTAATGAGAATATAAAATGATAAATTATTAAGCTATGAAAAAATATATTGAAACGTCGGGATATGGCCGAAGAGCTTTCGTTAAAAAAGCAGCTTTATCTGCTATGACAGCACCGTACATCATTCCTTCCACTGCCTGGAAAAACCAGGGTAAAACCGCTCCGTCGGATAAGATTAATCTGGGGATTATCGGATGTGGTGGACTGGGAAAGGCCAATCTCAATGCGTGTATGGAAGACGAAGGCGTGGTGCTTGTTGCAGCATGCGATGTGTGGGATGAGCGGTTGAATCCGATTGTCGAGAAATACAAATCTACATGTAAAGGTTATCATGATTACCGGGATTTACTGCGCCATCCTGGATTGGATGCGGTGATTATCGCTACTCCGGCACACTGGCATGCCATCCAGGCTATCGAAGCCGCAGAAGCAGGACTGGATGTTTATCTCCAAAAACCGATGTCCATGTACCCTGCAGAAAGTATTGCAATTCGAAATGCTTTTAGGAAGCACGGTACGATCAATCAGATAGGCACGCAGATCCATGCTGGTGACCACTACAGGAGAATGGTGGAATTGGTTCGTTCCGGTAACCTCGGAAAAATCGGGACAGTCCGGACGTTCTTTGTGATGAATGAAGCGCCCAATGGGATCGGAAAAGGCAATAATATGGATCAGGCACCCCGGGGACTGGATTGGGATCTGTGGGTAGGTCCATCCCCTATGCAACCTTTTAATCCTAATCTCGTAAAAGATGCGTTTTTCCACTGTTTCTGGATGGATTTCAGCGGAGGGTGGACTCCGGGTATGGCTCCCCATATCACGGATTTACCGATATGGGCGCTCAATTTGGGCTATCCTACCTCGATCAGTGCTATGGGAGGCCGGTATAGTATCGATGATGACGGTGATGCCTATGACAATCATGAAGTCACCTGGCAGTATCCGGGCCTCACTATGACCTGGATGAATTCCTCCACGAATAGTCACGGGTGGGCATTCCAAAATGCAGATAAAGATGGAGTAGGCTATGAAACGGGTACCCGGCGACGGTTGGGTATCTATTTCCATGGAACCAACGGAACGCTGATAACAGATTACGATAGTCACATTTTAATTCCCGAAGGAGATCGAATGGACGGGCTCAAGACGCCAGAACAAACGATAGAATCTTCTCCCGGTCAGGAATTGGAATGGTTGGAAAGTGTGCGATCCAGACAGCAGCCACTTTGTCATGCAGGGTATCATATCAAAGTTGATTTGCCCATTCAGCTGAGCATTTTATCGATGAAACTAGGCAGGTCGATCACTTTTGATCCGGCCAGGGAGAAAATCGTGGGAGACAGAGAAGCAAGCAGACTTTCGGTACCTGAATATAGATATCCCTGGAAATTTCCAAGTCAATACCTGTAACAGGATAGAATTCGATCACGCAAAAAATGCAAAATGGCAAATTATAACCGAAGGAATTTTGTGAAAAATTCCATGATGGCAGGTGTGGGATTGGGCTTATTCAGTCCCATAGTGTCAAAGGGTAATGTCCGGAAGGGTCAGGAGATAAAGAAAATTGGAATGATCGGACTGGATACCGGTCATAGTCCCGCTTTTGTCAAATCGCTTAATACCGCAGGGGGGGGAGAATTTAATAATTATCGCGTGGTAGCTGCTTACCCCAAAGGGACGGATCTGGTGCGGGAATGGAAAGATCGTATTCCGGAATTTACAGAAGAGGTGAAAAAATACGATGTGGACATTGTTGATTCCATTCCGGATCTTCTGAAAATGGTGGATTACGTAATTCTTACAACCATCGATGGCAACAAACATCTGGAACAGGTGATGCCGGTACTCGAAGCCGGATTGCCCGTATTTATCGATAAACCATTTGCGGCTTCGATAGAAGATGCCCGAAAGATTGCAGTAGCTGCCGAAAAATATAAAACACCTGTGTTTTCATCTTCTTCGCTTCGGTTCCTGGATGGAGCGAGTGGGGCAAGAAATGGAAGTTTGGGCCGGGTGAATGGCGTAGAAGCCTATAGCCCGGCTTATATTGAAAAGCACCATCCGGATTTGTATTGGTATGGAGTCCATGGAGTGGAAATTTTGTATACCATACTCGGTACGGGGTGTGAATGGGCGCAGCGTACTTATACTCCGGATATGGATTTGGTGGTCGGGATGTGGAGTGATGGTAAAATTGGGACTTTCAGAGGAATTCGTAAGGGGCAGGGTGGCTATGGTGGAATCGTTTACGCCGAAAAGGCCATCCAGGTATTGGATAACTTCCGAGGATATAATGGATTGCTTCATGCTATAGTTGAATTTTTTGAATCGGGCGTACCCCCGGTAGAAATGGAAGAAACGCTTGAAATATTCACGTTTATGCAGGCAGCCGAAGTCAGTAAGCAAACAGGAGGTGGAAGGGTATATTTACACCAGATATAATTAAATGAAGCCTTTTCGTACTATTCCTCAGGCTGTATAGATATCAGAGAATAAGTTGAAAATTAATATGGTATTACGAAAATATTTTTTCGTAATAGTGGGAGTTGTGAACTAAATTAGATAAATTATTAATGAGATTATAAGAATGAAAAAAAACTTTTCAATTTCGGATGAAGAACTTTTTATGGTCATGAAGGAAGAGCTCTTTTCCGCTGTGATCGGTGATGTAATGGATGCATTGGGGCTGGTTCACCAATTTCTTCCACCTCAGATACGTCCCCTGGAACCTCATATGGTTCTGGTAGGCCGTGCTTTTACGGTGGTGGAGGCGGATATCGGAACGCCGGCCATAAGCCAGGAATTGGCAGATAAACCCTTCGGGAACATGTTGGAAGCACTGGATGATTTAAAGCCCCATGAAGTGTATATCTGTACCGGTTCATCTCCGGAGTATGCTCTGTGGGGGGAGATCATGACCATCCGCGCCAGGCATCTGGGTGCTGCGGGCGCCGTGGTGGATGGATATTCCCGCGATACATTTGGGGTGCTCAAAACCGGATTTCCCACTTTCTCATATGGGCCGTATTCTCAGGACCAGCAGGCACGGGGTAAAGTGGTGAATTTCAGAGTGCCGATTGAAATGGGGAAAGTAGTTATCAACCCCGGTGATATCGTTTTTGGTGATTTTGATGGCGTATGCATCATTCCACAAGACAGAGAAGAGGAAATTATCCGGGAAGCATTGGCCAAAGCGCGAACGGAAAAGGTGGTACAGAAAAAGATTCAGGAAGGAATGAGTGCATGTGAAGCTTTTGCTAAATATGGTGTGATTTAAAAAACAGAATGATAGATTTAAAAAATAAAATAATACTGGTGACCGGTGGTGGGGGAAATGGACTTGCATCGGGGATTTGTCGTGCCCTGGATAATATGGGTGCGCAATTGGTCCTTAACGAAATAGAAGATGGGTGCTTCCAAAAAGTCAGGTTGCAGTATCCTCAGGCATACTCGATCAAGGCTGATATTACCAAAGAAACTGAGGTTCGGGCTATGTTCGAAGAAATCGAAAGCACGATAGGTGTACTCGATGGTCTGGTTAACAATGCAGGGATCGGTCTGGTACGTAGGGCCCACGAGACTACCGAATCCGATTTTGATGGTTTGTACAATGTGGATGTGAAAGGATTGTGGCAGGTTTCCAAATTTTATGTCAATCATTTATTGAAACATAATCACCGGGGAAATATAGTAAATATTTCATCCATCCATGCTACGAGTACCATCAATAAATATGCGGTGTATGCGAGTGCCAAATCTGCCGTAGAAGGTTTGACTCGCGGCATGGCTGTGGAACTAGGCAGACACCATATACGGGTTAATGCCGTCGGTCCGGGGTTTGTGTATTCCGATCAAAACCAAATGCTTCTTCAGGCACTTACAGATGATGTGGATCGGTGGATCGAACTTCATATCCATGATTATCAGGCAATACATCAATTGATGGATCCGGAGAATTGCGGGAATGTCGTTGCTTTTTTATTGTCTGCGATGAGTGACGGAGTTACTGGCCAAATTATCAATGTCGATAATGGCACCTCGAATTTGCTTTACAGCAATAGTTTTACCAAAATGTAACGAAGCATGAAAATCTCAAGAATAACCTGTTATGAGGTCATCATTCCGGCCCGGGCTGGGTCCATAGGTAGTGATGGGGTAAATAAACCCCTTCACAAACTGGAGTCCGGTGTCAAACCTGCCTGGACGCTTCAGTTTGATGAGGTCCCCAAACTTATCCTCAAATTGGAATTGGATTCTGGTATCATCGGTTGGGGAGAATTGTACAGGGATCACAATTGGAACGTAGTAGAACAGATCGCATCGATGCTCCTCGGTATGGATTTGCAAAACATCGTACTTCAGAAACTTCCTTTTTCATTTTGCCGCGAATACGATGGATTCGAATGTGCAGTGTGGGATGCGTACGCCAAAGCCCATTCCGTGCGCGTTGTGGATCTATTGGGTGGGCCCGTACAGAAGAAAGTCAAGGTAGGAGCCTGGTCCAGTCACAGGAGTCTGGATGATATCGAAGGTTTGGTTCAGGGATTTGAGGTCCAGGGCTATGATTGCGTGAAGTTCAAATGTGATTTGGAGGATGATGTGGTAGGATGGAGTAGGATAATTTATGATAATTTTCCCGGCATGAAGATCATTCTTGATCCCAACGAGCGATGGATCACCGGCGCAGAAGTCAGATGGAGATTATCCGCACTCGCCGAAATTGGAAATATCCTGTGTATCGAAGATCCGGTTTCAAGATGGAAGTTAAACGAGTACCATCAATTTCGTCAATTTTCCTCCGTACCCATCGTCCTTCATGTGGCTTTGCCCTACATTCAGCATGGCCAGCGGATCAAGGATGCAATTCAGGCGATCCGGGAGGATGCTGTAGATGGTTTCAATTTTAATTGCGGTCTGGCAAGTTTCCAATTGTTGAGTCACATTGCTCAGGCAGCAGAATTACCCTGCTGGCATGGCTCAGAAATCGATCTGGGTATCCTGGAAGCGATGTATATTCATTCTTCAGCTGCTTCCTCGTCCTGTATCTGGCCGGGGGATATTTTTGGACGATTGATCAGAGAACACGATTTATTGAAAACACCGCTGCGGATTGAACCTCCGTATGCCTACCTGCCCGAAGGAGCCGGGTTGGGCATTGAGGTGGATGAGGACGCAATCAGAAGTTATATGATTCAGGAAAAAGAATATCCCTAAATGGAACAGAATAAAACCCACCATAACAACAGCTTGAAACAAATTCCTGATGGGGCAGTGCAGCACATTACTGCAGGTCCCTACTCTCCATTATTGATTATCGATCCCGGCAAACTGGTGGTTTTGTCGGGGCAGGCAGCGATTGATCATGATGGTCATATCGTGGGTGATAATATTGAGGAACAGACTGAGTATATGCTTCAGAATTGCAGTCGACTTTTGGCTCAGGCAGGTTGTAGCATGGACGATGTTTTCAAAGCCACGGTTTACTTAAAAAGCATAGCGGATTGGTCTGCATTTAATACCATCTATAAAAATTATTTCAAAGAGCCCCTTCCGGTTCGCACGGCGATACAAACCGGGCTCATTGGAGAGTTGCTCGTTGAAATTGAAATTTGGGCGATAAAGGCATGATTTGGGAAGAATTCACCAGTTTTCAGATAAAGGACCTGGACAAACATATTCCTGTCCTTATCAATTTATCTGCCACGGAGCAACATGGCCGGCATTTGCCCTTGGGAACGGACCGGATGATTGGCCACCATTTTTGCCAAAGACTAAATGAGAAAATAGGGGATAAGGTATTGATTCTCCCGGAGCTGGCTATCGGATATTCAAAACACCATATGGATTTTGCCGGCACCTTGAGCCTGAATCATGAAACTATTTTGGCCCAATTGAAGGATATAACGGACGCTGTATTTTCGCACGGCTTCTACAAGTTTGTGCTCTTTAACAGCCATGGAGGAAATCAGGGTTTGGGACAGGTATTTATCGAGAAAATGGGGGCCAGATATCCCCATGGCCATTTCGTGATGTTTAGCTGGTTTCGCCTTGCTGTAGAAAGGCTTCGGGCAATTTCAGATTCAGGACCTGGTGGTGCCGGGCATGGTGGTGAATTCGAAACTTCTCTGATGCTTAGAATAGCACCACACCTGGTCAATCAGGAATATATCGGGGAAAAGCGGAATAAACCTTCTTTCCGCTGGGCAGAAGGAGACTTGTTCGGGGGAGGCGAAGCGTCCTATTATAGATCTATGATGGATATGACTGACAATGGGATCTATGGAGATCCTCGATTTGCATCTACAGAAAAGGGAGAACAGATAGAAAACGTCGTCCTGGACCGCATGAAGGAAATAGTATTCGATCTCTATAATTTGGATACCCGGTCCCTCAATAGGTGATTTGAAATCAAATCGTTTCAGGACTGACTGGGTATACCCAATGCACTGGAACCTGCCTTACCATGGGTAACTGCAGGTAGGCTGATATGACCGATTCCTTTACCAATAATTGGCGAATTTCTTGTTGAACCTCTTGGCGAATTCTGGAAGCTTACGGGATGTCTTAGCCCCGGATATGCCTGTGTTTTCTACTTCGACATTGATCATCTCCCCGACACATCAAACCCCGGTGCGGGTACATTTATAGCCGATTTGAAACCATACAGGTGCTATCAGTCAGACCTTTGGAGGATTTATGCGAATTCAGCTCTTTTCATTCAGGATCTTTTGCTTTTCCTTTTCAAATTCCTCCTCTGTGATGATTTTGTCATCCAGTAGTCCTTTCAATTCCCGCAGTCTTTCAGCTTTAGATCCGGTTACGTTGTCATTTGGTATATTTTCATTCACCTGGTTGGGCCTATTTGGGTCCAGGGGAACCATTTCGTAATGGTGAACGGGTTTGTATTTCATGGTCCACAAGAAGGGTACGAGAAAGAAAATACCCCCGATTATCGCACCTACATCGGCTTCTTCATTTCGTGCAAAACTAGTATTCAAAGTTTCATATCCTTCTTTCTCCAGTCTTATAGAGTTGGTACTTCCCACGATTTTGGTGTCCTTGTGTGTGTAAGGTGTATTACCCACGGGTTCGCCATTTAGGTACAACCTGGCTCCATTGGGCGTGGATTGGATGATGGTTGTACTTGCGCAACTTGAAAAAAGGATCAATGAGGCCATAAACAGGGCCGCCAGTCTGGAGGGTAAAAGAATATTGTTCATAAAACTTCCAATTTTTAATTCCCTAAAAATCCCCGAAGATAAAAAATTTTGAACTTCTGATTTGAGGGTCCCTGTTGAGGTGTTACTGGTTTGAGGTGGAAGAAGTGTAAATGGGTCTCGGGAATGTTTTTATTTTGGGTTCCCTCGAAATCTCATATAGTTCTGATATTAAGTGTATTATCCTTCTAATTTGTTTGTTTTACGGAGAGGTTGTTGATGTATGTGTGCCATAACTTTGCCTGTGGCACATCAGACTTCTCCACAACAACTTAAAATTAAAGAATGGGCCAGCAACCTGCTCTAACTTGCAGAACATCAAGGATACATTTTCTGAATTTCTGATCAGACCCTATGTCTGAATAGTTCAACTCCTTCAGAGTGGAGATCGCGCGAGTTCTCAATCCCCCCCGATGCCACGGGGGGCTATTGATATTCTACCCTTGGCGACAGGCCTTGTATGGGCGGGTTGACCAGTGCGGATATGTCGAAATGGTCACATAAATGGTGAATCAGAGAATGGCAGCACCCATACAAGTTGTTTATACCGAGCTGATGAAAATGCGGAATTCCTTGATTCCAATTTTTGTATTTATGAGTAGACCCTATTTATTATTCGATAGAAAAAAAGTCGGTTTGTGTCGAATCACAAAATTGCATGAGTTTGCAATCAGACAAAACTTATTTGCTTCCTGATGTAATTGCGTTGCAAGGCTCTCGTGTTCAAGATTCTCCAAACCCACCCTGGGATGTAGGGTGACATCTATAAAATGACCACTTCCATCCGCATTATTTCTAACCGTCCCAGATGTCTGGTCAAGGTATTCATGAACCGTAATCCCCGCATCCGCACACAAATGTAAATACCACAACATATGGCAGGATGCTATGGATGCCAGGAACAGATCCTCCGGATTGTATTTACTTTTATCTCCTCTGTATAAGGGGTCGGAAGATCCATGAATATCCGGTTTTCCCTCCACGCTGACCGTATAACTTCTTTGATATGCTTTATAATTCCTTGTCCCCTGACCTTGGTTACCCGTCCAGTGGAGACCTATATGGTATGTATGTTCTTTTTTCATACCTCTATTTTAGGTAAATCGAGGAGAAATCCATACGTAAATCAAGCTTAGAACGAAAAAAATTTTACTCCATTTCCGGATTTTCGCGTTCTTTGCTTTCAATTTGACATATGGAAGAAGCAACGCAATTTGAAACGTTGATCACTGGGCTTGTCGAGCGGAATTACGGGCTCTGTGATGGATTTCTAGCCGATGAAATATTGGTTGGATTACGAAAAAACTTAACATCGTATTATCATTCCGGTCAGATGCAACCTGCTGGCATTGGACGCCATTTTGATTTTCAAAAAAATTTGGAAGTTCGGGGTGATGTCATTCGATGGATCGAGGATGATACTAAAGATATCTTCGAAAATGCTTTGTTGATGAAAATCAGCCATTTTATATCCTATCTCAATGAAACCTGCTTTACCAGGATCAATGATATGGAATTTCATTATGCTCGCTACGATTTGGGGAGCTTTTACAAGAGACACCTGGATCAGTTTAAAAGCCACCGGGGCCGCAAATATTCTCTCGTCATTTATCTCAATGAAGAATGGAAGGAAGAAGATGGGGGCAATTTGCGTTTGTACCTTGAAAATGACAGGGTGGAGGATGTCTATCCAGTAGGTGGACGTGCGGTATTTTTTAAGAGCGACGAACTGGAACATGAAGTGATGCCAGCTCCAGAGCGATCCCGTCTCAGTGTTGCCGGTTGGTTGAAAAGTGTATGAAGCTTTTATTTCTCAGGACGATTTATAGGTGGGTCACTCAATGCAATCTCGGTCGAAGGACGATCAGGGTGTGTAAAAATTTTGTTACTCCATCTGGGGCCGGATCGGTATAATTTTCACATCCCCTGCCATTATCTTCAATAGGCAATAAAATTTATTAGGTATTTCAAATTACCTCCTCATATTGGTATGGTCCGAGGCGACCAGCTAAGAATTGATAAACTACCCATTTTATTTGTTGTACTTATCCAAATTTGTTGTACTTATCCAAATACCGAAATAAAACCATATCCAGTATGGCATGAGCTATCATTGCGGATATCAGCCCCACATGTTCAAAAAGAAGTCCGAAACCATAGATAATACCCACCATCACTCCACCGTAAATGGAAATGCGCCAATTTCGGGGATTTAGGTAGCCGTGCAGGAACACAAAAAGAACCGATGTCCATATATTGCCAAGGAGCGGTTGTAGTCCTCCACGGAAGAATAGTTCTTCACCGATCCCGGCACACCAAGAAAGGAAGATCATCTGACCGTAACTTAAGTTCCATCGGGCAATCAATCCGTGATAAAAATCACGCTCTGAAGCAAAAAACTTTCTGGAAATAATCGATATTGCAATCAGGGAAGCGACCAGACCTGAACCAGTGCCGGCCAGCAATTGATTTATCAAGTTCTTACCATCAAAAAGTACATCCCACAAGGATGTATTTTGAGTGAATTCAATCAAAAGGTATCCTCCACCACCGAACAGGACCAAGGTAAGTAATCCCAGTTTAAGCGAAGTTTTCATGGTTTCGGATTGTACCACAATATTTGACTTTTTCCGCAAACTCCTGCCTGGTGAAGGATAGATATATGGACCATGGTGGACGACTATCCGTCAGCAGAAAGGTTGGTCGTCGGTGCCTGCATGGAAAAACCAATTCCGTAACCAAATTTTCGATACAATGACTATTGCAAAATTTGCCCGTCTGCCTCCGACCAAACGGCCAATTCATTGCCATCGGGGTCCATAAACTGGAAGCGTTGGCCACCCGGGAATGAAAATATATCCTTTACAATCTGTCCACCTGCCCCGATCACTTTTTCCCGGGTGTTTTTCAGGTCTTCGGAAAACAAAACAACCAAAATACTTCCATGAACCGGATGCCCTGTTGCAAATCCTCCATCCACATACTCTCCTTCAAACGCCGTATAATCCGGACCATAATTTGTAAATTTCCAGTCAAAGCATTGGGTGTAAAATTGACGAATTCTGTCAATATCATTTGTAAGAAACTCCAGATATTGTATCTGCTCGTGGATCAGCTTTTTTGATTCCATACGTGAGAAAATTCTACGGGGATTACTATATCATTTAAATACTGGATTTATCAACTACTTTCATCACCCCGTTCATCAGTCGCCAATGTCCGGGGAAGGTACAAATAAATGGATATTCCCCCGGGCTGTCTGGAGCTATGAAACGTAGTGTGACAGACTCTTCCGGATTGAGCAGTCGGGTAAAGTGCAGTACTTCCGGCAAATCGGGAACGTAATGCTTTTCTGCACCGTCCGTATTCATTGCCATTTTATCCGCAGCTTCTCCTACTTTTTCCAACGATCCCGGACTGGTAATGAGAAGGTTATGTTGCATAAAGTCATTGTTGACAAAATGGATTTCCACGGGTTTGCCTGCTTCCACTACAAACTCCGAAATATCGTATTTCATTTCATTCTGGATGACCCCGATCTCAATAATCTGTACCTCACCTGCAGTTTCCATAACTTCTTTTGCGAGCGTTACTGCGGATTCATCCCAATAAGTATTTAGAAATCTCTGATGCCAGGTTAAGCGATTTCCATCACCTGCATCCACCGGTTGGTATGCACCCTGAAATTGAGCGTATGCCTTAATGAAGCCATTCCGGTGCTGGGCTGCAGCGATGTATAGTCCCTGGGCCAACCAAATATCATCGGTAATGCCTGTGCCCTGACTGAGGCGGTATAGTTCACTCCCCAGCATCTCATCAGATTCCCAGGTTGAGGCAGCGAGTAATCCAGCCAAACGAACGATGGGGTCAGCATCATCCCATACCCGCGCTTTTTTCAGTCGTTCTACACCAGCCTCGGATTGGTTGAGGATCTGTATGGCAGATTTGCGGACTGCGGGGGCAGGG
>Ga0079224_100007842_pt1 | contig 14387 bp, 6 predicted proteins | sample Stecom2015_FD_80414 | JGI IMG/M metagenome (GOLD analysis project Ga0079224, IMG submission 80414) | Agricultural soil microbial communities from Utah to study Nitrogen management - Steer compost 2015 | ecosystem: Environmental > Terrestrial > Soil > Agricultural land | place: USA: Utah...
AAGGAACGCTCGTCCTTGAAGCATGACGGACAGTCTGATAGATAACCCACCCACTTGCGTCGCTACGCTCCGATGCTGTCCGTCATCGCCGGAACGAGTGTCCGCCATGGCCGGAATGCGCAGTAGCGACGTGCTTTCGGAGCTCGAACGCGAATCTCGAATGCGCAATGACTTCCCGACGCGCACGAGACGAGAGCAGCGAACAGAGGTGGCGACGACGCGCTCGCTCCTGACATCGAGCACACGCGTCAGCCCGCATGGGCTTTTGCGCTGAGACGTGGCGAGCGCGCTGTTAATTCTTGTTGTTGTTTGAGCAGACAAAAGCACTCCTCAGCGACTCGCAGTCGCTTCGAAGCGCTCAGGCTGCAGCACTTATCCCAGCGCGGTTTGTGGTCGATCGACCACCGGCCATCGTAAGCCGTTATTTGTCATATGGAGCGTTCTCGACGATAGCCATATTTACCTTAGGCACATGCCTTGCTGCGGTGGGTCGGCCAAACCTGCTCCACTATTTCCATCTTATCGTCGGCTCTGGGATTCGAGAATCCCGTGGTTCGGTTCGGCCTGAAGAGCTGTGATCGGTGTCACAATGCGCGAAGACGCTCTGAAGGACCAGCAAGCAAACCTAGCGACTTATCTCGACTAGGCCCAAGAGATGCCCGTGGGCACGGCTCGCTGAGGAGCCGCGCGAAGCAGACAGTGGGAGCCCCAAGTGAAACGCAAGCAGCGGCGGAAACAGTCGATTAGCGCAGAGGAGCAAAGGACAGTGTCGGCGCGCACACTATGTCGATGGAAGCGTCGAGCGCAAGCGCAAGATCGGGAGCTTGTTGCGAGCAGCAAAATACCCAGCGAAGCGATGCTCTTCATCCGGCCGGAAAGGTTAAAAGGCGCGAAGATTCTTTGGCCGGACTCGCCCCTAGTCGACGACTTACCAGAGTCCAGGCGGAAACGGACGAGCAGACGCATGGCTTCAAGACTGAGCACCGGGCTTGAACCAATGTTGGGCAAGATGCCCAAAGTGCTGATACTGGGCAGCTTCCCTAGCGAGCACTCAGTGCGTGCACGGCAATACTACGCGAACCCCAGGAATCAGTTCTGGCAACTGATGGAGGCTATCGCTGGCATCAAGCACGATCAGCCGTATGAGCAACGCATTCAGGCAATGACGGCCAAGGGCATTGCGCTATGGGACGTCCTGCATGCGTGTGAGCGCGGCGGGAGCCTGGATAGCAAGATCAAACTGCGGACCGCGACTACGAACGACCTGGTCGGCCTCCTGGATCGAACGCCTTCGATACAGATCATCGGTCTCAACGGCAGAACCGCAGAGAAGATATTCAAGCGCAGGTTCAGTGCCCTCGATGCCCGCGGGCTGGAGATCGTGCCCTTACCGTCTTCGAGCAGTGCACATGCTGTAAAGATCGAACAGAAGGTCAGGGCTTGGTCCGCCTTAATGGGCCCGTTCGGCGCAGGTCGCGACAGCAAGATCGCGATGTATTCGCGTTAGCGGACGAACGCAACGCGAACGATCGTTGGTTCAGAGATAGCCTTGCAGAACTTCAGCAGCAATTCGACGAGCGGCTCGCGAGCCTGCAACACCCAGACGCCACAAAGAGGCTGAGATCGGTCATCGACGCGCCTGCCCACCTGCATGGCAGAGTTAAGGTACAGAAGAAGACCTGAACATCAGGAGCATTCGCTGTAATGCCTCAGCAGAGGAAATCAGATATCGCGTCAGTCACTCTCTTGACGTTTCGACGAACCGCCTGAATGGCGCGTTAGAGTCGATTTGCATGCTCGCGGCCGTCCGCGATCAAGGGCCTATCTGACTTTTTGTTCACCCGAAGTAGCCATACCAGCGGAGCTCAAAGCACCATCGCACCAGCACTCCGTCACAACCTACTTTAGCCGACTATCTCCTGCTCTTCCCGACGTCCCCGTTCCGCGCTACCGTGTCAGGCGTGTGCCTACGGGAGCAGCTTGCGATGACAGAGCCCTGGTCCTCGGTCGACGCGGTCGCGAAACACTTGGGGGTCACGCAGGACTCGATCTACCGCTGGATCGAGGCCCGAGGTCTGCCAGCTAACAAAATTGGTCGCCTCTGGAAATTCAAACTCTCCGAGGTGGACGAGTGGGTTCGCGCACGGGGCGCCCAGGACGGCGAGAAGGCCGCCACCAAGAAGTCCCCGACGGCCAAGAGGAGGCGTTCGTGAGCGGCAAGAGCATGGACGTCTTCTCGCTGCGCGACTCGGTCGTCGGCGAGTACCGGAAGTTCGCGACATCGTTTACGACGATTCACGCGGAAGACATCCGGGCGCAGGTCGAGGCGATCTACTCAAAGGGGCGCTTCTGGCCGGACCCGCTCCTTCAGATCAACCCGAGCTACAAGCGCGGGCTGAGCCTCGAAACGCTCGTGGCGAACGGCGCGCTCGACCCTCGGACCGCAGAGATCTTCCGCGCCGACGGAGCCCCACTTTCCCTCTACAAGCACCAGGAGCAAGCCGTCGTCCTAGCCTCGCAGGGCGAGAGCTACGTTGTCACGACGGGCACGGGTTCAGGCAAGTCGCTCTGCTTCTTCATCCCGATCGTAAGCGCGGTCCTTGCGGAGAAGCGGACGAATGCTACGCCTCGCACGCGGGCGATCATCATCTACCCGATGAACGCGCTGGCGAACAGCCAACTCGAGGAGCTCGACAAGTTCGTCGCGAACGTCCAGGGCGAGAAGCCCATCACATTCGAGCGCTACACTGGGCAGGAGGACACCGAGAAGCGCAGAAGCATCGCCGAGAACCCGCCCGACATCCTGCTAACCAACTTCATGATGCTCGAGCTGTTGATGACCCGGCAGGACGAGCTCGACCGCAAGGTGATCGGCAACTGCCAGGGCCTGCGCTTCCTGGTCCTCGACGAGCTGCACACGTACCGGGGCCGCCAGGGCGCCGACGTCGCGCTGCTCGTACGCCGCGTCCGCGAGCGCCTCTCGCCCGAGAAGCTCCAGTGCATCGGCACGTCGGCGACGATGGCCAGCGAAGGCACCGCGAGAAACAAGCAGGAGGTCGTCGCGGGCGTCGCCTCCAAGCTCTTTTCGACGGCGGTCGATCCGAGCCACGTCATCATCGAGGAGCTGGAGCGCATCACCGACAAGTCGAAGCGCGCCGAGTCGGTAAGGAGCGCGCTCGGCCCCGCCATCGACGCCGGTATCCCGTCGAATATCACCGACGACGCGCTTAAGAGCCACCCGCTCGCCATCTGGACCGAGACGCGCCTCGGCATCACGACGACGGACGCGAACCCGGCGTGGCACCGCGCGCGTCCGCGCACCCTCGACGAGGCGGCCCGCGAGCTGGCCGCCGAGGCAGGGCGTGACGAGCAGACGTGCAAGGACGCGCTCCGCACGCTTCTCCTCGTGTCGAGCCTCCCCGAGGCGGACCGGACCGGGAACGAGTCGGCGTCTCATCGGAGCTTCTTCGCGTTCAAGCTCCACCAATTTATCTCGGGCGCGGGCCATGCGTTCGCAACACTCGAGCCGCCGGGCAAGCGCTCGGTGACTGTCGAGGGCCAGCAATACCTTCCCAGCGATCCCGATAAGCGTCTGTACCCGATCCACTTCTGCCGCGACTGCGGACACGAGTACCACCCGGTCCGCTTCGTCTGCGAGGACGGCGAGCGGAAGTTCCTCGCACGCGACATCGACGATGCCGCCCCGGCGAAGTCGGACGACGACGAGCCGGAGGGCGAGGACGAGGGGTCACCGGACCGCGAGGTGTTCGGCTTCATCACGCTGCACGCGCGCGACGCCGAGTTCACCTTCGCCGACCGCGAAGACGACTACCCGGAGACCTGGCTTGACTTCGACGCCGCTGGGAACCCGCGCATCAAGAGCCACTACCGTGCTGCGCGTGCCCGAGAGGTCATCGTCGCGCCGAACGGCAAGGTGGGCTCCGGCGCGAAGGCGTGGTTCATCCCCGGTCGCTTCCGCTTCTGCCTTCGTTGCGGGGCGACGCATAGTACCTCGGCCCGCGATCGCACACGCCTCGCGTCTCTGTCTGCGGAAGGTCGAAGCTCGGCGACCACGGTACTCGTGTCGAGCGCTCTTCGGTGGATGCACGGGAAGGACTCGGGGCTTTCGACGCACACGCGCAAGCTCCTCGGCTTCACCGACAACCGCCAGGACGCGGCGCTCCAGTCGGGACACTTCAACGACTTCCTGTTCGTGAGTCTCATTCGCGCGGCCTTCCTTGGTGCGCTCGACGTGGCAGGCGACAAGGGGCTGCGCAGCGACGAACTCGGCGCGTCGCAGCAGCGTGCGCTCGGCTTCGACCGGCCCACCCCAGAGCTACGCAGCGAGTGGCTCCTCGAGCCGTCGCTCAAGGGATTCAACCTACAGGAGGCCGAGAGTGCGCTCCGACAGGTGCTCTCCTACCGCGTATGGTTCGATCAGCGTCGCGGCTGGCGATACACGAACCCCAACCTCGAGCAGCTCGGGCTCGTCGATGTCGAGTACCTCGGCATCGACGATCTAGCCTCCGACGAGGAGCTGTTCGCGACCTCTCCCGATGTGCTGCGTCTCGCATCGCCCGCCGTCCGCAAGGCGGTCTACACCGAGGTGTTCGACCACCTGCGAAAGTGGATGGCAATCCGCAGCCAAGTGCTCGATCCGACGGTCATCGAGCAGATGCTCCAGAAGTCCCACAGCCGCCTCCGCGCGCCGTGGGGCTTCGGCAACGACGAGAAGCCGCGCCAGGCGCGCTGGCTCCTCATCGCGCCGCCGCCACGCAAAGGCACAAGCCTTCGCGACGAGGACCTCATCGTACGCGGGGGCTCGCGCAGCTCGCTCGGCAAGCTCCTGAAGTCGTCGCGCGGAACGCGCACCTCGCAGGAGCCGGATGGCCGCAAGCTCTGGTCGGAGCCCTCGGCAGTGCGCGCGCTCAAGTCCAAGGACTTCGACGCCCTCATCGAGGCGCTACTCAAGGCGGCCGTCACCCACGGGCTTGTGTCCGAGGAAGTCACGCCGTTCGGCGATCAGGCCGGCTTCCGCCTGAACGACGCCTGCGTGCTGTTTAAACGCGGCACGCCCGATGTCGACACGAACCACGCGAACGAGAATGCGTTCTTCCGCGACTTCTATGCCAATCTGGCGTTCACACTACGCGAGCCTGTTCACCCACTCTTCGGTTTCGAGGCGCGCGAGCACACCGCGCAGGTCGACGGCGAGAAGCGGGCGGTGCGCGAGAAGCGCTTCCGCTTCGGCTTGAAGGAACGCGAGGAGCTGGGCTCCGACGAGAAACACCTGCGCGAGATCGGCGAGGCCAACCGCTTCCTGCCGGTCCTCTTCTGCTCGCCGACGATGGAACTTGGTGTCGATATCTCGGCGCTGAACGCCGTCTACCTGCGCAACGTCCCGCCGACGCCCGCGAACTATGCGCAGCGCAGCGGTCGCGCGGGCCGCAGCGGACAGGCTGCGCTGGTGCTGACGTACAGCTCCTCGCAGAGCCCGCACGACCAGTACTTCTTCCGCGACCCAAAGGCGATGGTGCATGGCGAAGTTCGCCCGCCGCTCCTCGACCTGGCGAACCGCGACCTCGTCGAGAGCCATCTCTCGGCGGTCTGGCTCGCCTGCACGGCACTGCCGCTCGATCCGTCGATCGCCGAACTGCTCGTGCTCTCCGAGACGGACCGTCCGCTGAAGCAGGAAGTGAAGGAGCCGATGGCGCTTCCGAAGGTCTCCGACGAAGCGCGCCGTCGCATCCGCCGAGTTCTGGACCTCCTCGACGAAGACCTCTCGCCGGCGCTCGCCCCTTGGTACCCGGGCCGCGACGTCTTCGCCGACGAGGTCGTCGAGCGCGCGCTTACAAGCTTTGAGGCTGCGTTCGACCGCTGGCGCGATCTCTTCGCTGCTGCCGAGCAGCAGCGCGACGCCGCGCGACGCACAATGGACGACTACTCCGCGCCGCAGAAAGAGAAGCGCGCCGCGCAGAGCCGCCACGCGCAAGCCATCGACCAGCTCAACCTGCTGCAATCGGACACGCGAAACTCGAACAGCCCCTCGAGCGACTTCAACACGTACCGCTACCTCGCAACCGAGGGCTTTCTGCCAGGCTATAACTTCCCGCGCCTTCCACTGATGGCGTACATCCCTGCGACCAACGACGGACGCGGGCGGCAGACGTACCTACAGCGGCCTCGCTTCCTCGCTCTCTCGGAGTTCGGCCCGAGAAGCCTCGTGTACCACGAGGGCCGAGCATACCGCGTCGTGCGGGCGATGCTGTCCTTGAACCAGCAGACCAACGCCACAGCAGACGTGCGCCTGCCGACGAAGACCGTGCGCATCTGCAAGGCGTGTGGCGCGGGCCACTGGACTGACGAAGCCTCGATGTGTCACGCGTGCAGCGCCTCGCTCGGCGACGCGGAGATCGTCAACCACATCTACCGCATCGAGAACGTCTCGACCCAGCCCGCCGAGCGCATCACCGCAAATGACGAGGAGCGCCAGCGTCAGGGCTTCGAGCTGCAAACCACGTTCGAGTGGGCAACCCGCGACCACGTACTCGACGTGCGCCGGGGCGTCGCCCTCGATGATGACGGTGAGATCGCGCGGCTCGCGTACGGGCCGGGCGCCACCATCACGCGCCTCAACAAGGGTCTGCGCCGTCGCAAGAACCGCACGCAGCTCGGGTTCATGATGGACCCGGTCTCAGGCTATTGGGCGAAGAACGAGGACGAGGGAGACGAAGCCCAGGACCCGACCGCCTCGCCCCGGCAGTGGATCGTCCCTAGCGTCCAAGACCGCAAGAACGCACTGCTCCTTCAGCCAAGCGGTGCAGATCTCTCGCAGGCCACTCTGAGCACGGTGCAGCACGCGCTCCTGCGTGGCATCGAGGCCGTGTTCCAGCTCGAGGAAGGCGAGATCCTGGCCGAGCCGATGCCCCAGCGCGACGCGCGCACGGGCTTCCTGTTCTACGAGGCCACCGAAGGTGGCGCGGGCGTCCTCACTCGCTTGGTCGCCGAGCCCGAGCGCCTCGCGGAGGTCGCGAAGAGCGCGCTTGAGATCATGCACTTCGACCTGTCGAACGGCCTCCCTGCGGTCGCGACGACGCTGGTCGACCAGTCCGGCACGGCGTGCGTCGCAGCTTGTTACCGCTGCCTGATGTCGTACTTTAACCAGCCCGACCACGAGCAGCTCGATCGTCGTGACGAGGACGCGCGCACGATCCTCCTTCGGCTCGCACGCGGAACGCTCAAGGGCCTCGAAGCGCCGGTCACGCGGCGACCGACCGAGCCTCCTCCCATCTCTGCCAGCGGCGATCTCACGTCTGCATGGCGCGCGTACGCTCGTGGACGCGAGCTTCCTTCACCCGATTCGGAGCCCCTCGTGATAGCTCAACAGGCCGTCGCGCTCGTGTGGCGCGGCCACTACGTCGCCGCCCTCTTCGCACACAGCAGCGACCTCGCAAGCAAGCTGGAGAACAAGGGCTTCGAGATCGTCATCCTCGGTGAGAACGCGGCCGCGTGGGCCGAGCCCACGTCCGCGCTTGCGAAGCTCCTCGGGAGGCCCGCGTGAGCACGACGGCGGCAACCTCGACACCGCCCGTCTCTCACGCCGCCGCCCGATGGAGTCCCGGCAGCCTCGTTCGTGCGCGCGGGCGCGAGTGGATTGTGCTATCGGGCAGCGACGCCGAGGTGCTTCGGGTGCGCCCGGTCTCGGGCTCCGAGGAAGACCAGACGTACATCCACACGGCCCTCGAAGCGGCGCCCATCACCGACGCCTCCTTCCCAAGGCCCGAGCCCTCGCAGAAGGCTGGTCATGACGCGGCGCTGCTCCTGCGCGACGCGCTCGTGCTGTCGCTCCGTCGTGGGGCCGGCCCGTTCCGCAGCTTCGGTCAGATCGCTATCGAACCGCGCGCATACCAGCTCGTGCCGCTGCTCATGGCGCTCAAGCTCGATCCGGTGCGCCTGCTCATCGCCGACGACGTCGGCATCGGCAAGAGCATCGAAGCCGCGCTCATCGCGCGCGAGCTGCTCGACCGCGGCGACGTCGAACGCTTCGCCGTGCTCTGCCCGCCGCATCTCGTCGACCAGTGGGTAACCGAGCTGGAAGGCCGCTTCCACCTGCGACCCGTCGCAGTGACCGCCGCGAGCGCCGCGCGCCTTGAGCGCAACCTACCGCCGAGCGAGAGCATCTTCACGGCTCACCCGCACACGGTCGTCAGCCTCGACTACATCAAGAGCGAACGCCGCCGCGCCGAGTTCCTCCGCGCGTGCCCCGAGCTGATCATCGTCGACGAGGCGCACACCTGCGCGTCCACCGGTCAGGGCCGCCACCAGCGTTACGAGCTTTTGAAGGGGCTCGTCAGCGAGAAGGCTCGTCACCTCGTGATGCTCACGGCGACGCCGCACAGCGGTGATGAGGACGCCTACTTTCGGCTGCTCGGGCTCCTTCACCCCGACTTTGCAGCGCTCGCGACCACCACCGGTGATGAGCACAAGAAGCTCCGTGACCGCCTCGCCGCGCACTTCGTCCAGCGTCGTCGCCCCGACATCGCTGAGTGGAAGGAAGGCAACCTCTTCCCGAAGCGCGAAACCAAGGAGCTGACCTACAAGCTCACGGGCACGTGGGAGAAGTTCTTCGATGCCGTTCTCGACTATTGCGCCTCCGTCGTCGCCGCAGCAGGCGAGGACACGAAGCGACAGCGACTCAACTTCTGGGGCACGCTGGCGCTCATGCGCTGCGTGGCGTCGAGCCCTGCCGCCGCCGTCCAAGCACTACGCACGCGCGCAGGCCTCGCCGAGGAGATCGCCGAGGAGGATGTCGAAGCGCGCGTGTTCGATGGCGCTGCCGACGCACTCTCCGACGACGACGTTGAGCCGGCCGCCGCGACCGACGACAAGGCGCTCGCCGCGCTCATCACGCAAGCCGAGGAGCTCGCGGGCCAGGCGGGCGATCCGAAGCTGAAGCTTCTCACCGGCCACGTCGCGGAGCTTGTGAAGGAAGGCTTCAACCCGGTCGTATTCTGCCGCTACATCGCGACGGCGCATTACCTCGGACAGCACCTTGGCTCGAAGATCAAGAACGTCACCGTCGGCGTCGTCACGGGTGAGCTGACCTCCGACGAGCGCAAGGAGAAAGTCGAGCTGTTGGGCGATGCAGGGCAGCGCATCCTCGTCGCCACCGACTGCCTCTCCGAGGGTGTGAACCTCCAGGACCACTTCGACGCGGTCGTTCACTACGATCTCTCGTGGAATCCCACGCGCCACGAGCAGCGCGAGGGACGCGTCGATCGCTTCGGGCAGAAGCGGGGCGTGGTGCGTGCGACGCTGCTCTACGGCGCGAACAACCCCGTCGATGGAGCGGTACTCGAGGTCATCCTCAAGAAAGCCAACAAGATCCGCGAGGAACTTGGTGTACCGGTGCCATTGCCCGACGATGGGCACACGCTCAGCCAAGCGCTGATGAAAGCGGTTCTGCTCCGCGACCGCGAGCGCCAGCGCAGCCCGCAACAAGCATTCGCCTTCATGGAGTTGGAAGAGGCCAAGGCCATCGAGACACGCTGGCTCGACGCCGCTGAGAGGGCGAAGAAGAACCGCACGGTCTTCGCGCAACGCCGTCTGAAACCCGAGGATGTGCTGCCCGAGTGGAAGAAGTCACTCGCCGCGCTCGGGGGGAAGGAGGACGTTCAGCGCTTTACGGCGCGCGCCCTGGCGCGTCTGGGTGGGGCGCTGGAGCCCATCGGCAACTCTGGGCGCCGCGGTTTCAAGACGCCGCTCACCGCGCTTCCCGAGGACGTGCGTGAGCGCCTTGAGGTCGAGGGGCTCGAAGGTACGCTCCTGATCGACTTTGAGTACCCACCCGCGCCGCGCTGTCGTCCGGTGCAGCGCAGCCACCCGCTCGTCTCGGTGCTCGCCGAAACGATGCTCGAACGCACCCTCGGGAGCGGCGCCACCTCCGAAGTGAACGACCCGGGCGTGCTAGGGCGCGTCGGCTGCTGGATCGCCGAGGGCATCACGGCCCGCACGCTCGTGGCGTTGGTGCGTTTGCGCCACCAGCTCACCTCGCAGCGCGGCCAGCAGCACACGACGCTGCTTGTCGAGGAGGCGACCGCCATCGCGTGGACCGGAGCGCCCAGCCCGCTCGAAGGGCCCGACGCGCTCGCGCTGCTGTCACCGGTACCCATCTCCGACCTGCCGCCGCACGTGCGCGAGCGTGCGGTCACGCAGGCGCTCGGACAGCTCGAGGCGCGTCAGTCGGAGCTCGATGCGTTCGCCGAGCGACGCGCGCAAGCGCTCCTCGCCGACCATCGGCGGGTGCGCGAAGCCGCCGAAGCCCTAGGCCGCTACAGCGTGAAGGCACTCCTCCCTGCGGACGTCATCGGGCTCTTCGTCTTGCTGCCGAAAGTGGACTGAACATGGCAGCCAAGCGAAAGGCGAAAGCTCGCGAGGCTCAACTCGCCTTCGAAGCCCTCTCAATTGAAGGCGGACTCCTATCGCCCGAGTGGCTGTCGAAGGTCGCCCAGCTTCAGGCGGGCACGCAGGCTGAAGCCGACTACCGCATCCACAAGGGGCTCAACCTCCGCGATGAGATCGGCCGCTACTGGCGTATCGCGCAGGCCCACTGGGCCGACTTCGCGCTCGTCAGAGCGCGAAGCAATGAATATAAGTCGGGCCACGAAGCGAACGACGTCGCGAAAGCGGCGTCGGAGCGCTTCGTGCTCGCGCTGTTGCGCGATGCGCTCGGCTTCACTGCGCTCGTGCCCGTCGAGCCGGCCATCCTCCAGGAGCGCGCGTACCCCATCGGCCACGCGACGCTTGGTGGGCGTGTCCCCGTCGTCATCGCTCCGGCTGACAGCGGGCTCGACACGCTCTCGCCCGCTTTCGGCGACGGGGCGCGCCGACGCAGCGCTTTTGGCCTCGCGCAGGAGTACCTGAACGCGCAAGAAGGCGCGCTCTGGGGCATTGCGAGCGACGGCGCAAGCCTGCGCATCGTGCGCGACAACGCGAGCCTCACACGCCCTGCGTGGATCGAGGCGGATCTGCAGCGCATCTTGACCGAGGAGCGATACGCCGACTTCGCCGCACTCTGGCTGCTCTGTCACGAGACGCGCTTCGGCCGTGAAGGTCAGCCCGTCGCCGAGTGCGCGCTAGAAACCTGGCGCAACGCGGGTCGTGAGGAAGGCACGCGCGCCCGCGAGCACTTGCGTCGCGGCGTCGAGGACGCGCTCGTCGCGCTCGGTCAAGGCTTTCTCTCGCACCCCGAGAACGCCGCCCTACGCGCCGAACTCCAAAACGGCACGCTGTCGGTCAAGGACTACTTCAACCAGCTCCTGCGTCTCGTCTACCGGCTCATCTTCCTGCTCACCGTCGAGGAACGTGGTCTTCTGCATCCCGAAGGGACGAGCGATGCAACGAAGGCGCTGTACGCGAACGGCTACGGTATTCGTCGCCTGCGCGAGCGATCGGTGAAGCGCAGCGCTCACGATCGGTTCTCCGATCTGTGGGAGGCGACCAAAATCGTGTGCGATGGCCTGGCCGCCGGTGAACCGCGGCTGGGGTTGCCGGCGTTGGCAGGCATCTTCGCCGTTAATCAATGCCACGCTTTGCACGCAGCGAAGCTCGAGAACCGCGCGCTGCTCCTCGCCGTGTTCAAGCTCGCGTGGCTTCGCGAGAACGGCAGCCTCGCGCGCGTCAACTGGCGCGACATGGGCCCGGAGGAGCTGGGCTCGGTCTACGAGAGCCTCCTCGAACTCGTGCCGCAGATCGCCAAGGACGGGCGGCAGTTCGCGTTCGCAACCGGCGGCGAGACCAAGGGCAACGCGCGCAAGACCACGGGCAGCTACTACACGCCCGACAGCCTCGTGCAGGTGCTGCTCGACAGCGCGCTCGAGCCTGTCATCGCCGACACCATCGCGAAGAACCCGGGCAACCCCGTCGAAGCGCTGCTCGGGCTCTCCATCGTCGATCCCGCGTGCGGCTCGGGACACTTCCTTCTGGCAGCCGCGCGCAGGCTCGCCGCACACGTGGCGCGCCACCGAGCAAACGGCACGCCCTCGGCAGCCGAGTACCGGCACGCCCTCCGGCAAGTCGTCGGTCGCTGTATCTTCGGGGTCGACCTCAACCCGATGGCTGTGGAACTGTGCAAAGTAGGCCTGTGGATGGAAGCAATCGAGCCGGGGTTGCCGCTCACGTTTCTCAATTCGCATATTCAGCATGGCAATGCGCTCCTCGGGACGACACCCGAGCTGATGGCCAAGGGCATCCCCGATGCTGCGTGGAATCCGATCGAGGGAGACGACAAGAAGACTGCAAGCGCGCTGAAGAAGAAGAACAAAGCCGAGGCAGGAGGGCAACGCACTCTGGACTTCGGGGGGAAGCGAAGCAGCGAGTCGGAATCCGAAGCTGTTACCCGCGCGGTGGCTGAGTTGGACGCCGCGAGCGACACGAACGCCGAAGCACTCGCCAAGAAGGAGGAGCGCTGGGACGGCATCCTCGAATCGCCCGAGTACCGCCACCAGAAGTTCGTGGCCGACGCCTGGTGCGCCGCGTTCGTGTGGCCGAAGCAGCCCGGCGCGCTGACCGACGCCGCGCCGACGAACGAGCTGTGGCGGCAGCTCCGCGACGGCCAAGGAAAGGCGCCCGCGCTTACGGCAAAGACGGTGGAGGAGCTGGCGAGCCAGTACCGTTTTTTTCACTGGCACCTGCAGTTTCCGCAGGTGTTCGCGAAGGGCGGCTTCGACGTGGTACTCGGGAATCCGCCGTGGGAGCGCGTGAAGCTGCAGGAGCAGGAGTTCTTCGCGGAGCGCGACACCGAGATTGCCACCGCGCCTACGGCCGCCTCGCGCAAGAAGCTCATCGCCAAGCTGGAGGAGCGCAACCCGCAGCTCTTCGCCGAGTTCCTGGTCGCCAGGCGTGGCGCCGAAGGCGTCTCATTCTTCTTGCGCGAGTCCGGCGCCTACGCGCTCACCGGTGTCGGCGACATCAACACCTATCCCGTGTTCGCCGAGCGGGATCGCTCGCTGCTCGCGGGCGCCGGTCGTCTCGGCGTCATCTTGCCCACCGGCATCGCCACCGACGCGACCACAGCGCCGTTCTTTCGTGACCTGGTCGAGAAGGGCGCGCTCGTCAGCCTGTACGACTTCGAGAATGCACGGCCGCTGTTTCCTGGCGTGCATCGCAGCTTCAAGTTCTGCCTGCTCACGCTCTCGGGGCGCGAGCGCCGGATACAGGCGGCGGACTTCGCCTTCTTCGTCCACGACCCGAACGACCTGACGAATGACGGCGTGCGCTTCCAGCTCTCGCCCGAGGAGATCAGGCTCTTGAACCCCAACACCGGCACCTGCCCGGTGTTTCGCTCGCGCAGGGACGCGGAGATCACGCTCGGCATCTACCGCCGCGTGCCGGTGCTGGTGAACGAGAACGACAAGGAGAACGGCAACCCGTGGGGCATCAAGTTCATGACGATGTTCCACATGTCGAACGACTCGCACCTGTTCCACACCCGCGAGGAGCTCGAGGCCGACGGCTGGGAGCTTCATGGCAACGTCTTCGAGCGAAGCGTTACCCCCCCACGAAAAACTACAGATAAATCATGATGTTACACACACGGAACGCATGCTGCCGCTCTACGAAGCCAAGATGATCCACCACTACGACACTCGCTGGGCGACGTACGAACCGGACGGCACGATACGCGACGTGACGCTCGAAGAGAAGCGCGCGGGCTTCGCCGTGCTGCCGCGCTACTGGGTGCACGAGCACGAGGTCGACAAGAAGCTCGAAGGCAAGTGGGACAAGCGCTGGCTGCTCGGCTGGCGCGACATCTGCCGCAGCACCGACGAGCGGACGACCATTGCGACGAAGCTGCCGCGCGTGGCGGTGGGGAACAAGATCCCGCTCGCTCTCCCTGACGTGACGAGCGCCGAAGCCTCGGGGCTCCAGGCTGCGCTGGCGAGCTTCGTGCTCGACTTCGCGAGCCGCCAGAAGGTGGGCAGCACGACGATGAACTTCTTCATCTTCGAGCAGCTGCCGCTGCCGCAACCGTCGCGTCTCGCGAAGTGGACGCCGTGGATCGCCGAGCGCGTCGACCGCCTCAACTCCCAACGCCTCGACGAGACGGTGCGCCAGGAGCTGCGCGCCGAGCTCGATGCGCTCATGTTTCACGTCTACGGCGTCTCGCGCGACGACGCGGACTACATCCTCGACACCTTTCCCATCGTGAAGCGCAAGGACGAGGCCGCCTACGGCGAGTACCGCACCAAGCGCCTCATCTTAGAGAAGTACGACGCGCTCGGGAGGATGCTCCAATGACCGTCGAACGCATGCTGCCGCTCTACCAGGGCATGATGACGACCTTCTACGACCACCGCGCCGCCGACGTGGTGAAGAGCGAGTCGGCC